>Ga0307516_10001331_pt1 | contig 34290 bp, 35 predicted proteins | sample 19_EM_MG_FD_203310 | JGI IMG/M metagenome (GOLD analysis project Ga0307516, IMG submission 203310) | Populus trichocarpa ectomycorrhiza microbial communities from riparian zone in the Pacific Northwest, United States - 19_EM | ecosystem: Host-associated > Plants > Roots > Unclassified | place...
CCCCCGGGTCCACGTGCGCCGAAGAGAGAGAGAGAGTGCGCGAACGACGCGTTGGTCACGCCCGACGGGCGGATCAGAGCGACGCTGATGCACACCAGAGGGAGCCCTCTGTCGGATACGATCGTTTCCAGTAATCCGTCCCAGCGAAGCTCCGAAACGAGCATGTAGAATATGGCGTGTGCACGTAGCCCGCAGTCCCGTCAAGAGGGTCCATGCACCATGTCGGCACTCGCGCGAGGAGCCATTGGAGTAGCTCTCTTCGCCGACGAAGGCGTGCGAAGGGCAGGCGCTCCCGATGGCGGATTTGCTGGGGCTTTCGAGCTCTGCAGTGTAAAGCGGGATATCAGTATATAGTTGTGCACGGGAACGGGTGGACTTGATACTGTTGAATGGCTTTGTTGGTGTTCGTCGGTCTTGGTGACCAGTTCAGCTTTTGTGTGGACGGGATGCCGCGATTATTGTTCTGCGTTGTTCGACACTTCTCCGCCGCATCCACGACCCAGCGTGCTGCGAGACGTCGACGGCGAACGCATAGAGCTCATCGATGTTGAGATTGTCGTTATTGTCCGCCATCGTTTTGTGTGATTCGTGACTGATGGCGCAGACGCGACCACGGTCGCAACATAGCGTCGCGATATAGTCAGGGCCAGTGGCCAATAGCCGCTTACAGACATACCAGGCTTGCCGCTTCAAACCGATAGATATGTACAGTACAGCGCCAAAAAGCGGGGTCTTTTGCTACTGGAGTACTAGCGATATTCTTTGAAGGATAGCAGTAATCATGTATTCAGTGTACGCAGATATTGTGTGCAATGAATAATTGATATAACAGTGCAACACATATTGAGACTGCCGATCTAGCGTCAACCGGTATGTATCGGCAAGAAACACCAGCTAGATAAAAGCGCAGAGTTGAGTCCTGCCGCATAACTCGTGAAGTCTGCCAAATACCGGTTACTGTAAATGCTGCAGTAAAGTAGCCGTAGAGCGGAATTACAGTGGTAGGTATCAGCCATGAGTTCTGCTGTGTGGGGTATTTTCCTGGCATTGTACTAGTCTCTCTACTGTACTCTACGCCAATAACACACATCACACACGGTGTTGGATCAAAGTGCCAGGAATGGAATTATCTAGAGGGCCGGAAGTGCCAAGAGTGTAGCCGATGAGCCCAGCAGGGATGAAAGAGTTTGCTTTGGTGGGGTCGGACTTCTTCTGTACTTAGACATCACCATCACCGGTACCTCTACAACCACCACGATACATATACACACAGACAACCTGTTTTCGAGAACATAGTATTGATCGTCATTTTCGTCTCGCCACTTCTGGACCTCATACGAGAAACCCCCCCCCCTCAAAGGTTACCGCGGCGTGAGGCTTGCTACGGAATGACTAAGGCTTGGAAGGTTCTGGCTACGCAGTAGGGGGGGTTCTAGGTTCTAGTTGCCCGGTGTGGGCAGGTTCTGGGTTCTGATTGCGCGGCGAGGAAACGTTCTGGTTGCTCTGCATGAAGAAGGTTTTGGACGCACTGGGTATCGTGAGAAATGTTCCGGATGTTTTGTCCGTCGCACCGTGCCACCGTGTGCATCTTGTTGTGCGGAAGGTTGGGGATGTTCTGTGGGCCACGGTGTGGAGAGTGTACCGTTGGGTGTTCGCAATGTGCCGGCGTAAAACCCTGTCTCCATGTCCATGTCTTCATCCAATCACTCGTCTGGATGTTTGCCTCGGCCGCTCGCCCGCTCACTCGATCCCCACCTCGCCCTCGTACTTGCCTTTGTCGTTGATTTGCTACCTGGAGCTGCGCTAGCCATCGACACGGGAGGCTCAACCCCTCTTATCAGCAAAAACTTTGTGCATCCTGTGCCTTAGCTACGAACACGTTATCATCATCCGATATTTCACTGGCGATATTGCCTCAGGAGCTCGGCAAGAATACACGAAGCCCGTCCTCCTTCAACACCGAAAGCACTACACCCAGGATGTCTCCATGGTATCCCCTCCAGAACCTGAGGTCGACGTGTTCCTCCCCTTCTAGTAGATCGCTAAGCACCTCCCACAAGGTGCTTGGGATTCACCTGAACTCCGATTCAGCTCCCCTCTTGCCTGGATCTCCAGTGGAACATGAGGTCCCAGAGTCGGATCAATGAGGCCGCTACCAGTCGTGGGAGACAGCATGATGCTACCAGTTGGCGGACCGCTCGAGGTGACTGGATTGTTCCGCGGAATGAAAGGATTCATGTTGTCTGCAAGCAATATCCCGATCTCGTTATCGTTGCGGTGGTACGTGGTTTCCGGTGGGCTCAAGGTTGGTGGAGGATGGCCGAGTTTCCGGCAAGCGGTGGGGAGAGCAATAGCCTCCAGCCGTCTACTACACGGGAGACCATGAAGCTGCAGCTCGCTCAACATGAGAGAAATGCAGGAATGGAGACAGGCAGGACGTAGAGGATAGGGAAGTGGCCAGCGGGCTGGGTGAACCGTAAGGAGCGCCGAGTAATAGTGCAGGTCTTTGTTTTAAAGGGTCGTACCTCTCTTGTTATTCTTCTTCACTTCTTCGCATAATAACTTCTCTAGCATCTGCACTTGTTTCTTCGGTCACTCTTTTACTCCTAAGCCCTCCGCTCATGTAGACTATCTTGTTATCTCTTGCCCGCTCGTTTGCCCGCTCTGCTAATTTGCCCGTTCAGATCACTCTCCCGCTCATCCAGTTCGCCCACTCTCCCGCTCAGCTAAGTCGTCCGCTCGCCCGCCCAGCTCACTCTCCCGCTTAGCCAAGTTGCCTGCTCTACTACTGCCCGCTCTGCTAATTTGCCCTCTTAGCTGATCACTCAAAGAATCCTATCTAGTTACCTGGTGTTTAAGTATATAGGCCGCAAAACAGCATCACTGGTGAGTATGTAGATTCCAGCAACACGGGCGAGCAGTGGAGGAGCGGGCAGGCAGCAAGAGCGGCGGGGAGCGGGGAGGGGGAGAGAAACGGGGCGTATAACCGAACAAGCATCTAGATTACCATGTAATCCCGTTCGGAAGGAATTTCTGGGTTATGTGTATCTCTCTATTGCTACTGCTTTAATACCTGAGGACTGCTAGATGAGTGGATGACTTGTAGAGTTTATTGTGATGGTAATGAGGGATGTGAAGGAAAGTTTGATTAGTGCAAGTGAAGTGCTATCTTTACCGGCGTTTTTGCAGTCTCTCTGTACCAGTGTTGGCATCTACCTAGTATTGAACGAAATTCGCAGTTGTCAAACTGCTGCATCAATACCTCCTCACTGCATCAATATAATGTACCACCCACAACGGAATACGCTTTGATGGATCCCTGCTGTGCTTGTGGAAACAAATAATTGGTCTAGTTACAACAGTAAGGGAGACTGGAACATTTCCCCTGATTCCAGCAGTGCTCCCGCGCGACTATGTACAGCAGCAAAAGACCCCCACTTTTTGGCACTGTATGTAGATGGGTGGCTTATCTCATCTTTGTCCCATCTTGCTTACCGATAGAGTGGGTGCCAGGTAGTCGAGCCCCGCTAAGCTAAAACGGCTACCGTGGTTTATTAATCACTAGCGTGGCCCCGATTTTTTTAAACGTAAGTGCACATGGGCCCATCGGACTCGGCCAGTTTTGGTCCGATTAAGTGGAGCAGGGGCTGGGAGTGGTCCCCAGGTGTAGCCGGTGCCGATTGTGTGTTGTCGCTCCGGATTTGTTGCCCTTCAAAATGTCAGGATCCTGATACAGTGGGTTTTGGGGATTCTGGGCGCTCCTCTACACATAAACACATCGTACGCAGCAAGTTCTGCTCCAATTGAGTTAAGTAAGCGCTGGAGGCGATCCTCAGATGTATCCAGCCGGTTGCGCCTATCTGCGTCCGTTTTGGACCCGGACACCGCTCAGATTTCGATCTCCTCCTGCTCCTCTACCTATCTCTATACTATCATCGTTATCAGATACATCGACAGGCTCCTCCTCCAACACAGAAGCTTTTGCAAACGCGCGGCCTCCTCTCTTCCTTCTCTTCCTTCTCCTCCTCCTCTTCAAGCCGAGCAAATGATTTCCATGTCGCTGGTAGCTTCTTGCCTTCGTTTTCCGTTGTTTTGTATTTGTCTTTCTTGCACCAAGCTTAGCCACCCGTACACCCAACTTTTTGCTTTCTCTCTCAGCTTGTCCAGCTTCTCCGACCGTACACTCCTCTTTTCCTCCCTGCCTTTGTATAAGAGTTTGCCGATATCTTCAATTACCACATCCGGCCGGCGCTGATGTAAACTTCATTGCACCCACCGTGGACTAACTGTTGCAGCAGGGGTTCGCATTTACGCAGAATTTCCTCTGCGATTGCCGTCACGGCTCCAACACTTTGCGGAAAGCCACCACGCTGCAAAATCCCACACGCCATATCAAATTCTCCTCTTTATCTAACAGTAGCCGTCGAGTCTTGTCATATTCTGCAGCTGAACGCCGTCCACAAGTCTAATGCTTGAAAGTAGACACCTTCATCTCTGCTACCACTGCCGCATCCTTCTTTGTAGGAATGATTTCGTCCTTGTATCTACTAGTACATCTCGAAGGCATTCAAAAATCCGACTGGCTCCGGTATGTACTACGCCGTCCAGAAATGGATTGAGACGATCGCCGTTGGGGAATCGTGTTTCGCTGGCAGACATTGCTGCTATGAGCAACGAGTGCTGTTACTTCTGGTGAAGAAAGGAAGTATCGTGAAAAAAGAAATTATAAAACAGCCAAAAGTAGACTAGCGCGGTGGGGCTCGACTTGCCTGGCAGGCTCGGCTACCTTGCACCTATCCTGCACCCTCTTTGACAAAAAGCGGTGACACATTTTCCACCAATCAGGATGGCACATGGAGTTTTTCCGGGCTGTGGTGTCCACGTGAGATTTTATTAGCCCGCTATTTATTAGTCTCAGCTTCTGGCAGATGTACATACATAGATAGCGGTTCTGCCCACTATCATATCTTCTCCGCCCCGCATGCCGACGCCCGAATCGCTTGAGACGCAAAATGTTCCATGAGGCAGCCATCGAGTACGACGAGGTATCAACACGAGTGACACCGGATTTTTTTCCATCTGCGGTAACACCTTTGCGACTGGCTATGGCGTGTATGGAAGTATATAATCTATCCCGCTCGTATAAACGTACTGGCCTCTGTCCTGGATAATCGGAAAGCAAGACGCAAGCAAACAGACTCCCTTCGCATTCATACGAGCAGCAAAAGCACCACCATCTCGCCAGTCATTCGCGGCCCGTGCCCCTTCCGCCTGTTTGGTTCCTCTGCGACCAGAAGATCCCTCTCTCACACCTACATCCTCTCTTCCCCCACAATAACAGCTGCTGCGCCCTTCATGGAGAACCCTCTGCACGCCGTCGTTGTCGGCGCCGGGCTTGGCGGCCTGGCCGCAGCGATTGCGCTCCGCCAGGCCGGTCATCACGTCACCATCTGCGAGCAGGCGTCCGCACTCGGCGAGGTAGCTACATCCCGTCCCCATAATCTACCGCCGCGCAAGTGCGCTGACGAGCTCCCGGCGTGCAGGTCGGAGCCGGAATCCAGATCCCTCCCAACTCGACGCGCATCCTGGACCGCTTCGGCATCGGCGAGGAGATCAGAAAGTTGTCGGTGCTCCCGCACGCGTTCGTCCTGCGCTCCTACAAGGGGCCCGAGCTCAACCGGCAACCTGTGCTGCCGTACTGCGAGGAGACTTACGGCGCCCCTTACCTGCACATTCACCGCGCCGACTTCCACAAAGTCATGGTCAAGCGTGCGGTGGAAATCGGCGTCAAGCGTATGTCACCGCATTAATTCGATGTGGATTTCCTTGGTGGAACAGCGCTGACGAGGGCGATATAGTTATTCTCGGCGCTCATGTGAACGCCATTGATTTCTCCGCCCCAAGCGTTACGCTTGCCACCGGCAGAACGATCACTTGCGATCTTGTCATTGCCGCCGACGGCCTCAAGAGCAAATGCCGCGAGCTCTATGTCGGCCACGCCGACCCCCCGCACAACACCGGCGATCTTGCCTACCGTATTCTCATCAAGGCTTCCGATATGAAGAAGGACCCCGGTTTGGCGCAGTTGACGGAGGTGCCCGTCATCAACTACTGGATGGGCCCCGGCGCGCACGCAGTGTGTTACCTGCTCAAAGGAGGCGAGTTGTACAACATCGTGCTCGTGTGTCCCGACAATTTGCCGGAGGGTCTGGCGCTTCAGGATGCCGACCTTCAGGAATTGAGGAATATCTTTGCTACCTGGGATGTCAGACTGCAGAAGCTGTTGGAGCTTGTACAGAAGACTTACAAATGGAAGTTGCAGGTGCGCTATATTCCCTCTTGCCATCCATCGATTAAAAGTGCATCTACTAACAACGGCTGCAGAACTCCAAGGAAATGGACTCCTGGGTGCACCCAGAAGGCAAATTCTGCCTGCTCGGCGATGCCTGCCACGCCACGCTCCCTTACCTAGCACAAGGCGCCGCACAAGCCGTCGAGGACGGTGGAGTGCTCGGAGGCCTCCTTTCCCACGTCACCGCCGCCGACAAAGACAACCTGCGGCCGATTCTGGACGCATACGAGCGCCTACGCAAGAAGCGCACCACTGCCGTGGTCCAGGGATCCACCGACCTCCGGAACGTCTTCCACCTGCCAGATGGGCCCAAGCAGGAAGAGCGTGACCGCATCATGCTCGAGGACAAGCCTACCGAAGGATCCCCGAACAGATGGAGGGATCCCGTGTTCCAGAAGTTCCTGTTTGCTTACGATGCGTTTGGCGAGGCCGAGAAGGCGTGGGAGACCCTAGCCGAGGAGTACCAGCGAGGTGGGTAATCAGCTCCTGCACGGAATGAGTGTCTAGACCGGCTGGTTGACGTGCGTGTTGCGTATATCAGCTAGGAAGCCGACGTTGAGTGTATTGTAGAAAACGGCGCAGTTATGATTTTGTTGGCCAGGGTTTTTTTTGTTTGCAAGGTACTCTATAATTGCGCGGAATTTTAACGTGGTTTGAATATCAATTGAGATTCGAGACGGTCACCTACCCCCGCTGTTCCATCCACGGTGCCATAGCAACTCTTCCATAGGGTAGGATGAACAGCCCGGATGGGAGAAGCCCGGCTGTATTAGATTGGATATCAGAAAGTGTTTGCCATGCTCACATGGTCTCACTAGCTATGCTCATCACGGCCGCCCAAATCTCAACATCCGTTTGCTGCTCCGGATGCTTCAGGACCAAATACTGAGGTTCTCATTCTTGCATAACGTGCCACCTGACCTCGAGTAGTCAGCACTCTACTGCCTATGTTTGCACCCGTCCGTTCGAAACGATCATCGCCCGAGCTCTTTGACGCAGGCTGGTCATAGCTGCTTGGAAACTCACTTATACGGGAGAGCCAATGGGCCAGAGAAAGTAGATCGCGTTTCATCCAGAAAGGCTACTACATAGAGTTGGATCATCCATCCAATCAGCCAGCCAGCTAGCCATGCCGCATTCGAAGCCATACCAATACCCGTCCGTCGCCGTCCAGATGACGGCGCTGTTGACCCCATCGACCAGTTCCGACATAACCCACTCCCTAGAGATCACGCGATATCCCGGACACGGCAAAGGCGAGGCGTACCTGTCCGCGTGTGGCGAGGATGCATGGAGGATGCTGTTCCCCGGTGAGGGAATGCTTAGGGACTGCGAGTTCGTATGGATGCGGTACATAGTCAAGCATATGGATTGGGGGGGGGGGGGGGGGGGGGGGTCTTGGTGGGCGGGTGGATAGTCAACACGGTGGATTTCGGCAAGTTCAATGTCTTTCCGTCCCCGCCCCCCCAATTCCTCTCTAATTTTTTCTTGCACACTGACTCACGGTTACAAAACTTTTAGGTCTTGACACGCCTCCTCCACCAGCACGGTCTGGCGGTAAGCAGTTCCTTCGACCTCCTGCAGCTGTTCCGAGAGAAGCAGGAGCTGTACTCGTAGTACGGCTCCTATTTCAAGGCCGACTGCCTCCAGCACGATGGAGACTTTCACCCACACTTCCTCGCGATCCCGTACACCTCGCTGTCGACTCCACGCCAGCGGCTCCGCGTGGGAAGGAGCCGGGGATGGCGGAGATAGATGTGCATGCGTCGCGCGCGTCTGCTGCTGGAGTACTTGCACCGCCGTGAGAGGACTGGAGAGTCGATCGCGAGGGAACAGCGACAGACGGTCAGGAAGTTGCGGCTGTGGTCGAGGAGGTGTGTCGTCGTGAATAATCTTTGGATCCTCGCTCTTTCCGAGAGCACGTGTGACCTTTGCGGAATCTCGGTGGGGGTTGACTAAGACAACTGAAATGTGGAGCAGAAGCAATGACCACGGCGGCACCGGTGAATTGCGAGGACTTGAGACAGATGCATCCGGTCTATCTCAAAGAGCGCAGCTTGAAAGAGCAGATCGAACAATAGAGATAAGGGAATCATCGGTGATAGTAGCTTGGAGCAGGGCGATGACCTAGTGGCTACCGTCAGTCGGGGAGATGAGTGGCCGTGAGGATGAGTATGCACCCTTACCAGTGTAGACGATTTAAGTGGAGGATGTTGGTGAGGGCAATGGGGAGATGGTTCAAAGAGGTACCAGACCTGCTTGAGGAAAACTTCCATCTTATTCTACGTAACTTCCTTACTCGTGACAATGCATACCCATTGCCCAATCCACCTTCCCATGGGAACATAAAAGCCCAGACCAGTCCTTTCACTGCTACCAAGTCTCCAGTGCCTCGAAGTCCTCCTCTTCGGAGCGACACCCCTCAAGCCAGAGCTCGACCGTCCCATCCAAACCCACACCTCCCTCCATCACAGCCCCATCCGTGTCCACCTCCCTCCCCCTATTCCACAACCGTCAACCGAGTACACTGCCAGGACGACTCGATCCCGTGCTCGCCGAGAACGCCGGTCGATCCTTCCACATCACCGCCGGCCCACAGATGCCGCCCCTGGCACTCTTTGGCCTCGTAGCGTTGGTGCCGATGGTGCGGTCACTCCTCGCGTCGATTTCGTCCGTGTCGTCTGCAGCCGCTACTCCACACCCCCTCTCCCGCTTCCCGTCGTCGAAACCCTTGAGGTAGCCATAGTAGAAAGCTCGAACCTCCTGGGTGGTGCGCATCTCCGAGGATGCGGCGGCAACGACGGCGGCAGAGTGTGAGTGTGGAAGCGCCAGGGGACGCAGGATCAGGCAGCCAGTTATCAGCGTGATCGAAAGGATTAGGGTTATGCTGGCTGCGGAGGGCCCAAGAAGGTAGATCAACGCGGTGAGGGTGAGGAAGTGCGGGTAAAAAGCGGCGAGAGGGTGCTCCACAGGGGTAGGGATAGTGGCGGCGGCTACAGCGTTGGCCATATTGGAGCTGGTTGGTGGTGGTAATAATGTTGGCTGTGGTCATATGCAGCCAGGACAGGGAGGTATGTAGAGACAATGGGTCCAATCAAGCCTGGTAGTTACTCGACACTCAGCCACACCACCCCAAGGTAATTCAACGAACCAATTTTCACGCCAGCATAGCGCCTGTTGGCATCCTATCTAGACCGTAGATGACAGCATTCGCCACAATGACGCAATAGCGTGGCAAAGACAGCACCAAATTATAGTTAGCTTCCTCGCTAAGTGAAGGGATTAAGCTTGATCCTTCCGCTGCTACATACCTTCTCTCTGCTCACTTCAGTTCACACAACTCCCTCAAACAGCTCCACAAACATGCTCTCCTACAAAAAATTTAAGCCCAACGTCTCAAGAGACAAAGGGAAAGCTCCTGAGACCCCCGCGCTCGAGGTATCGACCTCTGCACCCGCTGCAAAGACCGAAGACACGAAATCTCCCATCCTCTCGCCTGACGATGAATGCTTTTTCTCCGAGGAACTTGGCAAAGTGGGCGAGTCCGATGTGATCTTCCCCGGGTGCGAAGAAGCTTCAGGAGCCACAACGCCTATTGAGCCCGCTACGCCTGTCGCACCTGCGGGCGAACCCGAGGTCAATAACACTACACCTGCCGCACCTACGGGCGAACCCGAGGCCAAGACCACAGAGAAGTCCAAGGTTCTCAAAACCGACGAATTGATGGGGGCGATTACCACGCGATGGGATGGTTTGAAGCGCACCGTCTCCTCTGCCGCCGAACAGCACCGCAAGAAATCCGCCGAGAAAAGTGCTGAAGAAGCTGCCAAGAAAGAGGAGAAGCGGAAACTAAAGAAAGCGAAAGAGAAGAAGAAGGTGTACGAGCGCCCGGAGGATGAGCTCACGGATGCACTGGAGCAACTTAATCTCACCGCCGAAGAGGTAAAGCCTCCCTATTTACTTCGCCGGGCCAGTTATAACAGTGCGCAATAGGGTCGGGCCCTCGCACTTTCGGCCGAAACCAAAGAACTCCTTGGCCAGTTCACACAGATCCTCAAGGACATCGGAAACGGAGCTCCCACCGCGTACAAGGACCTGACGTCGCTCCTCGATACCAGCTCTAAACAGCTGGAAGAGACTTTCACTGGTCTCCCTTCGTTCCTGCAGAAACTTATCAAGACACTTCCCGCGAAGCTGAAGCCCGAGCTTCTCCAGGCAGCTGCCGCCGCCTCGCCTGCTCTAGCGACGGAGGGTGGATTTAAAGCGCTTGTGACGCAACCGGGTGCACTGATGAGCTTGCTCAAGAGTGTTGTCAATATCCTCAAATTACGGTTTCCGATGGTCTTGGGTGCTAATGCTGCGTTGAGCATGGGTTTGTTCGGTAAGCCGCGGCTTCTCTCTTTGTAAGGTGTTCCCAGAAACATGCTGACAGGCACCACAGTGGTCCTGCTCGTGCTGTGGTATTTCTACAAACGCGGGAAGGAAGTGCGGCTGGAGAAAGAGGAGAAGGAGCGCCTCGCCGCGGCAGCGCCAGCTGAGGTCGAAGGGGAGGCGGCGGCGGCGGCCACGGCGGCCACGGCGGTAGCTACAGTGAGTGGGACCGAACAGGATCTTCAGGGTGAAAACAAATGCTAGTTCCGATGCCTTCTGCTGTTTTCTTGTGATGCGAGATACCGATTCTCGAACTGGATGGCCAATTTGCAGTGACATTGTTTGCTCGGTGTTTCTTCTTTAGAGGTTTCTTTCGCTACAGGTTTTAGGCATTCTGAGGTATCAGTGTAGGATGGTAGGCAACAAAAATATGTGTACTTCTTGAATGAGGTTGCTTCTTTCTTGGAGTTGGCTGGCTTGATTATGGATCCTTAAGCTCTAGAGGTGTGGGGGGTATTCTAGTATGTATCACATGTGGGGCTGTTCTCTTTCGAGGCTGCTCATCGTAGCTGGGAAAGTCTACTAATCCCTATTCTAAACTTAAGCTTATGAATCTTTCTCCTTGAGCGCTCTATGTACATACACCCACTGCCAGTCCCATGATCGTGAGATATATCCCAGACCCTCTCTCCTATCTATCGGCTTGGCAACATGTCCAAGATTTCGATGGGAGACTGGTGCTATGTATCTACCTCCAGCAGGCTGGCTACTTAGCGTCTGGGAGTGCTTTGGCGAATTTCAACAATTTGAGCATTGGGATCTAATTCAGGTAAAAAAAAAAAAATAGAAGAAAAAAAAGACATCCTATTCCTACGCATGCAGAAACTACAGAAAAGATAAAGAAATGCTCGATCCCCGCTTACGGGAAAAGCTTGATACCGGGAGCCGACAGGTTCACTGCGAGATAATTCTCCACCCTGTGCTTGGGCGCCAGCTCATCGAGGTCCCACACACCACCAAGCACACCGTCGGGCCTGAGGACCGCAACAACACCGGCATCCCTGTCGACGCCGAGCGTCTCGTATCCCTGGCCGCTGACATCGCCGAAGAGGTTCCACTCCCAGCCTTCCTTCAGTGCCTTGGGGAACATGCTCCATTCCACGTCGTCGTTAGAGCGAAGGGGGTGGATGACGAAGGGCTCCATAATGCCGCTGACGAACTTCTGCAGGATGCCGATCATGAGGTATTCGAGCTGTTGCTGGACGCGCGGATCTCTGAAAAGTTTCGGGAGCAGCACGAGAACGACGTAGTGGCCCGTTGCTGGGAGGACGTCGTGGAGCTCGCATGGCACGTCATCAGAGAATCGCCGTAGGGGGATGTTGATGAGTCTCCTGCCGGACCGGAGGAGTCCAAAGTCTGGGTTGAGACTGTTGTCCAGGGCCTTTACGGGTGTCTTTTCGACTACACTACTTTGCTGGTACTCGACTACATAGATGTCAGCTCCGTCCCCTCCGCCACATCGTAGATTGAGCTCAACATACTACCGCATCCACTGGTAAATCCACCGCCGGTGTGGAAGACTTTGAAGAAATCCTCGTGAGAGAGCCCATTGTCTCCCATCTTTTGGGAGAATTTGGAGGCAAATGTGCTGTCGAAAGCGATCAGTTGTTCTGCGATATCCCTTCGCTCGAACTGGCACCGGCTGTTAGTACGGGCGGAATAGGTCAGGTAAGGTGCTTACTTCATAAGTTGGCAGGAGCGAGCCTTGCGGCGCGAGACCCAACAGCTCGAAGGCAAGCTTCCATCCAAGGTTAAATGCGTCCATCATGCTAACGTTCATTCCCTGACCGGCTTTAGGGCTGTGGGTGTGGCAAGCATCTCCCATAATGAACACGCGATTAGTCCCCTTACTATCTTGAGCTGCAAATTTAGTTGCCACTCGCTGACCAATCTGGTATGCGGCTATCCATGATGTCAGCAGGACAGAATTGTCGAAGGACGAGACAACTTACCCCACCAGTCCACCTTGACAACCTCGACATTGTATGGCGCCATCGTTTTTTTCACTTGATCCAGGATGCGGGGAAGTGTCACCCGTTGCCTCCGCGCCCTTGCTCTAGCCTTCGCCTCCTGCTCATCTGCAGCGTTTGCGACAGTTGATGTAGCATCGACATTGTCTTCGAGCTGTGTGTAGAGGCGGGTCATATACTGCTGACCTTCGATCATTTCTCTTGGGATTGTCATGATGGACGCGGCATCCGAATGAATGGCGCAGCGCTTCCGGATGTCGGGGAAGTCGGTTTTCAATACGGCATCGACAACACCCCAGATATAGTCGGTACTCTCTGTACACCGTCAGTCGCTTGTGCATCGACCAGAGATATTTAGGCACTCTTCACCTCCTTGTAGCTTCACACCCATCTGCTGTCGGACCTTCGAGTGCGCCCCATCGGCTCCCACGAGGTACTTTGTAAACAGCGAGTACTCCCGCCCGGTCACCACATCCCGCAAGAACACCCTGACCGGGAATTCTCCACCGACAAACTCATACTTCAGAAACTCGGTCCCCCTCTCCACTTCATTACCATATTTGTTCATTTGTCTCTCAAGGATGTTGACGACTCTGCTGGCAGCAAGCAAGACCTTGTGCGGATACCGCGTAGGAACGGTGACATCGTCAGTGACCGCAGTTCTGACGAGACGGGGTTTGCCTGAACCGCCGGGGTTCCAGAACGCCATCCGGTAGTTGGCGAATCCCTGAGAGAAGACCTCCTCCGAAAGGCCGAGCATGCGCAGGACCTCGAGAGTCCGGGGCTGTAGACCGTCGGCTTGGCCGGGGATGATCATCGAGGTAGCTTTCTCAACGGGCAAGCAGGACACGCCGTATCGGGCTAGCATCAGTGAGAGCATGATTCCTGCCGGGCCGGTCTGTTCGGAGCCACATCAGTCCACTGGGCGCCGGAGATCGCTTCCTCCGAGGCGCCATGTTACGTACACCAATAACCACCACTTCATGCAGCGCGCCGTCGGCCGTCCGGTCTGTGTTCCGCGGTGCTGGGGCTGAGACACGAGGCAGCGGCGGCTTCTTGAGTCCGGCTGCTCGCTGCAGCATCTCTGGCGATGACTCCTCGGTGAAGATAGGCATGTTTGGATGTTCGTTTGGAGGGGGGGGTCTGTTGTGGGCGGGAGGAGGAGAGGCTGAGGAGAGGATGCGATCCACGAATTACGGCGCTAGGCTTCGGCCGCTGTATGGATGACCGTGGGATGCGAGAAATTGCTCTGAAGCGCAACATGTACCCAGTAGGCAGAGGTACGATATATAAGACAGTCAACACCTCTACGAGACGCGATTCATTACTCACCCCATCCGAGAAAAGCCGCGGGCATACCAAAACAGATTCAGCTGGTAAAATAGCGATGAATAATCGCCATATATCTGCAAGGGCGTTGCACTTTGCCATCGCTTTTCCAGGTTCTCGGTCACTGCCAATTGGCAAAGTTAGTTGGAGTTAGTTGAGAACTAGTGTGGTCCAGGTAGGGTGGAAGTAAATGTTGATTGGTTGACGCATCGGGTTTGCCGCCTTCGCCCCACCATCTCGAAAACCGAAGATCGAGCGGACACTAACCTCGATTACAACGGATCAGGACGGAATAGAGTACAAAAATAGATTTGGGCCCATTCAAGAAGGTTGAATAGATATCATGTCTCGAGACTCATGGACGGGCCGCCAATCGGCCAGCAGCGGACTCTATCTACGCCCCCCACACGTTAAAGAATTTTTTTCGGCACGGATGATGAGGCAGATAATTACACAAAAGATTTACGGAAAACCTTTATAATGCCATCGCTTTTGAAACTACTTATATACTATCGCGCCATCGGTTTTTTTTTCTCTCTTTCCCCTTACAATGCCATCGGGCGACTGTCTGGAGGCTAATAGATACCAGCCACCAGATGGTTGAAATAATACCCGAAAATCATTAGAAGAACACATTTTATTCCTACAATCCACCATCAGCAAAGCGTATGATCTTTGCGCAAGCCCGGCCAACATCGTTACACTGCTGGCAGCACTGCGAAGCGTTGTCCGGAATCTCTAGTAAAGCTTGCTGGGCAATCGCCCTATGTATGGTATCCTGTCGTTTCTGTTCCCCTTTCCTCATTCGTCTCTCCGTTGGGCAGCCCCGAGGTCTCCCCAGAAGGAGGACCAGACACATCTCCGAAATCGACAGTGATTAGGTAGCGTTAACGTTAACCGGCCTCATTCTCACGATATGTGTTACGATAAGTCTCTAGGCTGGAAACCTAGGGTACAGAGCCCCGAGGGTGCCCTCGCAGCTTGTGGAAATGATAGCTCGCGGCTTTGTGACTTTGTTGACAACCACTATCCTTGATAGAACTCTCGCCAACCACTTCTGCGTGATTGCAGTATGGTATCGTGGTGCGGGGGCCATTCCTACACAGGTGTGTTTCTCGTTGACCGAAATCACAAAGCACTCCCGTAACGCCTGCCAGCTGGCGTAGATACAAAATGGACGGCCAGAGACTGCGCATATGAAGATCGCACGCTGCCTATCCCGTTTTGTCAGTGCTTGATTTCCATAGCTGGGGAGTGGTATGCCGCTTACTTATCGCTATTCTTCGTCAGAACGTTGAACCCAGCACCGACAGCCCGATCGGCTACTGTCTGCTTGAACTGCGAAATCTTCCCGGAGCAGGCCTCCCTCTAGTCGCTCGTGTATTGAACTAGCTAGGAACGAGCCTGATCAACCTTGTATTATTAGGCATAGCAGCCGAAGCGCCGCCATTGGAGATCATGTCCATAGTGGTGGTAGCGGCAGTAGTAGTGGTAGTCGTGGTGGATAGATAGGTGGGTTGGGCGGCGCCGATATTTATTGTTGCTATCGTACTGCCGCCGTCTACAACTGATGTTACTAGCCGCCAACCAGCCGCCAGATGGCAATGTAGTGGGCAAGAAAAAAAAAAGCGACGGCACGATAGTATACAGTTTCAAGCCCGATGGCATTATAAAGGTTTACCGTAACTATGTATGTATCTACTTACTGACTGCCGCGCAAAAATCCCGACCTTCCTTGAACACTACCGCAGTGGTTGTTACACTCGGCGGTCAACAATCGCAAATTCCGATCACTCTTTCGTATGATGCCCGAGCATTTCATTCATCTCCATGAGCCTCTCCAACAGGTCCTTCAAAGTTGAATGCTAATGAATTCTTAATTAGAGCGCGCATATTTCAGGTAGTAATCCTACGCCAAACCGGCTTGTGCGGCTGTGACGGGCCGACCCTCGGCAGGCAGCGCCGTAACTAGCGCGTTGCCAGTAACCCAACTTGCGCACATAAACGGCATTTGTCAGCTCCTTTAGGACAGTCTGGATTGGTAAGGCAATATGGAGCACCGGGGCCTGTACATCACCATAATCTATATAGGTTGCATACTATCTTTTCGAGCGTTTATTCCGTGGCTTATGTGCTAAGCGTATTTCACTCCCTAGAGCGTAGTTATATTTCAGCGCCCATACCTCTGAACTACCTACATAGTCATCGCAACGCAACACCTACTAACTACTGCTATACTGCTAGAAGTTCTAGCCGGTAAGAGTACCGTATTGAGAGGCACTGTTTTTTTTAGCGGTAGGCGCTGGCTTGGCGCTGAATAGGCACGCACTATTGCGCTTATGGCTAGCGCGCCGGACATTTTGCAACGTCACGGGACTCGGCTGTCGGCCGGGAGAACACAACTTCTCGGCCATGGAACCTCAGACAATCACCAATGGGAGTAGGGTCGTGACATTCGATAGAGGACATGTTATGGACGATATGAGAATACAAATGCTGATGGAAAGGCTGGTGGTACCGGGCCAGTATCCATAATCATGACTCCTCGTCGCCGACGCGCCCCACTGTCGACTTCCCGCCATCGCCGACACCCCGTGTTCATCGCGCTTCCGTTCTCGACTCCCCGGTATCACCTACACCTGTTCACGAACTCTCAAGAATATTCCCTCTCGTTAGCATACAGTCCACCGCCGATGATGAGTCGGCTCTCACACCAGATATCAGTTCCCCTCTAAAAGTTCAGGCAGCAGCCAGGCCCTCGTACGAAGGGAGTCGCTGAAGCTCCACGCTGGATTCCACGCCCAACAGCAGCACCTTCCCAACAAAAGCGCCCGCGCACAGTCGAATTCAAGCTAGGGGTCCTTACGTGGGCTCATCACATCCGGGTGATATCCAAAACAGGTAAACAAAAGGCACCAACGAGAGTCTGGGTGACGACGATTCATTTGCCACAAGCCTTACAGAGCCATCAGTCAACCTGTAACTGCCCCACACTACCCTCGAGGGCTCTCTCACAGCCTTACTCATCAGCGGCAACCCAAGCGTGGCTTCACTCGCTACTGGCGGCACAACTGCGGCTTCACTCGCCATTGACGACTCATGTGAGGCCTCGCGTGCAGCCGGCGGTGCGCTCTCAGCCTCGCGCATCACCGGCGACTCGGCCCTCGTGAGAGTAGGCTCCGCGCGCGTGGCTTCAGCGCGCTAGACCGGGTGTACTTTCAGCAAGGCCCTCGGTCTCGGCACCGAACCCGAAGCTAAGAAAGGAAGGGGAAATGGCGAAGTTAAGAAAGGACGGGGGAAGGGAAAAGCTGCTACTAGTAGTAGTGTGTCAGCTGTTGCTGGTACCGGTACAAGAAGGAGTGCGAGGTTGACTGCGAAACCTACTCAGACATATGTGTTGGAGTTCCCACAAATCACTGATGCAGAGGAATCTGATGAGGATGACAGTGTTGAGTATGACTTTCGATGGCAGGGTGGGGCTTTAGTAGCTTGTTCCTCCTGCCTTGGGGCGGCCCTCTTTGGAACGGTGATAGCATCATGGAGCGGGCGGTTTCCCTATCTATATATCTATAATTCTCAGTGGGTGGCTCCCTGCGCGGACTTTCAATTGGGTGAGGAGAGTGTTGATTCGGTGTTGGGGGGGGGGTGTCTATTTTTTCTATCTTCTCTAGAAGTATGGTATTCTTCGGCGTACTGGCTGCCGCTCGGAACTGGTGAGAAGCTTCGTGTTGGGCAACAGGTATAGCAATTTCAGTAGTGTTTGCGGACAACAGAACAGAATTGTCGGGTATTGTGATGATTGACTGCCAGACAGCGTAGAAAATTTCGGGGGTCATAACTGATAAAGAACCCCGCCCCCAGTTTTTTGTGGCTCGGTGGAAAGACCGAACAACAAAAATGTGGCTCAGCTAAGCTTCTCGTATTTTTAAAATACGCGTTGAGCCGAACGCTCACCGAGTCACCGTATGTGCGATATACAGTATGTCAGATTTGTGTGGTAGAAAAATAAATATACGTTGAAAAGAACGGGCCCTGGGTGAAAAGTAATAAAAAAAAATAGTGCATCGGGACCAGGCACCATTACTTCCTCCAACAGGAATGCTACATAGCTGCTGTCTCGTCGGAATCCGGTCTCGGGTTGCATTGTATTTGGGGGGATCACGAGTTAGAAGCGTACGACCCCGCTGTTTTTGTAGTTGTCTTTTGGAGACGATCTTTCATCGCATAGGTAAGGCCTCCCAACCGGCGTCTCCTCCACCCAACCCCAGAGTGATGACGGAAACTGAAACAGTGCATAAGTACGAAATCTACCTACCTCTAACCTGTGAATGGGGTAATGAAAGTGCAGGTGGCTGTTGAATGAGCGACGAAATTTCCGGAGTTGTGTATGTGGTGCTGCTGACTACACTGGTAAAAAAGGGGGTCTTCTTTATATAGTAATTCAACAGTAGTCCTAGCCAAATAAATACTACATTGGGGTGGCTGAGAATTTCGCAAGCGGGTGGAAAAGTGACACCTTTTTTTGCGCAAAAACAATGCGCCCAGAGTGTAGTATATACAGACCTTTTCGACTTGGGAAGCCGAAGGAGTAGATCACCGTTCTTCCGAGTGTAACCTTTTCGTGAGACAAATCATGGCGTTTTTTGACCGTTGGAGAGCGCGCGAAGACCGTAGTTGAGGCTAGCGTCAAGACTAGATCCTCTAGTTCGAGCATCACGAGCGTGATCGTGATCGTAGTGTGCAGAGTAGGGCAAAGTACTAGTAGCGATGCCTCATCATCATGACACGTTGACTACAACCTACTACCTAAAAGATCTACGATGACCTATTTTCCTCGAAACCGGCAATCCGACTCTGCAAAAGCCGCAAGCCCCTAAGCCGAAACTCAATATTCAGAGAGGTAAAGTTCTGCCCATGTATAGGAGTTCTGCCCATGTTTAGGAGCTCTGCCCATGTTTATAAGTCATACTGGTTTATGAAAGAATACATCTCAAGCGGCAGTCACAGGTGGGTGGCCTCTATGATTTAATGGGTTCTACAGGAAAGGAATTTCAATCGTCGAGTGATGGAATACTTGCTCGTATACTTCCCAAGTAGAAACCACTCACGCGGCTCTACGATCAACTGCTAGATATGGTCGAAAACGCCAAGAAAACGGATCGGCCTTCTTCACCGCTGAAAACACTCGCAACATATGGACTGCAAAACCCGACACAACCATGAACGAACCAATGCCCCAATCCTGAAATGAGTGTCTCATTCGTCGCTCTAGCACTTCATCACCCTCGCTCTAAGAAGATTGGATTTGTACAGCGCGGAAGAATTACGTCATGCTAAGGAAAAGGCAAAGGTTCAGGTAGCGGCACTTCTGATGGCAGACAATGAGAAGGACAGTCGGTGATCGGAGGTGGTAATGACAACAACAATGATCCACCAACCAAGGACTGTGAGCCTCCAATCACCCGGGTACCACGAGGCCGACCCGCAAAGCAACGCATGACAAAAGCTAAAATGAGAAGGAAGACAGAATGCAACTATGGTGGTTTGCCGGACACTCTCAACGAAACACCATATGCATCACGGTGCTCCATTGTAAATGATTGTGCAACTACGCTTCGACATGCCGCAAGGCACCTAGAATAGCACACATACCTAGAGTAGTAGTAGTCGAAGAATGGTATAATTTTCTTCGATAAATCCATCATTGTGATATCCACGACAAAATCTGGCCACGCGGTGCAATTGCCGCGCTTCCTCCACTTGCGCGCGACGTGGGCGGGATATTTGGGGTGGAAATGTGAGTCATGGGAGATAAAGCCGAAAATTTATACACATCTCTGCCAGGCCTACACTACCGCACATATAGCAGCAGTGTTAACCGACTCTATCTATCTAGTTTCTAGTGGAAAAGTTCTACAATCGAGGTTTTGCAGTCCCAGTGGTCTTGGGTAGTTAGGGCAACGGAGGGTTGTAGGAATGAGTGTAGGGATTTAAGTAAGGTATGAGAATAGGTCATTACTATTAAGATTAGGTGAAAGACCGCGCGGTGCTATTCCCTTCGAATGTACACAAATGCTCTGATTAGTTCCCCTCAACGACAGAGATGCGGAGCCCGGCTGGATGCGGCTGGAGGAAGTTGCGCAGCGTACCTAGACAGGCGGGTGGCCAGTAGCCCGCTGGGGGTGAGTTCCGCGCCAACATTCTGATACATAGACTACCTACGTTCCAGAGCTCCATGCCACCAGACTTGAGAACGCGCAACATTGCAAAACCACCATTTAAATTTCGAGCGTTCCTAGATGGAAAAATAGCACCGGTTTAGAAACGCCCAGGACTGAGAAACGATGAATGGTATGCTCTACTTCTGTGTAGCTGTGTATTTCCGCGATAAATTCAACAACTGTGACCTTACGGCAAAGTCGGTGCTTAGTTATCACGCGGCGTGCACTTGTCGGGCTATGTACCTCCACTTGCCGAGCTACCTCCACTTGCCGCGCGACGTGCTATGTATTGCAGAATTGTAAGGAGTTATGCGGGGAAAGTTCCACAGAGCGTTTTTCAACAGTGGAGCAGTCAATCATCTCTATCCTTGGCAAAAATTGGTGACGCGAATTGTTCCACGAAAAACTCCGCTCTCAATCTTCGGATGTAGCACCACCAGCACTTGGCTGTGGGTCTGCTCTTCGTCCACTTGAGTGCCAGCGATACAGGTCACGCTAGCTACGGCATTGTGGCGATCCGCCAATTCCCATCGGAGGCCATGATTCGTCGGGCTTGGTTCCACCACACTCACCGGATGCCGGCCTTCTCACGGAGGACGTTCCGTAAGTGATCGACGCCTACTCCTTGACTGGAATGACTCTTCGGCGGACGGAGCACGGATTGCTATACCCTTGAGCTGCATGGCTGATGGAATAGGGTACGTACGCAACTGGTTCGAGTCTGATGGGCTTACAAACGCAACAGGTCACAGCTTGCATGGCATGCCTTTACGCACCTATGATGGAATGGTGTTAGCCTGCCATAGTACGGAGCCACGTGCCGCGGGGTAGTCACCTCCGAGAGATCGTCAACTTGCCTTTGCAATGACCTCATCTAGAGCACATACCGGCCAGCGGGGTGCAGCAGTCCTTTGCAGGCCAGCAGTTACACTGCTTCTTCCTACAGCAGATGCCGACCGCACGTTGTCAGGCGGTTGGTTCGGCGCTCCAAATCTTCCGGACACAAGGCGTTCTGCACTCGGAAAATGATGATGGGAAAGTATGAATCTACTCTATGTATGTCCTGAGAATGCAGGAAAACAAACCATGAGCTGGCTTTCCTTTTTATTCAATCCTAAACCATTCGGCGACAGGAGAATTCCGCAGACTCGACGAGTGCCGCGGTACGTGCCAGCTCTGTGTGTGGTGGCATGCTCCACTACCGACCCAATGGCATATTGTACCTATATCCTTACTTGCGGGGTCACGTATTGTGTGTGCCTTCAGCCAGAGCATCAAGGTACCGCGATTGGAGAACCGGCGCAATTTTCGTCCGATGAGCAGACGTAAGGCTGAATCCATCGATATTGTCGTCTGTACAACTGATTCTTCTGCACATGCGCACTCCAGTCGAATACCACATAAAACAGGTCTTTGCTCCTATGAGCTCCAATCGATCCAGAGCGCAGACTCGAGGCCAAAAGACTTCATCGCAATGCGTAACCTTCTCAAACTTCTTCCGCTGGTCATCACTGCGGCCACGGCCTGTCCTTTCCCCGGACCCGTACTCCCGCAACCAAAGGCCCTGGCTCGCTCTCCAGTCCTTTCAGCAGTTCTCAAGAACTTCACCGAAACTTTGGACTCTGCCGTAGCGGGCGACACCAACCCGGGCTTCCACACGAACGTAACTTCGTTCTCCATCGTCCTCACGGACGCTCACAGCACGCTGTGGGAGTACCACCACACAGCACCATTGACCACCAATGGCACGCGATCGGTCAACTCTGGCTCGCAGTACCGCATCGCATCGATCACAAAGGTTCTCACGGACCTACTGCTGCTCCGTCTGGGCCTCAACCTCGAAGACAAGATCACGAAGTACCTTCCCGGACTCAGCGACGGTAATGGAACAGTCGAGTGGGACCGTGTGACGTTGAGGGATCTTGGAAGTCACATGGCGGGCGTGCAGAGCAACTATGGCTTTCTAGACAATTACAGCGCGGCTCAGGAATTCGAGGATCTTGGATTTCCGCCGACGAACCCAGATGAATGGCCGCCGTGTGGAGTGACTGGGCTGAGGCCACAGAGGTGTACTGAGGAGAGTCCGTTCCCCCTTCCTCCCGCTGATGGTGATTGGTACAGTATTGATGAGGATACGATATAGTGATTGTGGAAGGCCTATCGAATGTTCAAGCGGTTTTCCCGTTGCATTCGAAGCCCGCATATTCCAACGTCGCCTTCACACTGCTGGGATACGTGGTCCGTAAGGTCACACGGCTGTCTTTTGAAGCTGCCGTGAAAAAACACATCACTATGCCCTTGGGGATGAGCCGGACAACATTCACTCCCATCAGCGAGGAATCTACGGTGATCGCTCCGAACCCCGATGTTCTATGGTCACTGGATCTCGGTGAATACAATCCGTGAGCTCTCCCTTCCCTCAACCCGCTATTTGATGCATTAAACTAACGCCTATTCCAGTACCGGAGGAGCCTACTCGACCACCCACGACCTCTCGATCCTCATGCGTGCAATCCTCTCCAGCGACCCCCACCTCCTGCCGCAGGCCACAATCAACGCATGGCTGCAGCCCATCACCTTCGGCACCGACATCGACACCGCCGTCGGCTTTCCCTGGGAAATCGTCCGGAGCTCTAGGCTCTCCCGCGTGCGGATCGTCGACCTCTACACCAAGGGCGGTTATCTCCCCGGGTTCACCAGCCTGTTGGGACTGATCCCCTCTTCGGACATTGGCTTCACCATCTTTGTTGGTGCAGGCGGACTGGCGAGCACGGCTGTTATCCTAGCTGAGGCGCTGCTCGCGAGAGTCTTTCCCGCCGTCGAGAAGGCTACCATGCAGGAGGTTGTGAGCGCGGGCTACACGGGACGGTTCTCCTCGGGCAACAGCACCATCGAGCTCGCACTGGACCAGCTTGGTAACGGATTGCGGATCGACGAGTTGGTGGCCAGGGGCATCGACATCATGCAGCACCTGAACGAGACGGGGATTATCCGGAGCATGAGACTCTATCCATCCGAAATCGTGCATGTCGACGGGGACACCGAGAAGGAGGACTGGAGGCTTGTCTACGACTACGACAACACAGTTCACGCTCCGCTTGGGAGCGTGGACGTGTTTTCCACCATTTGTATCAGCTGGGTGCTGACTGGACTGATGGGGGCATACAACGGCCAACAGATAGATAGGGTTGTGATCAGGAAGAATAAGGGTCAGGTAGTCTCCGTCGAGTCGCCGGCGCTGGACCTGGTTCTGCACCACGAGAAGGCGAACTGAAGGACCGGTTGATGGCGGATGATAGGGGGGCTACTAGCCAGAGTATTAAGGATGGGCATTTGTTGTTATGGTATCAGAATGTTGGCAGATAGCGAGAACTTTCGGTTATATAATGGCTTGTCCGCGAAGTCTTTACTTTACGTACGCATGCGAAACTGAAATCGACCTAATTATATCCACACCAATTCTCCTCCACCCTCCTTCCCCTCGATTGTGATACATATACGCCGGGACATAGGAGCGTGTCTCGTCATTCATGGCGCGATGTTCCCCGCACTCGCACCGAAGTAAATGAGCCAATGTCCATACGATGTCACTCGAGCACGCAACATGTTTACTTCACATGGCGACATGAGACATCTCCATCCTCATGATCCAATAGGGTCGCATACGATCAATGAATCATCATCATCATCGTCATGAGGCATCTCCATTCTTCATTCGTTTCGCTCAAACACACTGTGCAGCAATAAGAGGTTATGCGGGAGGAGCCCTCAGATTCGGCTATTCTGAATCACGCGGCCGCAAAGCATTCAGATAGTCCCCGTCCTCAGACTGCTGCTCCCCGAATCTCCCCTGCCAGGCAAGCCCTCCTCGTCGCCGGGTTCCTTGTAGTCCTTCTCCACTCCACGCGTCTGGATCCCCTTGTTCTCGGCGCCGGGGAGGATATTCCTCGTATCGATAGCCTCCTTCTCGTCGCGCTCTGCGGCCCGTCGCACGATTCATCAGCCCCACCCGCACCATATCCGTCCATCCATCTGCCCCCAAGGGGTGTATGCACTTACCCAGCTGTGCGTCGCTGTTGGTCACGCTACCGGGAGCGGCATCGGCGCCCAGATCCGCATCCTCGTCGCGCACCACCTGCGGACCTCCCGTCTTGCGCTGGTCGTCGCTGACGTAGCTGCCGTCGCTGCCGTCGCTGCTGTCGCTGCGGACCCGGTGGCCGGCGTTGCCGCCGTCCTGAGCTTCGTAGGTGTCTTCAGCAGCGCGCTTGCGAGGGTTCGACATTCTGCGTGCTTGCTTTCTTTCTTTTCGTAGGGTGTGTAGATGGGTTAGATGAATAGATGTATGGAAATGTTTTCTGCGAGTAGGAATGGATGGGGTGTGTCAAGAGGATGTCCAAGTGTGTTGTGAGCTCTTAAATCCAGCCCCCAGTGTCCGTCCACGCAAGGGGTGGGCGAGTGATGAAATTGTGATGTCAGCGGTGACGGAGGAGGTTGCGGTTCACCATTCCGCATTGGGCAGCAACCACCCTTCGATTTGGTGCGGCGGGGGCCACCGTGACGCCAACGCCCGACTCCCACGCCCCAGTGGGCACGTCTCTCCCTAACATCGACGGCTTTCGTGGGGACTTACTGCGCTGGATATTCACACGTACCAGCCGCAAGCGGATAAGAAGCCCGTGAGCGCAGACAGCGATGGGGAGTGGAGTGGAGCAGAGCTATCCCCGTTCTACATAATGAGCGTGCTCCCCCAGCCCCGAAAGCCCTGAGAGCTCGGACCTGCAGTCGATCAGGGAAGGATCCAGTAATGCTCTCGGACTGGCAGCTTACCAAGCCTGACCGCGCCCGGTCCAAGTTCTTCAATAGTCCCGATGACATAGATATCTCTTCCGTCCATTCGGGGAGTTCCAATTGCAGACCAAAATTCAGTTGCCGTGTCTATCTCCGGTAGCTGTCGACGCTATCTATTCTGGGGTAGAGGCCGGATAGACAAGCCCGCCCGACCGTTCGATCCCTCGCCGTCGAATCAAACGTTCTCGATCGCTCCGGATTTCCCAAGATCAGAGGGTACGCACGTACGTCTGAAGACCGAAGCCCCCCCGCCCGCTGTTTGGCTTGGGGATTCTTGGCTGGGAGATGTTTCGCGCTACCGTGCGAACCAAAAAACCGCACGAGATCTGTTCGCTGCAGGAATTCTTCCATAGAAAAGATTGTATTTACTCTGTGTACTTCCCGGTTGATGGAGCAGAGCGGAGCGAGGTAAATAAGATGCAAGCAACCTCGACCCACCGAGGCTGATGTGCTACTGGTGGTCAATGCGAATTCCAAGCCTGCGCTACCTATAAAATGCCCCCTTGCCTTCCCCTTTCTTTCCCTTCAACCACTTACATCCCCTCCTCTCCCATCCTCCTCCCTTATATATCCTTCAAGCAAGCACAACAGCGTGGCAAGAGCAGAGCAGACAGACAGAATACACGGCATCAGTCGATGGGGGTTTTTTTTAAGTCTTCGGACTTTTTCCTATGGAGCAAAAAACACCATATTCCTGGCCTCCGCGCGAGGGGATGAGGTTTTCTGTTTCCGCTGCTTTTGTCTTGATCTGGTGAGTCGGGGCAATCATGTGTCATCACTCGGCGGCGCCCGTTGAAGCGCAGTATTTGCGCTCCCAGCGGGATGGGCAAGAGGAGCGCACTGCCGTAATCTATACAGCCTTATAGAACTACCCTAGGAGACATAGCTCTTCAAGTCGCGAGGCATATATCCTAGGCGCCTGTCTGCCGTACGTACAGCGGAAAGTGTAGGAGGCGCGCTGAAAAAGTCAAAACCCTTCACTAACTACTCCCGGTGTGCCTAGAGAGTTTCCAATGAACCAAATTCCCCCTAGTTCTCTTGACATGTACCAGTTACCGAGCTTCTCTTCCATCGCCGTCTTCCTCCAAATCCCTATCTTTGTACTTCAGCGTCAGTCTTTGCGCGCCCGGCGCAAGGCGTGTGTGCTTGGTGGAAGGAAGCGTCTCTGGAAAAGGCGGCGAGGAGTAATGATTACAAACCATCTGGGTATGTAGTTGGCTGCAAGGACTCCAAGGCGTTGCACTTCGGCATCGTTTTTCCAGGTTAGCGGATTCGCGATGGCTGCCATCGTTTCGCTGACGGAGTTGTGGGCGCCAGCGGATGTGTTTTTTTTTAGACCCAGCCATGGATTGCATGCAACCCAGCAGGTCATGACGATATACATAAGTACACAGCTTCGGATTTTTCGTCGCTCAGTCAACAGCCACCTCGTTGCCGCTCAGTCACGTCGCTCTAGCACAAAACACCAACAAAAGAAATTACGACAAAATTCTCCAAATGCCCTAGTTTTCGGCTGCTCGGTCTGATCTGCATACTTTTGCGGAAAAGCCTAATAAATCCTACTCTTGGCGCTGCTAACTTTTTGTTTTTTTGTTTAATCACACGCGCATGTAGCCTATCTAGACTATGGCGGCGCACTTTATGTCAGTCCGCTGTCCGCGCGAGGCGGCTCGTTGCAAGCTCCTTTGCCCTCCGCCCAGGCCTGTCCCAAGAAGATACACTGCGCACCAAGGAAATCTTACGAATGAAATCGTAACCGAGAGGAATGAATAGAGGAAGGGACAAAAGAACGAGCCGGAGAAAGAGCAAAAAGGGAAAAACAAAAGAAAGGCGCCCCGTCCCTACTCCTCATCGTCTGCGGGTGCCGTGAAGGAGGGGCGTGGGTAGGAACAGCGGTAGATCCTCCCCGGCACCCAGCTCCTCCGCCTCCACCCTCCTCTCCTCTTCCCGCTCCCTGCGCTCCCACTCTGACACCTCACTCCCCGCGTCTCCCTCAGCCGGCACTAGCCTTCCCACATCTGTAGCCGAGAGGAAGTCCAATTCCTCCCGGCCGCACCGCCCACCGGCCAGGAGACCCCAGATCCTCCACCGACTCTTCCCCTCCCAACTCTCCTCCAGCACATCTGCCCACAGGATCTTCTGCTGGGCCTTCCACTCAGGGCATGCCTTGAAAAGGTGCTCCCGCGTTTGAGTCTGGCACCGGCTCCGCCAGCACTGGGCAGTGGGCCGATTTTTCAGCCACTGGAGGTACTGCCCCGTGAGGCAATGCCCTGTCTTGATCTGGCAGAACCTCGGGACAAGCCGATTGGAACTCCCAGCCACCGTACCGTCCGGTCTCTGGCTCTTCGAATGGCTGAGTTACACGGACCGGCCGGGGGCACGCGCGATGCCGCTGCCCAGATCCCTCGCGCACCTCAAGATCACGGAGAAGAAATGGGCGGAGGCACGGCAGTGGACTGGAGGCCCGGACCTCCAAGAAAAAGTACAGGATGCCGACCCCGCGGGCGTCTGGCTCCTCCGCCGCAAGCTCGGTCCATTCGTCGGCCTTCTCGTTCCCTGGGACTCACTTGCGCGCCGGGCACCACCGGATTTCGATGGTGGTATCCGGCCGGGCTTTCCAATGTGCTTCCTCGCCTAATGCGCGTATTTTGGCCGGGGCCAGGCTTCTTGAGACCATCCGTCTGATGGCGGCCCGGGCGTCAGTGAAGATTGTGCCCCGCTCCGGCGTTGTCTGTCTTCGTGAAGCCGATTCCAGCGCCCTTGCAAGAGCGACGCACTCTGCATCGCAGGCCTCCTGGTTGTAGTCCATGTGAGTTTTTATGCCCACCCAGGATTGGCCGTTCTTCCAAACCGCCGCGTATCCGGTGGCTCCCGTCCAGTCGTGACCATCCGTGAACGTGGTGAGCCCAGGCCGTGCCTTCTCTGCCTCCGCCTTCGCTTCGGCCTCCTCCTCCTGGAACAGTTCCGCGTCGAGGGTTTCCGGTTCCTCGAGTAAGACTAGCTCTCCGTCCTGCCCGCGTACGCGAGAGCACTCACGAGTCTCCGCCCGATAGCTGTTGGGGCGCCAACTATCGCTGACTTCTGGTGTGGCACAGTAGATATCGTCGCGATCGGCGGATAGTTGGCGCGCATGTTTGCCTGCGGAATTTCAAGTCAATGACATTCCATGCGGTCGTGCAATCGCACTCATTCTCAAGTTGCAGAAGCAGCCCAGTATTATATTCCAGATTTGTTCACGCTGGAACTCTACCGTTGGACATACCACCACCAGAAAATCCTGCCCGTTGAGACAAGCCAGATACCCGCCCATTCTGAAGCGACCGAGGGCCGCTCAAGGAGGAGAGGATGCGAAAAGGGGATGCACACACCGACGGGGACAGCAGCATAGTACCTGCAGGGAGAACGTGTAGATACCATTCGCCGAGTCGCCGACTGGCTAACTGCGCAGAAAAATTGGATTGGTTGCTCTCTACTCCTATGAATTTACAACATCGCGTGCACATATGGATACGTAGAGAAGGTGTGGTACGCCATGCGCTGATCGCCGTGGTTCGGTCGAAGCGGGCGACGAGAGCAGGCCCGCTGCGCACTGCGCATAGCGGTGCTGCGCCACACTAAAAGTCAGTGGCGCCAAGAGTAAGCTCCATATAGTTACTAGGGAGAGGCTAGAAAGCACGTCGCGGTGATACGGAGGGCAGGCCGGACATCACCATCGAGATCCAGTAGTGCCGGCGCGCAAGGGGGTCTCGGAAACGAGAAGACCGACGGATGGGCCAAGCTCGCGGCGGAGAAGCCAGACCGTAGACGCCCTCAGTGGAATGACTAGGTTGACCGGACGGTCGGAGGCGCGCGCGATGTCGCTCCCCAGGCCTCAAGGAAGAAGTAACTACAAGATGCCGAGCAGGCAGAAGCCGGACGGCACGGCTCCTGGTAGCTCCAAGAGGCTTGCCTCGAGGTTTTACCAGCTGAAGACAGGCCACAGCCTCACCAGGCAGTACCTACAGTGGACAAAGAACCGGCGCACCGCTCAGTGCTGCTGGTGCCGGTACCGGACGCAGAGCCGGGGCTACCTCTTCAAGGTGTGCCCCGAGTGGAAGGCCCAGCAGAAGATCCTGTGGGCAGAGGTGTGGAAGGAGCCGAGGAGGGGGAGGAGCGGTTCGACACCCGGGACCGCCTTGCCGACGGGAGGTGCAGCTAGGCGGTACTAGACTTCCTCTCTATTACGGATGTAGGAAGGCTGGCTTGGGCTGAGGGGGGCGCAGGGAGTGAGGTGTCAGAGTGAGAACCCCGGGAGCGCAGGGAGCGGGAAGAGGAGCGGAGGGTGAAGGCCGAGGAGCTGGGTGCCATGGGGAGGAGCTCCACTATGTTTCCCCACGCCCTCGTTCATGGCGTCCGCGGAAGAGGAGTAGGGAACGGTCACGGCTTCCTTTGTTTTCTCTTTTGTTCTTTCTTTTGTTCTTTCCTTTGTGATTTCCTTAGGGCGCATCATAGAGTGGGTGCCAGGTAGTCGAGCCTGCCAGGTAGTCGAGCCCCGCTAATCCAAAGCGGCTAGCGTGGTTTATTAATCACTAGCGTGGCCCCGATTTTTTTAAATGTAGATGCACATAAACCCATCGAACTCAGCCAGTTTTGATCCAATTAAGTCGAGTAACGGCTGAAATAATCCTCAGATGTAGTCGGTACTGGCTGCGTGTCGTCGCTCCGGTTTTTTTGCACTCCAAAATGTCAGGATCCTGATCCGCAGCGGATTATAGGGATTCTGGTTGTTCCTCTACACATAAATTCATCGTATGAAACAAGTTTTGCTCCGATAGAATCAAGTAAGGGCTAGAAATGATCCTCAGATATAGCTGGTTGCAGCGGTCTGTGTCCACTTTGGACCCAGACACTGCTCGGATTTCGATCTCTTCCTCCTCCTCTATCTCTATACTATCATCGTTGTAGTTGTTTGTGTGTCGAGCTCTGATGCGATCGAGTTGCTGGCTCCAACGAATTCCCACATCTGGCCGGCGCTGATGTAAACTTCGTTGCACCCACCGTGGGCTAACTGTTGCAGTCGGTTCGCGTTTGCGCAGAATTTCCTCTGCGATAGCTGTCACGTCTCTAATACTTTGCGGAAAGCCACCACGTTGCAAAATCTCACACCGCCATATCAAAACCTCCTCCTCTTCATCTAACAGCAGCCATCGAGTCTTCCCATATTCTGCAGCTGAACGCCGTCCACAAGTCCGATGCTTGAATGTAGACACCTTCATTTCTGCTACCACTACCGCATCCTTTTTTGTAGGGATGATTTCGTCCTTGTACATCTCGAAGGCATTCAAAAATCGGATTGGTTCTGGTACTATGCCATTGGGAAATGGATTGAGAGGATCGCCGTTGGGGAATTGTGTTTCGCTAGTAGACATTGCTGCTATGTAGGTAGTGATGCTGGTGAAACATTCCAGCAGCGAGCGCTGTTACTTCTGAAGCTTCCCCTGAAAAAAAGAAATATCGTGAAAAAAGAAATTATAAATAGCTAAAAGTAGACTACCTGGCAGGCTCGACTACCTGGCACCCACTCTATCATACCATTCCTTGGGACAGGCCTGGGCGGAGGGCAAAGGGGAACTTCCAACTTGCCGCCTTCGCGTGGACTGCAGACGGGAAACCCGGGCAGTGCGTATCTCGTCATGATTTAGCCAGGTCCCATGCGAGTACATAATGGATAAACGAGGGGGGTTCCGCAAAAAGTAGGGTAGGTATATTAGACCGGATGACCGAAACTAGCATTTAAGACCTTTGTCGAAAAATCTATCGGCTTTTATCTCCCATGACCCACGTTTCCACCCCAAATATCCTGTAATCTTCACAAGTAGGGTATTCGAATGCGTGGTCATTCGAGTGCCGAGACGCTGAGACCGCACTAAAAGAGCACTAGCGACTAGCGCCACTTGACGCGAGTGATCGTATGTGAAGGGCATCTTGCAAACCTCGACCGCCGCCTATGGCCTCTGCTGTCGGATTGGATTTCTTCCCCGCTAATATAGATGTTATAATGGTCGATCTTGGGATTCAGAAACGCGGTGACTACATCCATATGATCCCGTTCCAGTTGCAGTGCCAGGCAGAAGGCGGTTATTTTGGATATTATCTACCAGACTTGGATTATCCCATCACCACCGGGAACCATGCCAGCAGTTATTCCACTAAAAACCTCGCAGGACGTCCTGCTGCTGAAATTTGATGACTGAAGGCCGAATACCCGTTGTTACCTATGTTAGAATGAACGGCCCTGAAGTTCTCCCAGCTTTTACTCCCGAGGAAAAGAAAATTATCGAAAAAGAAAATGTATAAACTAGATACCCAATTTCCACTAGCGTCATGGCTAGCGTCTCGGCATTCAAATGACCTAGTCTATCTATGCATTCGGACACACTCTCGCCCAGGTCGGCGGCAAAGGGAGGTAGCGCGGCAAGTAAGCGCTGTGAGAGAATAACTCTGACAATATACATGAACTACTGCGCGACGCCGGGCACCTGTGCATCTGCCTCTGCTCTCCGCCAGACTTACCGTATTATCTCACTTATAAGGTACACCCTATACATAAACGCCGGTACTATGTAGAGTACTTAGTGGCGCTGCTAGACCTCTTAGGGTTAGCGTGCCGAGCTTCAACGTCAGGTGATCAGCCCAGCGAGGGGATGCACCTGGGGGATTACACGGTACATATCTCTACAGTTAGAAAGAAAAATGCGGCTATATATCACCAAGCATCAAGCTCTACGCAGCCGCAAAGCTCACAGATATCTTCTCGCAAGCTTCCTTACAGCCGACTCGACAACACCTCGGAAGACTCATCGTCATCGGACGACGAAATCGATGATGAAGGCCAGCTTTCAGTATCTCCCAGGACGTGCAGTGTGTCCGGCCACGGCAGGGCGGGCTGTGCGAGTCGGGGGCGTGGCCGTGGTAAAAACCTAAATTCCGGTCACCTGGCACCTTCCACCACTGTAGTCATACCTGGGTGGCGACTTACTCTCAACCCCATCCCAGCCGTACCACAAGCCGCAGCACCGGCCGCACGCTGCGCCGCAGTACCAAGCCGCCCGCAAAGCAGCGCATGACAAAAGTGAGATGAGAAGGAAGCAGAATGCAACTACGGCGGGTAAAGGATTGGGCCACTACGCTTCGACACGCCGCAAAGCACACGTCTAGAATAGCACGCATACCTAGAGTAGTAGTATCGAGTTTTTGGAGTCCTCGGTTCTTAGGTAGTCTGAGCAGCGGAAGCGGAGGGTTACAGGGAGTTGACAGTGGTGAGTGCGGGTATATAAGTAAGGCAGAGAATAAGTTAAGAAACGGCGAAAGACCGCGCGCGGCAGGTGCGCACTGGTGGCGACCAAGCACCAGACTTTGCCGTAGAGGTCACAGTGGTGTTGAATTTCGTGAAAATACACAGCTGCATAGACAAGGCACACCGTCCATCGACTATCAAGGTTTTGCAGTCCCGGACGTTCCTAAGTCGGGGCGGGAACGTGGGTCGTGGGAGATAAAAGCCAAAGGTTTATACACATCTCTACCAAGCCTACACTACAGTACATTATTTAGTGCAACAGTGTCATCCAACTTGTTTCTTGCTTCTGGCTTTCAGCAGTGGAACTCAACAGTCAATACTCTCTTTTTTCTCGTTCAATCATCAATCGCTTGCTAAGTAGTTACCTACCTAGACGATGTCTGTCCGCCCCGAAGGCGGCTTGTTGCAGCTCCTCTTTGCCCTCTGCCCAGGCCTGTCCCAAGAAGATGTACAGCGCACCAAGGAGACTATAAAGGAAAGACAAAGGCAAAATCTACTCCTCTTCCGCGGACGCCATGAAGGAGGGCATGGGGAGAAACAGCGCCTGTTCCACAATCGTCTCTATCCTTGGCAGGGATTGGCGACGCTAAAAAGTTCCAGCTGAAAAGTTCCACGGCACTTTGTCATAAGACCAACACAAACATTCCAAAGCCCACCCTCAATGGTGCCGGCGATACGGTGGTGGCCAGCCCTCTCCATCGGAGGGCGCCATGATTCGTCCGGCTTGGTTCCGTCACGCCGGCCTCCTCACGGAGGACGTTCCGTAAGTGATCAACACCTATTCTATCCTGCTCACATACTCCTGAGTGAAGTGTCAGTGGTGATATGGCAGCAGGAATGCTTTCTTCTAAATTTGCCAACAGTTGCGTCTTAACTCTTCGGCGGACGGATGGATTGCTATCCCCGAGCTGCATGGCTGATCTCTGCTCTTGGAATAGGGTATGTACGCAACTGGTTCGAGTCTGATGGGCTTACTAACGTGCAACAGGTAGCAGTTTGCATGGCATGCCTTTACGCGTACAACCAACTGGTGGAGCACCCCGTTGACGTGTTGCTTGTGAGCCTGCCATGTAGTACGTAGTACGTAGTCACGTGACGTGGGGGCAGTCGTCATACGAGGTGACACTGAGGGTCAACTTGCCTTCTCAATGGCCTCATCTAGAGCACATACCGGGCAGTGGGGCGCAGCAGTCCTTTGCAGGCCAGCAGTTACACTTCTTCCTTCAGCAGATGCCGGTTGGTTTTGCTCGCCAAGACTTCCTCTCACGAAGGGACACAAGGCGTTCTGCACTCGGAAAATGATGGTGGGAAAGTTTTACGTATAGTGCCGGACACCACATGTATCTACTCTATGTATGATATGTCCTGAGAATGCAGGAAAACAAACCATGAGCTGGCTTTCCTTTTTATTCATTCCCAAACCATTCGGCGATAGAAGAATACTGCAGACTCGGCGAGTGCCGCGGTACGTGCCGAGTCTGCTGTAATGGCATACTCCCCACCGACCCAATGGCATATTGTATATCCTTACTTGCTTACTTGCGGGGTCACGTATTTTGTGTGCCTTCAACCAGAACACCAAGGTACCGCAATTGGAGAACCGGCGCAATTTTCGTCCGATGAGCAGACGTAAGGCTGAATCCGTCGATGTTGCCTCTACAGCTGATCCTTCTGCGCATGCGCACTCCAGTCGAATACCACATAAAACAGGTCTTTGCTCCTATGAGCTCCAATCGATCCAGAGCGCAGACTCGAGGCCAAAAGACTTCATCGCAATGCGTAACCTTCTCAAACTTCTTCCGC
>Ga0307516_10001332_pt1 | contig 34262 bp, 17 predicted proteins | sample 19_EM_MG_FD_203310 | JGI IMG/M metagenome (GOLD analysis project Ga0307516, IMG submission 203310) | Populus trichocarpa ectomycorrhiza microbial communities from riparian zone in the Pacific Northwest, United States - 19_EM | ecosystem: Host-associated > Plants > Roots > Unclassified | place...
CGGACCGGCGGGCGGCGGCTGCCGGGTGGCGGGATCCGCCGCAGGATCCGAGGCCGCCCCGGCCTGCACCATGCAGCCGCGGCCGCGCCGCTTGCCGGCATACAAGGCGGTGTCGGCCTGCACCAGCACGTCCGCCGCGGCAACCATTGGGTCGGTGGCCAGCACCCAGCCAATGGTCAGGCCGACCCGACAGCGCAGCCGGTTCAGCTCGTAGGCCTCGACACAGCTGCCCAGCAGGGCCTGGCCCAGGCGCTGGGCCCCGCCGGCGTCGGCCACCGGGGCCAGCACCACGAACTCGTCGCCGCCCAGCCGGGCCACCACGTCACCGGCCCGCACCAGGCTGCTCAGGCGCTTCGAAAAAGCCACCAGCAGCTCGTCGCCCACGGCATGGCCATGGGTGTCGTTGATGGGCTTGAAGCCGTCCAGGTCGACCAGGTACAGCGCCAGCGGCCGCTGCGGCGAACAGGCCTGCAGGGCCCGCTCCAGCAGCGTGTGCAGGCTGCGCCGGTTCGGCAGGCCGGTGAGTGCGTCGATCTGCGCCTGCACCACCAATTGCTCCTGGCGGCGCCGGGCCCGCAGCGTGGCCGCGCGCACGGCCTCGACCCGCTGCACGATGATCGTGCAGTACACGATGAAGGTGCCGAGCGCGGAGATCACGAAGCTCTGCTGGGTCCAGAAGTTGGCCGGCAGCCAACCCAGGATGAGCCCGACGAACACCAAGGTGGCACTGCCTTGCAGCAGCCGCTCGGCCATCACCAGCCGCGCCTGCTTGTCGCCGCGGCGCATGCGCATCCAGGCCAGCGCCGTGCCCACGAACAGCGGCACCAGCACCAGCACCCCGAGCGCCAGGTTGGCGGTTTCGAAGTCGATGACCCCGGTCATGCGCAATAGCACGTAGGGGGGACACACCGCCGCGGCCCCGCGCAGCAGCCAGCTGCCCAGGCGGCTGAGGCGCGGCCCGTCGAGCACACGGTCCAGCAGCAGGCAGGCCGCGGCCAGCGACAGCATGCCGGCCATCAGGCCGCCTTCGCGCATCAGCCACAGGTTGTCGGGCCACAGCAGGTGCTCGCCGACGCCGTTCTGGCACAGGAACGACCCGCCCACGCCGGCCACCATCAGCCCGATGAGCCCGAACTCAGGCCGGCGCATCGTCACCCAGTGGCTGAAGGCATACAGCAGCACGGCCAACGAAAACCCCAGTTCCAGCCCGGCCAGCAAGTGCACCTGACGCTCCACCGCCGCCAGCCGGTCGCTGCGCAGCAGGCTCAGCGGAATGACTTGTTCAGAGGCCGTGCGCACGCGCAGCAGCAGTTCATAGTCACGACCCGCCACCAGCCGTAGCGGCGCCACGTGCGCGCTCGCACACACGGGCCGGTCCCGGCAGGCAAGCTCGTGGCCCATCACCTGGTGATCGACCACCTGGCCGGCCTCGACCAGCAGCATGTCGATGCGGTCCAGGTCGGGGTAGGAAATCCGCAGCCACCAGGTGTCGCCCCCCGCGCCGGGGGCTGAGGCCTCCAGCCGCAGCGGCATGCGCAGCCACAGCACCCCCGGCGAGGTGCCGAAGCTGTAGCGCGGCGAGTCTGGGCGCTTGAAGTCGCCGGTGCGCCCCAGGACCTGTTCGTTCGTGGTGGCGGCTTCCAGGTCGGCCCAGATCGTCAGCGCCGGCCAGGGATCGACCTCGGGCTGTGCGTCGCGCAAGACCAGGGGCTCGGCCGCGTGCACGGGGCGGGCCCCCAGCCACAGCCCCGCCAGCAGGCCCAGCATGGCGAGCCAGGAGCGCCATGGGCATGCGGTCGGTCGGGAGCGGCAGAGAGGGGCGGGGTTGAAGGCGGGCATCGCATGGCGTGGCTGCGCGCGGACAAGGCCCGGTTGCCCTGCAACCCACCCGCAGCGCTGATTTCATCGGCGCCCCCTCAGGCATCTTGAGCCGGCGGGCGCCGCGGCCACGCTGCAATCGGTGGGGTGTTACACCCTGGACAGCCGGACCGTGATGGATTGGCGCGCCAGCCGGCGCCGGGCCGTCCCAAGGCGGCTGAAGACCCGCATGGCGGGTGGTACCGATACTCCGGCACCGGGTGCCCCCATTCAGTGCCCAGCGCCGCCTCGCACCGACTGCCAACCCGCCAGCACCATCAGGCCCGCCATGCCGGCAAACACCGTGGCCGGCCCGCTGGTCGCGGCGATCAGCCCAAACACGAGCGAACCGCCGAACCCGGCCAAGTTGGCCAGCATGGCGCGCAAGCCGGCGCCCTCACCGGCCTGGCCTGCGGGCAAGTGACCGTAGATCAGGTTCAGCACCAGCGGCTGGCCACCGCCCGCGGCCAGGCCGAACACGAACCCCAGCAGCGCCAGCACGGCGGCCTGGCGGGCCCAGGGCAAGGCCAGGAACACGGCCGCAGCCAGCGCAAACGCCAGGCTCAGCAACTGCCAGCCGCCCAGCCCGCGCAACAGCCACGGCAAGGCCAGCCGCACGACGAACGTGCCGGCCGCAAAGGCCGACAACACGCCGCCGATCACGCTGGCCGACAGGTGCCCGGCCTCGCCCAGCACCGGCACCATGAAGACGAAGCCGTCCCAGGCCAGCGACACCGCCATCGCAAGCAGATACATGCGCCGCAGGCCCGGGTCGGTGACCGCACGATGCAGGACACCCTGGCCACCGGAGCGCTTGCCGCCGGCAGGCGCCGAGGGCAGGCGCGCGCCGGCCAGCGCCGCCAGGCCCGCACAGGCCGCCAGGGCCAGGCCCGCAAAGGCGGCACGGAAGCCGCCATGGTCCAGCGCCAGCCCCACGGCCGCCGGGCTCACGACGGCCGACACCGAGTTGCCCAGTTGCAGCCAGCCCAGCATGCCGGTGCGTTCCCTGTCGTGTGGCCGAGGGGGCGGCTGCTGCGAAGCGGCGGCCTGGGGGCCCCCATACGGCAGGCGCGCTACCGCCAGATTGGCGGCCAGCATGCAACTGCCGAAACCGAAGCCGCACAGGCCTGAACTCAGCAGCACCGCCGGCAACCCAGGCACGAGCACGGGGCCCAGCAGGCCCAGCACCATGGCGCCCAGGCCCACGCCCATCACGCGCCGAGGGCCGGCGCGGTCGACCCAGCGGCCCAGGTGCAGCGACAGCAGGCCCGGCAGCAGGTTGTAGAGCCCGTAGGCCAGCCCGGCCAGCCATTGCGAGTGCCCCAGCCGCAGCGCATAGAGCGAGGCACCGATGCGGCCCCCGGTCATCGCCACATGCGCCAGCAGTGTGATGACGATGAGCCAGAAGATCTGCCGGGGGATGCACCTGGGGCTCAAGCGTGGGGCATCAAGAAGCCCAGGTCCTGCTGCGTGTGGTTCGACAGGTTGGGCAGCATCATCGGCAGGTCGCCGGCGGGCACGCCGAACCAGCGCGCCAGCGTGGCAGTCATCTGGTCGACCGACAGCGTGGGCAACAGCCGGCCCTGGCCCACGTCGTCGGGCCCGTCGTTGGCCAGCACCGGCGCGCGGCCCACGTAGGCGCGGCCCTGGACGGCATCGCCCAGCACCCACTGCACGCCGCCCCAGCCATGGTCGGAGCCGCCGTTGTTGCTGACCAGCGAGCGGCCGAAGTCCGAGGCCGTGAAGGTGGTGATGCGGTCCGCCAGCCCCAGCTCCTGCGTGGCGCGGTAGAACGCCGCCAGCGCCGTGCCCAGCTGCGCCATCAGCAGCGGATGGTTCTTTGCCAGGCTGTCGTGCGTGTCGAAGCCGCCCAGCGCGACGAAGAACACCTGCCGCCGCGCTCCCAGCGGGCGGCGTGCCGAGATCATGCGCGCCACCATCTTGAGCTGGTTGGCCAGCGGGTTGCCGGCCGGAAAGGCCGTGGCCAGGGGCGTGGCCTGGGCCAGCGCCGCGTTCAACGTGTCGTTGGCCTCGATGGCACGCCGGCCGATGCGTGCGTACTCGGCCTCGAAGACGTTGGCACCGCTGCTCGTGGTCATCAAGTCCTTGAGCAGTTCCTGGCAGGCGACGGAGCCGAACAAGGGCGCCTTGATGCCGTTGACGGTGACCGAGCCGGTGGGCGTGACCTGGTATTGCACGGCAGTCTTGCCGGACAGGAACACCGCATTGCCGGCCACGCTGACGCCGCTGAACGTGGCGCGGCCATTGCCGGCCGCGAACAAATCGCCCAACCGCCCGCCCCAGCCCACCGTGGCGCCTTCGGCCGCCGAGGCCTGCCAGAACGACTGCTGGTCGTTGTGCGAAAACAGCTTGGGCGGCAGGCGCACCTTGCCGCGGCCCAGGCTGTACTGCGCCTTGCTGACCGGTTCGATCAGCGTGCCGATGTTCTGCAGCACCGCGAGCCGGCCCGCATCGAACAGCGGCAGCAGCGGCGCCAGCCCCGGCGCAAAGGCGAACTGGCGGCCTTCGGGCAAAGCAACCGTGGGCTTGAGCAACGTGGCCGCCAGCGCCTCGTCGCGCGGCAGCGCGATGTTGCTGCGCATGGCGCGGTAGATCTCGTGGCTGGCGCTGTCGTAGGGCACCAGCGTGTTGGCGTAGTCGTTGCCGCCCTGCAGGAAGACGCAGACCAGGGCCTTGTAGTCGTCCGCCTGCGGGGCCGCTTGAGCGGCGGCCTCGCCGATGGCCGCCAGGCTCAGGGCCAGCGGCGTGGCGGCACCCGCCACCGACAGTGCGGACGCACGTTGCAGGAAGGCCCGGCGGGACGCTGAGGGGGTCGAGGCGGTCATGGCGGCACTCACTTCTGGACGATGTATTCGGGCGCCGCCATCACCAGCGTGATCGCGGCATGGATGCGGTTGAGCTTGTGCGCATCGCTCGCGGCGGGCATGCTGCCCACGGCCTGGTCGAGCCGGGCCAGCGTGGCGGGCGACAACTGCCCCGCCGCCAGGCGCAGGTTCAGCTCGGCCAGCAGCTCGCGCGCCTCGGCAGCCAATGGCATCAGCGGCGCGTAGTTCGCCTTCACGTCCTTGCCGCCAGCCCCGCCGCTGACCACGCTCTGCATGTAGTTCACGTAGCCCGAGACGGAGGACTCGGTGACGATCTGGAACTCCGGCGCCGTGATGCCACGCTGCGCGATCTGCGTGTTGGGCGGCACGTAGCCGGGGCGGAAGAAGTTGAAGACCGAGGGCGAGCGCATGGGGCTCTGGCCCAGCCGCGTGGCCGGGTCCGAGGTGTCGCCCACCTTCCATTGCTGCGAGCTGGACCGGGCGCCAAACGCCCGCGCCCAGTTCAGGAAGCGCACCGCGGGTTCGCGCACGCGGCCGAAGTCCGGCGCGGCCGCCCGCTCCGCCGAGCGGGCCTCGGGGTCCAGCAGCACGGCCCGGAGCACGGCCTTCAGGTCGCCGCGCACGCCCGCGCCGTTGTCGTTGAAGGCCGCGGTGACGCGCGCCACGTAGGCGGGGCTGGGGTGGCTCGCGACCATGCGCTGGATCAGTTGGCGACCGACGAAGGGCCCCACGTTCGGGTGCCGGAACAAGGCGTCCAGCGCCTGCTTCAGCCCGGCCTGCGGGTCGGTGCCGGCGGGGATGGTGGCGCCCAGGAAGCGCTTGGCCCCCGGCTCGTGAAACGCGGCGTCGCACACCATGGGGCGCTGCTGCACGGCCACTGCCGCGGCGGTGAGGCGGCCTTCCTTGTCGAGCGCGTGGCCCGCCAAGTCCCAGTTCCAGCCGGTGAACACGCGGGCGAGCTGGCTCACGTCCTGCTGCACATAGGTCTCCAGCGGCGCGCCGCGGGCATCCAGGCGCGGGCTGCCGTCGGCGTTCAACTCCACCAGGCCGATGGTGAACAGCTGCATGATCTCGCGCGCATAGTTCTCGTCGGGCTGGCTGCCCGTGGCTGGGTCGGCCCGGCGGTTGCCGCGGTAGGTGAGGTAGTCGCCCATGGCCGGGCTGGTGCTCACCTGCTCCAGCAGCACGCGGTAGTTGCCGAAGGCCTGGGCCTCCAGCAGGTCCAGGTAGTGACCGACCGAAAACGCAGTCCAGCGCGATTTGACGCCGGCGGTGCCCACCACCAGGATCTCCGACAAGGCCAGCACCATGCGCTGGCGCAGCGGGTCGGCATGCGCAATCAGCCGACGCCAGATCGAACCGTCGAGGCCGGTGGTGTCGTCGATGTTGGCCGGGTCGGCATAGCCCTCTTTCAGCAGCCATTCGGAATGGCCCATCATCGCGGGCGCCTGGAACTGCTCCTCGATCCAGCCGGCCGGGCCCAGGGCCTGCACCCGGGCGATGTCGTCGCGGGTGTAGCCGAGCGTGGCCTGGGTGAGGAAGCGGGCCGCGTCCTGGTCGCTCAGCGGGGCCGTGGCGGGCTTGGGGTCGGTCTGCATGGCACGGATCTCCGAAAAGATGAAAGCGGAAAGCGCGGGTGAAGGCCCACCGGGCCCGGTGGGCACGGCAGCGCACAAGCCTGGCGTGAAACGCTACTTGAGGTAGGCCGCCAAGCCCGCCAGCGTGGCGTCGGCCTTGATCGCCTCGGCCACCAGCCCGGCCACGGCAGCGGCGCCTTTTTCCTGCAGGTTGGTCGTGTCCGGCTGGGCCGGATTGCCGGTGACGGTGGGCGAGGCGTAATAGGGGTAGCGCGCCGTGTCGGACACCGACAAGAAGTGCTCCTTCCAGCCCGGCTCGCCGATGCGGGTGAAGAACTCCATGCTCAGGCGGTCCAGGTCGACCAGGGCCACGCCCAGCGCGGCCGCGGTGTCGCGCACGGTCTGCGCGTAGTCGCCGGGGAAGCGGCCACGGCCATAGGTGTGCGTGGTGCGCTTGTACGGGAACACGCCTTGCGTCAGGTCGGCCGGGTTCTTGCGGATGCGCGTGAGCGGCGTGAACAGCACCGGCGTGGCCCCGGCCTGGCGGGCCAGCGTCACGTAGCGCCCCAGGCTGGCGGCAAAGGACAGGTCCTCCGGCGGCGCCTTCTTGCCATTGGGGTAGGTGCAGAGGATGCGGATGTCCGACGCGTCGCGCGCCGGCCAGGGATCGGGCGGCTCGTTGCCGCACTTCTCGTCGCCATGGCCGAAATGGATCAGCAGGTAGTCGCCGCGGCGCAGGCCGGCTTTCACGGGATCGAGCCAGCCTGCATCGGCAAAGCTGCGCGAGCTGTGCCCCACTTGCGCGGCATTGACCACCGCCACCGGTTTGCCCACGGCGATGTAGCCGCCCAGGGCCTGGCCCCAGCCCTGCAGGGGCGCCACGTCAGGCGCGTGGTTGCCGACCGAGGAGCCGCCGACGATGAACACGCGCAGGGTCGCCTCGGCCACCTGCCGGGCCAGCCCCGGGTCCAGCGGCCGGGCCGCGCTGATGGCATGGAAGTAGGCGTCGTGGAGCTGCGTCTGCGCATAGCGGCCGGCGGTGGAGTCGTAGTCGCGGCCGTGCCGCAGGCTTTGCAGCAGGGGCGTCAAGGCGGCCCCACCGGCCACCGGGTCGAAGCGGGCCGGGGTGGTACCCAGCGAGGCCAGGGCGCCGGCCAGGCCGGCGTCGGCCAGGGCCCGGGTCTTGGCGGCGATCAACCCGGCCGGGATGGCCTGGGTCTTGGCCGCCTCGGCCAGGTCCAACGCGCCCCCCAGCGGCGGCTGCAAGGCCGTGGCCACGTCGGAGGCGATCTTGTCGGTCAGCGGGTTCACATGGGCCACCGGGTCCGTCCCGGCGGGCAGTGAGGCCAGCAGCGCCACCAGTTGGCGGGCCCCTGAACCGGCCACCACCATGAGCGGCGCCTCCAGGCCCGCCACGTCCACCTCGTACCGGCCTTGCGCGTCGGTGTGGGTGCTCTTCTTCAGCCCGGCGGCGTCGAACACATCGACCTGCGCCTGCTCCCAAAGCCCGGTGGCCACCACCGTGCCCGACAGGCGGGTACCGGCCTGGCACCCGGCCGCCAGTGCCAGCCCGGCCAGTACCAGCAGCGGCCCACGCGTGCAGGCCGAAGCCATTGATCGAAATGCATCTGCCATTGCCCGCATGGTGTGTTCCTGCCTTGGGTGGGGGTTGTCGACCTGGGATCGGTCCACATGACTCATCCCGCAAGCAGGCGTCAGGCCCCGGCGGTATCGCTCATCGAAGGCTTGATCATCTTCAATGGACCGCAATTCTCAAATCAATGAAACATCGTTCCAATTGGTGCAATTACCAACGCTGACGTGACATTGGCAAGGGCGACCTCACCACTTTTCGGCAATGCATGGGCATCGCCGCAGCCGACGGCGGTGGCGCCAACGTGGCGTTCGATTGGACACGGTCACGCTGGGCGGCGTCACCTGGGACTTGTACGTGACCACCGCCACCTGGGGCCCGGAACCCTGGCAATACCTGGCCTATTTCCCACACACGGTGGTGCCCAGCCCTGCCACGCTGGACCTGCGCCAGTTCCTGGACCACCTCAAGGCCCGCGGCTCCATCACCGGGCACGAATGGCTGGCCTCAGAGGTTGTGAAGAAATCCGGCGTGTCCGAGCGGACCGTCCAAACGGCCCCAATCTAGGCGCAAAGCACAGCCGTAGCTCGGGCTACGGCGAGCATTTGCAACGACGAGTGGGGGCGTTTGGGCGGGACGAGCGGGCATGTCGGATTTCTTCACAACCTCTCAGTGGAGTTGGGCAACGAGCTGATGCTGGGTACCGGGCGCACCACGCTGAGCCAGTTCAAGGTGAGCGTGGAGTAGCTGCGTCAGCAAAACGAAGGATCGCGTCGACGGCACACGCCAGTACACTCGAAACGATGCCGCAGGGAAACAATGGACGGCAGAACTGCTGCGCCCAACCAAGCGCAGCACAACCCTCAAGACAAGAAGCCACCGCCTTGGTTGTGTAGCTGTCCCACGACAAGGCACCGTAGATCATGGGCCGCATCCGCGACATGCAATGGGCCCCGGCGTTTGTACGCTCCGGGCTGGGTGCTCCCGTCCCTTCCGGCTTTGCTGTCGCCGGATCTTCCCTCCCCGTCGCTGCGGTGGGCGTACGTCGCTGAGGCCCAACGATAGTGGCACCCAACCCCATGCCACAGGCACCCTATGGGGAGCCCGAACTCAGCACATTGGCCAGCCAGGTGGCGGCCGGCATCCATCCCGCAGACCCGCAAGCCGCAGAGCATTCGCTATGGCAGCGCCACCTCGAGCAGCACGATCTCGTGGCCCGTGAGGAGTTGATCCTCATCCACCTGCCCTACGCCAGGGCCGTAGCCGCCGGCCTCTACCGGCAGCACGTTCATCACGAGGTCGATCTGCAGGAGTACGTGCAGTGGGCAACCCTCGGCCTGATTGAAGCGGTGGATCGCTACGATCCCGACCGCGGCGCGCAGTTCAGGACCTACGCCCACACTCGCATGCAAGGGACCATACGCAACGGCCTCGAACACATCAGCGAACGCCAGGAGCAGATCAGCCTGCACCGCAAGCTGGCGGCCGAGCGGCTCGCGGCGGCACAGGGCGAACGGCGCATGGCCGATGCGAGCCGATCCCCATCCGGCCTCATCGGCGCCATGGCCGAGATCAGCGCGGGATTGATCCTCTCATTCATGCTCGACGACACGGGCATGCTGGACGCTCCCGGGCACGCCCTGCCCGACGGCTGCTACGAGTCCCTGGCCTTCAAGCACGAACGACAGCGCCTGCACCACCTCATCGGGCTCCTGACCCCGCGCGAGCAAGCGGTGGTGCGGCTGCACGATCTGCAGGGCCTGACTTATGAAGACATCGCGCAAAGCCTGGGTATCACCAAAGGCCGGGTGTCGCAATTGCATGAACAAGCGCTGACGCGGCTGCGCAAACTGGTCCAACCATGACACGGCCTCCCCACCTGGAATCTGCCTCCATGAACGATCTGAACCCAACCGCGGCACCCACCCGACCGTCCGTGCCCGGCCTGATGTCGCGGCTGCTTGGCTACCTTGAAGGCGACCCGGACAACACCACGCTGCGTGGCGACATCTTCGACCTGGCGCTGGCCGCCGGGCAATTCGAAGCCGCGCAAGAACAAGCGGCCTGGGTGCTGGGCCGCCATCCGGCCGATCCCCGCTGGCGGCATCGGCGCGCTGTGCTCAGCATGGCGCAGCAGCATTGGCTCGAGGCGGATCAGTTGCTGCGCGGCCTGATCGCGGAGGGTCAAGACGACCCAGCCATTGCCTACAACCTGGCCTACGTCGACTACTCGCAGGATCACCTGGACCAGGCCGCGGCACGGCTGGCTCCGCTGGTCGACACCCATCTCGATCGTGTGCCCGAAGCCCTGGCGCTATGGCTGCGCTGCCTGCACCGGCAAGGCCGGGTGGACGATGGGCTGGCCCTGTTCCGCCGGCACGATGCCCCTGCCCCCGCGCCTGTGCCGTCCCCCAGTGCCTTCGGTGTCGCCAGCTTGCTTGCGGTGGACGCCGACCAGATCGAGCTGGCCGGGCGATGGGCCGACTCGGCACTGGCCCGGGACGCGCAGCAGCGCGAAGCCCTGGTGGCCAAGGGCACCGCGCTGCTGGCCACGCGCGATGTGCAGGGGGCCTTGCAGCACTTGCAAGCGGCGCAACAGCAGCACGCCGACGACGGGCGTACGTGGTCGGCGCTCGGCATGGCACACCTTCTCGTGCCCGACCTGGTGGCCGCGCACGACGCCTTCACCCGCGCCCTGCAGCTCATGCCGTCGCACATCGGCACGTGGCATGGCCTGGGCTGGTGCGAAATCCTCCGGCAAGACCTGGCGGCCGCACGCGTTGCCTTCGACGCCGCGCTGGCATTGAACCGGAACTTCGGCGAAAGCCATGGCGGCTTGGCAGTGGTACTGGCGCTGCAAGGCGGGACGGCCGAAGCCGAGGCATCGATTCGACGCGCGCTGAAGCTGAGCCCGGGCAGTTTGTCCGCCCGCTTTGCGCAAGCCGTGGTCAGCGGGGACCTCCACGACACCGAAAAGTTCTCACGGCTGGCACGCGAAGCCCTGAGCCAGCATCCCGGCACGCTGGGGAAGACACTGGCCGACCTGGTGCTGTCGCCCATGCAGCCCAGCACCCCAGGCCGTCCCCGCGCATGAGCCAATCGCTCATGGCAGGGACGGCAGCCCGACCACTGCGCGTGCTCGCGGTGGCTGAACTCGGCTCGAACTGGGGACACCTGCTGCGTCTGCTCCCGCTCGTCCGGGCGCTTCGAGCCCGAGGACATCAGGTGGTGCTGGCGGTCCCCGACATCGAACAGGCCAGAAAGCTGTTCCTGGACGACGCCATCGATATCGTCCACAGCCCTGGCGCCTCGTTCAAAGGTCCGCTCGGCCCGCTAGCCCACATCAGCCACTACGCGCAGTTGCTCGACCGGTGCGTCTTCAAGGATGACGCGACCCTGGATGCCACGCTCGGGCAATGGGCCGACTTGCTCGCCACCTGGCACCCTGACGTGGCGCTCACCGACTTCGCCCCCGGCGCGCTGTTCGCCGCCCACCTGCACCGCCTGCCCCTGGTGCAAGTGGCCATCGGCTGGGAGGCACCGCCCGCCGGCATGCCGCTGCCAACGGTGCGGCCCTGGGAACCCGTCGATCTGGCCGACATGCACAGACTGGAGACTCACCTGCTCGAACGACTCAACCGCCGATGCCAGGCGTCTGGCGTGTTGCCGTTGGGCCATCTCTCCGATCTCTACGCGGTCGGGACGCAACTGCTGGCCACCTGGCCCGAAGCCGACCACTTCGCCCCCAGGCCCACCACAGCCCACTACATTGGCCCGATCTACTCCGCAGACCATGGGCGCCCCGTGGCCTGGCCCGAGACTCCCGGCCCAGGCCGGCTCTCGCGCGTGCTCATGTACCTGTCGCCCGATCCGCGCAACGGCCAAGTCATCGACGCATTGAGGCGCGCGCCCCTCCAGGTGATTGCGGTATTGCCTGGCATCGGCAAGCCAGCGGTGTCGCGCTGGACCACGGCGCGCTTCCAGATCTGGGACGAACCCCTGCAACTCCAGCCCTTGGTGGAAGCCGCGGACCTCGTCATCAGCAACGCGGGCCATGGACTGATCGCCGCCAGCCTGCTTGCCGGCGTGCCCATGCTAGTGCTGCCGCGAACCGCTGAGCAGGCCTTGATCACCCGGCGCCTGGGTGCGACCGGGGCCGTACATTCCATGTGGGAAGGGGGTGGCCCGCACCGGTGCGCACACCTCGTCCAAACCCTGCTGGGCGACGGCCGCGCACGCGCGGCAGCCCAAGCCTTGTCCAGAAAGTACGCGGGAAGCACGCAGCACCGCACGGTGCTCAGCGTCGTGGGCAGCATCGAGAACGCTGCGACCCAGGTGGCCAACGCCTAGCCTGTTGGGCTCCTAGATCTGGGCAAACCCGCCGTCCACGGCCAATTCGATGCCATTGACGAAGCTGCTGTCATCCGAGGCCAGGAAAAGAGCCGCCTGGGCCACCTCGGCCGCTGCGGCCATGCGGCCCAGCGGGATGCGGGCCGCAAAGCCGGCCATCATCCGCTCGACGTGCGCAGCCGGCACCATGGCACTCAAACCGCTCGTGCGGGTGGGGCCAGGGCTCAGGACATTGACCCGTATGCGGCGAGCTTGTAAATCAAGCACCCAACTGCGGGCAAGGCTGCGAACCGCCGCCTTGCTTGCACTGTAGACACTCAGCGCCGGCGTGCCGCGATTCGCGCTGCTGGAGGACATCAGGATGATCGAGCTACCGTTCCTCAGCAGGGGCAATGCCTTCTGGACCGTGAACAAGGTGCCCTTGACGTTGGCATTGAAGATCCGGTCGTAGTGCTCCTCGGTGATGCCCCCCAGCGGCGCCAATTGCCCGCCGCCGGCATTGGCAAAGAGGATGTCGATGGCGCCAGCAGTCTTCTTGACCTGCGCGAATAAACGATCCAGATCCACCAGGTTGGCGACATCAACCTGAATGCCCTGCGCATTGGCCCCGAGCTGCCTCACGGCCGCGTCGAGTTCCGCCTGCCGGCGCCCGGTGATGATCACCCGCGCGCCCTCCTGCGCAAACCGCTGGGCTGACGCCAGCCCAATGCCGCCGGAGCCGCCAGTGATCAGTGCAGTCTTTCCTTCGAGTTTGCTCACTACTGCCTACCCTTGTGCAAATCATGACTCAGCCGGTGCTGGGTGCCGACACTCAGAGTTTGCGGCCAAACACCGCCTCGAGTTCCTGCCGGTTCCTGCCGTCTGCCACCCCGCTGAGCAAGCGGTCCGTCAGGCGATCCACCGCCGTGGACGTTTCCGTGCTGTCGCTCATGGCGTGCTCGACCTGGTCGAGCACGCGCTGGAAGGCCGGCTCACCCACGGCCGCGGCACCGAACATCTCCAGCAGGCTGCCTTCCAGAAAGGCCCGGAAGACACGCTGGCGACGCTGAGGGTCATCGATGCTGATCTCTTCGATTTTTTGCGCCACCAAATTCGCCACGCTGGTTTGAGGCGGCAGGTCGGATGCCTCGCCAGCGACCGGCTTGCGCGCCTGCCCCAGGGTCCCTTGGTTCGCCAAGGCATGCGCCCGGATGGACTGGAGAAGGCGGTCGGTCCTGGAGACGGATGTCATGAGATCAGCCTGCGCGGTGGCACCGCATCAGGAGGTTCGGTAAGACGAAATCAGGAAATGCCCAAGCGGGGCGGATTCTTCTCTACCGTCAACGCCAGATGGGGCGTCGCCACTAGAGGATGCCACCGCCGCGTCGAGCCGCGCCAACACGCCTTGCATGTCCGTGTTGAGGTCCTGATTCTCCATGTTGAGCACCATGCCCTCCTTGATGAGATGCCGGGCAGACTCCGCGTGGCCGCGCAGAATCTCCAGCAGCCCCTGCGCAAAGGACTTCAAGGGATGCGCATCGCCACGATCAAGCAGTGGCCGCCAGTTGACCTCGGCCGCCTGGGCTCGGCCATTGATGAGATGCAGCAGGCCAAGTTGAAAGCGAGCGAGTTCAAGCGTCGGCGCACGAGCCAGACAATCCAGGTAGGCCGCCTCGGCCAGTTCGTTTTGCCCGGCCTCCGCGAATTGGGCGGCCAGCAGCACGTGGGGCGCGGCCGCCTCCGGATGCTCCTGAGCCGCTTGCCGCAGCAGCGGTTCGGCCTCATCGGGCCGGCCACGCCGGGTCGCATCCAAGGCGGCCTGGATCAAGCCCTGCAAACCGGAGATCATGGCTTGGCGCCGCGGACGGGTTCGCTGCCGGCAGACGCAGGCAGATCGATCGAACGTAGGAATTCGTCGACATACGGTGCCCATAGCGACCGGGAATGGCCAGACAAGGCATGCCCGTTTCCATCCGCAACCGGCGGGGCGTGGATGAACGTGGTGTGACTGCCTCCTTTGGCAAAGCCGGCATGCCAGGCCTTTGGTGCATCGCGGCCCCAGTATTGGTCGTTCTCCGCATAGACCCACAAGTTCGGCAGCACAGTCGTTCGACCGAATTCCGTGTACACGGCTGTGAGTTGTTCAGGGTCGCAGCTTCTCCCCGGTGCCAGTTGCGGATTTCCGCCGGTTCCCCCGGCAAAGTTGATGTAGCCCAGCACGCCGGCCGGCCGGTCTGCGGCTGCCGCCACCGTGGTCAAGCCGCCCACGGACTGGCCTGCCAGAATCACATGCCGGCCGTCCGCCCAAGGCTGGCCCTGCACCCAGGCCAAGGCGGCGCCCACGGTCTTCTTGGCCGCCGCTGCCATCGCTCGATAGGCCGGCCGGCTGGTGCATTGCCCGTTCGAATCGAACCGCGCGCCCGAGTTTTCAACGTCCACGCCACCGGTCGATCCATAGCCCGGGCGGATGGGTGCGACCACCGCCATGCCCCGGGACAACCAATAGCGCACTTGTTCGGCGGCCACCGGCCGCGACATCCGCGTCCGGTCGATGGCGTCGCCGGCACGCCCGTGCGAAAAGATCACCACGGGAAACGGACCTTCGCCGGCCGGCTTGAAAACCTGGGTGACCATGCCGATGTCCCCGCCGAAAGTTCCAGCACCCCGCAAGACGATCGACACGACGTCCGGCGTGGGGACCGGCGTGGACGGTCGTTGGCCTGCCGAGGCCACGACGGCAGGCGCCGACGCGGCGGCCTCCTCGTCCTGCGCCCAGGCTGGAACCTGGGCGGCGCACAGCACGAGGATCGCTCCCAACACCCCTGCCCCGCGGGCCTTGCTCCAGAAACCGCTCATGTCACGCCGCCTTGCCCGACCGCACACCCAACCGCCCGGCCGAGGCCACCCCGTCCATCATCCATGTGCAGGGCCTCCCACGCGCACATCGAAGATGAGATGAACCCGCGGCGTCGTGGCACGGTTGTAGGCCTCGTGCGGCTTCTTGTTGTCGAACTCCCAGAACTCGCCTTCGCGCATGAGCACCTCTTCACTGCCGCAGACCATGGGGCTACCTTCCATGCTCCAGATCACCAGGTGAAAGCGCCGCCGGCAGGCGTAATACCGCCCCGCGTCGATGTGCCTGTAGACCTGGCCTTGCGGCCTGATCTTGGCGAACAGCGCCCGGCCGAGTTCTCCACGCAGGGAGCCCGCCGCCGCATGCAACCATGCCAAGGTCCTGGGAAAATGCGGTGCAGCCAGCGCCGGCTGCGTGGTCTGCACATCTTCGAGGGCGGTCTGCGCGTCGGTCCTCAGGGCCGTGCGCAGGAAGATCGATTCCGTTTCCCTCTGGCAACGCAAGGTGTTCTGCCTGACAGTGCTGATCAGCCAGTCGGCCTCGTTGTGCGCCAGTTCCTCACGCATGGCACGCACGTCCACCCCCGTCTGCAGGAGGGTGAAGTTCCTGAGGTCAATGCGCGGACTGGGTGCTTCTTGCAGCATCTTTCAACTCCTGTTCCACCTGCTGGATATCACGTAGGTTGGCCATCCTGTCGATCGAGGCGAGGATGCGGTCCTTCAGGCGCTCGCTGCTCCGCAGGATCGCATCGGCCTCGTTGACCGTGCCAAGCACCAGCCGGGCCGCGTCCACAAGATCCAGCCCCCGGGCATCGGCCAGCCCTTGCAGCAGCGAGAAGTCCACGTCGGCAGGCTTGCGGCCTTCGTTGTTGAGCAGGACTTGTGCCAGCTTGGCTTTCTGCCGCAACAGGGCCTCATCCTCCAGGTAACCCTGATGCACCCTGGACCGGCTCGCGTTCACGATCTCCCGCAGTCGAGCGCGCAAGCGGGCCCTCTCGTGCGCCCGCTGAACCTCGGACAGCGGGGCTTGCCAGTCCTCCGGCTTCATGGGACTGGCGGCATACGCGAAGTGTGCGGAGTTCGCGTACGACCCGGGCTCCACTTCGTCCAGGATCCGCTCTCGCAGGTGGATCAATTCATCCTGGGTGCGCGCGGCGCGGATCGCCGCCGAAAACCGTTCCCGCACCAACTCGCTGGCCACCAAGCCGGCGTCCATGCCGCAGTTCGTGGCAACAATCAGTTCGGCCGCCTGCGACAGCAGGCATCCACGGGCGCCGGCAGTGGCGTGAAGCAGCGGAAAAGCCTCAGGATCGGCAGCCGCCGTGTGGTTCAAAGTGCGGCCCAAAGAAAGGTATGCCTGAGCCTCACGCAGCTTGGCCGCCCGGACGGCGTCCCCAAGCACGCAGGTCGGTGCCAAGTCCTCTCGCAGGCGGTTGATCTTGTCGCGCAGCAGCGTCAGCAGCGCTCGGCGGTTGGCCTCCAGCAGGGACTCGAGCTTCTGCTGCTCGTCGGGCTCCCGCACGTCGCTGAACACGCCGCCGTTGAAGCGCCACCCCCAGCAATTGCGCAGCGTCATGTCCCCGGGGAGGTCACCCAGGTGGTGGGTCACGAAGTACCAGTCCCCGTCCATCGGCGGCTGGTACGCGGGATCGTCGGTGAAATACACCACCCGGTTCGCCTTCACCTGGGTCACGATGAACCAGCCCGGGTGGGCTTCCAAAGAGGCAGTCAATGCGGCAGAAGACAGAGGATCGCGGTTCATGCGCTCGCTGAATCGTAGTAGGGGTGAATGCGAAAGACCTGCAGGCCGCTGCGATGGCTGGCGCAAGCCAGCACCGGCTGGCCTTGTATGCGGCCCACCGCAGGCTGCTGGCGATAGGTGCCCGGCACCCTGCCCTCCCAGGGCTTGGTTTGCCGGGCCGGATCGAACACGGCCAGATGGCCTTCGCGGGACAGCACCACGAGATAGTCACCCCACGGCAGGGGCGCCCAGGCACCCGGGCTGCGAAGGCGGCCCAGCCAGCGAATGCCCAGGCTGCCGGCATCGAACGCAACCATGTGACCGATGTCGTCCAGCACATAGGCCACGCCGTCTCCCACATGCAGGAACTGGTGCAGAAGCCCGGGGCCATGCCGGCGCTGGTTCAGTTCCGCACCCGACTCGATGTCGAAGCCCTGAAGGACTCCGTCTTCGGTGGCCACCAGCACCTGGGTGGCGGTGAGGGCAGGCTGCCCGCGCACCAGGCCAGCCGATTGCGCCTGCCAGCGCAGCGAGCCGCTGCTGGCATCGACGCAGATCAGCGTGCGGTCGTTACAGGCAGCAATGACGGCATCATGCGCCGGGCTGTAGCAGACCGTGGCAGGAGGCCAGAACGCATGGCGGCGGCGCCACAGCACCCGGCCGGTGGCCCAATCGAGCGCCACCAAGTGACCGAAGGGCTCGCCGCCATTGCTCTGTTCCGTGTTGATGAAGACACGCCTGTTTGCCAGGTCCACCACCGGGGTGGCGTGCACATGCGAATCGACCCGCCAGCGCCACAGGATGTCACCCGTGGCACTGTCCAGGCGCGTCACGGTGCCGTCGTAGCAACCGACCACCAGGCTACGGTCCACCCATTGCAGCCGCTGCACGATGCCCTTGTGCGGTTGCCCCAGGCTGGCCCGGCACCACACTGCCTCGCCGGTGAGCCCGTCGAAGCGCCAGATCCGCGACTGGTCATCGGCGGCAAACACTGCGTCCTCGGCCACCGCAGGCGACGACTTGTACGGATGCTCCGAATGGCCGTTGAAGTCGAACCGCCACCAGAGCGGCTGGTCCACGAAGGGGGGCGCACTGCCGCGCATCGTGGGCGCACGGGCATCGTGGCAATCGCGGGTCAGGCCGATGTCGTGCCGCTTGAACACCGAGACCACCGGGAAGCGGCTCACGCTGAGCTGCCGTGACCCCAAAGGCAACCATTGATCGAACAGCACCGCCGCGGCGCAGAGGTCGGCCGTCCGCCCGTCGGCCGCCAAGGCCTCCTCAACCAAGGCCAGGGCCGAGCCCTTGCCGAGGAAGTCGTCCACGAAGACCGCCCTAGGTGTGCCGGTCAGTCTCGGGCCTTCGACCCAGCGTTTGCGGTAGTGGGTTTTGCGCTGGTCGCGCACCAGCCACAGCGCCAGATCCACGCCGTCGCTTTCGAGCGCAGCCATGGCAACGGCATACAGCAGCGGCACACCGCCGAATCCGGGCCCTACCAGCACATCGGGCCGATGAGGCCGGATCAACGTCCACAGCAGCCGGCCCGCGGCTTGCGCACAGCGCGCCTGGGTGAGCAACTCCTTGAAGTCGAACGTCAGGCCGGAACCCAACAAGACGACGCGTTCATGGATCGTCCGCCGCAGCAGTTCCCGGTCAGCCACGGATTGCAGGCGCAGATCTGCCGGGCAAGACGGCATCGCTGCCGCGGAGGCCGCGGCGCTCAAAGGACCGAGGGCAGGCTGCACGCGCAGTCTCGCCAGAAACGCTGAACGAGCATCGATGACGCCGGGCAGTGCCGGTTCAAGAAGCGCGTGGTGTCATGCACTCTCACCGCTGTCACCCTCACCACCACCACCGCCGCCACCACCGCCGCCACCACCACCACCACCTTCACCACCACCGCTCTCACCACTGTCGCCGCCGCTGTCACCTTCGCCCTCACCACCCGACCCACCCCATGAATATGTCAAGGCATACGGGCTCGCAGGCTCTTCCACTGCCTGGGTGCTCAATGGCAGGTCATCCATCTCAAAAAGCGACGGGATCTTCACACCACCAGGAAACTCTTCTTTGGACACAAGCTTCTCCTTTGATTGACAAGAAATAAGAGTCAGACGACCATTGCCGCGTTCTTCATCACGCTGGACGACTCGACCTTCACTTTCGCCCCACCGATCAGGCCAGCCATCATCGGCGGATAGGCCAGCGGGTGAACGGTCGGGTTGCTGTTCATCTCCAGGAACCAGATGCGCTGGTCCTTGTCGCGAACAGCATCCAGCGTGAACAACGTATAGGCCCGGGTTTCTTCGGGAATGGCGTCACGTAAGACCTTGCCCGCCGCAACCAACGGTGCCCAGGCGGCCTCGACGTCAGCGCGCAAATCCACCACTCGGCGGCCGCGCGGATGCATCAGGTCGGAACCATAGCGGAACTCCACCCGCTGGCGCACCCCGGCTGGCAGCACCTCGTCCAGTGACCGGCCGTGGTAGCCCAGCACCCCCGCACTGCGATCGATCAGCCGCTTCAACGCGTCTTCCTTCTGGGAACGCATCAGCGTGGCACGCTGGGTGATGAGTTCGCGCAAAGTGGAGCGGCCATCGCCAAGCACCGCGGGCATGGCATCCACTTCCACCCCCACAGCCTCGCCGTTCCAGTACCAGACCTTCAGCAGTTCGCCCTCGATGAAGCGCTCGTAGTAGTCCCCCTGAGCCACATCCAGCGGACAGTCGGCCGCCATACGAAACGGGCCACGGACCTGCTCGCCGAATGACGAAGCCGCGCGCTTCACGACCACGTCGGTCATGCCGGTGCCGATTTCCACGGAGAACTCCGGCACCCGCAGGCCCGCTTGGTGGGCCACCCGCTTGAAAAGAAGCTTGTCTGCCGCCACAGGCCAGCGCCTGTTGCGATAGGGCAGCCAGCCGATGAAGTGGGTGGTTTCGTCCGTCAGCGTCGGCACATATTGACTGACGCCGTCCACCTGGGCCAGGAATTGGGGGTGAAGAACCCAGTGGCGCTTGCCGTGCCGCACCAGTGCCTCCATCGAGTCGCCCGCGATCAGCAACTCCGCCCCTTGCGCCCGCACGGCGGTACGCAGCCACTTGACATGGTCCAGAAAATTGTTCTTTGACGGGGGCACGATTTCTCCAAACGTTGGGCAGGCACCGCCCAGGGCATGGCTGGAGCCACGCCCGAGGCGCGCTCCTCCTTGCCTTGGTTATCCACGGTTTGCTGGCAAATGTTTAGGGCTGCCCGCACTTTTTTTCGAGGCCGCAAAAAAACTTGGCCGAGGCCTAAACATTCGCGCCGAACCTTTGGATAACTGCGCAACACGCAGCGATTCCACGGCCGGTGGCCCAAAGCCCCGGCACTGGGGTTTCCCCTGCTCCAGACCAACTCCTCTCCGAACAGGAAGACAACCACATGGTGGCGATCGTCAGCGGCAACAGCCTGGGCCTCAACCTCAGTTCCCTGGCCCTCCTGGGCGCCAACGGCCGCATCGGCTCGCCCACCCAGGGCCGCAAGGGCGACACCACGTACGTGGATGTCTCCAGCGGCAACCTGGTGCTGCAGGACATGGACAGTGTCTTGATGGGCATGGGCGGCTCCGACGTGGCGAGCCTGCGCACCTACAACAGCCAGGGCATCGCCAGCTTCACCAGCGCCGCGGGCTGGCAATGGAGCCAGTACAAATCCGTGGCCCTCATTGGCACCGGCAGCGGCACCGGCCTGCAGCGCACCGACGGTGACGGCTCCACGTCCTTCTACGCCTGGGACGACACCCGGCAGCTGTACGTGCAGGCCACCAGCACCGGATCCGCCGTCGACACCTTGTCGGCCAACGCAGACGGCACCTACACCTGGACCGATGGCGCCACCGCTGCCACCGAGCGCTACCAGGCCGACGGCGCCGGCCTCATCCAGAGCGCCACCGACGCCAGTGGCAACACCACCACCTTCAGCTACGACGGCGCCAACCAGCTCATCCAGGTGACCGATGCCAGCGGCGAGTCGGTCCACTACACCTATGTGGACGGCGACCTGGTGCAACTCAGCACCTCGCTGGGCGACGGCCGCACCCTCCACCAGGTGGACTACACCTACGACACGCTGCACCGGCTGATTGCCGTCACGGTCGATCTGGATCCGGAAGGAACTGCCGCAGCCGGCGATGCGCCGTCCGCCACCCCCACCCGCTACGTCACCACCTACAGCTACGATGGCGACAGCACTCGGGTGGCCGGCGTCCAGCAAAGCGATGGCACGCAGTGGTCGTTCTCCTACGTGCTGGTGGCCGGCAACCACCGCGTGGCCTCGGTCACCGACGGTGAAGGCCAGGCCACCACCTTCGTCTACGACACCCCCAACCTCACGACCACGGTGACCGGCCCGCTGGGCACCTCGTCCGTGTACCAGTACGACTCCGCGGGCCGCTTGTCGCAGATGCGCGAGGGTGTCACGGCCGCCCATGCGGCCGGCCTGTCGCAGGTAGCGTACACGTACACGGCGCTCGGCGAGGTGGCCAGCGTCGTCGACGCCAACGGCCGCACGGTCGCGATGCAATACGACGCGAACGGCAACCTGACCCGGCGCACCGACTCCGTAGGCGACACCGTCGAGTGGACCTACAACGCCAGCAACCAGGTGCAGACCATGACGGTCTACGCCCTGCCGTCCGCACCGGATGTGCCGGCTGGCCAGCCGCAGACCACCCGGTACGTCTACGCCGCAGACCATGCCACCCAGCTTCGATTCACGATCAGCCCGCAAGGCCGCGTCACCGAGTACCGGTACGACGAGCGCGGGCTGCGCACCAGCACGCTGGGCTACGGGGCCTTCTTCTACTTCATCCCGTCGTCCGACCCCACGCTGCCCACCGAGGCCGACATGGTGTCCTGGCGCCCTGTGGACTACGGCAACTCCGGATACGTCAACCAACGCCAGGACTTCAGCTACGACTTCCGCGGGCAACTGCAAAGCGACACGGTATTCGCCAGCCTGGACATGTTCAGTGAGGGGGCGCCCGGCACCGGCGCCACCACCCACTACGTGTACGACCAGCGCGGCGCATTGCTGCAGACCGTCAGCCCCGATGGCAACGGCATCGTGCAATCGGTGTACGACGGCATGGGCCGGGTGCTCAGTACCACCGCCCGCTCGGCCGATGGCACGCTGTCCGTCACCACCGTCACGCAGTATGACGATGCCCATGGCAAGACCACTGTCACGCTGGGCAATGGCCTGAGCACCACCTCGTCGTACGACCACGCGGGCCGCCTGGTGGCGCTGAGCCAGTCATCTGCCAACCAGGCCCTGGGCACCACGCGCATGGCTTACGACGCGGACGGCCGGCTGCGCATGACCACCGACCCCACCGGCGTGCGCGGCTGGAAGCTCTACGACGCCGCAGGCCGCCAGGTGGCTGACATCGACGCCACCGGCCGTCTGATCGAGTTCATCTACGACACCAGCAACCAGCTGACCGAGACCATCGGCTACCACGTGCCGGTCGATGTGTCGCTGCTGCTCGATGCCGAGGGCCGCCCCAGCGACGTGACATTGGAGTCATTGCGTCCCGCAGCGACAGCGCAGGACGCCCGGGCCTGGAACCGCTACGACGATGCCGGCCGGCTGGCCTGGCAGGTGGATGCACTCGGCGCCGCCACGCACACCCAATACGACGGTGCGTCTCGCGTCGTTGCCATCACCCGGTATGCCCATCTGATCGACGTCTCCCCGTCCGGTGCCGACCCCGCCACGGCGGATCTGGCCGCGCTGGTGGCCGCCTCGCCGGACGACCGCACGGTTCGGCAGATCCACGACCTCGACGGCTTGTTACGAGCCACCGTGGACGCAGAAGGCTACCTGACTGAGTACCAGTACGACGCAGCGGGGCTGCTGGCACGCACCATCGCCCATGCCACCGCGGTGGCTGGTTTCGACGACCCAGCCGGCCCGTTTGCCCATGCCGAGGGCGCCGACCTTCTGTCCAGCTTGGCTGGCTTCCTGCCCCCGGCCAGTGTCGACGATATCCAGACCCTCTACGCCTACAACAGCCGCGGCCAACTCGTGGGCCAGGTTGACGGCACCGGCCACCTCACCGAAACCGTCTACGACGACAACGGGCGGGTCACCCAGACGATCCGCTACGCCAACGCCGCATGGCTCCAATGGACGCCCACCTTCACCGTGTCCAGGTGGCGGCCCGAAAGTGATTGGCGAGACCAGGTCAGCACCCGCACCTGGGACGCGCTCGGCCGGCTGGCCACGCAGACCAATGCCGAAGGCACCATCACCCGCTACGGCTATGACGACATCGGCCAGCTGGTCCAGACCACCGTGGCCGTGGACACCAGCGACCAGCGCAGCGTGCTGGCCCGCTACGACGCGCAAGGCCGCCTGGTCGAGCAACTCTCGGGCAACGGCGCTGCGCTGATCACCGGCGAGCAGACCCAGGCCGAGATCGATGCCATCTGGAGTCAATACGGCACGGGCTACACGTACGACGCCGCCGGCCGCCGCACCAGCAGCACCGACGCGCTGGGCCAGCGCACCGTGTTCTTCTACGACGACGACAGCCGGCTGCGCTTCACCGTGGATGCCGCCGGCAGCGTGCTGGAGAACCGCTACGACGTGCTGGGCCACCTCACCGAGACCACGCAGTACGCCACTGCGCTGGACGGCAACACGCTGGCCGGCCTGCAAGGCGGGCTGCTCTCGGCCACGACGAATCAAGCCACCGTGGCCGCGCTGGCTGCAGCCAAGGCAGCCAGCCAAGATCACCGCATCACCCAGCAAGACCACGACGCCGCTGGCCGCCTCACCCAGGTGACCGATGCCCTGGGCGGTACCACCACGCTGGGCTACGACGCCTTCGGCGACCTGACCCGCAGCACACAAGCCCTGGAGCCCGGCCGCAGCGTGACCACCACGCACCGCTACGACCGCCGCGGCCAGCAGATCGAACAGGTGGCCGACGCCGACGGCATCAGCGCCGTCTCTGCCACCACCCACGACGCCTTTGGCCGCGTGGTCCGCTCGGTGGATGCCAACGGCCATGCCACCCAGGCCAGCTACGACGCCGCGGGCCGCGTGGTCACCACCACGGACGCCACCGGTGCCACCGGCAGCCTCAGTTACGACGCCTTCGACCGCGTGCTCACGCAGACCGACGCGCGCGGCGCCACCACGACGTACCGCTACGACGATACCCAGCGCAGCCTCACCGTCACCTTCCCCGGCGGCGCGGCCATGACGACGGTGCACAACCGCGAAGGCCAGACCCGCAGCATCACCGACGCCAACGGCCACACCACCCAGTACAGCTACGACGCCGACGGCAACCTGGTGGCCGCGGCCACGGAACTGGCCACCACCACCCTGGGCTACGACCGCGCCGACCGCCTCATCCGCAGCACCGATGGCAACGGCATCGTCACCACGACCCACTACGACGCCGCAGGCCGCGTGCTCACGCGCACGCTCGACCCGGACGGCCTGAACCTCGCCACCCGCTACGAGTACGACGCGCTGGGCCAGCAGGTCCGCGCCACCGATGCGCGCGGCATCGTCACGCTGACCCACTACGACCTCAAGGGCCAGGCGCTCAGCCAGACGCTGGACCCCACCGGGTTGAACCTCACCACCACCTTCAGCCACGACCAGGCCGGCCGCCTGCTCACCGTCACCGATGCCGGCGGCACGGTCACGCGCTATGCCTACGACAACCTCGGCCGCCGCATCCAGACCGTCACCGACCCCGACGGCCTGGCCCTCACCACCACCTACACCTACGACGCCGTAGGCAACATGGTGCGGTCGCAGAGCGGCGACGCCACCACGTTCTACGTCTACGACGCCGACAACCGCGTGGTCTTCAGCGTTGACGGCCTGGGCAGCGCCGTGCAGACCCGCTACGACGCCAACGGCAACGTCGTGCGCACCCTGCGCTACGCCAATGCGGTGGACCTGAATACCTGGCAGGGTGGGTACCCTCCCCCCGTGGCCGAGGACCCGATGCACGACCAGGAGGTGCGCACGTTCTACGACGCGCGCAACCGGCCGGTGTACACGTTGACCAAGACGAATGCCTACGACTGGGGGAGCTACTGGGGATACGCCAAGGTGTACGACGTGGTCAGCCGCGAGTACGACGGCAACGGCAACCTGCTGGGCCGCACCGGGCATGTCTACGCCCTCTACGAATACCCGCCCACCTACGAGCCACCGCTGACGCTGGACGACCTGCGGCGGAGGGTTTACGCCGCTTCGTGGGTCGACCAGTCGGTGCGCAACCTCTACGACGCCGCTGGCCAACCCATCTGGAGCGTTGACGCATTGGGCGACGTGACCCAGCGGGTCTACGACGCAGCCGGCCGCCTCGTCAAGCAGATCGCCTACGCCACCACGCTTGAGGAATACGACGGCGGCACCCCCGCCGTCCAGGTCAGCAGCGCAGACCGCGTGACCGAGTTCGCCTACGACAACGCCGGCCGGTTGACCTACACCATCGACGCGCTGGGCGGCGTGACGCACACCGCGTACGACGCCGCCGGCCATGCCGTCGAGCACATCGCCTACGCCACCCGCATCGCCGCTCCCACCGCCGACGCCGCGGCCCCCAGCGCCGCCGCGCTGGCCGATCTGGTGACCACCGACCCGGCCGACCGGGCCACCCGGGCCGCGTACGACGCCGCCGGCCGCCAGGCCTACAGCATCGGCGCCACCGGTGCCGTGGTGCATTACGAGTACGACGCGAACGGCCGCGTCATCGCGCAGATGGCGTTCGCCCATGCCGTTGACACCGCATCGCTGCCTGAGCAGGCCAGTGCCGCTGACATCCAGGCGCTGCTGGCGCCCGCCCCCGGTCTTGACCGCACCAGCTTCTGCGCCTATGACGCCGCCGGCCGCAAGATCTACGAGATCGATGCCCTGGGCTACGCCACGAAGAACGTATACGACAGCCTGGGCCAGCTGCGCAGCACCACCTTGTTTGCCCGTGCCACCGCAGGCTTGAACCCCGGCGCCGACGCCGGACAGATCGCTGACGCCATCCAGCCGCGGGCCGGCCAGGATCGCACGAAGCAGTTCGACTACGACCCCGCCGGCCATCTGGTGTCCGCCACCGATGCCCTGGGCCACAGTCAGTCCTTCGAGTACAACGCCCTGGGTCAGAAGGTCTCCTTCACCAACGAGAAGGGTGACACCTGGATCTACGAGTACGACTTGACCGGCCGGCTGAGCGCCGAGATCGCGCCGTACACGGCCGACAACGGGAACGTCAGGACCGAACTGGAATACGACACCTTCGGCAACCTCACCAGCCGGACCGAAAACGCCGGCAACTGGTGGTCCAACCGGACAACCTACTTCGCGTATGACCAGTTGGGCCGCCAGATCAGGACCGAGTATCCCGGCGTGCAGGTCTACAACCCCAACGCAGACCCCATCTACTCGCCGCAATACACCAACACGGATCCCTACGGCGGCGACTACGGCGGCGACTACGGCGGCAACTACGGCAGTGATTACGGCGGTGATTACGGCGGCGGCTATAGCAGCCTCATCACCTACAGCGACAGAGAGTTCGGTAGCCAGCGCGCCGAGTCCTGGCGCTACCTGTCCACCGAGGTCAGCTACAACGCCTTCGGCGACGCCATCCGCAACGTCGACGTCACCGGCAACCAGGCCATCAAGGCCTACGACAAGCTGGGCCAGGTGGTCGAAGACGTCGACGCGATGGGCTATGTCACGCACTACCAGCGCGACACCTTCGGCGAAGTCACCACCCTGACGCGCCACGCCAACCCGTTGGCCGATCCCAGCGACCCGTCCAGCCTCATCCCCAGCGCCGCCGACCGCAGCGTCACCACCGAGTACGACCCGACGGGCCGGGCAGTGCAGGTCACCCAGCCCGCCACCTGGGTCACCCGCGGCAACGGCCCCGGCACCCTGGCCAGCGCCGTCACGCGCACGAGCTACAACGCCTTCGGCCAGGCCGTGCAGGTCTCCGCGCTGGCCGACCCGCCCACCAGCGCAGCCGCTCAAGCCACCTGGGCCACCACCACCAGCTACTACAACCAGCGCGGCGAGCAGATCGCGTCCATTGATGCCCTCGGCTACCTCACCACCCAGGCCTTCGATGCGGCCGGCAACCTGATCGCCAGCACCGAGTACGCACAAGCCACCGGCGCGACCTCGCCGGACTCGTTCACGCCACCATCGGCCAGCGCCGAGGACCGCAGTACCACCACCACCTACGACGCGCAGAACCGCAAGACCAGCCAGACCCAGGTGGACGTGGTCTTCAGCACCAGGCCCGACGGCAGCGCCACGCGCGGCGACCTCACCACCACCTTCGGCTACGACGCCGTGGGCAACCTGGTGCGCACCACCGATGCATTGGGTGGCACCACCTACACCTACTACGATGCCCTGGGGCGTATCTCCGCGGTGGCCGCGCCTGCACGCGACAGCACCGTGGATGGCCGCAGCGTCATCCCGCTGACCGAGTTCCGCCGCGACGCATTCGGCAATGTCGTCCAGCAGGTCGAGCGCGGGATGGGCGCGGCCTGGGCCGGCGAGTCCGGCTATGCGGCGGCCTCGCCCTACGGTGGCGACTACGGTGGCGGCTATGGCGGCGACTACGGGGGGGATTACGGCGGCGATTACGGCGGCAGCTACGGTGGCATCTATGTCCCGGACCGCACGACCACCACCTACTACGACGCCCTGGGGCGGGCGACCCAGGTGGTCGACACCACGGGTCATTCCGTCTACATGTCCTACGACGCAGCCGGCCACCTGGCCAAGTCCTGGCAGACCGTGGGCGAGTACTTCAACAACGAGTATCGCTACCGCGCCCTCTACACCGCCTACCAATACGACGCGCTCGGCCGGCAGACCGCGGTCATCACCCCCGCCACCACGGCGCAGGTGCAGGGCGGCCACATCGTCGAGGTGAGCCAGCAGAACGCCGGTTCGATCGCCACCGGCATGGTCTGGAACGCCTTTGGCGAACTGGTGCAGCGCGGCACCTACGCGCTGGGCTCCGAGCCGCAATACCAGGAGCGCTTCGAGTACGACGCCGCCGGCCACCTGTGGCGCACCAACGCTGGCGACGGCAACGTCAAGATCGTCCTGTACGACCTGCAAGGCCGCCAGACCGCCGCGCTCAGCAGCGCCGGCACCCTGGACCTGGGCACCCTGGCCGATGCCCAGGCCGCCGACGCGCTGGGCTCAGCCGGCATCCGCCGTACCGACAGCCAGCTCGACCTGCTGGGCCGCGTGCTCGTGCAGACCCTGCCCCAACGCACCGACTACAGCACCGCCGAGCCCACCACCACCCGCCCGCAGGTGCACCAGACCTACGACCGCTGGGGCAACCTGCTCAGCCAGAGCGACGTGCGATACGCCGCCTGGGTCACCCGCTACACCTATAACGCCCGCAACCAGGTCATCCAGCAGACCCAGCCCGACCCTGACGGCCACCCGGTCGATGGCCCAGTCACGCAGATCTACTACGACGCCCTGGGCCGCCAGGTGGCCCAGCGCGATGCCAACGGCCACCTCACCGGCCAGCGCTGGGATGCCGCCGGCCAGCTCACCGACGAGCTGCACGCCGACGGCGGCGTGGTGCGGCACCGCTACGACGTGCTGGGCCAGCAGACCCGCCTGACCAGCGCCACCGGCGGGGTGACAGAGTACGTGTACGACGACCTGGGCCGCACGCAAGGCATCGTGCACCGGGACATCCCCGCCACCTATTACTTCGACAGCAGCACCGGCCGCCTCGAACACGACGCCATCTCGGTGGGCACCAGCTACGTCTACGACGAGGCCGGCCGCAAGTACCTGGAGAGTGGCGCCACCGGCACCCGCTCCCTGCTGGATGGCCGCGGCAACGTCATCGCCACGGTGAACGACTTCGACGGCCACGTCAGCCGCTCGGCCTACGACGCCGAGGGCCACCTGATCGCCACGGAAGACGCCAACGGCCACTTGGCCACCTGGTCCTATGACCACTTCGGCCAACTGCAGGGCCACACCGACCTCAGCGGCGCCGAGCACTGGTTCCACTACGACGCCGCGCGCCAACTGACCGGCCAGGGCACGCCCGGCCTGCTGGGCGTGGGCCATGGCCAGGACCTGGCCTACCACTACGATGGGGCCGGCCAACTGGTGCAGATCGACGACCACGCCCTGAGCCAGACCACCCGCTATGCCTACGACGCCGCCGGCCGCCACGTGCACGAGCAGACGGTACAGGCCGGCACCACCTACCAGGACCAGACGCTGGGCTACGACGCGCTCGGCCGCCTGCGTGTCGTGCAGGGCATGGAGGGGGTGTTCGTGAACACCACCTACGACGCCGCGGGCAACAAGCTGCACCAGCACACCGACTACACCACGCTGAACCCCGAGCGCATCCTGGACTACGGCGACATCGTGGTGGGCGTGGACGAATCGGGCGTGGAGATCCACGAGTGGGGCGTGGTGGGCAGCCACGTGCTCAATCACCAGGTGGCCCACAGCCAGGACCTGTGGTTCGCCTATGACGAGATGAACCGCCAGGTGCTGGCCGACGGCGCGGTGGACTCCAACGTCAACAATGCCGCCAACCTCACCGACACCCAGGGCCACGTACTGGGCTACGACGCCGACGGCAACCGCACCAGCGATTCCTTCATCGGCACCCAGGTGCTGCCGGAGGACGCACTGGACGAGTCCGGCAACGTGGTGGGCATCACCTACGGCGCGCGCACCGGGCGCATCACGCAGTGGTACCGCTATGACGCCATGGACCGCCTGACGACGGTGGCCACAGGCGCCTACGGCCGCGTGCCCCATCTGGAGCAGACCGGCATCGACGAGTCCGGCCAGCCCATCTACCGCACCACCTACACCATCGTCGAACTCGGCCAGGACCACGCCATCGTGCTGGACCAGCGCTTCTACGACGACGGTGGCCGCGTGCTGCAGAGCGGCCCGGGCAATACGCTGCCGTCCGACTACGTCAGCGCCTTGGTAGGCACGGGCGCCGACGCCAACAACGACCTCAGCGGCGCCACCACCACCACCAGCCACTACGACAACACCGGCCGGCTGCTCAGCCAGCACGTGGTCAACCAGGCCGACTCCAGCCTGAGCTACGACGCCGTCTACGACACCTACGACGCCGCCGGCAACCTGCTGCACTACCGCATCACCCAGGGCGAGATCCGCACCGACTACACGCTGGGGCTGTACGCGCGCGAGGGCTACCAGCAGGCCAGCGTCTCGGCCGTCAGCACCAACACCAGTTCCGGCAACACCACCAGCGGCACCACCCTCAGCGTGTTTGACGACAACGGCTACCTGGTGGCGGTGGCCGATAGCGCCAAGCCGGCCGGCACCCGCAATTTTGTGAACGACGCCAACGGCCACGTGCTGCTCAAAGCCCAGCAGGACTACAGGCTGCGCCAACTGGTGGTGGAAGGCCAGGTGCTGGGCACCTATGGCATGGGGGTGGATCCCGACCACCCCAGCAACTCCGAGGGCAACCCCAACTACAGCACGCAAGGCGACTTCGACCTCGGCCTGCGCCCAGTGACCAACTCCTACCCGGCTGCCGCCACGGGGCTATACCCGGTACAGCCGGGCGACACGCTGCAGAGCATCGCCCAGGCGGCCTATGGCGACAGCTCGCTGTGGTACCTGATCGCCGAAGCCAACGGCGTGCGCGGCAACCAGGACCTGCGCGTGGGGCAGACGCTGAATCTCCCCACCCGCGTGGGCGGCGTGCACAACAACGCCGGCACGTTTGCGCCCTACGACCCCAGCAAGATCGTCGGTTCCACCAGCCCCAACCTGCCGACACCGGCCGGCAATGCCGACAACGGCTGTGGCGGGCTGGGCATGGTGCTGCTGGTGGTCATCGCCGTCGCAGCCACCGTGATCACTGCTGGCTCGGCGGCCATCGTCATGGAGGGCGGCTGGGCCGCACTCGGCGAGGCCTCGCTGGCCGAGATCGCCGCCGCCGGGGGCACGGCGTTGGTCGGCGGAGGGGCCATTGCTGCCAATGGCATTGCCTACCTGGGTACAAGCGAGGCCATCGGTGCAGCGGCCCTTGGCGGCGCCGTGGGCTCCTTGGCCAGCCAGACGGCGGCCATCGCCGCGGATGCGCAACATGGCGGCATCAACTGGGGCCAGGTGGGCGTGGGGGCGCTGGCCGCAGGTGCCACTGCGGGCGTGGGCAGCGCCGCATCCAACACGCTGCTGGCGCCGCGGGCCGGCATGGCCGGGGCAGCCGCCGCAGCCGGGCGCGCCGCCATCGCCAGTGCCGCCACGCAAGGCCTTGCGTCCCGCCTGGGGCTGCAGCAACAGGCTTTTCGCTGGAGCAATGTGGCTGCAGCGGCCGTGGGGGCGGGTGCGGGGGCAGCCGTCGCGGGCCCCGCAGCCAGCTACTTTGGTGACTCGCCGATGGGACGCTTCGACACAGGGCTACTCTCCGGTTTCGTCGCGGGGCTGACCACCGCCGCAGCGCGCGGCGGCAAAGTCAATGCCACGCAGGTCGCCACCGATGCCTTTGGCAACGCCCTGGCGTCGAGCCTGGTCGATGCGATGAACCGGCCGAGCTACCCCGCAGAAGACATGGCCGGGGACTTCCGGCGCGAGAACAATCGCTTCAGGGCGGCCGGATTGCTGCCCGGCGGGGGCAACGCAGCGCCAGGGTTGGATGACGGTGACGGGTACATCGGCAGCGCGTTTGCGGATGACGTGGCGCGCCGCAAGGCCGGGCAACTGGATGCACTGCGCGCCCGAATCCTTGCGGGTGGTGCAAATGGCTCGGGTGGTGCAGGGCCCGAGGCCAGCAACGTCCTCGTGCGCGACCAGATCCTGCACCTCGGCGGCAGTGGCGACAGCGTTCAGCCGCTGTGGAATGACGCCGCCGGCAATCCGGTGATGCCGGGGGCGGGCACGGACATCTTCGGCAGCTTGCGACCGGTCTATGGGCCGGCGTTCGCGTATCCCAATTCGCAGCAACTGCCGCTGGACGGTACCGCCACGCCTTTTGTGGATGACCTCGGGCAGCGCTTCTTCAAGGTGACCGACCCAGGCACCGGCAGGACGATCACGGTCACGGCGCCGTCCAGCACGCCGGAACCCGCCTCCCTGGAGCGGGTCATCATCACGGGCACACGCGACCCGGCGCGGGAGGCTTTGGAGGCAGAACTGCAAAGCGCTGCGGCCGCCGTGGCGGGGGGCAATCTCGGGGCGGCTGCACGCGCCATGGAACTGGGGCGGTTGCTTCACCCCGACCGGGCCTGGGCGCAGGTGCCCGACATGAAGCAGAGCCTCATCGGGTTCGGGGTAACAACGGCCACCGGCGTGGCTGGGATGTTCACCGGTGGCTGGGCGTATACAGCCGCGCGGACGTATGCGGGGTGGAGCACCCTGGCCTCTGGGGCTACGGCGGGTTTTGTGGGCGATCTGACCACGCAGGTCGCGGACAACGGGGTGTTTCTGGGAACGGGCGGTCAGTATGGCCGCTCCGGCATCAACGCCATCGAATTGGCTGCATCCACTGGCTTCGCCGCACTGCCCGCCTTGCCTGGCGCCATTCGCGGCTGGGCCAACGATTTGCGGGGCTTGGGGATGCCGGACTGGAATATCAGAATGGCTTCGCCCTATCAGCTCAATTCAATTGGCTCGGGCATGTTTGAACTGGAGCGAATCGGCAGTTCAGGTGGCGGGCCAATTTCTATCACTGCTACCGATCCGGTCAATTTGGCAAGCTTTGAGCGTTTGAACGTACTTGACCCGGCAGTTAACCGTTTCCGGCCAGGCGAGGCCGGTGCTGCTGCAGAATTGGAACACTATATGGGTGGAACGTTAGAGCGCGCGCCAGCCGGTTCGTCGGTAGACTTCGTGTTCAATTCCGGTACCAATCAAGGAAAAACCGTCGACCTCATGTTCACGCCCGATACTTTCGCGCAGGCAGTCAAGCTTAATCAGTTCTTTGAGAAGAATTTGCCGAACTTCACAGCAAACTTGAGAGACCACGCAACGGCAGCAGACCTCGTTCCTATGGACACGCGCTTCCTTAGTCAGCAAAATCAGGTGCTGCTTGAGCAGGCGATTCGCCAGCTCCCAACTGAGCTTCAATCAAAAGTTATTCTTCTCAAACCAAGGAATTAATATGGCCGGCTCGATTTTTATTTCCAAAGAGATACGTCTCCCCTTAAGTACGCAGCAATTTGACTATCTGACCGAGAGAATTCGAGGAGCGTTTTATATTGAAGATCAATCTCACCTAAGAAGCATATATACCCCAATGGATGACGAGGGTACGAATTTTATTTCCGCCGAGAATGAAGAAAAAACCGGCTTCAAAGCTTTCTTTAAGGCCATTGCAAGAGCAAAGTCAAATGCACAACTTGAAGAAAACTATAAAATATTTGGTCAACTCTGGGATGAATTATTGAATAAAGTTCGCAGTGATCCACGATTTTCGGCAGAGTGGGAGGATATTGGCAACACAGCCAAGAAACCATGGGGAACAGCCTCTTTATGAAAATTCCCCCCTCATCTGCCGCACTCAGTTTATCTATTTTTCTGTGTAGTGCGAATGCTAGCCCAGCCTATGAAGACCCTTCCCCCTTAACTGCAGAATATTCAAAAATAGAAATTAGCAATTCAGATCACGAATTGACATTCGGCGTAGTATTGTTTTCAGAACCGCTTCAATGCAAAGGTCAAATCAGGGTTAAATTTGACTCACCTGGCCGCATACAGCACAAGGTGATTTATGCAAGAAAGGGCTCCCCTTTCACTCTATCTGCAATTTATTTTACAAATTGGAAACTCGGCTTCATCAACGAACGCAATGAATGTCATATTGGAATTACGTTCGTGCCGCAATCTGATGCGTATTTATTTGAGTACACCATAAACAACGATGCCAAAGAGTGCCATGTAAAAACTTTGCAAGTTGACAAAGAAGCAGTCACGCCAATTGAGAGTGAACGGATTGCCTTTAGAAAGCGAAAGAGCACATTTTTCTCTGATGGCACTTTGTGCGAACCACTTGATCCACAAGTCGTTGAAAAAATAAACATGAAGTAGATTTGCTACTGAGGCAACTGCGCACCACCACTGGCAGGATGCCGCTACATCGATTGCATTGCGCTGCATGAGCACCACAATGCCCCGTGCCAAGATGAGATTACCAATTTCATAGAACCCAAACCACCAGGAATTTCGGCAACGAATACCGCGACCGCGCCCTTTGCACCGCCTACCAGTACGACGCCCTCGGCCGCCAGACCGCCGTCATCACTCTCGCCACCACGGCGCAGGTGCAGGGCGGCCACATCGTCGAGGTGAGCCAGCAGGACGCCGGCTCCATTGCAACCGGCATGGTCTGGAACGCCTTTGGCGAACTGGTGCAGCGCGGCACTTACGCGCTGGGCTCCGAGCCGGTC
>Ga0307516_10001334_pt1 | contig 34247 bp, 31 predicted proteins | sample 19_EM_MG_FD_203310 | JGI IMG/M metagenome (GOLD analysis project Ga0307516, IMG submission 203310) | Populus trichocarpa ectomycorrhiza microbial communities from riparian zone in the Pacific Northwest, United States - 19_EM | ecosystem: Host-associated > Plants > Roots > Unclassified | place...
GGCCGGTGATCGGCGATGCTTTGCTCACCGGACTGTCCCCGCTGCGCCTGCAGAAGATGGTGCGTCAACCGGATTCGAAGTGCCGCCATCTCGTCCGCCGTCCAGGCACGAAACCCCTCCCCCGATTTGAAGCCGAGCCGCCCCGCAGCGACGTATTGCTCGAGCAGCTCGTTGGGCCGGTCATGTCGATCCAGTTCCGGGATGATCGTCTTGTGGATGTCGAGCGTCAGATCGAGTCCGACCAAGTCGGCATTTTCGAGCGGCCCCAACACCGGCAGCCGCAGTCCAAAGCTGTTCTTGACGCAATCATCGAGCGTCCGGGCATCGCAGATGCCTTCCGCGACCATGGCGATGGCCTCGCGCCATAGCGCATGCTGCAGACGATTCGCCACGAACCCCGGAAGATCCTTCTTCACGTGCGCGGGCCTTTTGCCGATGGATTGCAGCATGTCCATCGCAGCCGCGACCGTGGCATCCGAGGTGCCGCTCGACTGCACCACTTCCACCAGCGGAATGAGCGGAGCCGGATTCCACCAGTGCGTGCCGACGATGCGGTCGCCGGTGGCGAGCCCCTCGGCGATCCTGCCGATCGGAATGACGGAGGTATTGCTGGCGAGGATGGCGGCCCGCGGCGCCTTCTCGACCAGTTCGGCGAAGATTGCGCGTTTGAGCTCGAGCTTTTCGGGCACCGCCTCGGTAACATACGAGGCCGTCGCAACAGCCGATCCCAGATCCGCCGACGTCTCGACTCGATCCACCGCTTCGGCGTCCGCGTCCATCAGGGCAAGACTTTTGCGCAGCCGCTCGATGATGGTGGCGCGCACCGCATCGAGAGGCTCAATGATGCATACCCGGCGGCCCGCGCAGGCGAACACTTGAGCGATGCCAATTCCCATCAGGCCGCCGCCGATTACCACGATACGCGGCATGGTCATTGGCTAGCCTGCCGTGTATCCGCCGTCGGCGTACAGAATATGCCCGGTATGAAAGTCCGACGCTCGGGAGCACAGGAACAGCAACGGCCCGGCCAAATCCTCGGGCTCTCCAAGTCGACCCATCGGGACACGGGCGAGGAAGCCGGCCCTTACCGTTTTGGCCTTCTCATCATCGGCAAACATCCACGCGGTCAATGGGCTGCGGAACACCGTCGGTGCAATCGCATTCACCGTGATGCCGTATTTGCCCCATTCGCAACCGAGCGCCTTGGTCATTCCGTCGACTGCGGATTTCGAGGTGCAATAGGCCGAGTAACCCGCCGGATGGCCGAGCTTGCCGCGCGCCGACGAGGTAAACACGACCTTTCCGCCACGCCCCTGGGCGATCATCTGCCTGCCGGCCGAGCGTGCCATCAGCCACGCTCCCTCGACATTCGCCAGCATCACTTTCTGAAACCGTTCAGCTGTCATGTCGACGATCGGCGCCACATCGTTCATGCCGGAAGCCACGACGAGAATATCGACGCCGCCATGAGCGGCGACCGTACCGCTCACGATCGCGTCACAGTCAGCCTCACTGTTGGGTCGTCTCGCAATGGCCGCCACCTCGACGCCGGCCGCTTCCAGGTCGCCTTTCAGGGTATTCAATTCGTCCGCGTTGCCGGCTGCGATCGTGAGTCGCGCGCCCGCCCTCCCCAGCGTCGCGCACACGACTTTGCCGAACGCGCCGGTCGCTCCCAAGACGACGGCCGACTTACCGGCCACGTTGAAGAGTCCGGACGGATCGATGTTCGGCAGCGTCATGCCGCGGCCTTTGGAGTCGGCATCACGACCAGCATGGTCGCGACGACGTTGCCGGCATTGCGGATGGCGCGGGCCTCACCGGCTGGGATGAAGCAGCTGTCGAGCTTTGCAAGCACGTGGGTGCCGCCATTGCCCAAATCAATGGTAACCTCGCCGTCGAGAACGACGTAGATCTTCCCCAGCGTTCCGGCGTCCATTTCCGCCCCGCCCCCGGGCAGAAAATAGCTTAAGCCCACCCAGGCAAAATCAGCCGCGCTCGCATCCAGTCCCTGCAACCGCAGCGACCGCATGTCGAAATGCTTCGGTGCATCGTAGCGCTTTGCCTCAGCAAGCCGCGTGATTTGCATGACTCAAGCACCTTTGCCGGTCTCAATGCGGAAAGCGCCGGTCGGATCGACGATCGCGACCAGGCGCACGATGCAGCCGTCGCCCTTTTTCCAACGCCACGGGAACGCGGCGAACGTCACCCGCCTGCCCGTCACCTTGTCGATGTCGCCGCCGATATTTTCGAAACCGCAAATGCCGGCGGACAGAATCGCATTGTGGCAGGGCTCCCATTCCGGAAAATCCTCGATGACCTTTCGTCCGTGAAGTTTCTCGTATTCCTCATTGATTTTCGGCAAGAGTCCGTTGGGTCCACCGGGCCCATGGGGGCCGATGGCGGTGCCGAGCGGATGGTCGAGTGCCTGTGTGTCCGAGCCGCACATCTTCACCTTTCGCTTCACGAACCATTCGCCGGCTTCCTTATAGAAGCCGGGCGAATAACCGTAATAATGCTGGTTGTCGCCGTAGAACTTGTGCCAGCCGGTATTGACGATCGCGATATCTCCTTCACGGATCTGCGGCCGCGCGTTCTCCAGATCCGCCGCAGTGATCACCTCCCACTTCTTCTTTGGAATCGAGACCACCACGCCCGTACCGAAGAAATAGGGCAATGGAACCTCGTCCATGAATGGAGTGCCCGGCACGACGTGAGCAGGCGCATCGATATGTGTCCCGGAATGCATCACGGTCGTGATTCTCTGGGTGAGCACGCCCGACTTCGACATCCCATGCAATCGTTCGATCTTGACGTCCTCGAAATACGGCCAGCAGGGTTGGCCCAGGCCCCATGGATGACTTAAATCGTAGAACTGCAGGCCCATCTTGTTCTGCAAGTTCGATTCCTCGAACTTGCACAGGTCTTCGTTGCGCCAATCACCGTCTTGCCAGCCAGCCATGTCGTTCTCCTGCTGCTTGTACCGTATCGTGGTACTGTGTACCGTAATACGGTATAACCTAGAAGCTTAACAGTCAACAGAGAAATCAGGCATGAATCCTTTGGAACATTCGGGCATTCAAGTAATTGCGCGCCGCAGCGGTACTGCGTTCGCTCCGACTTGTCGAAATTATTGAAGAAGGCTCGAGCCGATCTCGTCGGAGAGCTGAGCGCATTGAGGATGTCGCAGCAGCCGCAGGGTTCACGGCCCACGGCGATGAGACGCAACTACAATGCAGATTCGCCGAGCGCCTCGAGAACACGCGCTCGCGCCGCGAGCAGGTGCGTCGCGAGCTTCGCCTGGACTTTGCGAAAGCGCGTGGTCGGCACCGGAATCGACAAGGCGATCGCGCGGCCCATCGGATCCAGAAATCCGGTGCCTACCGCCGAAATGCCTTCCGTATGCTCCTCGTTATCGATTGCAATGCCCGTCGTACGGCAGCTTTCGATCGCCTTGAGCAGTTCGGAAGGTTTGGTAATCGTGTTCGGCGTGACCTTGGGCATCGGGTTCTTCAGCAGCCGTGCGACCTTGTCGTCACTCAAAACGCTCAAGAGTGCTTTGCCGTTGGCGGTGCAATGGAGGGGAAAGGATTCGCCGATCGACGATACCGCGCGCAGGCGGTGGACACCCTGTACCTGGTCGGTGAACACCGCAACATTGCCCTTGAGCACCGATAGGTCCACCGTCTCGCCGACCGTCTGCGAGAGATCGGAAATGATCGGGCGCGTAATTTGGTCGAATTCGACGCTTGCCGACGCGGCGAGTCGGATGAGGGCCGGGCCGAGGCGCACACCGGCAGTGAGCGACGCCGCAATCACGAATTGCTCGGTCCGCAGGGCATCCACGATGCGCTGTACCGTCGACCGGGCAAGGCCCACGCGAAGCGCAATCTGACCCAGGCTGAGGCCGTCAGGCTCCCCTTCCAGCGCTCTTAGCACGCTGACGGCTCTACTAATCACCTGAATGCTGTTCTTTGGGGATTCCACCTTCGCAGATGCTGTTTTTCTCGAGACGGTGCCCATTGACGCTGATTTCCGCGACATTCGTTTGCTACACGAGAGCTGAGTTTAGCACGCCGGTCGCCCGTCGATCCGGGCGCACGCTATTCGATTGTGCTGCCCATTCCGTCCCACCACCTCCGGGCGGTTTCCGGAGGTGGTGTAAACAAGGCGCCGTTCTGAAATTCTCCGCGGCTGCTTGCACGGATTATCAAAGCTTGACCCGTAGTTGCAAGTACCATTCGGCGGGCGCGTTATAGGTCGCCTGAATTTGTCCGCCCGCCACCTGATCCTGGCCCGTGATGACGTAGCGCGTATCTGTGACATTGGTGCCGCCCAGGACGATTTCATATTTATCCTCCGCCGTGGCATAGGCGGCCGATAGATCGAGGATCCTGGTGTTCGGTCGCGACAGCTCGGGCGTAGCCAGAGTGTCGTTCGTCATCTTCGACGTGAAGGTGTAGTTGCCGCCGAAGCGCAACGAGCGGCCCCCATCGAATTCGAATACGTACTGTGGACCCACGGAAGCCTTCCATTTCGGTGTCTTCGGCAATGGCGTATTCAGCGGTATCAGAGTGTCCGGCAAGGTCGATGTGTAATGAGCGTTCATGTAGCCGATTGCGCTCTGAATGGTGAATCCGTGCGCGACCGCCCAGCTCGTCTCCAGTTCCGTGCCCAAGATCCTCGCGGTGCCGGCGTTCTTCAAGAACGGCGCGGGACCTTCCTGCTCATTGAGCTGGACATCCTTATATAGGGTATCGAAGACCGCCAGATTGGCGCGCAGATGGTCATTGAAGAATTGCGACTTGACGCCCACCTCGAAGGTGTCGGCTCTTTCCGGTTGGAATTCCGCCAGGCTGGGGTCGAGGATGGGATTCGGCACGCGCGTCGTCCAGCCCCCGGACTTGAAGCCCTTCGAATAGCCGGCATAACCCATCAGGTCATCGGTGAAGTTGTACTGGACCTGGAGGGTCGGCGTGAACTCGCTGACGTGCTGCCTTTGGGTTCCAAGCGGAAACAGGCGCGTCGGGTCGCTCGGATCGGGAAATGCGCCCACCAGACAGGACGTCACGATCGGGTAACAAGGCGGATTGGGATCCCCCGGAAACGGGAGCTTTTCCTCGAAGACCCCCGGATCCGATTGCCGGCCGATCATCGACTTGTCCTCGATCGAGTAGCGCGCGCCGGCGGTGACGACAAACTTGTCCGTCAGCTTGAAATTGGCGTGCGCGAAACCCGCGTACGAGGAAGTATTGACGGTATTGTCGCCGTCGACCATGAGAATATCCAAGGCCACGAAGTCGTGAACGTGCCCGGCCTCCCGAAAGTAGTAGCCGCCCAGCACGTAGTCCAGCCGGTTATCGATCGCGCTGCCGATCATCTGAAATTCCTGTGAGAATTGATGCTGACCTTCTCTGAAAGAGGGTTCGAGCACCACCAGCGCGGAACCGTCGTTGTCCATGCCGATGCGCCAATTCAACGTACGCCAGCCGGTGATGGACTTCAACGCAAGCGTGTTGCTCAAAGTCCAATCGCCGGTGAGCGAAAACCCACCGGCATCCATTTGGGCAAAATTATTACCCGTGGCGTACGTGGTGTCGATGTTGCCGGTCACCGCGACGGAGGCGTTGTACTGAGGAATGCCGCGCCCATAGAGCGCCGGACTGTTGGGTGGTGAAATCAGGCCCCCGGGACCTGCGACGAGACCGGGGCCGACCGGCCCGCAGATATAGGGCATGAAGACAGCGAACGGAACTGCGGTGGTGTTGGCGGCTTCCGTGGCATTGGCAAATGAGGTGCACAGGTTGTAGAGCGCAATCAAGAATCCTTGACTGCCGTTTTGAGGCAGCTGGCCCGCGGGCGGCTCGGTGGTGCGGACGATGGTATTGGCCATCGCCGTCTGATTCTCGTGGGTCCAGTCGCCGGCCAGGGTAAATTTCAGCGAATCAGTGGGGAGATACAGCAACTTCGCCCGAATCACCTGTTGGTTCTGGCCGCCCTGGGTATCGCCGTTCGAGAAATGGCCCGACTGGTGGTAGGTATCCTCCGGAATATTGTTGAATTGCGGCAGCCCCGGCGTAGGGATCCTCTTCTGGTAGCCGTCGCGGACCAACGAAGAAACGGTGATCGACGACAGCAGGTTGTCCGCAATCGGGATGTCGAAAGTGCCCGCCATGTCGCGACGCGCGAAACTGCCGGTGGTCAATTCGACTTTGCCGGCAAAATGATCCCCGGGCGTGTGCGTCACGATGCTGATCGCGCCGCCGATGGTGTTGCGCCCGAAGAGAGTACCCTGCGGTCCCTTGAGAATCTCAACCCGCTCCACATCGAGCAGATTCTGATTGGCGCCGACCGTGCGCGCCAGATAGACGCCATCAATGTATACGCCGACACCCGGATCGAGATTCAATGCGAAATCGTCCTGGCCGATACCGCGAATCGACGCGGCCAACACCGATGATGTTCCCGAGAAGGGCGATCCCGCGTCCAGATTCACGTTCGCCGTCATATTGCTCAGGGAATGGATGTCGACGACGCCTCTCTCCTGCAGCTCCTGCCCGGTAAACGCGGTGATCGCGATCGGCACCCGCTGGACGTTTTCGGAACGTTTCTCCGCCGTGACGACTATTTCCGCCAGTTGATCGGAGGCGTTCGTCTGTGCGTGCGCCGCGCGACCTGCGGCGATCGCACCGAGTGCGGCGAGAATCGCGACGCTGCCGATGCGGATCAGGCGTATATCGAGCAATTGATGGCGAAATATCATTGGCCCCCCTGTTTTCTTTATATGCCGGGGTTGATTTACCCCAGTTCTCTATCCGGTACAGCTGTACCGTATGCCAGGGTTATCGGCCTGTCAAGGATTTACGCGAGCGGCGCCGATTCGGTGTCGGGAACCACCGGCAGATATAGATGCGACGGATGCTTGGCGTCGTGAAAGATCTTGTGCAGAGTGATCTTGCTGCTGCAGATATGATTCGGAATATATTCGACGTTCGTGGCGCCGCTCACCCCTGTGGGCAGGTCGTGGCTTGCGATCTCGACGCAGATGCGGTGCCCCCGGCGGAAAAGGTTCGCAGTCGGCAGAATTTCGATCGCATATTCGGTGATTTCGCCGGGGACCACCGGCTTTTGCGACTCGCGAGTGAGAGGGTGCCATGGCCTCCAGGGTACTGAGCGTGCAGGATCCATCGCACGGTGAGACGCCTTGAGCCAACCGCGAGTCAATTCACGCTCGGGCAGGTCCGACGGTATCTCGCGCTCGCCTTCCCGCGCGCTCCGCACGGAATAGTCCGGCCCGACATCCTTCAGGGTGATGATCCAGTTGGTGTCCTCCTGATCGATGGCAGCGAACAGATTGAGCACCATCGGGCCGGCAATCAGCAAATCGCCGGGCAGCGGATCGCTCATATAGCGGAGCGTGGCGATACGATTGGTTTGAGTGGGCGGCATCTGCACGAATGCATCGGGTGGAATATGGTCGTCGACGCTCGATGCCGTGAACGGCTCGGATGTCAGGCGTTCCCAGCTTTGAAGATAGACTTTGGTCCACTGCGTGTTCGGCAGCGGCCAATCCTCGGCGCATCGCCACTCATTGGCGCCCATTACCCAGTATTTGACGGCAGGCTCCGCCGTCGCGCCGCTGTCGATCGCCTTGAGCCAATGGTCGTACCATTGCAATGCCGCGGCGCGAAAAGCGCGCAACGGTCGATCGAGATGCGACGGCCCGGAGAAGACCAAATGCTTGCGACCGCCGAGCAGCTTGAAATAGTTCTCCGCGCCGCTGAGGTGGGTTTTATACGTGTAACCGTACCATCCGGCGCCGATATACGCGGGGATGGCAATATTCTGTATTGCACGTTCGCTTTCCGTGACGGCTTCGGCATGATCGAAGGGGTCGAGCAAAATGTCGAAATACTGCGGCATGTGTTGACCCTTCTGTTGCAACACATTGAGTACATGCGGATACATCCGGTAATCAGGATTGCCCATGGCCTCCGCCCACAGCGCCTCTCGCTCCGGCGACAGCTGCGGCGGCGCGCCCTTGTTGTGATGAACACCCGAGAAGTGATCCATCAGATAGCGAAGCTGGTGAACGACTCCACCGGGGTATTCCTCTCGAAAGCTCCCAAGGGGCCCGTAGGCTCCCCGTCCGTCGTACGCAAAGATCGCTTTAAGATGCGGAGACTGTTGCTTGGCCAGTTTGAACTGTTCGGCGGCGAATGCACCGATCCCGATCATGCCGATGTTGCCGTCACACCAGGGCTGACCGGCGATCCATTCGACCAAATCGTAGCTATCCCATTCGCGCGAACCCCCGCCGTCCGATTTGTGCATTCCTCTCGGCGATCCGATGACATGCACATAACCCCGGGACACAAAAAAGCGCGTGTCGCCGGCCTCCATATGCCCGACCCACAGGGTGGACCATGACGGCTGCGGCGGAAACTCCTTCGGGATATCCGGCCCTTGAATGTCCTTGCTGTGACCGCCGAACGCCAGTAAGGCGGGAAATGGGCCCGGCATTGCCGGGCGATAGACGTCGATCACCAATCGCGCACCGTCGCGCATGGGTACGGGGACGTCCTTGTCGCAAATGATCCGTTCGGACTCGGCCGCACGGTCATAGTCGCAATGGGGTTGGTGGCTTGAGCCGAAATGTTCCCGTTTCATTCGATGTCGTCGTGTTGGCGTGAGTCTACGCTCGGCCGATCATGACGGCCATCAGGATGGCGGCGTCGCTTCCGGTGTTGATCCACGCATGATTCGTCGATCGCTGCACGACCGCATCGAAAGGCTGCAGCGCGATCGACTCACCCACGTCGAGCAATAGCGAGACCTCTCCTGAGAGCAGCACGATGTAATCGATCGTCGGCGTCACATGCATCATAGGGTGTCGGCTGGTGTCGACCCGGCAGGTTGGGACACCAATTTCGGAAAAAAACGCGGCCGAGAGTTCACGCGACTCTTGCTCGGTCATCGCCGGCTGCGCGGGTGGCAGTCGGAAGATGCGAAACACGGTCCCGCCGGGGTCGGCAAAAAATGGAAAGTCCTCGCGCACCAAATCGCCGTCCTTCTCGACTTTGCCGGACTCCGTGCGCCAGAAGTTGAAGTTGCCGAGTCGCCCCTCCTCGATTTGAGCATCCTCGAGCAGCTTCGATTTCCCGTAGGCGTCGCGTCCCGTGACCAACCGACGAAATGAAGGGGGCATCGGCGTCTCCTTGGCGATTCGCATCGCGGTGATGTAGTATCGCCTTTTGGTGCAACATTCGTCTATGGTGGAAGCAATGCAAATAACTGCCGCCGTAGCGCGTGCAAAAAACACGCCATTCACGGTGGAAACGTTGTCGCTCGAAGAGCCGCGTTACGACGAGGTGCTGGTGCGCCTCGTCGCCACTGGGATTTGCCATACCGACGTCTCGATGCGCGATCACAAGATCTACCCGGTTCCGCATCCCGTCGTGCTCGGTCACGAGGGTGCCGGGGTCGTGGAACGAGTCGGCGCCGGGGTCACCAAGGTGAAAGCCGGCGACCACGTGATTCTGACGTCCAACTCTTGCGGTCACTGCCCCAGTTGCGTCGAGGGGGCGCCGGTCTATTGCTACGACTTCAATGCCTACAATTTCAGCGGCAGCCGCCCCGACGGATCGAGCCCGCTCTCCAAGAACGGGGAAAAGATCCACTATTTTCATGCCCAGTCGACATTCGCCAACTATTCCGTGACTCGTGAACGGAGCGTGGTCAAGGTCGACAAGGGCGCCCCGCTCGAGCTTCTGGGGCCGCTCGGCTGCGGCGTCATGACGGGTGCGGGAGCCGTCATCAATTCCATGGCCGTCGGCGTCGGGCACTCCATTGCAGTTTTCGGCACGGGATCCGTCGGCTTGAGCGCAATCATGGCTGCCAAGCTGGTGGGTGCGGGCATCATCATAGCGGTGGACTTGGTGGAATCGCGGCTCGAACTGGCGCGGGAATTGGGAGCCACTCACACCATCAACCCGAGCCGGGAATCCGCCGCCGAGGTGATCAAGAAGATCACCGGCGCCGGCGTCAACTTTACACTGGATACGACGGGCAATATGCGTGTGCTGCGTGAGGCCATGGACGTGCTGGCGCCGCGCGGCACATGCGGATTTGTCGGCGGGGCCCCGGCTGGATCGTCGGTTGCCATCGACGTCGAGCGGATCATGGTGGGCGGCCGAACCATCCGCGGCATCATCGAGGGCGATTCCAATCCAGAGATATTTTTGCCCAAGCTTATCGAGCTTCACTTACTAGGTCGATTTCCTTTCGACAAACTGGTCAAGTTCTACCCGTTCGGTGAGATCAATACCGCAGTCGACGATGCGCTCCGTGGCCATACGGTCAAGCCCATACTGAGGTTTCAGGCCGGCTAAAACCCGCGTTGTTCCGGAGAATTCGTGCCGGATGCGGCGCGTGCTCAGCCCGGTCCGCGTGCCTCGGTCTGGGGCCTAGGGCGGCGAGTGTTCGGCCGCGACCGCATGATTGGCCATGCGCTCCAGCGCCAGCACCACGGCGGAATGATCCAATTCGTCTTCCTCGTTGGCCGCACAAGACTGGAAGAGCTGCTGACAAAGCGCCGTATTCGGCAGCGCCAAGCCGAGCGACCGGGCGGCGGTCAACGCCAGGTTGAGATCTTTTTCATGCAGGCGGATGCGGAATCCAGGGTTGAACGTGCGCTTGATCATGCGTTCGCCATGCAATTCAAGAATGCGCGAACTGGCCAGGCCGCCCATGAGCGCCTGCCGCACCTTGACCGGATCGGCACCCGCCTTGGAGGCGAACAACAAACCCTCGGCCACCGCCTCGATGGTCAGGGCAACGATGATCTGATTTGCCACTTTGGCCGTCTGGCCATCACCGTTTCCGCCAACCAGGGTAATGTTCTTGCCGAGCGCCTCGAAGATCGGCCGCACCTTGGCGAATGCGGATTCGGCACCGCCCACCATGATGGTCAGGCTTGCCGCCTTGGCACCAACCTCGCCGCCCGACACCGGCGCATCGAGATACTCGCCCCCCAGCGCACGGATCCTTTCCGCGAATTGCTTGGTCGCTATCGGGGAAATGGAACTCATGTCCACCACGATCGCGTCCTTGCGGATCCCCTCCGCCACACCGTTCTTGCCGAACAGCACCGCCTCGACTTGAGGCGTGTCGGGCACCATCAGGATAACGATGTCGGATGCTTCGGCGACCGCCTTGGGCGTTGGGAGGCCTTCGATTCCACGCGCGATCAAGACAGCCGGAGGATCCCTGTATTGCAACGAGGTGCGGAGTCGATGCCCGGCAGCCAGGAGATGCTCGGCCATCGGCCGCCCCATGATGCCCAGACCGATAAATCCAATGTTCGCCATCGTAGAAGCTCTCCGTAATTCGAGACGCGCGACAGCCTACAGCCGGGCTGACGCGGCAGGGCCGGGCCGCGCGGCGGCGTAGGATGCGTACCACCCCAACCCTTGCAGCGTCGTGGTCGCCGGCTTGTACTCGCAGCCGACCCACCCGGCATACCCGACACGATCGAGATGCTCGAACAGGAAGGGATAGTGAATTTCGCCGCTTCCCGGCTCGTTCCGTCCGGGATTGTCGGCGACCTGCACGTGCGCAATTTGCGCCAAGTTCGCCTGTATGGTGCGCGCGAGGTCTCCCTCCATGATCTGCATGTGATACATGTCGTACTGCAAATACAGATTGCCGGATCCGACTTCCTTGATGATATCCAGCGCAAGCTGAGTATGATTCAGATAGAAACCGGGAATGTCGCGAGTATTGATCGGCTCGATCAATAGTTTGATGCCCTCGCCTGCCAGGACTGCTGCTGCGAACCGTAGATTCTCGACGAGCGTGGCGCGCAGTCGCGCCCCGTCGGACTCGCGCGGAGCGATACCGGCGAGGCAGTTGAGCTGGGTGCACCCGAGAATCTGCGCATACTCGAGCGCCTTTATGACGCCGTCGCGAAATTCTTCGACGCGTTCCGGCAGAACGGCAATTCCGCGCTCGCCGGCGTCCCAATTGCCGGCGGGCAGATTGTGCAGCACCTGGGTCAAGCCGCAGGTGCGGAGCCGTTCTGCCAATACGCCTGCAGGAAATGAATATGGAAAGAGGTATTCGACCCCGCCGAACCCAGCCGCCGCGCTCGCGGCGAAACGATCCAGAAACGGCAGCTCATTGAAAAGCATGGTCAGATTGGCTGCGAACTTGGGCACGCGCGAGATCCTGTGAGAATATTGCAGTGTATCGAGGAATGGTACTTAAGCATCACTATACAACACATTAAGGAGCGCTCAAAGGCTAGGGCACGCGATCCATCTCCGGCGCCCTCGCGGCCTCCTTGCCGGGGATTTCAAAATACCTGGAGAGCGGGAAGATCTGCCAGCCATGTCGGTCCGCGAGATAGCCCCAGATTCCCTTCGGCGCCCAGAGCATCACGACAATCGCGGTCAAACCCAGCAGAACGAGATAGACGCTTCCCAGATCGGCCAGCATCTCGCGCAAGACGAAGAAGATGACGGCGCCGATGATCGGTCCCTCGACGCGGCCGATCCCCCCGATTACCGTCATGAAAATCACGTTGACCGTCCAGTTGTTCATGCTGAAGCCGGAGACCGGCGTGATGGTCATCTTCTGGAGAAATATCATCGCGCCGACCATGGCCGTGCCGCCCGCGGCGACCACGAAGACCACCAAACGGGTCAATTTGACGTCGATTCCATTCGACACCGCGGCCAGTTCGTTATCCCGAATGGCGGTCAGCGCCAGTCCCCAGCGACTGCGCAATAGCAAGACGATGAGCGCCACGATGACGACCATCATTGCAAGAAAAATCCAATACACCAGATATTCTCTGGCATCCCGCCCCGTCGCGATCAGGCGCACGATCGCTGCCGGGAGACTGATGCCGGACCCACCGCCCACCGCGTCGACCTGCAAGAACACCTGTTGAAATACTTCTGCGATGACCCATGAGCCGATGGTGAAATACGGCCCCCGCAGGCGGAACAGCAGAAACGCGATTGGAATCGCCGCGAGCACTGCGACGATTCCCGCCACGGGCACCCCGAGCAACGGATTTCTGTCGGCCCATAGCCCGACGAGAAACAGAGCGTAACCGCCCAGCCCGACGAAAGCCTGCTGACCTACCGAGACCAGCCCGGCGTATCCGGCCAGGAGATTCCAAAGGCTGGCCAGAGCAATGTATGAAAACACTTCGCACAGCAAGCGCATGGTTTGCCGGTCGCCCCAAAAAGGCGTCGCGACGAAGACCACGATCAAAAGCGCGACCAGCACCAGCCCAACGCGACTCGACTTGTCCATGTGCGATACGCGGTAGACCGGACCGTCAGCGCCCTGCCCGATCATCGAAATACCTTCGGAAAAAGGCCTTGCGGTCTGATCAAAAGTACCAGGAGAAATGCCACGTGTCCCGCAAGAATCGGCCATGCCACATCGATCTGCGCCCCCACGGTCTGCGCGACCCCCAACACGATGCCGCCGGCAAGGGTTCCCCACAGGCTGCCCATGCCGCCGATGATGATGGCCTCGAAGCCGAAAATGAGCATCAACGGCCCTGAGGAAGGATCAAAGCTCCTGCGGATCCCCATGAACACACCCGCCACGGCCGCCAGCGCCAGCGACAGCGCCAATGCGAGTCCGAAAATATGCTTGGTCTCGAGCCCCATGAGCTGGGCCACGCTCGGGTCGTCAGAGGTCGCGCGGAATGCGCGACCCAAGGCCGTCCGGTAAAAGAGCGCCTGCACGCCCGCAATCATGATCACGGCACAGAGGAACTGCGTCAGCGGAAGCAAGCCGACCGACAGACCCTCGGTGACCTTCCAACTCGCGAGCTCAAAGGTGCCGGACTGCAATTTACGGCTGTCGGCGGTGCAGAAGATCAGCAGGACGTTCTGAATGATCACCGAAAGCCCAAAGGTCACCAGCAGGGGCGGCAAGTCCGCGCCCAATGTCCGGTTCAACACACCACGCTGCAGGACATAGCCGATGACGGCGGCCACCGGGACGACGCACAGGAGCGAAGCGAAGGGACCGATGCCGAGCAGCTCGGCCGCAAAATAAGCCATGTAGGCGAACAACACGATGAGATCCCCGTGCGCAACGTTGACCAAACCCATGACCCCGAAGATCAGCGACAGCCCCGCCGCGAACAGCGCGTAAAGTCCGCCCAGTAATACCCCCTGCATGACCGCATTGACCCACTGCATGACGGCTACACCCCAAAATATGCGGACTTGAGATTGTCGCGATCGAGCGCCGCACACCGGCCCTCGAGCGAAACACGGCCTTCATGCAGGCAGTAGACATAGCTCGTAGCCATCATTGCTTGCACGACATCCTGTTCCACGACGACGATCGAGACGCCTTCTGCGACGATTGCCGGCAGCTGCGCGTACAAATTCTTGATGATGATCGGCGCCAATCCCAGGCTGAGTTCGTCGCACAGAAGCACCCGTGGGTTCGACATGAGGGCCCTGCCGATGGCGACCATCTGCTGCTGTCCGCCCGAGAGCGACGTACTACGCTGGTGCCGCCGCTCCTCGAGCGCCGGGAATAGCGCGAAGATGCGCTCGAGGTTCCACGGCCCACGGCGTCCGAGATGACCGCCGATCAGCAGGTTCTCCTCGACACTGAGCGAGGGAAACAGCCGCCGGCCCTCCGGCACCAGAGAGATCCCGCGGCCGACCAAGCTCGAAGGCCGCAGACCGCCGGTCGACTCGCCGTCGAGTCTGATGCAGGATCGGTCGACATCGATGAGCCCCGCGATGCTATTGAGCAACGTGCTCTTGCCCGCTCCATTGGCGCCGATTACCGCCACGATCTGGCCGGCATCGATCGACATCGACACGTTGCGCAACGCTTGGAAATCACGGTAAAACGCCGAGAGACCGGACACTTCGAGCAATGCCATTCAGGTCCCCGCCGGGGCCGCAACAAGCGGTGAATTGCGGTCAATCATTTGCCGGAATCCCCATGTAAATTTCAGCGACCCGCGGGTTCTGCAGCACCGCGCGCGGCTTGTCGTCGGCGATGATCGCGCCGCCGGCGAGTACCACGATGCGATCGACGACCGCCACCAAGGCATGCATGATGTGTTCGATCCATACCAGCGAAATGCCGGTCTTTCGCACTCGTTTGATGAGTGCGACCAGCGATTCGCACTCCGGTTCGCTCAGGCCCCCGGCGACCTCATCGAGCAATAGGATGCGTGGGCGGGTCGCCAGCGCCCGCGCCAATTCCAGCCGCTTTCTGTCGAGCAAGGACAGCGTTCCGGCCTTCTGATTCGCTCGGTGAAGTAGATTGCATTCGGCCAGCGTCTCGCCCGCGAACTGATACACGTCTCTCTCGCGAGTGTTCCCGACGCAGGCGGCGGCAGTCACCAGATTCTCGAACACGGTCATTCCGCCAAAGGGTTGAGGGATTTGAAAGGACCGCGCCATCCCGAGCCGGGAGCGCAGCACCGGAGACAGGCGCGTGATGTCCCGCCCGTCGAAGGTGAGACGCCCTGAATCGGCCGGGACAGTGCCCGTAATGATTCCGAACAACGTGGTCTTGCCCGCTCCATTCGGCCCCAGCATGCCGAGCGCCTCGCCCTCCTCGAGTTCAAGATTCAAATGATCGGCAATGACCACGGCGCCGAAACTTTTTGATATGGCGTCGAGCGAGAGAATCTTTCCCATTGCGCTTACTCCAGACGACGGTTCAAGCCAGAGGCAACGGCTTCGAGGTCGTCATGATTTCCGGAAATGCTCCGCTGTTGACGATTTCGATGTCGAGCCGGCCACCATGCTTCTGCCACTGTCCCGCGACCACCGGTGTCGTGCATACGTTCTTTACCGGCGACCCGCTCCACTTGATGGGCCCCACAATCGTCGGCAGGTCGGTCGCACGGATCGCCGCCATGATCGACTTCCCATCCTTGGGGTCCCGGGTCCTCTTCAGGACGTCGATGACGACTTCGAACAGGGCATGCTTGAAGGGGATGGGCTGGGTCCAATGCCGTCCGGTTGCCGCCTCGTAGCTGTCGGCAAGCTGTCGGCAGGAGACCCCCGTGAGACTCGACTTGTATGGATAGTGAGGCGACCACCAGACCTCGCAGCAGACATTGAGCGCATGATCACCCAACGATGCCACGTCGGCTGGAAATAGAAACGCCTTTCCCAGACTGACGACCTTTGGCTTGAAGCCCTGCTGCGCGCACTGAGCCCAAAACGTCGAAAAGTCCGAGGAGATGAGATTCCCGGAGACGATCTCGACCCGCTCCCGCTTGAACAGGCCGATCTGCGGCGTGAAGTCGTTGCCGAACGCCGGGAATTGACCGGGATCGACCACCGCGAAGCCTGCCTTCGAGATGGCCGGAACGAACGCGTTGTGCCAGGACGTGTCATCCTGGGCGGTATTGAACAGGAGGCCCACTCTTCGGTTCGTATCCTGCGCCTGCCATTGCCCGATGAAGGCCGCAAGGACTTGCTCCAGTCCCCAAAAGAAGTGATACGTCCAGTCGAATCCTTGAAGTGCCGTGCCGCGACGGCCGTAGTAATAGGATTCCCAGGGATTGTCCGTCGTGATGCACGGAACCTCATTGAGCTCGGCGATATTGGCGACGGGATTGACGTCGATCGATCCGCTCGAGGCCGTCAGAATGTCCACCTTGTCCTTCAAAATCAGATCGCTGGCGACGTCGGCGGCCCGGCTCTGGTCGGATTGACTGTCCCGCGTGATGATTTCAATGCGATAGTTCCTGCCCTCGATATCCAAACCCTTGTCGAGATACCGCCGGACGCTCTCGAGAACCCACGTTTGAGCTTCGGCGAAGCCCGCCAGAAATCCCGTGACGGGACTCACGTGACCGATTCTGATGGTCGGCGTGGTCGCCGCCCGCAGAATCCGCGGCCCACAAAAACCGGCGGCAGCCAGCGCGACGCTTCCGCCCACGACCCTGCGCCGCGACGGGTCGATCGACTCGAATGGCGGCCGATCTGCGGGTCGCGGACTATTCTTCTTCACGATCTCTTCTCCGGTGCCGGCACGAGGCGCGCGACATGTTCGCCGAGAGCCAGCGCGGCGGTCAGACCGGGAGACTCGATTCCAAACAGATTCACGAGGCCGGCAACCCCATGAACTTGCGAACCTTGAACGAGAAAATCGGCGGGCGGCCCGCGCGGCCCCTGAAGCTTCGGCCGTATGCCGGCATACCCTGGCGCCAAGGCACCGTCCGGCAGCGCCGGCCAGTAGCTGCGAATGGCAGCGTAGAAAAACTTCGCTCGGCGCGGGTCGACCGCGTAGTCGATGCGGTCGATCCACTCGACGTCCGGCCCAAAACGGCCCTGGCCACCCAGGTCGAGCGTCAGGTGGGTCCCCAGCCCTGCCGCATCGGGCGCCGGATAGATGAGGTGGGAGAACGGACACTTTCCGCGCAGCACATAGTAGTTTCCCTTCGCCAAGTACAATGGCGGTATCGAGTCAGCGGCGACCCCAACGATCCCACCTGCAACCGCCTGCGCTTGTAGTCCGGCGCAGTTGATGACGTTGCGTGCCTGCAATTCGGTGTCGTTGTCGATCAGAAGCCGGATCCCATCGGGTCCGCGGAAACCGCCCGAGACCGCGGACCGCAAGGCGAGAATACCGCCTGCGGCCTGGAAATCACCGAGCAGTGCAATCATGAGGCCGTGGCTGTCGACGATGCCCGTCGAGGGCGAGTGCAATGCAAATCGACACTCGAGTTCAGGCTCGAGGGCGCGCGCTTCGGCGCGCGTGAGCCAACCGAGATCGGTTACGCCATTGGCTCGTGCCGCGGCGGCAATTCGCTCGAGAGCATCGCGCTCTTGCTCGGACACGGCGACGATGAGTTTTCCGCACCGGCGGTGTTCTACGGCGCGTTCGTTGCAGTAGTCATAGAGTAGATCGCGTCCGGCGCGGCACAGCCGCGCTTTCGACGATCCCGCTGGATAGTAGATGCCGGCGTGAATGACCTCGCTGTTGCGCGAACTCGTGCCGCCGCCGATCTCGCCCGCGGATTCGAGCAGGATGGTCTCCATGCCTCGCTGCGCCATGCTGCGTGCGACGGCCAGCCCCACCACGCCGGCGCCGATGACGACGCAGTCCACGGTGTCCACCATGCGACTAACCCGATCTCATGGCGCGGCGCAAGCGGCACTCACAGGCCCGGAACCGTCCCGGTGCTCGATTCCGAGATCTCGTTCGAGCGCCTGTGCGAGCGCGATGCCGGAATCCGGCCCCATCGCACTCCCGTAGATCATGTGGTCCGGCCGCACCAAGACGGCATTCGCACCCCGGCGAACAAGCCACTGCGCCCACAGGCCGTGCGTTTCGTACAATCGGTCACCCACGCCCGGATCGTCCGGGTCCGCCAGTTTGAATACGGCAAGATCCAATCGCTGTGCACAGCGCTCGAGCGCTGCACTTCGAGACGCGTCATGTGACAGAAACAGCCGAAACCCCACTCCCGTTACATCATCCGCACGCCGCTTGACGCCGCCATGCTCGAGCCACGGCTGCAGCGCCGGCTCGCCGGCTCCAACGCTCAATTCCCCGTTTGGGCCACGATGCAGCAGACCGCCCCGCAGCGGCGGCAGGAGCGACTGCCGGATGAGGCGTCCGGCGCCCGTCGCCATTTCGTCCAGCATGCGACGATCGCGCGCCGCCGCGCGATCCGGATCGCGTTCGCAGATCACCTCGCCCAACCGCTTCGTCGTTTCGATCACGCTTCGAACGTTGGGACGACGCTCGGCTTCATAACTGTCCAGAATCGCGGGGCTGGCTCGTCTATCGAGCACCGCTGCCAGCTTCCAGACGATGTTGGCGGCATCACGAACTCCCTGACTCATCCCTTGAGCGATGAACGGCGGTGTTTGATGGGCTGCATCACCGAGCAGAAACAGGTTATGTTGACGCCAGCGCTGCGCCACGAGGGCATGGAATCTATAACACGCTGCACGCCATATCGTCGCTTGCGTGGGCTTGAGCCAGCGCTCGAGCAGGACCCACAGGACATCCGCGTGTACGACCCGCGCGGGATCTTCGCCGGGCAACAGCATGATTTCCCACCGCCGCAGCCTTCCCGGACCACGCACGTAAGTCATGGGACGCGCCGGATCACAGAATTGAATGTTCACCTCCGGCAACTCGACGTCGACGTGCAGCAGCACATCCACGACCAGCCAGGGTTCATCGAACTGCAGATCCTCGAGCGACAAGCGGGCGGCTTCGCGCAGCAAGCTGGCTGCTCCGTCGCATGCCAGCACATAGCGCGCGTTGATATCGTACGGCGCCCCGGTTGCACCTTGAACGCCAAGTCGCGACTCATCCGCGCTCAGCGAGGCGGACACCACCTTGTGACCGAGTCGCACCTCGATTGACCGATGGGCCGCAAGGCGCTCGCGCAGCGCTCGCTCCAACTCGGGTTGAACAAAGACGATGTTCGGCGGCCACGCCAGAGGGTACGGTTCGGGCAAGGTATCGAAGCGACGCAGCAGCCGCCCATCGGCCGAGCGATATTCCGACGGTCGATACTCATCCATGTGCGCAGCCATGGCATCGGCCATACCGATTGACTGCAGAATGCGCATCACCTCGTGGTCCATCCCGATTGCACGGGGCGTACTCCAAACGGCGGGCAGCGCGTCTACCGCAATCGCATTGATGCCCGCGAGCCCCAGGAGATTGGCCGCCACGGCACCCACCGGACCAAGTCCCACCACTGCGACATCGCAGCGGCATGCCCTGTCTTTGTCGGCAGCCTTCACGGTTACCCGGCCGGAAGGGCGTCGGCGGCCCGGTGCAGCTTTTCGCGCACGAGTTGGGCGGTGAGATCGTAGTGCTGCAGCAGCAAAGAGACTGCCAAATCGGCGTTGCGACCCACGGCCGCATCCGCGATCGCCCGGTGCTCGTCTTGATGGGTGGTGCGCTCCAAACCCGGCCTGCGGGCGATTGCTCGATAGCGCTCGATGGCGTCAAAGAGCGTCATGCTGAAGTTCTTCAGCCATTCCGAGCCGCAGGCGTCGATCAAGCTCAGGTGAAACGCGCGATGAGCCGTGTACCACAGCGGATTGCGCAGAGTGTCCACTCCATCGGCATAGCGGGGTGTTCGCGATAGCCGATGACAGGCCATCACGACGCGCTCCTCCCAGGCATCGTCGCCGTCACGAACCGAGTTGCGCATCCCGATCTCGTCGATCCAGCGCCGCGTGCGCACAATTTCGTCCAGTTCGGACAGGCTGAAGCTCGCGACAGTGAAGCCGCACTGGGCGCTGTGGCGCACGAGCGACTCGCTCAAAAGTCTGTTCAGCGCTTCTCGGACCGGACTCAAGCCGGCCGCATAGCGCACACATAATTCCCGGGCCTTGAGCCGCGCGTTGGGCGCCCACACCGCATCGAGAATGTCTTGCCGCAAGCGCGAGTACGTCTCGATCCCCAAAGACGTTGGGCCATCCGCCTGCGTGGTTCGACTTGCAGTTGCCTTCGCCATCGACCCTCCTTCGGAGGTACTGACTCGCGTCATTCAGTCGTGATATGCTCGATCATCACATCTATGATACAGAATAATCGATCATATAGCGCCAATGCTGTGATAACAGATTTTCGCCAGTTCGTGCCGGTGGCCGACCACCCGAAGATTGCCGGCCTATCGGAGATGGATGCGCACGCGTATGGGGCGCATGCACTGCAAAATCCATGGATTCGAGAATGGACGGGGCTGTGGCGGGAGTCCTACGGCCGTCCATTCGTAGGTATCACCACCGACGGCTCTTGCATTCCGGGCCTCTTTCCCCTGGCCGATGAGCAGGCACCCACGGGCGCGATGACCGCTGCGGCGCGCCGGCTACTGGACCGCGCGTCCGGGGAACAGCGCGGCCGCCTATGCCGCACGATCGACGCCGCCGAATGGCGGATCTGGAGCAATCCGGAGTTCTACGTCAACAAGGCTGGAATCCGGCTCGAGGAGGAGCCGGATCTGCAGGATGGCATCTTCGAATTGCTGCGAACATCACTGAGTGCGCGCGGCTACGCCAAGGTCCGCGGAGTCATGAAGATCAACGCGTTTCTCGGTGTGCTCTGCAACGCGCGCGGGGTCATGAACGAGTTCAGCTACAACTTCACCCTATTCGGCACTCCCCATGAGGATGCACCCTGGGGTTGGCAGATCTTCGGTCATCACCTGGTGTTGAACTGCTTCGTGCTGGGCCGGCAGATGGTTCTTTCACCCTGTTTCCTCGGCTCGGAACCGAATGTTGTCGATGCCGGCCCGGATGCCGGGCTCACGCTGTTTCGCGACGAGGAGCGCCTCGGACTCGAGTTGATGCGGTCGCTGCCGGCGCCGCTGCATGATCGGGCCTGGGTATATCGGCTGATGAACGATCCAGCCATGCCGCCGGGCCGCCACCATCGGTCCGATCAGCGACAGCTCGGCGGCGCGTTTCAGGACAACCGTATCGTTCCCTACGAGGGTGTGAATGCCGGTCAATTCTCCAATCCAGCACAACAGCGGCTTCTAAACCTGGCCGCCGCGTTCCTGGAGATCATGCCCGAGGGCGCATTGGCCGCAAAGATCCAAGCGATCGCAAACCATATCGAGGACACCTGGTTTTCGTGGATCGGCGGTACCGGCGATCTCGATCCGTTCTACTTCAGGATTCAGAGCCCCGTGGTCATGATGGAGTTCGATCATCATTCGGGCGTTTTCCTGACCAATACCGAGCCCGCCAAGTGTCACACTCACACCCTCATTCGCACGCCGAACGGCAATGACTACGGCAAGGACATCCTTCGCCAGCACTATGCAACCGTGCATCCCGGCCGCGCACCCGGCACAGGCTGATTCAAGGAACTCATATGGATCTAGGACTTTCCGGACGGCGGGCGATCGTGTGTGCATCAAGTCGCGGGCTGGGCCGCGCGTGTGCGCAGGCGCTTGCCGCCGAAGGCGTCGACGTCATCATCAACGGTCGCGACGCTGCACGACTGGCGGAGGCGGAAGCTGCGTTGCGCGCTCTTCAAGGAGGTCGGGTGACCGCCGTGGTCGGCGACATCGCGACGGAGGCTGGTCGCGCAGCCCTTCTCGCCGCCTGTCCAAGTCCCGACATCCTGGTGAACAACAACGCCGGACCGCCTCCGGCGGAGTTTGCGGCGCTGGACTACGGACGCTGGATGAGTGCTCTGGAATCCAACCTGGTCGCCCCGCTGCTCCTGGTGCGCGCCGTGCTCCCGGGCATGATCGCGCGCCGATTTGGGCGCATCGTCAACATTACTTCCGCCATGGTGACGACGCCGAGGCCGCATATGATGCTCTCTTCGGCGGCTCGGGCCGGACTTACGGCCGCCCTCAAGGGGTTGTCGCTCGATGTGGCGCGTCACAACGTGACCATCAACAATCTGTTGCCGGAGCGCTTCGATACGGACCGCCAAGAGCAGATGGCACACAGGGTGATGCAGCGCGAGGGAATTGACTATCAGGAAGCCCGTGCCCGTCAAGTCGAGAGTATTGCCGCTCGACGGCTTGGCGACCCGGCCGAGTTCGGCGCGAGTTGCGCGTTTTTATGCAGTGTGAATAGCGGCTTCATTTCTGGTCAGAACCTACACCTGGATGGCGGGTCCTACCCCGCCTTGATCTGACTGCGAGATTCAGATCTGGGGACTCACCAACAAGGCAGAACGACGGGCATGAAACGAAAACTTGCGCGGGCTCTCGCGTCATTCGCAATCGCGACTTCCGGCCATGCGGCCCAACCTGACGGCCAGGCGATCGTCGGGAACGCGATGCAGATCTTCGGACGGATCGAGACGGACTGGGCAAAGGCCCTGATAAAGGCCGACAAGACAGAGCTCGACCGGATTGAAGCACCCGAATACACGATCGTGACCGCTACCGGAGCTGTTCTCACCAAAAGCCAGGCGGATGGTGAATTGCTGAACGGCAATCAGCACTTCGATGCCCTCGAGATATCGGACATCGCGGTGCATCGCTCCTGCAATCTCGCCGTGGTCACCGGTCACGCCAAATCCCGCGAAAGGTACAAAAGCCAGGACAACAGCGGTGACTATGCATTCGTCGACACCTTCGAAAGACGCGGCGGTCGTTGGTTGGCGGTCCATGCGCAATTGACGCGGATTGGGCATCCGGACTAAGGACGTTCGTGAAGCCGCCGTCGCGAAAATGGCCGTGCTCGGCGAGATCAGCCGGCAGTCGTTCCGCCATCGACCGCGATGTTGGCGCCGGTGACCCAGCTTGCTTCGTCCGATGCGAGATAAAGCGCGCAGTAGGCAATGTCCTCAGGTCGGCCGATACGCCGCAATGGAATGCCGGCGGCGATGCGGTCGCCCTTCTCTCCTTCGGTCAGTCCCTGCGAGGCAGTTGCCATCGTTGCGACCAGCCCAGGTGCGATCGTGTTGGCGCGAATGTTGTGAATTCCGCCCTCGACCGCGAGCTGACGGGTCATCGCCAGCACGGCGCCCTTGCCGGCGCTGTGCGCCAGCATGCCGGCGAACTCCGTGCCGCGTAGTGCCGCCACCGAGGCGAAATTGACGATCGATCCGCCGCGGCCCGCAATCAAGTGCGGCCAGACTGCCTTGCACAGCAGAAAAACCAGGTCGACCTCGCCCACCATCGTGGGTACCCACAGCCGCTCGTAGCTCATCTCGGAAATCGGCGCGAACTGGGGATTGATCGCACCCGCATTGACCAGCACGTCGATGCGTCCATGACGCTCCACCGCCTGATCGACGTAGCGCTGCACATCGGCCGGCTTGGTCAAATCAATAGGATGCATGGCTTCCACGTCAAGACCCGCCGAGCGGGCAGCCGCTACGGTGGCCGACGCCCGGGCGGGATCGATGTCGCACCCGAACACCGTCGCACCCTCGCGGGCAAACACGAGGGCGCACTCGCGCCCGATGCCTGCACCTATGCCCGTGACCAGAGCGATTTTGCCCGCCAATCTATTCGACATCTATAGAGTATAACGGCTACTTGATTACCCACGGTGAACTTGATCCGGGGGCGCCCAGATTCACCAATAAATGCAATCCTTGAAGCTTGCCATCGTAGATCCGATGGACCTCCGATACCGCAGCGCTCGCCGCCATCGGCCGTACCGCCGCCGCCTTGAATTGACCGGAACTTTGCTGCTTCTTCAGCATGTCGGCGTACGGCTGTAACAACGCGTTGGGCACGAAGGCCGATTCGGTGGGATTCGTCACCAGGTATGGTTCGGCTACACCGTGCACGACGGCCATGCTTACGACCACGCCCCGTTCCTCGTCAATGATGGTGGTGCGTGCATGTTTGTCGGTCGGGCGATTCGGCGGGTTTCCGCAAGGCACCGGCACGGTCCCATCGGGGTTGACGACCTTGGGTGGATCGCTCTTAGCGCCCTTGGGATCACCGGCCGGAGGTCCACCGATGGCCTTGAGTACGTCGGGATTTTCGGCAACCACTTTCCCGTTCTCCATGACGATGCAACTCGAGGACGCCTCGGGAGCCTCAATGCTCGTGTCGAATATGCTGCGACCGGCCGAGAGCAGGGCCGCCCTCGACGCCCTGCGCTCGGCTGGCACGGCAACGGTCCACGCGCTCGGAAAGTGGGACGGTCCATCCGCATCGAATTGGAATCCACCCTGCCCTCTGGAGCGGTTCGTATAGAGTTCAAGCTCCGAAACCATCCGCCCCTCGACCTTCATGCGCCCGAACAGCAACGTGTCATGGGGACCCTCACTGAGCGTCGCGATCAGAAACACTTGCTCCGATGTCGGATCGATCACGTAATAGCGATCCTTTGCGGCGGTCGTCGTACGCCAGATCACCATCATGTCGAGAGCGGAGGGCACCGAGTTCTCGGTCGCGGCATAAACCCGCGATAGAGCGAGACCGGCGGGGTGGTGCGCGACGATGGATGCGAGGAGTTCGTCCGCCAGGCCGCTGAGGCAGGACCTGTCGCAGGTTGCGCCGGCCGCCTGCGATACCGTCGCCCACAATCCCATTGCGGCAGTCAGGACGGCTGCCGACACGCGAAACCTCACAGCTTCCCCGAAATCATCACGCCGTAAGTCCGTGGATCGTTGACGAATGCGGCCGGGGGTGGACCCTGGTTGTATATGGTCATCTTGGCGATGGTGTTGAAGAGGTTCTTGCCATAGACCATGATGCTGAATTTGCCATTTCCGGGCGCGTAGGCCAGAGAAGTATTGGTGATCTCATAGGCCTTCTGCTGGAACACAGGACTCGGTGTCGGATAGTTGCTGGCCGCAAAATCGGTCAGCTCCTGAGTCTGGTAGTGTGCATCGACTCCCCAGGTGATCCGCGCGTTTCCGGGAAGCATGAAGCTGTGCTCGTAACTGCCCGATAGCGACCACTTCGGGGTATTCGGGATGGTTCCGTCCTTGGTCAAATACGTTGCCCGGTCAGCGGTAAATTTTGCCTCCAACAGCGCCGGCGACAGTGTCAGCCGGTCGGCGGCGCTCAATTGCGCCACGCCCTCCAGTTCCCCGCCGTAGAAAGTCGCAGGAATGGGCACCAGGACTGAAATCACCGAACCCGGGTTATTCGGGTCCGGGACGCTCGCCAGATTCTGAAAGCCGCTGTAACGATAGTAAAAGACCGCACCGTTGAGCGTGAGCATGCTATCGATCCGGTTTTTCGATCCGATCTCGTAGGCTCTCACCGTCTCGTTCTCGCTCTTGATGCCGTTGACGAAGCCGCCCGGACGGTATCCCGTCGAGACCGTCCCGTAGAGCATATTGTCCGCCGACAAATCGGTCTCGACCCGCGCCTTCCAGTCGAAATGCCTGAACGTCGCATCAAAGGTCGCGGGCGTACCCCCGGTGCCACCCGGCTCGAACGTCTGCGACTGCACTTCATGGTCGCGGGTCTCGCGCATGCCGCCGGTCAAACGAGTCGCAGCGGTCAGCGCATAAGTGATTTCGCCGAAAAAGCCCAACGATGTGGGTGAGAAGGACTGTGCGAAACCGAAGGCGGGCGCGTAGGGCACGCCCGCCACGGGCGCCGCGGTGCCGGGTTCAAAAGTGGTTTGGTATTTATTGTCGTAGTAATAAGCGCCCCCGACCCAGCTCAAGGCCGAGTCGCCGGCGCTCTCGAGCCGCAGTTCATGCGTCCAGGTCTTGTTGTACGGCTGAAGGACGACTTGGTAGGTAAATCCGAAGAAGCAGTGGCAGTAGGTACTGAAAGTACTATCGGTCGTCTGATAGCCGCCGACATAGCTCAAGTTGGCGAAACCCAAACCCCACAGAAGATTGGCGTAGGCCTTTCGATACGAGACCGGATCGCTCCCGCCCCCGGGCACGGTGGTCAGCCAATGCGTCGGATTGGGGTTTGCAGACACATCCACCTGGCCGGGTCCGGCTCCCTTGGAATTGTAGTCGACGTAGCCCAGCAGCAGCGAGAAGTTATCGGTGGGGCTGTACAGCAGCTTGACGCGAGCGCTGATGTCGTCCTCATCGCTCTGGCCGTTGTTGAAGAAGCCATTGTGGCGAATTTGATTGAATGCGACCCGCACGGATAGCACGTCGGACAGCGGCGCATTCAACATGCCCTGCGTGGCGATCAGGTCGTAGGAACCAAATTGGATCCGGCCGGAGGCTTCGAACTGATGGGTCGGATCGTTGGTGATCAAATTCACCGCTCCGGCCGTTGCGCCGCGCCCGTACAGAGTCCCCTGGGGGCCGCGCAGTACTTCGACCCGGCTCATGTCGTAGAAGTTGGCGCCGCCGCCTTGCAGCAATACGCCGTCCTCGTAGACGGCGACCGCCGCCACGGTGTTCGGCGAAGGGGTGCCGAGTCCGCGAATCGCAATGTTCGGCGGGCCGCCGCCGCCCTGCACGCTTTGCTGCGAAGGACCGTCGCTTACGCCCTGCAGCACGACGCCGGGGACATTCTGCAGTACCTGCGCGACGTCGAAATCGCCGTGCTGCGCAATGGCCTCGCCGCTGATCGCGGTAACCGACAAACCTGCCTTTTGCAGATTGATGCTGCGCCGTTCGGCGGTCACGACCACCTCCTCGAGATCCGAGCTCGCCTCCGCCGTGGCCGGTGCAGTCTCGGCGTGTACCTGCAACGGAGCCAAATGCAGGCAGGCGATCGCTGCAATACCCAACGACCAAACATTCTTATTCATTTGAATTTCCCCAGTATTTCAAGTTATTCAGGTAAGCGATCCGCCGGCGAGGCGGCGTTGGGTGTCGTCATGACAATGCGATCCCTGCAGCTACGGCCGCGATGTCGGCGCCTTGGGAGGCGGACTCGCCGCGGGTGCACTCGTCGGTGGCGGGGACTGCGCGCACGCCGGAGTTGCCGCACGCAGCGTCGTGCCGTCGGGCAGTGTCACGCTATTGAGCGCCCCGCCCGTCCGGCCGTCCTTCAGAGGACTGTACCGAAGCGTGACCTTATCGCCGGCCTTGACGCTATCGCGCTTCCAGCGGTGCTCCGCCTCGATCATCTGCGCGGGCGAGGACGCCTCGAAGCCCCATACATCGCTCGACCCCTTGGCATTCGGCACCACGACCCAGAGCCACGAGTGCGGCGACTCGAACTGCCAGGTGCGTACGGTGCCGGAGAGGGTCAGGCATTTGTTCATATCGAACAAAACCTGGGAATGGTGGGCGGCTGCATTGCTGCTCACCGCCAATGCGGCGACGATCGACACCGCGACGGCAAATATTGTTCTGCCCAGACCTGTTGCGCTCATCGTCAGCCCTCCGGAGGCGGCGTCAGGTCGATCGTTTCGCCATTGTCGCGATTGTTTTGCGCGCACTTCGGCTCGGTCAGCGGCAGTTCCGAGCGCTGGTATGCGCGTGTGTAGATGTAAGGCCGGCTGAAGATTTCCGGATCGGTCAGCGTGCTGTCGATCTCGATGTGATCCTGGTCCTTGCGGAATATTCGTTCGACCAAGTGCGAGGTCTTCGTGGCCTGCAAGCCGTAGTTCTGGAATAGAGAACCTTTCGGAAAGCCGATCGTGTCCACAACCAAGGTGTTGCCCTCCCAGTGGCCGATCGAGTCCCCCATGTAGCTGTCGTGAAGCTCGTCGAGACCCGCGTGCGGCCGGCCATCGGTATAGATGCGACGCACTTCACCGTCCTCGACGAGCAAGGTCACCCGCCCCGGCGTAAACAGATACTCGTGTAGAAAACCGTGCTGCAGAACACCGGGAGTCCCCGCGGGCAGGCAGTTCGACAGGCTGTTCTGTGCTCGAGACGCGCGCGCCGCGGCCCGCAGATCCGCGTATTTCGGCGTCAGGGGAACCCGGCCGTTGTCGGTGCCGAAGCTGTCTTCCGAAGCCTCCTTGGCGCCGCCTTCCAGATACAGCACCCACACACCCGACCAGTCGGGAAGCCGCTTGATCGATTCCCATGTGTCGCCCTGCGGGGAGCCTTCTTCTTTCGCGACGGATGCCGGCTTCGGGCTGCAACCGCCCAGAGCGATGGTCCCCATCAACAGCAATGCGGCCGTGTTCTCGATGTGGCGATGTTGTTTCATCACGTTCTTGCCCTGTGTCTTCCGGCAATGTCCTATGGCCCGTGCATGCAGGACCCCCCGCTCTACACAAATAGTATTATAGTACGAAGTATATTACCACGTATGATTTCTATTTTATGGAATATCTATATATAGTCGAATCCCGGATGGATCTCTGCAGTGCCTTCGATCGGGTGGCAGGCTGCCGGGTTGAACTACGTACGCGCAGATTTGCTTGCTTCGACGGCTTATCCAGTGATTCACGAGCATCATATGTTTTTCTTCGACAATACTGATATCATGGAATATGTGTGGCAGTATCTTCGATTGTGATACGTCCCCTTCTAAAGAGCGCACCTGCCGTGAGCCTGGTCCCCGAGATTCGTAAGTTTGTCGTCTGCGTGGAGTCGGTGAATCACGACGGCGGACCGCGCGCCGAACCGCCGGTCCGTAAAGCCGTCTGCGGCGCAGTCATCGCCAATCCCTTTGCGGGTAGATACGAGGCGAACCTCACCGAATGGATGGAGGCATTGCGGCCGCTGGCGGTTGATTTGACCGAGCGACTCCTCGAGGCGCTGCGCGTCGGTCCCGAGTCCATCCAGACATTTGGCAAAGGCGCCCTGGTCGGAGTCGACGGTGAGCATGAGCACGCAGCCGCGTGGCACGCGCCGGGCGGTCACGGCCTGAAAAGCGTATTGAAGGCGCGTGGCTTCGTGACGGCAGGCCAGTCCATGGGCGCTGTCGGGGCTCGGTTGCACATTCCATTGGTGTACGTGAATTCACCGTGGGTGCGCAGCCATTTCGACGCCATCGATCTCGCTATCGCCGACGCCCCTCGGCCACGCGAGATCGTATTTGCGCTGGCCGTGAGCACCGGCGGCCGGGTGCATGCGCGTCTGGGCGGGCTCACGGCGCAGCAGGCCGAAGCCGGTGACGGACCGAGGTTCTGACGTTGGATTCGAAGGATTGCACATGAAGTTTGTGAGTTATTTGATCGACAATGAACCCCGCTTTGGACTGGTACGCGACGGCGGCGTGATCGACCTGTGGCAGCGCGTCGGCGATCGCCACCGGGACTTGCGCTCCTTCATCGCGTCGCCTGGCTGGCGTGGCGACTCGGAGGCGTTGCTCGCCGGCGCACCGAAAGACTACGACTATGACGACCTGAAACTGCAGTCCGTCATCCCGTTCCCGGAGAAGATCCTGTGCGTTGCGCTCAACTATCATGACCACGTCGCGGAAGCGAACCGGGCTCTGCCCGGCGGACGCGAAGTGCCAAAATTCCCGATGATTTTCGCGAGGTTTCCCGACAGCCTGACTGGCCATCGGGCACCGTTGGTACGACCCCGTGTGTCCCACCAGCTCGACTATGAAGCGGAACTGCTGGTGGTCATTGGCCGGAACACCCCGCGCTACGTGAAGAAAGAAGAGGCGCTCGAGTACGTATTCGGGTACGCCGCGATGAATGAAGGCAGCGTCCGGGATTATCAGTTTCATTCTCGACAGCTGACGCCGGGAAAGAACTTCGCCGGGTCGGGCTCGACCGGACCATGGCTCGTCACCGCCGACGAAATTCCCGACCCCCAGAGCCTGGACATTCAATTCCGCCTCAACGGCGAAGTGCTGCAAAGTGCCAATACGGCCGATATGATCTTCAGCGTAGCGGATTTGATCGCCTACATCACCGAGTGGCTGCCGCTCAAGCCGGGTGATTTGATCGCCAGCGGCACCATGGGAGGGGTGGGCTTTACCCGCGAGCCGCCCATCTTCATGAAGCCGGGTGATTGCGCCGAGGTAATCGTCAGCGGTGTCGGTACCCTGTCCAACGGGATTCGAGACGAATGAGCGGCCGCAATCGGGCTCGCAACCGGCCGCCATTGGGCTCGCAGCCGATGTATATTGTGCATCAGAGGAGCCGGGACCGCTGCGTGCCGGTATGATGGACGTGATGGCTGCAAAGCGTAAAGTCAAACCCCCGAAGGCCAGTGCCGCGCGGCGCCCGAAATCCGCTCACGGCAAATCCAAACTCGACCCCCCGCGGATCGATTCAGTCAGCGCGGTCGACCTGCGCGCGCAGCTGCGCAGGGACATCGTGGGTTGTGATTTGGCGCCGGGTCAGCGACTGAAATTCGAAGAGCTGCGCACGCGATACGATGCGGGAATCGGCAGTCTGCGGGAAGCCCTGATGCAGCTGGAGGCGGACGGACTCGTCGTCGCCGAGTCGAATCGGGGCTTTTGCGTGGCTCCCGTGACGGTGGCCGATCTGGAAGACATCACGGAGCTGCGCGTCGACATTGAAAAGAAGGCGTTGGCGCAGTCCATCCGGCTCGGCAACGACGCGTGGGAGTCGGAAATCGTCGCCTCCCTGCACATGCTCGCCAAGCTGGAGCCGGTCATCGCGAATACTCAGTCGCGCAACCGTGAGGTGTGGGAGGAGCGGCACCGGCGTTTCCACGACGCGCTCGCTGCGGCCTGCCCCTCCCCATGGCTGCTGCGATTCCGGGAAGTGCTGTTCGTGCAGAGTCAGCGCTACCGAAACCTGTCCATGTTGCAGAGCCCGAAGCCCGGCCGCGTGGACGATCATCGCGCTTTGATGGAAGTGGTGCTTGCACGCGATGTGCCGCGGGCTACCGCGGCATTGGAAGATCACATCCGCCGCACGGCAGTGAACGTGGGCGAATGGCTGGCTGCCCATGGCGAGGGCGTGTCGACCACCGAATTCTCTCACGACCGCGAATCGCGCCGCATCGGAGCCGTCTCGAAGGACTGATTCGACACAGCATCGCTATTGCAGAATCTTGCCGGGATTCATGATCCCCCTCGGGTCCAACGTGCGCTTGAGCGCGCGCATGATGTCCAGCTCCGTTGCAGTTCGAAATCGCAACAGCTCCTCGAGTTTGTACTTGCCGATGCCGTGTTCGGCGCTGAAGCTGCCGCCGTAGCGGTGTGCGATGTCATGCACGCCGTGCTCAATTGCCGGCGCGCGCCGCAGAAAATCGGCCGCATCCACGTCCATGGGTTGGCTCACATTGAAATGCAGATTGCCGTCGCCGATGTGTCCGAACGGCACGATGCGCGCCGTTGGACTCTGCGCGTGAATCCATTCGGACGCCGTCGCGGCGAACGCCGGTATGGCGGCGATCGGCACCGACACATCGTGCTTGATTTGGGCGCCGGCCGCGGCCAACGCCTCCGGAATTGATTCACGCAGCCGCCAAAGTGCCGCACGCTGTGCACCGCTCTTTGCAACGATGGCGTCCGTGACGAGACCGCGTTCCATGGCCGCACCCAGCGCGCTCTCCAGCAGGCCATCGAGATCTTCGGTGGCCAGCGAACTTTGCAGCTCGACCAGCAAGTACCAGGGATGGGGGCGGTCGAAGACGTCCGCCGCGCCGGGAATGAGATTGGCTACCAGTTCGAGCGCGAGTCGACACATGATTTCGCAGGCCGTGAGCCGATCCGCACTCGCTGCGCGCAACAGGGCCAAAAGCTGAACCGCCGCATCCAGCGACGGAATGGCGAGGCAGGCCGTCGCCCGGCCGGCCACCATTGGAAACAATTTCAGCGTGGCTGCAGTAATCACGCCCAAGGTCCCCTCGGCGCCGATGAACAGTGATTTCAAGTCATACCCCGTGTTGTCCTTGCGCAGACTTCGCAGCATATCGAGCACGCGTCCGTCGGGGAGCACCACCTCGAGACCCAGGACCAGTTCACGCGCCATGCCATAGCGCAGTACTGCGGTCCCGCCGGCGTTGGTCGAGAGATTGCCGCCAATCTGACAGGATCCTTCGGCAGCCAAAGACAGCGGGAAATACCGCCCGGCGGCCACGGCTGCCTGCTGGACCGCCGCCAGAACACATCCAGCCTCCACCGTTATCGAATAACTCAACGGGTCCACGGCACGAACCGTCCTGAGTCGCTCGAGCGACACGACCAGCTGGTTTCCGGAATCGTCGGGCACGGATCCGCCGCAATAGCCGGTATTGCCCCCGTGAGGCACCACGCCGATGCCCGCATCGTTGCACAGCGCGAGTATCGTCGACACTTCCGCAACACTGCCGGGCCGCAGCACGAGTGCGGCTCGTCCATGATAGAGGTGGCGGCAATCGACCAGGTATGGCGCGATGTCCGCAGGCGCGTCGATGATGCTGCAGGGATCTATCGCCGCGCGCAGACGTTGCAGAAACTGCGGGTCCATCATGGGTGGGGTTGGCCGGCCGCGGCCTAGCCGACCAGGATGCGCGCGGCGCTCCAGTGCTGATGCACGAGTTTCTGCGACTCCGCCTCGTCTGCCACGGCCAGCGCCATGTCCGCCACGGAAATACCGGCCGGTGTATCCCCTTCCAGCGGCAAAGTGCCGATGGTTAGACGATAGGTGCCCGTCCGGGGTCCCGGACGCATGAACCACGGAGGTGAGGCAAAGCTCCACCGCAGCGTCGTGTCGTTTCTGAAAAATTCCAACTGCGCACGGCCGCCCTCGCCTTTATCGTGATTGTCGGCGATCTTTCGGATGAACTGCCGCGCGCTCCCATCGGGCCAATCGGATTGCGGGTCCAAGCCCGGTGTGGCCAATATGCGCTCTCGCATTTGCGCGAGCTGCTCGAACATGTCGGCATGGGTCATTCCGTGCAGATACCGCAGATGCGCCGGCGTTGCCGAATTGAAATACCAGGACGGCCAGCGCGGATCCTCGAACATCTGTATGCCGCCGGGCGCCAACAGACTCGACGCGCCGCCGACGGTAATCAAGTAGCGGCCCTGCACCTGCACGAATGCCCGCTTGATCCGCCACCCCGCTTCGATTACGGCCTTATAGACCTGGGGGCCAAGGCTCCCGCCGGGAGAGTGGGCGCTCACCACCACATCGTGGTTGCCGATCGCCGACGCGAGCTCATCGAGCTTCATGACGTCGGCGGCTCTGGGCGTCAGCTTGGCACGCGCCTGCGGCGGATGCCGGGAGATGCCCGTGACTTCGTGACCTCGATTCAACAGCTCTTCCGTGAGCGCGCTGCCGACCATGCCGGTTGCACCGATCACTGCGATTTTCATGTGGTTCCCTCAAACTCCTGCAAATCCCGTTGGGCAGCCTCAACCGGAACGAACGGCACGATCAGCCGCGAATCGTACTTGCCGCCCGTGTGGATGAGGTGGCGCCCTCTGTTGACCGTATCGGGCGGAGCAACACCGGGCATTTCGACCGTCGAGAGCTTATGCCCCGCGATCAGCAGCTGCAGTTGCTCGCCCGCGCGCCATTTCATGCCCATCGGCCAAATCTGAATGTCCACCGCCACAATCTCGCCGGCCTCGAGCTTTTTTGGCGACTTGAAGGTATGGAACGGTTCCGCCTCCGTGGATTTGGCCGGATCGGTCTGCCGTTGCGACACTCGATGCATTCCCTTCGCACCGCTGAAGAACATCATTCCGAATTTGGCCTTGCCCAACCGGTAGAGCTGTTCGAGCGTCCAGGCAACCACTGCATTCGCAGGCCGGATGTTTCGCGAGAGGCAAAGACGCCCAAAGCGGCCGAGCTTCCGGACTTCCACGTAGATATCCATGTCGTCCGCGTCGGGCGCCTCAACCCACAGGCGCAACGCGAAATACCCGGTGAGCTCGGTGTCCTCGGGAAAACGGTAGGTAAACGACAGACGGTCCCCGCCGACATCGGACCGGTAGCTCGCATGCGATTCCTCGGGCGGAAACTCAGGCACGAGCTTCGCCGTTGCCGCGTTCAGATACAAAGATC
>Ga0307516_10001335_pt1 | contig 34246 bp, 49 predicted proteins | sample 19_EM_MG_FD_203310 | JGI IMG/M metagenome (GOLD analysis project Ga0307516, IMG submission 203310) | Populus trichocarpa ectomycorrhiza microbial communities from riparian zone in the Pacific Northwest, United States - 19_EM | ecosystem: Host-associated > Plants > Roots > Unclassified | place...
GGGGGCCCTTGTCCCCCGGCCCGGCCCATTTACCGCAGCCACTGTGCCCCCCCCCCCCCCCCCCCACCCCCAATATTCGCCTGGTCCAGTCACCCGCTGCGCAGAGTGGCTTCTGGTGCGATAGGGCACGGGGGGAGCGGCTGTGCTGCACTACATCACGCCCATCAAACGCCAACTGCATACACCGAGGGAAGCGGACGGGAACCGAGTCAGCTTGAAGACGTATGCATACCGGTCGAAGCTCCGGAACGTTTCGCATCTGCGCGGGTGGAAGGGTGGAAGGGGTGGCATTTTGGCTCTGCCGCGGTCTGTCCGGTGCCCACATGGCGTGGCCACATCTCTTGACCGACTCGCCGAGCCACGGACCCAGATCACAGCTGGCCGGGCCGGTGGCCGAGCTTTTTCGTCCCCGCTCGTCCGCCTTGGGCCGAGGGCTGTCAGGCAGACCATTCCATCGCAGCCACCGGCAGCCTGCCCGCGGAATTACCATTGCTACTGCAGCTACTATCCCCTATGGATCCCTCCCGACACCAAAGTATCCAGCGTGGACCCCTCTATCCACGATGGACCCGACACGAAAGTGCGTCACGCACTCGGCCTAGCAGTCTGGAGCTGGGTAAATCACCGAGTTAAATCACTACTTTTGCTCTTGAGGGCCACATCTATTTTCCCACCGTGCCGGATATGTACCGTATACTGAAGTCGCTGAAGACTGGCGATATGGAGACAGAGAGAGAGCGTTTTGGACACCCTCCAACGTATGTATATGGACTAAATCTCTTGGAACCTGCGAATGCCACACGCAAAGGGGGAACGCGGCCTTCCCATCATTGATATGGGCGGTTGGATTTTGCCGTAAGGAGATGCGCAAACATTCCTATGACATCAGAAAGTCATCCAACAGTCCCAAAGTTTCACTCTGTTAGTTCAAGCTTTACTGCTCCGCGGATCGCTGAACAGGACTGGAAGATACAAGCACAGGCAGTAGCACCAAGAGTCGCGTCGCCCGGATACACGATGGCCAGTCTTTCCCGGCGGATTTGACGGCATCTACCCACTCCTGCATTCGTTGCCAGGACACGGGCATACCATGTGGCCATGCGGTCGCAGCCATCCATCATCTTCAGGCAAGAGCTCCAATTGATTAGCATGCCCGAGACGCTTTCTCGCGGCAATTGGGTTGAAACCTACAAGCACGACATGGCGCCGCTCGGTTCCGAGTACCCTAAAAGGAGGTTGACCAAGCTGGATCCGAGCTCGCTGCACCAGGCGGAAGATAATAGTGGAGAAAACGAACTTGGCCTTGACCAAGATACCTCGGGGTAGGCCTGCTAAAAAGCGAGTACAGAAGGGTGACATGCCGAGGAAAGGTTACAATCCAAGCAATGATGGACTTAGTCTGCCGGATGTTCCCAAGAAACTTCCGCCATGCTGTAGCATCTGAAAAGGTGTGGGCCACTACGCGCCTAATGTACTTAATCGTGGAATTTTGCGTGGGGGTCTATCGCGGATAGAGGGTCCACGCCGGATATTTTGGTGTCGGGAGGGATGAAAGCCGAACAAATATTCGTCGTACCTCAACTGATTCACTCTGATCACTCGATGATCAGCTAAGAACACAGTTTAGGCTTGGCAGTCTTGGCTGTGTGGAAATCAAGTTTACATGAGCACTAGCGCCGAAGCGAGCAATCACAGAAGGCGTCGCAGAAGGAGCACGAAACGACAAACGTGGAGCGTCGGTTGCATTCGTCGAGAAACCCACCGAAGCTGAAGAAGGGAGCTGTTCTCCTCTCTCCGTGCTCCGCCAACATCCTTGGTGCGGTAATCCCTGGTCGTCCCTACCACCATCAGACAAATTCGATCATTCTGCCCCATCTCTCTTCTCGCCTGGGAACTATCTACTTACGCGTGTGGCTCAATCAACGTTAACTTCGTCTGACCCAAGCCCACCGGTTGTCGCGTCATTGCAACAACCACTCTTTCTCTTGCAATCAACACCATCACTCACGGCGGTCGCACCCCCCCCTCAAACAGGGACGACAACACTCCGTCCTGCCCGCGCACCCCGCGACCGGATTCAGCCCCCACACAGGATGGACCCCACCGCCAGTGGGCTGCGGCTTCCGTCACCATCACCGCAACCATCACCACCTCCAACCGTCGAGCGCGCCTTTTCTCCGTCCTCATTCGTGGCCCCTGCCAGCTTGCGGAAAAGATCGTACGACAAGATGAGAGATTCCGACGAGGACGCCGACACGCTCGCAAGCAGACAGCCGCGCCAGCCGGTTGGATTCTGGAGTCGTGCGGCGGAAGGGTTTGCCAGGATATTCGGCTTCGGTATTACAGCCATTTCTCTCCACTCCACTCTCGGGTGTGTGCCCCCTCAGTTGCTAACCTGGATCGCGGTGGGGATTGTAGCGTCCGATATATCCTCGGCACACACTACGGCGGCCGCACCGGAAGACGACGGTAATAATGGGCAGCTGGTACAGTCCGAGGAGGCAGCTACGGAGGAGAAGGTGAAACCGCTCGAGGACCAAGGTTTGTTTGATCCCAGCGGCTCGGTTTGTATCGTGTTGTCCGCTGACAATAGATGGTGAAACACGAAGGCACCATCGAAGCTGTCACTCAATGTTCGACAGGTGTCAGCGGTTCCGACACCACCTCACGCAGCAATACTGAACGACTGAGGATTGGCATTCCCGCATCCGATGAGGTGTCAATAAAGAAACTGCCCGCCCACCATCAGCTGCCCTCGCCGCTTGCCTCAGAGGATGAAACGCCTGCACGAAAGACGCCGGCGCAGAAGCGCCCGCAGTCAAAGAAACTCGGACATGTGTCAAAGGTCAAGACCGACGGTACAACGACGTTCCGTTTCGAGCAGCCTGAGAAGCCCTTCAATCCCAAGAGGCGCCCACGGAGGACGGCACGGCAGATATATGAGAGCGCCCTCCTCCGTCGAGAACAAGCTGAGGGCTTGAAGGAAACGTTGCGCAGGGATCGCCAGCAGGCACTTCAAATCGGAGCTACTGGAAGAGGCCAGATACGAAGACCGACAATGGGCATTGCGTACTCGAAGACAACGCCGCGTTCCACGCCCAGGCGCCCAGCGGACAAATTTGCGCATCGAATAACGAAGCCCGTGAGGGATGGAAACGGAACCATCAGAGCGGTGTGTTAATGAGTGCACGAGCATTATCCCTTGAGTTGTCCACTTACGATCTGTGGTAGATTGAACGGGCGAGAGCCCTGGGCAATTCGGCGCGGGACATTCTCAGCGCTACTCTCCGTAGTTTAGACATCCACGCCGATGGATTCCAGAAACTGGAGGCGGTTCGGAACAGACAGAAGGAGATAGATGCCGAGGTGGAGCGGATACGTGCAGAAGTGCGTTGATTTCCGGGTCCATCGCTACCGTTCTCACAGGCTAATGTTGTGCGGTGGACATTTAGGAAGCGCGGAGAGCGAAAGAGGAAAAGAGAATGGTTCGTTCTTCTTTTTCCCAATGTCAATTACCACAGCTCTCGGATACTGATGTTTTTTTGGTTTTTTTTTTGGCGGGCTTCTAGGCTCGACGGGAAGTGATAAGGCCTTTGCATGGTCGAGAACTGGAGGAAGCCACCACAATTTGCCGGGAAGTTGAAGCCGAACAGCGTGGTGTGCAAAAGCGCGACGTTACCTACATCGAAATGACCTTCGAGAATCCACGTGAATCTATCCGGATTGGCAGTTATATTCTTAACAGGGTGATGGATCCACGCGGCTGGCTGAATGACGAGGCGGTCACCGCCTACTCCAGGCTTCTCTTTGAACGGGAAAGGAAGAGGACCATAATCTTCAGCCCTTACTTTTTTCAAGGCATGCAGCGGAGTGGCTACAACGGAGTCAAGGCCTGGGCAAGAAAACGTGGTTTCCAGGGAGCGAAGATTCTGGAATGCCAATACATTCTCATCCCCATCAACGAGAACGGCAACCATTGGACCTTGGCGGCCATCAACCCAGCAAAGAAACGGTTCGAATACTACGATTCCCTAAACTCCACCAAAAGCCATCCGAGAGATATTTTCGGTGTATATACCCCTTGTAATCATCCCTCCTTGCATCACTCCATCACTGACCGATTTTGATAGCGTCTGCGAAACTATCTCCAGAGCGAGGTCGGCGAAAGTCTCGACCTAGGCGGATGGACAGACTGGGTGATGAGCGACTACCCGCAGCAAACCAACGGCAGCGATTGCGGTATCTTCGTGCTAATCTCCTGTGAGATCCTCTCGCGCGGCGGCATTCCGAACTATCGCAGTGGCAACATGCAACACGCGCGAATGCGGATAGTCTGGGAGCTAGCGAACTTACAGTTGTTGCCTGTCCGTTACGGCGAGGAGGATGAAGATGAGTAAGGGGGAAGAGGGAACCTGTTCCTTTTGTCTTTGACGTATGATTTGCAAAATATTCCCTAGATTTTATCCCGGGTTTCTTTACTTTTTTTTCTCTTCGTTTTCTGACTTCGGAGGGCGTTGGTTGGCATGTTTTTTATTTTTTGCGGGGCTTTTGTTCTGGCTTTTCCGGCACCAACCCACACTTGTTCCGCTATCTCCATTCAGGTATGGGGAAGTTGTATTTCTATGTTTTAAAGTTATCATGACCTTTTTTTTGGTATATTTTTTCTGATTTTTTTTTCTGGAGAGGCGTATGTACAGAGCTCGTGGCCGCAACGCTGTGTAGGGATAGAAGGGATACGTAGTAGGGAGAGAAGGGATACATAGGGAGAGAAGGGATCTCAATGACGTGCATATGGTGTGCGATCTCAATGGGTAGATCACAGTTATAGCTACCCTTTTGAAAAAGGGGGTCTTTTTTACACCGTAATTTGACCGTATATATTCCTACTATTTCGCAAGCTGGTGAGATGTGACACCTTTTACGGCGTAAAAACAACTCGCCCAGTATGTAGTATATACGGACCCCCTGAATTGGGAAGCCAAAGAAGTAGCTCACCTGCTCTTCCACGTGTAAACATGTTGTGAAACAATTGCAAAGAATACCGGGTCGTCTGGGGATAAAACGCATGTATTCTCGACGGTACATACTACATGCACCATTTTCTCGGCGTTTTGTGACCTCGGAGGGCGCGCGGAGACCGCCGAGAGGCAGGGCCGAGGCTAGATCCCCAACGGAGCCCGAGCACCGCGAGCGCGCAGAGGGGCGGAGTATAATAGGTACTATTCTAGAGTAGGGTGGAGTAGGTACTATGTACTTAAGTAAGTAGGTACATATGTCACAATTACATTTCAAGCGTCAATCACACAGGCGGGGTTGGCCCTGTATGGTTTAATCGGTTCTACAGGTAGGGAATTTCAACCGTCGTCGGACGCCAGTATAGGTATGTGCTTGTTCGTATATGTACATTACTTCTCAAGTAGAAACCTGCTCTCACGGCTTTACCATCAACCACTAGAAATGGCCCAACCTTCTTCATTGTTGAAAAAGCAACTCGCAACATATATAGATATGGACTTCGACCCACGTGTACGATACCAAAAGCGCTGTACCCAGCGACACGAGACGCAGCCCGGAATAGGTATCATCCATTTTCAAGAAAGACATCCTTTTTCACAAAGGTACTTTGCGGGTTCCTCCGCTTCGGGACGCCGCTCCCAGTTCTTTCCATGCTGACAGCTATCCTACATACCCGACGGAATACCTACATACCCTACCTACGCTATGTATCTACTCCATTGCACTTACTCTACATCTCGCACGCAAGCCCACTGGAAACTGGCGCCGTCGACATATTGCCATGTATCGTAATTATCGCGATACGTGCCGGTCACACGGTATCATTCGAACGTCCGTAAACATTTCCCCAAAACCACACCCCCACCCCCCCCCCCCCCCCCCCCCCCCAAAAAAAAAAAAAAAAAAAAAAAAAAACAGACCACTATCAACCCGACCCGACCCAACCCCTCTTCCTCCCCCTTCCTGCCCCCGTCCCCCCCGCCCACCGGGAACAGAGTCCCAGAATCGAACAGAGTGGAGTACCACCCCTTCGAGAGGCTGACTGCTATGGGGTGAAGGACGAAGGAAACCTGCTGTGCGGAAGGTGGGAACGGGGGCGAGGGCAATGGATCGAGTCGGATACCGGGTGCATGGAACGATGATTGGATGGATGTGTGCGTCTATGGTACAGTTAAGTAGAGAAATACTATGCTCTCAAAACCAAAACTCCAATGATTCCCCTGCACTCTTCTCCCGCCTTGTCTCCCGAGTTCTACCACTGGATGATAGGAAGGAAAAATAATCAATCAACAGCAACTCCGCTCCAGACAAACGAAACGGCGAAAGAAAAAGTTAAAGCAAAAAGAACTTGGTGATTAGGAGAAAAAACCACTAAAAACAATCGACTCCCTACCATAGTAAAAAAAAACAATGGTAAAAAAAAGAACCTCTACCTCTCCATTGAACCAATAGGTTAGAATATGGGAGCACTTCCAGCTGGGGTTTGAATCGTGCTCGAAAACAGAAATCGAAACCCATGTTCTTCCTTCCGGCAGCAACTCGCAAATTCTAATCAAACCATTTTTCTCGTCGTCAGTATATACCCGCTTTTTTAATTGGAAGATAGATCCCACGCCATCTCCGGTTGCTGTGAAGCCAAGAAGCCTAGACTTAAACTCCATTGGGTTTCGCCTTTTCCTCCGGAGCGGGAATACCAGCAAGGATCGTGACTTGGCCACCACAAGCGGCGCCAACCATGCGAACACCTCTGGTAGCTGTGTTCTCGATCTTGGTCGGGACCGGAACATCGACACCGCTGGGTCCCTGGCCGCACTGGAAGAGATCGCCAAAGCCCCATGAGTAAGCTGCGCCATCCTCCTTGTTGAGAGCGATGCTGTGGTTGGTTCCGGATGAGATGTAACCGAATACACCATCGCAGACCTTGTGGGGGACGATGAGGCAGCGGGGCTTGCCGGAGACGTCAAGGATGACATCCTCCAGGGGAACGGTCTTGTAGTCGATTCCAACCTGATGAGCGTCCATGCGTCCCCAAGCAAGAAGTTCTCCATTGCTGGTGAGAGCGACCGAGTGACGATCGCCGCCCTCAACCTGGATGACATCCTTGCCATCGAGGCCACTCACACGAGTAGGAACAGGAACAACCAGTGTCGTCGCATCATCTTTAGCCTCCTCGTAGATGCCGCATTGGGCGAATGAATTCAATCCCCAAGAATAGACCAGGCCATCGGTCGTGATCGCGAAGGAGTGAAACGATCCAGAATGAATCGACTTGACTTTCTTGCGGGGGATGCCGAGTTCACGGGGCCTGAGACCATTCATACGGGTACGTTCGACGACGCGACGACCAAGTTGGTTCTGTTGCCCATTACCCCACGCCCAAGCCTTGCCCTTGACGTCGAGAGCGAGAGCATGGTCATTGCCGCAAACGACAGCAACGATGTTCTTGAGGTTATCGATGAGCATGGGCGTCTGCTGGATACGGATTGATTCGGAGAAGCCCAAAACACCATCATTGGACTGCGAAAAATGTCAACATGAAGTGGAAAAGAGAGAGCCCCGGGAATAAAGGGACTCACCCTGAAGGTACCCCAGCCATATACTCGACCTGCGTTGGTGACGGCAAGCGAAAGACTGTCTCCAGCGGCGATTCTTGTGATGATCGTGCCTTCCGGAAAATCTACCGGCTTCGGGGTACTCTCGTCCTCGTTGAGGGGCACTTCGTCCTCATCGTCACTATCGGATGAGTCGGCATCGGCATCCTTCAACTTTTCGTCCTTGGCCTTGGTTATTCTGCCCAGAGCACCCAGGTCGTTCACTCCCCAAGTGTAAACCTTGCCGTCATGGGTCAGGGCGACTCCGTGCATGCCACCGTAAGCGACAGCAACGACTCCAACGGAATCGATCGGTAGCAGCGCATTCAATCTGGGCCTTCCCACGGTCTTTGCCTTTGGCGAAGGACCAAGACCAAGCTCACCGTACTCTCCGGTTCCGCAGGCGAACACGTTGAGACGGTCGGTCGGAGCGGTGGTGAGAATAGGCACGAGCTTGGCCGGCTTGGCCTTCGGCGGGGCTTTGGGCGCAACAGCCTTCGGTGCGGCGGCTTTAGGGGCGACGGCTTTGGGCACGACAGCTTTGGGCGCGGCCGCTTTTGGCTTGACCGGGGACTTGGATTTCGGCGAAGGGCGTGCTTTCTTAGCCGGGGGTTCAACAATCTCGGGGGTTTTCTGTCTCTGCGAAGCAGTCTTCTCCTCAAGGTTAGAGGATTCACGCACAGACTGCGGAGGAGTGGTTCTTGGCGCGGCAGTAGTCTTGGGATTTGCGACTTTTCTAGGCGCAGCGGCAGCCTTCTTCGGCTTTGCGGTAGCGGTGGCAGTCTTCGGCTTTGCGGCAGCGGTGGTAGTGGCGGTAGTCTTCGTCTTCTTTTCCGTTTCCGTTCTGGTATCCGTTCTGGTAACCTTGCGCGACACTGTGACAGCCTTCGCGGTCGCCTTTTCCACGGCCTCTTCGGGGACAGTAGGAGCGACACCATTGGTCGCAGAAGTGAATTCGTCCAAAGCATCCGCCTTGCGCTTAGCAGCGCCACGTCGCGCAGCCACCATTGTGTCGAGCTATAAAAGTGTTGTCGTTTTTGGTGTGAATCGGTTGGCGACGGGGGGGCGAAGATTAGGACTTGGGAGGAGATTCTTGGGGCGCGAGGAGTAAGCGAGGAGGGAGAGGAAGCATCGGGGGAGGAGGGAGATTGGAAATTACCAGAATAGAAGGGAAGCAAGTTGGAGGTACCAACAATTGCCAGAAAGTGAAGTGTGAAGTTTGATCGTTCCGAAGGAAGAAGTTTCGAGACAATGTTCTGGGGAGAGAGAGAATGCAGAGAAGAGCGAGGTAGAGTGGTACGAGTTTGGGGGTGGGGAGGGTAGAATAAGAAGGACGGGTTGCGGTAGTGTTATGTATGTGAAGGGTTTTTGCTGGGGGGGACGGAGGGTTTGTGATGTGTGGGAGCCGGTGTGGTTGGGGACAGTGCGTGCTGGCGGACGTCAGCGGTGGTTGGGCCGACGGACGCTACTGGCGGCCGGTAGCACGAATGACGGCGAAGAAGGAGCTGAGAAGGGATGGCGGTTTATGGGAGTGAGCAAGAGAGAGAGAGAGAGAGAGAAGTGCACGTGGGTAAATAGGGAGTGGGAGAGAGAGGTGTTCTTTTCAGCGGAATCACGAGCAGAGGATTAGGGGTAAGGAGGTCAAGAGATGACAGAAAAGGGGATAAAATGGGTGATGGATGATGGAGCTCCCACCACGGATTGTTCACTTTTCGGCGGTGGTTGTTTACTTTCGCGTGGCACTGGGCAACCTTCACGATATCTTATTCGGCTCATCGCGATCGGCTCTTCCCGCCGAATCATTGTCCCTATATACACGAACGATTCTCGGAAAAGTTTGCAACCGTCACGCGCACTCAGTGCCCCGTCCCCGCACAATCGACGACTCGACGACGCGGGTCGAGGGCGGATCCATCCGGCAGGATATGGAAATGTGGCCGTCGCCGTGATCTGGACGGGTCGCGCGCGATTAATGAATAAATAAACAAAAAAAGATATGAATATGTGGGTATTGCATATAACGTCACGAGTGCTATGTACATACATCGGCGCAATACGGGCAGGAGATCCTCGTGTACATACGTGATAGATATATCGCAAGTACCCTCGCCCTCTCAGGGCCAAGATGAACCTCATTGTCGTGTTGTGCGGGGAAAAAAAACAACACCGGTGGCCGCGGTCTTTCCGCCGACTGCCGACAGCGCAAGTAGTACATAGCCCCGTGCCCTCAATAGTCGTGCGTCCACTCGGCGGGGAAAAAAATAGCAGAACCCAAATTTCTCCAAACAATCATTTCTTCTCGCCTCAACCTGATCGTCTTTCACTCACCGGATGCACGTACAAGCAAGAAACACGGGGCAGCATTTGTGCCGTCGGCTTGAACGGAACGGATCCAACACGGCCTCCCAGACTTTGCCACGAGCGCGGAGGCCCGTGGGAAATCCATCAGTCTCGTGCTATCAAAGCCTGGGGCTGCCTTTCAGGTTCTTCTATCGCTTGGAGACCCTATGCGTCGCATCGTTCTGTCTCCCAAAGAGATGTGCCGTCTCCGTCGACCACAAGCTGGAAGATGCGAAAGGCAATTATTACTCTCGGGCCAGTTTGTGAGCGAATCTGCGTGGTTGATCCTATTCGAGAGCCTCATACACCAGGGAGGCCCTAGAGATGTCAGCGCACGGTGTACTGATTCCTTGTCGGATGCTAGCCCTCTTTATGCTTCTGAACGGACTGTCCCGTAACTACTAGTTATATCCTTGCGTGAGAACTCATGACGCCTGGGCTAGGGTTCCCCACTATTCTCCAGCGTCTCCGATGGCCACCGCTGAGGATTCAATTATGCAAATCTGAAAATGGCCACTGGCCGTGCCCACACAACCAATCGGAGCGTGGGTGTGAGTGGGGTAATGTGCGGGGAAATGCTGGCGAAGAGGAGAAGAAGGTTGTCCGCGCCCAAGCATCCACCCAGCCTAGCTTAGCCCGTAATCATCTTCATTATCGCCACCACCATCGTAATGTCAGAGCAAGCTTCCACCGAGCGTCTCCCCGAGTTCAAACTTGACGGACGGGTCATCGTCGTTTCCGGCGGAGCACGGGGACTGGGACTGACACAGGCGGAGGCGCTACTCGAAGCCGGGGCAACCGGTGTGCAGTCACCCTCCCGCAATCGGTGGCACTGCTGACGGGGCCGAGGAGTACAGTCCACACGATCGATATCCTCCCGGCGCCCAGCGGCGACTTCGCCCGTGTCTCCGCGCGGGCGCAAGCACTCGGGACGTCGATCACTTATCACCAGGTGGACGTCTGCGACAACACTGCTTTGAACGCTACCATATCGTCGCTGGGCCCAGTGCACGGGCTGATCGCGGCCGCCGGAATTCAGCAGGAGACGCCAGCGCTCGAATACACCCCGCAGGATGTCAACCGCATGCTCGAGGTCAACGTCACCGGCGTGTTCATGACCGCCCAAGCCGTAGCGAAGGCCATGATCCAGCATGGGACTGCGAAGGGCGGGAGCATGTGTCTGATCGCGAGCATGAGCGGAACAATCGCAAACAAGGTAGGCAGGGGGGAAGGTTGTTCTCCGGGGTAACTTTGATACTCACGGGTGCGATGTTGCAGGGCTTAATATGTCCCGCCTACAACGCCTCCAAGGCGGCCGTGAAGCAGCTGGCGAAGAATCTGGCTAGCGAATGGGGCCAGTATGGCATCCGCGTCAACTCGCTGAGCCCCGGGTATATCGTCACGGCCATGGTTGAGGATCTGTTCGTCAAATTCCCAGAGCGCAAGACGGATTGGGCTACGCAGAATATGCTCGGCAGGCTGAGTTCGCCGAGGGAGTTCAGGTAAGATTTCCGCGCCGTACTCAGATTGAATTGGATGGATGGCTAACCGTGGGATGAAGGGGTGCGGCCGTGTTTTTGATGTCTGCCGCGAGTTCGTTTATGACAGGGTCGGACCTGATCATTGATGGTGGTCACTCTGCGTGGTAGAGAGGAGATGGATACATAATATAGGGTCTGCTTGCACTTTGTCATTGACGAAGGGGCAGAGATTCACCTCCACCATCTAGCAACACTATCTCCGCAACACCATTCCTCAAGGTTGATCGGAATCTAGACGGCCGTTATTCGGCGGGGCGATACGAGTGACCGCATGTGACATGATGGTGGTGCGGCAGTTAATCAAATCAAGAACCCATGGCGAAGTCCTCTCGACTCGCCCTGCTCCCGGTAATCCGAATAAACCCGATACCAAAGCTGGTTGAGAAGGACGGTTGGGGACTCTGTAGAATACCTTGTTCCTCACGCACACGCATGACAGCACGAACGCGCAGCACAGGCCCCGGCGAATCGATAATCGGTTTCATGAGTATTCGTCGCCCTTGAAGCTCCTTTTTCTGCTTAACACCTACTCGTTGTCCCCCCCCCCCCCTTTAATGAATCGAAGGGTTGGGCAGAATTACTGTTGCCGCCTTGGAGACATGTTGAAAGCCCAGATGATCCTTGTCAAAAAAGCATATGTATGTAGTTACATAGAGCGTCCGGGTAAACCGTTTTATGTAACATCCCGTCTCAAGCTTCCGAGTGTGCAACAGCTCAACGCTACCCTGCGCCCACGGCGCCAAGATCGTGATCACCACCCCAGAACAGCGAGTTATGCGTGCCTGAATATTCTGATGAAATCCGCATCTTCGAGCCCTACACCGCCGTCACCCGCCAGTGACATCAAGAGATGGGTCAGAACTACTCCACCACCACAGCCGCTGACGGCAACACTCGCGCAGGGATCGATATTCCAGAACTAGTCGACCTCTCCTACGAGAAATCTCTGGGGTCGGCGCGATTCCTGAAAACGATCAGGGCTCGGCATGCCGATGGTCTCGTCGTTGTCAAGGTTTTCGCGAAACCGCTCGCGAGTTTTCACCTCGATCTCCACCGGCAGCAGATTGAACGTGTGTACTTGCTAGCTTTCTCGTCGGCTTTGAATCTACTATCTACGACTGGACGCTGATAGCTCGTAGGCGAACAGGAAGCGCTACAGAATATTCCCAACGCCTTCACTTATGACAGGGTCGTCGAGACGGAACGGGCAGCGTATCTGGTCCGCCAGTATCTCTACAGCAGCTTGTACGATCGTATCAGCACCCGGCCGTTTCTAGAAGAGATCGAGAAGCGATGGATAGCCTTCCAGCTGTTATGCGGTCTCCGGGATTGCCATGCGCAGGGTGTGCATCATGGCGATATCAAAGCCGAAAACGTTCTCGTCACGTCTTGGAACTGGATCTACCTTACGGATTTTGCGCCCTTTAAGCCGACATACCTTCCGGCAGATAATCCTGCGGATTTCTCCTACTTCTTCGATACTTCGAGCAGACGGATATGCTATATAGCCCCGGAACGGTTCCTCGACCCCAACCAAGAACGAGAGGACACTAGTATCACGGACGGGATGGACATTTTCAGTCTCGGGTGTGTTATTGCGGAGCTTTTCTTGGAGGGAACACCTCTCTTCACCCTTTCACAACTCTTCAAGTACCGCTCAGGGGACTACGATCCCGCGCCACAATTGGCCAAGATCGACGACCCGGGGATTCGACAGCTTATACAGCACATGATTAACCTTGATTCGTCCAAAAGGTATCCAGCGGAGAGGTATCTGAATGAGTGGAGGCGAAAGGCATTTCCTGAGTACTTTTACAGCTTTTTGCATCATTACATTGGCTTTGTCACAGACCCCACATCTGGTCGCACACACCTTCCCGAGGAAGGCCATGATCTGTATGACCGTGCGGACTACAGAATAGACAGAATATATCACGATTTCGATAAGATTTCCTTTTTCCTCGGATTCGAGCCCAACGAGGAGCCACCCCATAAGATATCCGCAGGCGATGATATAATTCCCATTCATCTTGATATCCCAAATTACCAGCGACACTCTTCAGCTGTGCGGAGGAGACATGTGAGTTCGGACGACGGGACTTTAATATTCCTGAGTCTTCTCGCTTCTTCGTTAAGAAACACGACCCGAACGGGCTCTCGAGTGAGAGGATGTGATGTGATGTTGGCCTTCGCGGAACGGATCACGGACGAGGCGAAGATGGACCGATGCTTGCCGTATCTAGTCTCTCTTCTGGGCGACGAAAGTGTAATCGTGCAGGTGGCTGTGATTCGGACCATCACACAACTGGTTTGTGCAAACCCTGTCGTAAAATGAAGAATTGCAACCTAACAGTGAATACAGATGGAAATCGTCGAAGTTGCATCTCCTACCAATGCAGATCTCTTTCCCGAATATATCCTTCCCAAACTTGAATACTTTGCTGGAAGTGAGAGCACGTTAGTACGGGCTACGTATGCGTCGTGTCTTGCTTCGTTGGCCGATAGCGCCGCTCGGTTTCTCGACATGACCCAAGCGCTCCGGGCGGACGGTGTTTTACCCACAACAGACCCTGAAGCCGAAGCATCCAGCGATACTACATCGGCCCAAGCGCTTTTCGACATCGCACGGAGTACACTCGTGCGGTATTTCCAAGACCACGCAAAGCTGCTTTTGACCGATAGCGATTCCGCGGTGCGCCGCGCGTTCCTGAGGTCGGTGTCCAGGCTTTGTGTTTTCTTCGGAAGGGACAAAGCGAACGATATCATCCTGAGCCATCTTAATACCTATCTGAACGACAAGGATTGGATCCTGCGATGTGCGTTCTTCGAAACCATCACGGGAATCGCCACCTATCTGGGAAGCGTGGCTTTGGAGGAATACATCATGCCGTTGATGGTTCAGAGCTTGACCGACCCGGAGGAATTCGTTGTTGAGAAAGTACTGCGTTCGCTCGCCAGTATGGCGGAGCTGGGGTTGTTCCAGCGAAGTAAGATATGGGAGATGGTCGAGGTCGTGGGAAGATTCACGATGCATCCCAATATATGGATTCGGCAGGGCGCCGTCGGGTTTATCGCCGCCAGCACCAAGTGGCTGGCGCCAGCAGATATTCACTGCATCATATTCCCCCTTCTGACGCCGTTTTTGAGGACTAAGATGGTTGATGTCTCCGCCCTGAATCTAATGGAGAATCTCAAGAAGCCGGTATGTATTCCTCTCCTGCTTGCATCGCCCCCACCCGCCAGGGTGCTGATCCAATCTGCATCTTTCAGCTTTCACGAGGAGTATTTGAAATGGCAGTGAACTGGGCTGTACAAGCCCGAGATGGTCTTTTCTGGGCCAGCGCTCAGGGGCAACGCACGTTCGTGTTTGGGTCCGTGAGCGATTCGGTTCCGAAAATATCTACTAGAGATGCGCAGTCTCGAATCCCCAAGAACCAAGAGGATGAGGTCTGGCTGGGAAAACTCAGGAATATGGGAATGCCGCCGGACGACGAGTGGAAGATCGTGGTTCTGAGAGAATACATCTGGCGGATGGCTCAATCCAAACCGCGACTACTCTCCGATAGCGCAACATCATCGATAGGTGCAACAATATCACTACAGAACCTCAACATTACACCATATACCATCTTCTTTGACGAGGATGAGAGACTCTTCAAACTCCTGGCGCCGCGATCGGAGGATCCTTCGAGACCCCTCACAGTCGCTGATGCTCTTATGGATGCGTCGAAAACGATTGACAACCCTCTTAGGAAGTCGGCATCAAAGCTACATTTGAAGCGGATGGCGGAGGATATCCGCCGGCAACAACGGAACGTTGATGGTAGCGGAAGTCTGTCTGGTTCCGGGTCGACCACTCCCACTACCAATGTAGTCGATGTCAGCACTAAGGCTAAACCTTTGCAGACCCTCGCGGTCAGAATAAGTGCTACCGACAGCACACCGGTGACGCCCAGCTCTATGGAGGATAACCTGGTTTTGCGCCATAAGGGGAGCAAAAACAGTTTACTAAACAGAGGAATGGGTCCATCGAAGGCCCCGGCCGAAACGAGTACTGTGTCGGCTACCGCGACTGGAAAGGTAGGAGCACCGCTCCCGAAAGGTACCAACGGAGAGACTGCGATCACTACGTCTATGGAACCACAGTTCCCGTTTCGAGCTGCCCATTCGTACGATGGGAATGACCCGCATATTCTTCATCTCTTAGACACTATGTACCTGCAGAACTATCCAAGCGACATCGTCGAGTTCGGGCCAACAATTATTCCGGCCCAGAAACAACAACAGCCCATCAAAAAGAGCAACGGCCGTCTCGCTAGTGGCATGTGGAAACCAGAAGGCACTTTTGTCGCCTCGTTCGGAGAGCACACCGAGCCAATCAACCGAGTCGTGGTGGCACCCGACCATAACTTTTTCGTAACAGCATCAGATGATGGCACGGTTAAGATTTGGGACACGACGAGGTTGGAGAAGAACGTTGGATTCCGGGCGCGCCAATCATACAAACACGGCAATAACGTCAAAGTGAAGGCGCTCTGCTTTGTGGAGAACACTAGATGCTTTGTGTCTGGTGCCTCCGATGGCAGCGTCCATGTTGTTAAAGTCGAATTCTCCACCACGGCAGCCAAGTATGGCAAACTTCAGGTTATGAGAGAATTCCAGTTGCCTGGCTCACAGGAATACGCGGTCTGGATGGAACATTTCAAGGTAGACAGTGGCTCCATCCTTCTCATCGCCACAAATGCATCGAACATCTATGCGCTGGACTTGCGGACCATGCAGATCCTTTACACACTCAAGAATCCCGTCTACCACGGCACACCTACCTGCTTCTGCATAGACAAGAAGCGTATTTGGCTCGTTGTCGGCACCTCCCACGGGATTCTGGATCTATGGGACATCCGCTACCAGCTCCGCCTCAAAGCATGGGGCCTTCCCGGATCCACTCCCATCCACCGCCTCCAATCTCACCCTCTCAAAGGTCACAACCGTTGGGTCATCGTAGCCGGGGGTACAGGCCCCGGCGAACTTTCGGTCTGGGACTGTGAGAAAGCTGTCTGCAAAGAAGTCTACCGCGCGAGCTCCTCTAGCAGCAAGGACTGGTCTAAACCCTACGACGCCTGGAACGTCGATGAAGAATCACCAGAGACCATTCTCCAACGCTTCGCCACATCCCTCACTCATCTCGATACACCCACCTCTTCCACCCCACCAGACCGTGGCGTTCGAGCGTTCGTCGTGGAACCGGACTTCGGAGCCAACAGCGAGTCCCGCTCCGGTACGCCCGGGTTCATCATCGCCACCGGTGGCAACGATAGAAAAATTCGTTACTGGAACACGGCGCGCATCGAGAGTTCGACCATCATCTCGGGGCTCGAGGTCGACGAGGTGAAGCCGTCGTACGTCACCACACACCCATCTCAAGGACTCACCATCTTCTCTGAGAAGGCCTCGTACGGCGACACGGAATCCATCTCTTCCACCGGCTCCGGCGGGATTAAGGGTTTCCTGGGTGTCGGCGGGAGTTCTACCGCTGCCACCGTCGGCGGTAACGGTACCGTGCGGAAGAAGAGCTCTTCTTCGGGCAATAGTGGGAGATCGCCTAGGAGCACGGTAATCAGCCAGCAACAGCAGCAGTTGCTAAAGTCCCATCTGGATACGGCCACAGATGTGGCGTTCCTGGAAGTGCCGTACGGAATGGTCGTGAGCGTGGATAAGGGAGGGATGGTCTTTGTGTATCAGTGATTGTGATTTCTAGCGGGGAGGGGTGGCGTTTGGTTCTTATGCAGTGAGCTGGGGGGACAATTATTGAGTTCTGCGCGATCACGGATGGGATGAAATAGTAGTGCTTCTATGACTTGACCGTCCTATCAATTATACTCCCCCTTTTTTTAAGCCTTCTCTAGCAGTCCCTAACACGCCCCACCAGAGCGTATCAATCTATCATACTCATCTCACAGTAGCATTCCATCCCATCACAACAGTACAGCTCATCACACAAAAGACACATACCAGCAAGCGATGCACGGGGGCCAAATTTTTTTTCCAAAAAAGAAAAGAAAGTGGGTAACAAGATGCCAAACAAGACAGAGAACATCCACACACCATATTAACGGGAGAGAAAAAAGAAAAAGAAAAACACCTACAGGAAAAAAATAGATAAAAAAAACAGGACACAACGAATGGGGTTCGCTCGAAATTACTTAGCTCATTGTCCACAGATTGACGTTATTCATCATCCCAAAAGGTCGACATCCAGTCCCATCGCGTGCATGAAAAGATTCACGTTCTCACGTTTCTGCACACCGATCTCCGGCGGGAGGATCTTGCTCGCTTGGACGTTTTCCATTACACGGTCCCTATCGAATCGTGTCAGTCGATTGGCTACTCTCCCTGGGAGGCAAACACAAATGACACATACTTGACAGCCGACACCAGCGTCTGCTGCTGCAACATGTTTGCGCCGACCGCCATACTGGCAAGGAACTGCCAAACGTACTGGTCGTCCGAAAAGTTTCCATTCGGCGGAAAGCAGTTGTTCCAGTGACCATTGAGAGTGTTGAACAGCCGGTCGTAAACACCTTGCCACTCGTACAGCGCGTGGTCGTCCAGGTGACCGCTCTGCTTCAGGATCTCGGCACGGGAGAGGAACATGGTCAGGAATTGCAAGCCGATCTTGGTCATGCCCACTGGCTGCAGATCCACGCGGTCGAGCATGAGCTTGAGGAGACCGCAAACGATCTCGTAAGTCACTTCGTACATGTATCCGAGCAGTGGGGGAAGGACGTGGTTAGCGAAGACTTCTATCTCCTCGCGGTGTGCCGAGGGAAGCTGGGTCTCCTCGGGGCGGTAGATGCCGTTTTTGACGACGTCCAGGATGTCGAGATGGACGGCAATCATGGTGAGCACTGTTAGGCGCTGCTCCTGATCCAGATGACGGAAGATTCGTGGCATGGCGCGTTTCATCTTGGAGAAGGACAGAATGGCGATGAAGGGGTGCGTGTAATGCGAGCTGTTATTGAAGTCAGGGGTGTGCATGAATGAAAGCTGACAGAAAACCTTACGATAGATCGATCGGCTGGTGGATCTTGGTTTCCGAGTAGAGCTTGTTAGCCAATTGGTCACGCTTGTTTGACCACTCCAGATGCATCTCAGTCGGAGGTTGACCAGGCGGCAAGGCTGGTAGCTTGGACTGGTCTCGCTCGTGGATTTCCAGTTCCAACAGAGCATCGTAGACGTTCTCGATGGCTCGTAGTAGAGATTTTCTGTCAGCCAAAGATGGTTTCGCCTGGGGTACGATTAGCAAGAATAACACTTCATTCGGGTGTAACAAATAAGGTAGTACCTTTTTACCCAGGTCGACGCCACTCTCGGTCTTCTTGATGTTCAGCATTGGCCTCGGCGTCTTCACGTTGCTGAACGAAATCTTTCCTAGACTACCCTCCAGAACCAACTGACTGGCCTTTGGTCTCGCCTTGGCAGCAGCCACCGCACGTGCGACCTGCTGTTCCATACGCTGCAAGTGATTGTCCTGCCGTCTGTTTCCCCGGCCGCCGTGGCGAAAGAGGTAGGTTTGGGCAAATTGACTCAACGGCTGTTGCGGGTTTGACCGAGCCCGAATGGCGGAGTGGACTATATAATAGAAGTCTTCATTTACGTTGTCTTCTGCATTATTGATCGAGACGAGTTGTTGAAGCTGTATTCTCTGAATGAAGTTCTTGTCTTGAGGCGTCATCAAGCCGTTATACCGAGCCTGTAGGGATGAGTTAATAATTCAGACCGCAGGGATTGCGGATTCATCACATACGAGTAGCGCGATCTTGTGGTTTCTTTTCAACCGCTTGCTTTCCTCCTCCAGGTATCTCAGGCGATCAGCTTCCGACATTGTGTGTAGCTGCTGCGCAGACATGTGCGTAACCATTCCGAACTGATTACGTCCTTGGGAAAGACCAACAGGCTCCTGATCGCGCGGCGGCACTCTTTGCGGTTGCATCGGCGGCATCGGCGGCATCGGCGGTATCGGCGGCATCTGCACCGGTGACTGCCTGCCAATGGCACGATCCGTGTGCATTTGGTGGAGTTGCGCGGGCTGCTGCGTCTGATGCATTATCTGTTGCATGTGCGGAGGTAGTTGGTGTTGAGGGAATCCCCGTAGGTCCACAGGCGGTGGTACATACTGGGGGGCCTGGTGGCTGGGAGACGGTGTATGCTGGGGCAGCTGGTGCTGGAACTGGTGAATTGGCTGATTCGGAGGGACTTGTGACTGGCGGTGATGCTGTTGCTGTTGCTGTTTCTGGGGCGGCGGTTGGACCAATGGTGACTTTTGGCTCTTCGCCAGTATCTGAGCTTCCACTTCCTCCAGACTCATGAACTTTTTGCTCGTACCGGGGATCGCAGGCGCTGGAGCAGGCTGTGGCGCCGGCTCATTCTGGTGCTGCTGATACTGATGTTCCTGCTGCATTGGTACGGGAGAGGTTCCCCACAGAGACATATCTGGCACCAATGCCGGAAGCTGTCCAGCTTCAGTCAATGCCGACGGCTTGGGGGCAGCCGCTCGCTTTGTGGGTTGCTTCCTAGTGTTCGACCGAGTGTAGACTGCATGCTCTTCCTGGATGACATCGGCTACCTTCGCAGTGGCTCCGGCAAAGTCGAAGTCCCGATCTGAGAGTGTTCACGATTCTTAGCAAAACAGAGCCAAAAGATCTCCCGGCCTGTGGACGGCCTACCGGTGCTCGTTTCGCCAAAAGTGTCGTCATTGAAGGCATCGTCAGTCTCGTCGAGAGTATCGCCGAGGCCGTCGTAGGTATCCTCGAAATCAATGCTGCACCCAAAATTAGTCAGTACCGAACGAATCTAAGCTACTGTGCTATTAGGGGAAACCCAACCCATCCCCGTCATCGTCATCGACAGCATTTCCTTGCAATCCAGCGAATGGGTCCGGTGTCTCCCCGAATCCGGGTGCTCTGAAGGGATGACCTCGCTGGCGAGGATTTTCAGTCGGCTCGAAGCCAAAAAATGACATGCCCGATCAATCGAAAAGCAACGGCGTGACTGTGGGGCAATGGGCAAAGAAATGACAAAATATGCGAGGGTCAAATATTCGAGAATTTTTTCGGTCGAGAAGCTGAACGAATATGTGGAAGTTGGATTGTCTGGCGAACAAAGGCAACGCGGGGGTTGATGCGTGGTGGGGGGTGATGGGACGCAGCCGGGTAAGATTCATAGCGACATCGCCCTGACGCTGAGCCTTATGCGGGCGCCCGCCGCGGCGTCCGCGCTGCCGGCCGCTGAAGACAACTGAGTGCCGCCATCAAGCATACATGACCCGAACAGCATATGTGGTTTAGTGCACAGGAGCTATGGCTAACTTATCTTTCGAGAAGCTCGAGCAATCCACAAACATTAGTTAACGAGCCAACTGGAATATTGACATACGACAGGCCGCACTGGCTGGCTAACAATGTATGTACCTTGAATTCCCGGTAAACATAGATAGCTTATCTCTGTTCTCCATCATGGCTTTTTTCGAACAAGTTGAGAGGAATATCCCGATCCATCCGCGTTGGCCTCTCCCTCCTTCGCGCTCCTGAGCGTGCGCTGTTTCAAGTGTTTGCCACTCCTGTCATCTTAACGATCACACTCGGCCACCCATCGGTACATAATCCACACGCCTTCCAGAAATGACCCCAGTAACGTCTCTCACGTGTGATGCTCACACATCGTCACTCGACTTGCCCATTTGGGCGCGATCGATTGTGGGGGCCGGAGCTGCTTCATTGGCTGGCGATATCAATCATGACGATGCACGCCACGCGGCTTCTTTCGGCTTCTTCCTCCAGAAGGGCGGCCGCGCTTCGGTATACGAGCCTCTCTTCTCTATTTAACGAACGGCCGTTGGATTTGGCCTATTATAGCAACTGCTGATATTTTGCCCTAGTGATACTTACAGAATCTACGAAAAAAGCAATCTGAAACTTCGTTCTTATATACATTATACATGCACCCACGCCAAAACAAATGATTCTCCTTGGTTTATACAAAGTATGTATGTGGAGCTCAGCCCAGCTTCTCGAGTACGGCTCAGCCCCCAACTAGATAGTAACTTCAGTACCTACCTCATAGTTGCTGCCTCACGGTTACTGCCTCTCGTTGAAAACCCAATATCCGAGAGTCCCTCCGCATCACGTCCTTCCTCCTACGACTATCCACTTCCGACCCTCCCGGAAGAGGGACACAAGAAATCTCTCACCATCGCATTCCTCAGAACACCTCCGACCACCTCGTGCTCATGCGATAGGACAAAGCACACGCCAGATCCATCGCGAACACGTTTCCTCCACACCTTGACCGCAGCGACGACCTCGCTTCGTCGGTTGCAGCCAACAATCCCTCAACATGCCGACGCCACAGAACACCCGAACTCTGCGCTTCGCCCTACTGGCGTTCTTTGTATGTGATCGCAGCACTCGCCTTCCCGAGGCGCTCTTTTGTCGGTGCAGAGCAAGCTGACCAGAAACCGTTGTTGCCGCCGCCAGTCCCTCATCGTGCTGTACAAGATCTACTACAGCAACTACGACTCCAAGGTCCCCCTTCCGGATGTCAGTGAAATCCAGCGGTCGCAGCGGCTCGCCGCAGCCGCCGCGTCGCCGGGTACGGCCGTGAACACGCCTGCTGAATTACCGCCGGCCACCTTCCCCGGCGAGCGAGCGAATGCCACCTTCGTCACCCTCGCCCGCAACACCGATATCTGGGAGATCGCCAAATCGATCCGCATGGTCGAGGATCGCTTCAACCGCAAATTCCACTACGATTGGGTTTTTCTGAACGACCAGCCTTTCAATGATGACTTCAAAAAGGTCACTACTGCTCTGGTCAGCGGCAACGCGAAGTATGGTGAGATCCCGAAGAAGCACTGGAGCTTCCCCGATCACATCGATCAGGAGAAGGCCAAGCAGGTCCGGGAGGACATGGTATTTATCCGATAATCGTTCCGAAGCTGTACAACTGCTGACGGGATTCCCCATGCAGCATAAGAAGGGTGTCATCTACGGAGACTCGATCTCGTACCGCCACATGTGCCGCTTTGAGTCCGGCTTCTTCTTCCAGCAGGAGCTCATGCTCGACTACGAGTACTACTGGCGTGTCGAGCCGTCCATCGAGTTGTACTGCGATATCGACTACGACGTGTTCAAGTATATGAAGGAGAACAATAAGAACTACGGCTTTACCCTGTCGCTCTACGAATACATTGAGACCATCCCCACCCTTTGGAACAGTGTCAAGACCTTCATCAAGGAGCACCCCGAGCATATCGCCAAGGACAATGGAATGCAGTTTGTCAGTGATGACGGCGGAGCCAACTATAACCGCTGCCACTTCTGGTCTAACTTCGAGGTCGGGAATCTCAACTTCTGGCGTAGCCAGGCGTACACAGACTTCTTCAACAGGCTCGATCAGGATGGCGGTTTCTTCTACGAGAGATGGGGCGACGCACCTGTTCACAGTATCGCCGCTGCATTGCTCCTGCCCAAGGACGAGATCCACTTCTTCAACGATATCGGGTATGCTTGACGTCACTTCGTCGCTGTAGTCGAACCACTCACTGACCGATCGAAGCTACTACCACGTCCCCTTCACCCACTGCCCCACCTCCGAGGAGGAACGACTGAAGCTTAAATGCACCTGCGATCCCAAGAAAAACTTTGACTGGAAAGGTGGGCTACATACCATATCCCCGCCAACCCCCACGTAAATATGCTAATATTGGTGCGTTTCAGGTTATTCATGCACGTCGCGATTCTTCGAGATGAACGGCCTGGCGAAGCCGGAAGGATACGAGAAGCAAATGGGCTAAGGAAGGGCTTTCTTTTCGTTTATTCCATTTCATTGTTCTCGCTAAGGCTTTTTTCTACCTACATACTTCTTCTGAGATTTGATACGACGGGATTGTATCGGACATTACTAGGGATAGATGAGATGTCGCGGGCGAGCGGGAAAGCTTCTAAATCGTAAGGAAGGAGCAAAAAAAGTATGAGCTCTGATCACGCATGTTCTCTCTGTCAACTGGAGATGGGGGGGGGGGGGTGTTCTGCAGCTGCGGCCGCGAAATACTGGGTTCACGGCTGAAATCGCAGGCGCATCACTGTTTACAGGTCGGTAAACCTGACCACGGAGCCGTCACCTCCCTGCATACTCGCACACCATGGCTTATCCACCGCCCGAACAAGCAGGAGTACCGCGCTCCCAACGGGTGATTGACTTGATAGCTTCGAGTGATACGGTGTGAATTTTCTGACAGTTCCATCCCAGAAAGCCGAAACCTATCCACCATATCCATTCGACTATAGTACAACACCATATGGTGCCCCGACCACCACTCCCTATCCCTTCGTCTTCTTGGTTCCGTACTTGGACCGGGACGTGATCCTGTTTGGCACACCACCCTTCACGCGGTCAGCCTTCTAGCTCCCCATTCATGCATCCGTCCACTGCTTCGCAACAATCCGACCAACCAAAAGAAGGAACTTACCAGATCCAAAGCGCCACGGATGAGATGATATCTGACTCCGGGACAATCCTGAGCCCTTCCACCTCTCACCAGCACGACCGAATGCTGCTGAACATTGTGTCCTACGGAAAATCCTCAGTCTCTTCCCCCCGTCCTGCCGTCCCCCCCGAGTCCGCCTAGTCCACTCACCTTCGCCGGGGATGTAAGCGGTGACGACCTGGTCACTGCTGAGCTTGACACGCGCAATCTTCCGCTCTGCCGAATTGGGCTTCTTGGGCTTCATGACCGTGACACGGATGCACACGCCCTTCATGCACGGCCGCTTGCCCTTCGAGAGCGCGGGCGACACCGGCTTGCGCGCGCGCGCCTGCTTGCGGCAGCCCTTGAGCACCTGGTTGAAGGTCGCCCAGCGGCGGGATATCGTCGGTGCGATCGGCGTCGGGACGCGGGCGAACGTCAGGAGCCGTGGCATCAGCGGGAAGGCGGCAGCGACGGGTGGTCGGGCACTGGCAAAGGCGGTGCGAAGCGCGAACATCGTGTGGGCGTGGGCGTTACGGTGTTCGCTGAGCGGGAAGTTTTTTGGGATTGCGGGCAAGCCTGGATAGTAGTAGAGTAGTATGTGTTAGCGGGATCCGGGTAAACTGGGCGGATTCCCCGGAAGTCGCCGGATCGGGGGCCGCAGTTGAGTGAAACCTTGGGGAATGGTATGGAATTATGGTGACCATCACCGGCTACTGTGCTTTATAGTACCTGTTGTACAGATATACTATCCTCTAATCTACAATGCAAGTGAAGTATGGAAACACATCTTTGCTACTGGTTCGCTATGAAATAGCGAATGATGGTCACACCCAACCCAGTGAGCAGCACTCCTACGGCGACACCCTCCGCCGCAATCGCCGTAAGCTCCCGCTGCGTGAGCACCACTTCTTCTTCGCTCAAAAGCGCCTTAACATTCTCTTCAACCTGTTTCACCTGCTGCCACGCCCTCTCCCGGAGTGCCCATGCTTGGTGCTTTACTGCTGTTTCCCCTCGTGACCACGCCTGTTGCTCGGCGACGGACTTTCCTTCCCCGACCGCGGTCACCTCGGGTTCAGGTTCTTGGGTTATAATGACAGGTGTCTCCTCAGTGGCCGCGACCTCGATCAGATCTGGTGTGGTTTCCTCTACCTCTGTCGCCGTTTCTCTGGGTGTAGGTACTTCGGTGGTGTTCTTCGCGACCAGCAACGCCTCTCCACCTTCGAGGGCCGCCGGTTCCGTTGCTATGCTGGATAGCACGTACTTCTTGTTCTCTTCCTGGATCACCTCCCTGACCTTCTCCTCAAAGCCTCCGACGAGCCTCCGTCTCTTCCACGGCTCGAGCCCCAGCTGGACCACAATAAACAGCAGGACATTGAACCCCATCAATCCCCACGTGCCCCAAGTACTGGCTCTCCGAATTTTGTCGGACCAAATCTGCTCCTCGTGGTACCTGGCGAGTATGTTCCTCGCCAGTTGATCTTGCGCCTCATCTGCCGTTCTCTCCGCCTGCGACAGCTGCTCCTCCGCCGCGCGCTCCGCCTGTTCGTTGGTGTGGTCGGATCGGTACAGCTGCGTGAAGCGCTCGAGGTCCGTCGTCGACCACGCGTGCTTGCGCTGTAGGAGCTCGTTGACTTCGCGCTGGGACGCGGATCGCCGGTTGATCGCGTTCTGGTACTCCTCCTTTGCGTTCCGGACCGCAAGGCGGGAGGCTTGGACATGGCGTTCTACAAGTCATTCCCTCGTCCCATTAGCCCCGTCATGCTCCCTCGCCGTTCCCACTGGTAGTGACCCGTACCCTGCAGCTCAATCGCCTTCTTCAACGTCTCGATGTCTGAGTACCCTGTCAGGATGTTGAGCTTCTGTCCTGCGGTAAACACGGCGGTCTGTAGATCGTCCATTGCCTTCGAAAAGCGCTTTGACGCCTCGGAGCGGCGCAACTCTTGCTGCGAGGGGAGATTGCGGAGGCTGTCGGTGGAGGGCATTTTCGGTTCCGCGGTGGATTCCGGTAGGGCTGCTTTCTCTCCATCCTTTGGTTTATCCGTTTCCGACGAATAGGATCGTGCCTGACGAGACCATGCGAGCTGGAGCCGACCCGTGTGGGATTGACACTGGAAACATATAGGTGTTGCCTGCTGTCGGAATTTTGTGGGGCGGCCAGTACGCGGAACGAGAGTCGACGCGGGCCGTGCGACTAGCATTCGTAGAAGCAGCCTCATCGCGGCGGCGGAGGAGGAGGGAGTTGATTGAGTTCAATGGATGGAGGGTTGCTCGAACGAGCATGGGGTTTGAGGCTGCGGCCGGTGGTGGAGAGCCAACTGCAGCCGAAGGCGGTCATCCGTAGCTATGCGAGTGATCGGGCCGGCAGCACCGCCGGTTTCAGAGCACAGGGGTGGTCGGTATCTATTAACCATCCGCCAGCGCACTGGTTCTCTCTGGAGGCCCGGCGGATGGCCCCAGCCATGCCACGTGCAAAAGCGATTGCAGCACTCTACTCGGTGCTGCCTTCCGGACCGTAAAGACCGCTGTCCTGCCACTTGTTCCAGCACATTTATCCGTCCGGACTGCAAGAGGGCGAGCACCATAAACAACCAACCACAAAAGCCCCCAGCAACCAATTGGGTGGCCGCCAAGTGCCCACCTCAACCGCGCCGAACACGGCTCTTCCCTCGGGCGTCATGGAGCTGACGGCGAGCAGAAGACCTGCACTAGGCACCGGACCGGGAAAGCATGCCGGGCCGTGTGTAGTTAGTTACAGAGTATGTGGAGTATGTGCACTACAAATGGCGGGGCACAACACCTCGCCCTCCTCCCAATTCTTCACATCCCATAGCAGCAACCATGGGCACCGTCGATCCGAACCGCGGGGCGATTGTCTTCTCCGATTTTGACGGTATGCGTACGCGATGGCTGGAGGAAGGTACAGCAGAGGGGTTGGAAAGCCGACTGACACCGCGACTAGGAACCATCACATTGACGGACAGCAACGACTACCTCGTGCGGCCCTTTCTCCTTCTCCGGTTCCGCTGACTCACCACGACACAGACCGACAACTTCGGCTGCGGCTACGAGCAGCGGCGCTCGCTCCACGCGGAGATCCTGTCGGGCCGGATGAGCTTCCGCGATGCCTTCCACACCATGCTCGGTTCGGTGTCGCCGCACAAGACGATCGCGGAGTGCCGCAACATCCTCGTATCGCACATCCGGCTGGACCCGGGCTTCAAGGTGTTCTACGACTGGTGCAAGGCGCGGGACATCCCCGTGATCATCCTGTCGTCGGGCATGGAGCCGCTGATCCGCGCGCTGCTCGAGAAGCTGCTGGGCGTCGATGACCCGATTGAGATCGTCGCCAACAGCGTCAGGGAGTGGGACGGCGGCTGGGAGATCGTCTTCCACGACGAGAGCCATTTCGGCCACGACAAGAGCAGGACCATCAAGCCGTTCAGGGAGGCCAGGGAGAAGCTGCCCGAGGGCGCCCGGAAGCCCGTCTTCTTCTACTGTGGCGACGGCATCTCTGACCTTAGCGCCGCGAGGGAGACGGATCTGCTGTTTGCAAAGGCGGGACATGGTGAGCACACATGCGCGAAAAAGCGGGGGCTGCGCAGAGACTGATGTGTGGGCAGATCTCATCGCGTATTGTAAGGAGGAGAATGTGCCGTATACGGTGTTCAACGATTTCAGTGGTATGGGTTCCATCCATCCGTCTGTCCACCGCATCGTTGACACGGAGCTGACTGCTGCAGATATCATGAGAGACGTCAAGAGCGTCGTGGAGGGAGGCAAGACAGCTGCCGACGTTGCAATGAACCGCTGAGCGTCTTTCATTTCTTCTAAAGCATATTATATACGAGTGACTATTCCATTGGACTAGAAACGGAATGAACCGCTGAGCTCTTTCATTTCTTCTAGAGCATATTATATACGAGTGACTATTCCATAGGACTAGAAACGGAAACTAGAATAGAAATATTCTCTCAATTTCTTCCATTATCACCTTCCGCGATCGTCAAGCTCTACCTCACTGTCGCCATCCACACCGTCATTGATCTCTCCCTCGGGGCTTAGTGGCGCTCTCCTCCTTGGCCTGTCCCAAAACCGCAATTTCCTCTTCGCCCACTCCGCCGAGCGCACGATAAACTCCCAGAGCTTCTCCTCCCTGTATCGATCTCCCTCGATATCATCTTCGTTCCTGGGGTGCTCGCGGTTCTCCATCTTGAACTGGAAGCGGAGCACGTCCTTTCTCGTGACGATACCGCAGAGCTTTCCGCGATGCTCGACCAGCACCACCCGAGGGCCAACCTTTTTGAAGATCTCCATAACGGTTTCCAGCGGCAGCCGTGGGTGCACCGTCAGCGGGGTCGGGTCGACGAACCGTGCGAAATCGACGGAGAAGCCGCCGCCGGTGAAAGACGACGCGGACACTGTGATGTTCGCGGTGGCGGGAGTGAGGTTCTGCTCTGGCGGAGTGAAGAAACAACGCGCGTTGGCCGGGATGGATGGTTCGCGTTTTGCACGCTCAACGCCGTATTTAAGCTCTGACCGATTGATATAACCCATTATCAGTTTCGAGGTCCGATCCTGGACAACGGGGAAGCCTTGATATTTGGTTTTTGCCAGTGTTTGTTCTGTCCGAGTCAGCTGAAACGACTTCCCGACGGAAGGAGTGCAGACATACCTAGTTCCGCTAGAGTGCTCCCTGAAGCAGGTATCACAGACAGATCGTCGTTCATAACTTGGGACACAGGCACACCGAAGGAATGGTCCTCCTTGTGATCCAAAAACGGAAACCCATTGAACCAGATCATCCTATCCGCGATGCCGCCTTTTCCGAGTCGCTCCGAGACGGCCTTGGTGACGCCCACAACGATCATGGTGGGAAGGATATAAGTCAGGGCGCCTGTAAGCTCGAACATGATGACCACCACTGACACAGTGATGTGCATTATTCCACTGAGGGCTGCAGCCGCCCCGAGAAATGCGTATGTGCCTGGTGTGATGCAAGGGATGTCCGGCTGGCAGCTGGCGAAAAAGCGGGAATTGGGCGCAGTTTCGTGGAGCGCTTGGACGAGGATTCCAACCGTTCGGCCAAAGGAGGCACCTATAGCCATGGAGGGGACGAAGATACCGGCGGGGACTTTGCAGCCGTACGATATTACGACAAAGAAGATACGGATGACGGTGGCCATGACGAGCGAAAATACCATCGACCAACGGCGGCTGGGTCTGCAGTTATATTGTTAGCTTTGATCCCAATAGCATCAACATATGAGCATACTGGCAGAGTCCGTTGTAGTCGTGGGCACCTTCGCACTCCCTAAACAGGATCTCCATACTCTCCGTCATGTCGATTCTGAGGAACATGTTGAAATAACATATTACTGCCGTGGCGCCCGCTAGGAAGGTTGCTTCGGCGATGGCGTATTTTGTGAGGTAGTGCTTCCGGAACGCCTGCGCGCGGAGATTCCATTTGATCACGAACTCACCGTACAGGCCGCCAAAGATGCCGAGTATCACGAAGAATACCACTTCAAAGAAGTGCCAATCCCGGTCATAGTGGACTTGGAACATGACGAGCTGTCCCGTACGGAATGGGTTCATGGCCTATGTGCCACGATCAGACATCGTCACACCAGGAAGCAGGCGAGACACGTACCGCCAGCACAGCTGTCGCAACCAGCGCACAGAAGTAGCTACGCCACATAGTCTTCAATGGGAAGTTCGACGACATTTCCTTCGGGAATCATCAGCGCGGCGGCCCAGTAAACGAGAGCGAAGGACAAACCTCAAGGGAGAACAGCACACCACCGATAGGCGATCCGAAGGCCACACCCACGCCTGCAGCCGCACACGCCGACATGATCTCTCGCATCTTCGAAGCGTTCCTCTTGTACTTATCGAAGCACCTGCTGATGACATTCCCTGCGCAGACGGCATAATGGACGCTGGGCCCTTCCTTCCCAACACTCAACCCGGATGCAATAGCCAGAGGCAGCCCGATCGATTTGATGAACAGCGTCCACCACCCGAGGAAGCCCTTCATCACGAAGCCGGCGATGATGCATTTGATCTCGGAAATCCCGGAACCGGCGGCGTACGGCGCGAAGGATTTGACCAGGATCGCGGAGGTGAAGGCAAAGAGTATCTATGTGGTTCCCCCTCGTTCAGTTTTCGCGCCCGGCGCAACGGAGAGAACCTGGGCGGCGGATGGACACAAGACGTACAGAAAACAGTATGTAGAGAATGTAGCTTATCGGCCAGATCTTACTCCACGGTTTCCACTCGGCACATGCTGTAGGCCAAAATTCCCCGTTAGTTTTCCATGGGAGCAGCTATCCGCCCTGCGAACCGGACAGGCGGCTACCTACTGCCTTCAGCCCCCCAGCAGCAAAAATTCTCGTTGAGATAGAATGCCGTGCTGCAGTGGCCGTGCTTTATATCCGCCAGCCACTCGGTCACGATGTTCAGAAACGAAGCGTTCAGGCCGATGGCAACACCTGCACGAGTCCTCAGCTGTGATCCTTCCATCGCCACCGCCACCACCTCCGTAGCAGTAGTGGTAGTAGGAGCAGCAACGCCCAACCTATTATCGTAATCACAATCCACGCCTGACCGGCATCATACGATTCGTACAGCTTCCTCCGCCAGCCGGTTGCGCCCCCGCCTCGACCGAAGAAACCATCTCTATCCCTCCTTGAGATTCGCCGTTGCAGCTGAGCGCGTGCAGCATCCTGGACCCAATCTGCACAGCTACTGTAAGCGGTCGAACGGCGGCCGTGGAGAAGAGAGCGCCGAACCTATGGTGGTGAAATCCTGCTCCGGTCAGCCACTCCCCCCCCCCCCTTCTCTTCCTGTCGGCAAAGGGGGGACACACCTCGTATCTGCGAATCTCCTCAATCTCCTCGACATGTTCCTGCGCGCCAGCTGCGTCTTCGCGGGCGGTCTCGGCGGAGTGTGTCGAGATCGCGAACGAGAGGCGTGACGAGATGGAAGGGCGGCGCAGGTGGGTGCGCTGGTGAGGTGTGGTCATGACATTCGAGGTCTGCGGGTTTGGCGCGGCGTGATGTTGTGTGCTGAGGGGGGGGGGGGATCGCTAGATATGAGTTTTGTTATAGCCTTAGATGGATGGTAACTATGTGGGTGGCCGTGGACGGCGCTGCACGGGGGTCCGAGCTTATTTTAGCCACCAACCCCGTCTCCCGCACCACTTTGTTGTTACGCGTCGAGACTCGAAGGTATCTACACACACCACAGTAGCCATCTACGCCTCTACCGGGTCCCGATAGCTATCCCGTCCGTCGACTACTACGATCTCTTGCGATGCCCCCAAAAACCGACATATCCGCGGACTATCTAGACCCCGCCAGCGCCACGGGCCACTCGCTGCTGCCTCGTACCGCCCTCTCCCCCTCGGATCCCTCGACCTCACTCTCGGACTGACTGTTTGGCGCACGCAGGAGCTCGAGTGATGAGAATCATCAAAACCGACGAAGATGTGTACCAATGTAACAAGCAAGCCACACACCTCGTCTCCGTAGCGACCGTACGGCCACACCACCCGCTCCTACCCAGCCTCGCACCCGGCTAATTCACTGGGCGTGTCTACAGGAGATGTTTATACAATACCTTGCTGAGCAAGGCGTCAAGTCCCTCGCTGCGGAGCGCAAGCAGCGCAAGACAGTGCAGTACAAAGATCTCGGTGCGTAGGTGCGTCTCACACTGTCTACTGTGGCTTACGGGTCGCGTGTGGTTGCAGCGAATGCGGTGGCTCGGATAGACAATCTGGAGTTTCTGTCGGACGTCATCCCGCAGACGGTCGCCGTGAAGCAGACGAGGGAGACGAAGCTGGCGAAGTCGAAAAAGAAGACGGCTACGGCCGAAACAGGCCAGGGGACATTGAGCGCGTTGGTGAGGCCGAAGCAGGCAGAAGCGGACCGGGTGGAGGCTACACCGGAGCCGGAGTCGGACGAGGCGGCGTCTTCACGAAAAGAGAAGGGGAAGGGGGATGCTGGAGTGGAGTTGTCGGACGACGAGGACGTGGCTATGGGATGACGGCACCGTAGTTTTGCGCACAGATACATAGACCGCCATCCCCGTACATAACCCACCAGATGCACCGTAGATATCTCTCCGAACCGAGCAATCGTACATGGGAAACGGAACCGCCAGTGCACACCGGCCCGCCTCTATTTCTTTCTGTTCTTGGTCTTGGCGACCTCATCCACGCTCAAAAGGCCCGGAATCGAGTTCTGCAGAAACGCCATGAACGGCTTCTCGACGAAGTATCCTTGCTGGTTGTACCAGGTCGAGAACGGGTTCTTGCTCTTGGTGATGGTGGTCTTGCCGTTCTCAGTCGCGGTGATCTTGAGCTCGTAGACAGGTGTGTACTTCTCCGCATAGCTCTCGAGGGTGATCTACAATCCCCCAACACGCACACACATACAATCAGCCATTGTGCCCCCCTCCCAAAAACCCACTCGCCCACACACACACACACACACACACACACACACACACACACACACACGTAGGGACGCACCTTGACGCCGTTCCTCTCGCCGACAAACACTTTGCCGCCCTCAACTCCCCATACCCACCACGTCAGGATGGCGTTGAGAACGAAGTACGTGATGACGGCGTACAGAGTAAACTCTTTGGTCTTCTCGAAGTTGGAGACGGTGTAGTCGTAGTAGAAGGTCACGCCGGCGATCGTGCATGCAGCGAAGCCGAGCGCTAGGCGTATATCCGTGTAGATGTTTGATTGCTTGAAGCCGAGGGATTTCATGTACTGCACGAAGAGTATTAGCTAAGCCACTTCGTACTTTCTTTCCTCTCCGGCACGGGCACGGCGGTCGGGAGGCTGCGAACGAGTAGTTCACAAAACGTACGGGTGGAATGGCATCATCGGTGGTGTTCTTGAGCTCTGTTAGGGGTTAGCGGAGGCTCGTTGGGTGCAAAGAGGAAGAAGCGCGCACAAAAACGTACCAGAGATCGCGTACAGATTCACCTTTGGTTTGTCAGCCATGACTGCAGCGTGAATGATTGACTGGCGAGATAGGTTATCTGTCTATTGTTCGTTCGTTGCTGGGTCGTTTATGTCTCTAGTTCCCAGCGCTGCGCTGTAGTTGTAGTTGCGCGCTCGTTCTGGCCACGGTTGTGGTAGTCGCTGTTTTAGGTCGCCAATCAGCGATCGGTTATCGGCATTAGTCAACAAAAAAGAAAGCGTTCCCCAATTCTCTCCGGAACAGCCGCATCCCACCACTGCCATCTCCCCTCAAAACGTTCACGATCCACTCCCGCACAATGATGAGCTCCGCCGTCCGGATTACCGCCTCGCGCGTCATCCGCACCCTGCGCCCCGCTGCCCCCGCTTCGACAGCCATCCAGGCCCGCAACCTGTCCTCGGACGCCGCGGAGACATACAAGAGCCCATTCGCGGGTGCGACCGCTCACCGCACCACCAAGATCCCGGACTTCTCCAACTACAAGTCCTCCACCAGCACCCGCGGCAACCAGGTGTTTAGCTACTTCATGGTCGGAACAATGGGCGCTCTGACGGCGGCCGGAGCGAAGGCTACTGTTCAGGGTAGGTCGATTCGCCTGTCACTGGGTGGTAGTGGCAGCGGAGGTGGGGGTGGAGGTGGTGGTGGTTACATTCTGGGATTGTACCCAACTCTACAGCTCCGCATTCTCCAAGAGAGAGGGTTGGATGTTGTTCGATTGCACATTGGAGGGAGGAAGGATGGATGGGTGGATGGCTGACCCCCCTCCGCTGCAGACTTCCTCGTCAACATGTCCGCCTCGGCCGATGTTCTGGCCATGGCCAAGGTAGAAGTCGACCTCAGCGCGATCCCCGAGGGCAAGAACGTCCGTCCCCCGCCCACGCACCACAGCTACTTCATCAGCTCACATTTCTTTCTCCCAGCTGATCATCAAATGGCGTGGCAAGCCGGTCTTCATCCGCCACCGCACGCCCGACGAGATCGAGGAGGCGAACAAAGTCAAGATCGAGTCGCTGCGCGACCCGCAGGCCGACTCGGACCGTGTCAAGAACCCCGAGTGGCTGGTCATGCTCGGCATCTGCACCCATCTGGGCTGCGTGCCCATCGGTGAAGCCGGCGATTTCGGCGGCTGGTTCTGTCCTTGTCACGGCTCGCACTACGACATCTCCGGGCGCATCCGACGGGGCCCCGCGCCGCTGAATCTCGAGATCCCCCAGTACGAGTATGTCACCC
>Ga0307516_10001336_pt1 | contig 34246 bp, 41 predicted proteins | sample 19_EM_MG_FD_203310 | JGI IMG/M metagenome (GOLD analysis project Ga0307516, IMG submission 203310) | Populus trichocarpa ectomycorrhiza microbial communities from riparian zone in the Pacific Northwest, United States - 19_EM | ecosystem: Host-associated > Plants > Roots > Unclassified | place...
CCGGTGTATAACTGGCGACTACCCCCCCCCCCCCCCCCCCACCCCTTCCACCCTCACCCTTCACCCCTCCCTGTCCCCACTGTCTGGAAGTTGGAACGGTTGACAGGAACAGGTACGCATGTAGATTGAACGGCAGACTGGAACGGGAGAACCAAAAAAAACAGTAGGTGGGCCAATCGCGCCCGTCAAACTCAGGCGCACTGAGATCTAAGGTTACACTCATACGCCGGATCTTGGCGAGGAACGAAGAGAGGGGGGGGGTCGAGAGGGGCACGAGCAGTATGTACATAGTGAGAGTTCGAGTCTGAGACATACAGACACAAAAGCGGGCCTTGAACTCTCTGCACACATCGTTATCCGCGGCAGTTGTGCCAACCTATCTAGCCCCCCGTCCCACCGCAGCCATTGACGATTTCCGCGCTGGAACACTTATCGATACACCCGATGGCTCTGGTATCGCTCGATTCTTGCTTCACCGATGGCGCTCCCATACCTCCTCCTTCATGTGCCCTTCGTATTTGAGCACCTAAACCCGGTAGGAAAGTAGATATGTACCTATACGTATGTAGGAGCACAATCATAACAAAAAGGGCCATAATAGAAGCCGAATATCACAACTGAGTTCAAGCTGAGCCGATGTCTTGCACGATTGCAAACGGAGTGCAATGGTATAATAATAAATCTTCGAAATCTTCGAGTAGAAAGAAGGCTCCAAATCGATAGTCCCTTGCCTCCCTCATCCTCATCCTCATCCTCCTCCCCCTCCTCCTCAATTCCCGTACTCACCATCGTTGCCTCATCGTTCCACCAAAGTAACTGGTTCCCCCAGCCGAATTTCGTCAAGATACATTTCAAGGCGTCAACCATCCCATCACAGACACCCCATCATAGACAAGCCATCATAGACTCCCCATCATAGACACAAGTCGAGTGAACCAAATCAAATCCCATAAGCCAACCATCATAATCCCAAACTAATCCAGCCTTGCGGCATACCTACATACCCTCCCGCTCCCGTTGCAATTTAGCTAACCATCACCCCACCCCCACCCGCCCCGCTCATCGTCATCGCCAGAGAGAGAGAGCGAGAGAGAGAAACTATGTACCAACAGCTCCGATAATCGATCGATCCACCAAACCGAACACCGTGAAGAAAGAGAAGGAAAAAAAACGAAAGAAAAAAAGAAAAGAAAACTCGTAGACCATTGATGGAAAAGATGAAAAATTCAGCCCTGTCAAATCGCTCTCCCGAACCAATCTCAATAGCTCACCGCCCAGCAGACAAACCCCACGCAGTGCAGCAAACGATGGAAAGAAAAAAACGGCAGACAAGTTGGTAGGCAGGCAAACAAAACAAACAAGCAAGAATAAAGACACAGCAGATGCAATCAACAAGCGAAAACGAGTATCTTGTGAAGGCAAGACAAAGCTGTGCCACAGAAAGTCCACGAAAACGACAAAACAATCATCAGAGGCAGCATCGCCAAATCGTCACCATCGCCAGCTCCGTTCCACGTCCCCCACGAATTAACATTACTACCGTATCTGTGCGCAGCCTTTACTGCGTTTTGGTGACGGCAACAATTCCCTCTGCGCCTTCTAACAGGTTTGCCGACCTCCGTGCAAGGAATATCACCTCCGCTTCACCCTCGTCACCCTCATCGTCCGAGTCCACCGCCTTGCTCGCAATCTCACGGATCATAGACACGATCTCTGTCGACTGACTGATCAGTGCCTTTAGCTTTGCGTCTTCCGACTCGAGCAGTTGGAGGAGAGTCCAGATGGCGATGTGCTGGAATGTGGGGTCATTGCTCTCCAGGAATCGCTTGAGGTAGCCGTGAATGCCGCCGGCAGGCTCCCGCCAGTCCTGGACGAACATCGAGTAGTCGCCGACTGTGGTCAAATCAGCATGGCTCGGGCACGTCGGATACTGAGGAGTACCACTATACCTTTGGAAGACAAGTTTCCGAGGGCGGCAGCGCTGTTTCCTTGGACCTCGATGCTCTCCGAAGCGGTCAATGGGATCAACACGTCGAACACACCGAGGCTCAGCAGGTGCGCCTTCAGATCGTCGCTCAACGCCAGAACGGCGATGGCCGCGGTCATCTCGGACTGAACGCTCAAAGGTACGTCCAAGACCAGCTGCTTGCATTTCTGGACCGCACCTGCCTCCAGCACCAATTCCTTGTTCTTGTCCGAGCTCGCTGCAAGATTTCGCAGCGTCGAGATGGCGTGGCATTGAATCTCCTCGTTGTCCGTCGACCCAAGCAGATCGACCAACGGCCTCAAAAACCCAGCTTCGATTATCGGTGACTCGTTGAGGGGGTGTATTGAGATGTTGCGGATGCAGGCCACGGCGGACAAGATCAACGGGAGGAAGGTAGATTGCAGTAGCCGGAGGAGCGGCGGCAGGCCCTTGGCCCGGACGATCTCCAGCTGGTATTTCTCATCCGACGCGAGGTTTCGAAGCGCCAACGCCGCCTGACACTGGACCTTGGGGCTCGACGAATCCATCAGGTGGACGAGAGAGAAGACGAGTTTCGGCTCGGTCGCGACGAGTTTTTTCCGGTTGTTACCGTCGACGGCGATATTGCTGAGAGCGGTGGTACAGTAGTACTGGACGTCGACATCGTTGGAGGAGAGGAGCGAAACGAGAACGGGGATGGCACCAGCGTTGACGAGCTGTTGCCGGTTGTCATCTGCAGGATCAGTGAGTAAGCAATCGCCAGAGGAAAAAACAAACAAAAAGTGAAATCTCTGCAGCATGCGAGGAAATGTTTTTTTTTATACCGGAATGTGTCATATTCAACAGAGCCCCAGTGGCATTACGCTGAACCCTCATATCCTTTGATTTCGCCAATCTGGTCAAAGGACCGAGGGCTCCCGACCTCGCGATCTTCGCCTTGTTGTCCTCGTGTGTCGCCAGGTTGGTGATGCATCCGACGGCATTGCACTGCACCTCGACGTTCGGCGACATCATCTGACGGATCAAGGGCGCCAAGCCACCCAACAGGACAATCGCAACCTTGTTCTCGGCTGTTCTTTTCGTCAATCTCCGACTCCACTTACGTTTCTTCGGCTCGAGTACATACTGTTGACAGCGAGGTTGCCGAGCGCGGCACTAGCGGCCCGTTGCACCTCGAGATCTGGGTTTTGCAGGAGGAACAAGATGGGCTCCAGCGTGTCGCGATCGACCTCTCGAACATCTACACGCCCTCATCAGTCAGAAACAACGAAAAGGGTGCGACCCGAACAGTGGCGAGTCGAGGCAGGAGGGGTTATGACCGACCTCGTTCGGTAATCTCCGCGAAAGTCAAGCTCGCGCTTCGCTGCAGGTCGACATTGTCGGAGTACACCAGCGTACTGAGCGCTCGGAGCGGGTCGCCACTGAAGAAGTCGACCTCGGACCGCTGTTGCGAACGTTAGTCGATCGAATAAAGCGAAGGGAGTCGTTTGCGGTGGAGAAGGAGGAAGTTGGAAGGGCAAGTCGAGGGGATGACGTGCGTTCTCCAAATATTGTAGCAGATCTGATACCGCTTCCCGCTCGCTATCTTGTAGGATGGGCTCATAGAGACCGCTATCGCGCGACCGGCCTGCACGCAGTGAGATACGAGTTAGCGTTATTTACTCTTTCTAGCTTTTTTATATACATATATATATCTATTCAGCGACCGCGCCCGCTGGCCGTCGTAGGATGGAGGGGGGGTAAGTGCGACATGTTTACCTTTGCAGCATGACGAACACGACGACCCGCAGTTGCCCATCTGTGAATAGTTTTTCTGCCGTCTGACAGGGGCAGGTAGGTACTAGAAGGTGGAGGAGAGGTGGGCGAGGTGGACGGTGATAGTATATGTAGTGGTGTAGTAGAATAGCAGCAGTAAGGGAAGTAGTAGTGGTATCTAGAGGTAGTGGATGGTGGCTGGCTGGTGGCTGGTGATAGCCTCTTTCGGGGGGGGGGGGGTGGACCGGGTCGGTCAGACAACTGCAATGCGATGAGCGTATCGGGACGATAGGAAGGAGTCGTCCGTGTGTTTTGATGTTTCTCGTTAGCGGGCTCGGGGGGGGGATGTTTTCGTCGAAGAAGGAGAGGAAGTAGGATAGTAGGGTAGGAAGGGGAAGGGAGGAATGCGGAGGAGAGAGGAAGAAGAGAGGAGTCGTCGAGGTAGCGAGATACGACTGGTTGGTTGGGCGCTGAGCTGTTCACGAGGTGGGGATCGCAGTAGTAAATAGTAGGGTCGGCCGTTAAAGTGGTGGGTGTAGGTGGATGGGTGGTGGTGGTGGTGGAGTTTGGTCCGTGTTGGCTGGCGTCGTTGGGGGTTGTCGTTCGTGGTCGAGCCGAGTCAAGCCCAGTCAAGCCAACATCCACGTTCGATGGAGGTGTCTAGATGATCGGTCGTTTCTTCTCTCAGTCGTCTTTTTTTTTGTCTGTCTCGCTCCCTCTCTTTTTCTGCGAGCAGGTAGAAAGTATCTCCGCTTTTCCCCGGTCTCTCCGAAAGCGGTTCCTTCCCTCCCTTCTGCGATCCTTCGGAAGTCCACCCGTGTGGTCTCGGTATCACTCGTCTACGCGTGTTCCCAAGCCCAAGTGCGGCCCAGTTCGTCTCCTCTGTCAGCGGTCCGGCTCTCGCTTCTCTCGCTCGCGACTCTTCCCCCCTACATACAGATCGAGAAGGGAGGGGGAGGGACGGGTTGGCTGTCTGGCGGACGCCCCCAGAACCACGCACGTTGGCAGCGAACGCGCTAAACCCCGCAAGGAGCGCAGATAAACAACACGCAGAGCAACGACAATGCGACTGTCGTCAACCCAGATGCGACGCAGAAGCCTCTATGCAAACGACAGCGAACCTGCATGGACACGGACCGAGCGAGCTGGCACGCAACGCGGCAGAAAGGACATTCTGGACATCTGAACCCTGAACGGACCCGCCGTCGACAGAAACGCAAGTAAACTTCTTCTCGCTGTTTACCGCGGCGGATGTAGCTGCGAACGCCGCCCATTCCGCCCTACGGACGCGGCTTCAGCTATCTGCACTTCTGCTCCAGAACAGCTGGAGCGGCGTGTCTCTGGGACAGAATGTGCTGCACACTTGCAGGAAAGCCTGGCCTTGTGACGGGTTGAATCTTGCCACCGCTTGCTCCCGAAGTGACTCGCTTTATCTGACCACCAGCCCCGCGTGCTACCTAGATAGCGACTTGTGGTACTACGTTGATACCTACATAATCCTCCTTCCCCCGCCTCCTTCTCTTCTTCTTCCTCCGTGTCGCCGTCGTCGTCTTCAGAGACAACGGCCGTTCCTTCGCTTCTCCCCCCCCAAGGGCATATGCACGTTGACCGAATGATGGGCAGAAACCGAACAACTCACCGGAGCCACTCGAAGCTTGCTGGCCAGATCGAAAGGAAAAAAAAAAAAGGAAGAAAAAAAAAATCCTCAAAAAAAATTTCTCCACCGTTGCAAGCTCCCCATCCAGTCGTGCGTGTGCGTGTCGTGCGAGGGCGTGACCTTGCATCCTTCATTACGCTCGTGTGTATGTATGTATGTATGTATGGGGGGTAGATACATATGCCAACTATGGACAACCTGGTTGGCGGCCAGAACGGCGGCGAGGCCCCCCGCCGCACAGGTAGATATCTATTGTGCTCACTATACTCTGCACTCGCACACCTCGGTCATCCGTCGCGATAGGTACTTATGCAGAGATGTTTCTCTCTCCGCTAAAAAAACCCCCGTCGTCCGCGCCTCCGCGCCTCCGCGAAACCGTTGGAGTATGTAGATAGAGCTCCACTCTGCTCTAGTCCGACCTGTCGACGCGAACCGCGCACGAACGGGCGACCGAAAGTGTGGACCCTTTCGATTCTTGGCGTCATCGTGCATATCCAGGTACCCAACCTACTATGTAGTTACCTAGTACATACGTATATAGGTATTATCTACGGGTTTCCGGTATTACAGACTTACTATCTATGTAGCATACCCCCTCTCCCGTCTTCCTCCCGGAATCCAATCCAATCCGGAGCTGAGCTGCTTGTCGAATCCGTGGGAGCTGAGGGCGGGCGATATCCCGATCCCGTGATGCGATGTACGTATCCAAGTATCCCACGTACAGAACAAGAAAAAAAAGGCACCGCATCCCGCCCTGTCACGTAGCGCACTGATCTATCCAATGCACTCGAATGAGCGCCGTCATCTCAAGCCCGCAACCGGATACGTTACGTACGATCGGCCTCCCGACTGGACCTGACGGGATCGCTCGGCCGACCGACCGACCGACCGACCGACCGACCGACCGACCGATGTCATGACGTCTATCGAAGTGCGTGCGCACCTATAGGAGAGCAGATTTCGCTCGAAAAGCAGGGCGCGGGGGACGCGGTGCGCAGCCCAAGGGTCCGGTCTGGAACGACTGCGACAGGACAGGGGCTGCAGCCCCCGGATAGCTATATGTATGTAAAGAGGATGGTACTGCCGAGCGGAATACATCCCGTCGTACGATATGATGTATCTATGTAGCTATCTGCAGGGCAGGCGGGCGCGGCGGTCCCGTGGGAAGTTCTGCAACCGCCACCACCGCCAGGTACATATTGCGCCAGGGCCCGCTAGATCCCAGGCAAGCTAAGAGCCTCCTACACACAGGTCGAGCGATGGCGCGAGGCCTTGCTCTGCCGGGGCGAGTGATACATTGTGCAGCACGCGTTGGCCTATCTGTATGTAACTGCAGAAACCGGGGATATATGTAGGTAAGTAGATACGTATGTATGTATGTACCTGCTCTAAGGGTGGGTCGGGACCGTATACCAGAAGCGTCGACCGGAGACGATCCCGATCAACGTGTCCAGAGTCATATACCTACACGTCCCATATCGTGCTTACGGCGTGTCGTTTCCGGGATCCGGAGGCGAAACCGGCTCCATCTCCATCGCTGTCTGCGGTGTGCATATGTACGTCCATGGATCGACACGAGGAATCCTCGTCGGCGAGCCTCTATGGATGCCTTGCCCTCGTCGGGGGGGGGGGGACGTGTCGATTCCATGCTCGGTCATGGAGACGGAAAGCCAATGGACGTCCCGGGTCGGCAAGCCCGCCTAACATGCGCTTTACCCTTCCACCGGCACGTAGTTGGTATGTAGCGGCGGATACGCTGGGTGTCTTGAGGCTCTCTAGCTACTGCCGGTAGCGGGGGCGCGGGCGATACGGCTGTATGCTCTCTCTCGTCTCATCTGTCCCGTCCGTATGACGGTCTGAAATGATTACCCCAAACGGATTGTAGACGTGAAAGAATGATCAGACCTCAGAGTTGATAGCAGCATATCCTTATTCCGATTGTAGATAGCATTTAAGGTATCTCCACGTCTCCTGACGAGTTCCTTTCCCACCCCCCTCTTCTATGATCTCCTATCCCTCCAATCTCCAGCGTTAATAACAACCGGTACTAAATATGCAACCAGAAGAAAAGAAAAGAAAAAAGGAACGAAGAACGAAGAATAAAGCCGAGGTGTGTAATGTGTAGGGTTGCCTGGGGTGAAGGTAAAAAAAAAAAAAACGCATAAGGATGAAAGAAGAAGAAAATGTTACAGAAGAATAGAAAGATCAGTTAGAATAACAGTCGAAAAAGGAACCATAGATAAGATGCGGTAGAAGCAACAAATTCGTTCGTACTCACTCTCATATTGCTCCCTCCGCTCAGAACGACTCCGACTCCCTCGTCAGAAGGAAGACAAACACACAAGGCCAAAAAATGTAAACCTATCTACTCCCCAGTCGCCACCATCCGCCCACCGCTCCTCGCAATCCAGCCAACCGACCAGACAGAACCAAGAAACAGAAACAGGCCGAGGGATAAAAGGAATATAATGAAAACAAAAGATTGCTCTACCGACTCCTGTCAAAGAACCATGAACCTCTCTTGCTCTGCTGACCTTCCTGTTGCGCCGAGCTGCCCGCGGTCCCTGGCAGGACCGGGGCGGTTGCCGCATCGCCGCCAGGGGTTGTAGCGCCACCGCCTCCACCTCGTAGTGGTTTGGCGATACGGCTGCCCTGAAAGCTGAACTGAGCGGGTCCGCCAAGCCCTTTGGTGCCAATCTTCGCAGCCTCCAACCGATCCTTGACGGCAGTAAGCTGGGTCTCGAAACTGTGGTTTGTCAGCAGGGAAGCCTTGTAGTTATATAGCAAAGGAGGGCAGCGGAATACCGGTGGTTCGCCGCCGTTAGCTTCTCCTGGGAGTCCTGCAGGAGGCCCTCCAAGCTTTGGATCCGTTCATTACGCGCAATGAGTTTCCTCTCTGCGATAGCAACCTCCTTTTTCAGTCCAGAGTTTTGTTCCACCAACTGCCTCTGAACGTGTGTCAACTGCTCGAGATTCCGCTCCAGGAAAGCCATCTTCTTCTGCTGGGCACGGCTGTTCGAAGATCGTAGGACGCTGTGATACTGCTCCCTCGTCTCATCCAGAGAAATCTCCAGTTCCACCACCTGGCAAGTATATACAGTGAGCAATATGTCACCATTTTTCTAGAAGAAAGAAATCCTACCCGTTCACACCTATTTTGAAGATCCCGCATCAGGCTCTTCTTCATTTGGTCGAAATCAGCAATCTGTTGGGCAATGGTCTTGCCATTAGGTAGCGCTCCGCTGGCACCAGCCTTGGCCCTTCTCTGTAGGTCCTCGGCGTTGGCCTTCAGCTTCTCGTTCTCTTCCGTCTTCTTTGCGATTTCCACCTTGAGATCCTCCAACATCTGTGTCTCAACCTCCCTCTTGTTCTTGTATGTCTCCTCCAACTTGGCCTTGACCTCGGCAGTGCCGGCCTCGCCGACGGCGCCCTCGAGAACAGCCGCATATTCCTTCTCCAGGACGAGAAGGCGCTTCTCAAGCTCCTCCTTCTTCCGGAAGGCCGCTTCCTGCTCCTCGGTTCGCTCGCTGAGCGAGAGCTCGGCTTGCCGAATGATTCCTTGCGTCTCCAACAGCTTGGCACGGAGCTCCTTGAGGTCATCCGCAGAGATTTCTTCGTCGGTACCCGAGTGCTCCACAAGGTAATCCAGTCTTTCTATAACCTCACGGATCATGCGCTCGTTGTCGGAGAACACCTCGCCGCCGAGGTCGAATCCAGCCATCATTTTAGCCATCTTCTCGGCCTTCTTCTTCTCCTTTTCGTCGAGTTGTGCGGACGCATCTTTAGTTTGCATCTTGACATCTAGCAGTTGCTGCTTGATCTCATCCAGCTCCGCAGTCAACTCCGCATTTGCCTCCTTCAGCCCATCCATAGTGATTTGAGCCTCCTTGCTCTCAAACGAAACCTTCTCGAGTTGCATCTTGAGCTCATTGACATCGGTGGAAAGCCTTTCGTTATCCTTGACCGTCTTCGTGTCGTGCTCCCGAAGGAACGCCAATTCTTCCCGGACTTCTTTCAAAGTCTTCTCTACCGCGGCAAGCTGTGTCTCTTTGTCCGATAGCTGATCTTGGAACTCATTCTCCCTTCGGAGAAATTCGTCCCTTTCGTCCTTCTCGATCGTGATCGGCGTTGGAGCCCTAGTACCTTCCGCTCTGCTGTCTGGTCGCGATGGTGTCGGTGACTCTCGCTCAGCAACCATCCGGGAGGGAGTGTCTGGTCTTCTAGGCCTGGCATCGTGTTTTCCAGAGGTCTCGAGCTTCAGCGAAGGAATCCACTTCTCCTTTGGAACCTTTTCGCCAGCCCTCCAGCTAGTAATCTCGCTTTCTAGATTTGTAATGTACTGGGTATATGAGAGATTCTGCTTCTGCGCCTTGCCGAGCAGAGACTTGAGTTCCGCGGGCGACAACTCAGCATTGACTTTCGCTTTGTTCTTGATGGACTTAGCCCGCATACCGAAGCGCAACGTCGAGAGCGTCTCGTCATCGTTGTACGATGATGGAGAGCAATTGATGATGAGCGTTGTTCGCGAGTTACCTCCAAGCGACTCCTGAAGAATTCTGGTGAGCTTGGAGTCACGGTATGGAACATATGCTGATTTGCCATCTGTTAAGCTGTTGATGACCATCCCCAGAGCCGATAGCGACTTGTTGATCTTCTTCGCTTCTTCCAAGGTTTGCCCAGATGCACCGGTCTTTCCAACCTTTTCGGAACCTGCAAGATCGACGAGGTACAGGGATCCGGTCTTTAAAGAACCAGATTCTACGTTCTTCTGGTTGATCGTGACCACGAAAATCGAGTGAGACCGCGATGATTCTTGGTTCATGTTCGTGGATGCCACTGCTCGCTGTGAACCTCCCCGTCTCATGACTTCGTACACCTCACCTACGCTCGAGACATAGATCTCCAGCAGACCCTTGACATACACTCCCCGGTTCTTGTCTTCGTGAATCGGGAGATTGTCATTAACCGGGTTGAGAAGGTCGCGGACGCGCTCCATGTAGATTTCCATGTACGATACCCTCACCGTGTACTCGATGTTCGATGGTGATTGTAAGATGGACTCGAAGATCTGGGCAACTATCCGAGGGATGATACCTCTTGTCTCTTCGTTCTCGATGTCACCGGCCCCCATCATGGTAAAGGACTTTCCAGCTCCGGTTTGACCGTACGCAAAAACGGTTCCGTTGTAGCCGTTTAGGATATCGTCGACTGTCGGCTTGATGGAAAAGTCGAAGATATCCTTTTGCTTGGATTTCATATCGAATACTCGGTCGAACGTGAAGGTGGATGATTCTTTAGTCTGGACAAGTCACTCGCTCAGTACGCTTATCCATGGCGGGAGTAACGTTACGTTCGTTAGAAGAGGAATGTTACCTTGAGCTCGCAGGTGTCGTCGGACATGAAATCAACGATAGGTTCACCACCTTCACGTATTTCCATCGAGTTCTGCGGTCGAAACCGAGCCACCACTACAGTTGTTTACAAAAGGTTAGCACCCATTTTGTCGGTAACTGATAACTCCGTGGAGTGAGCAAACAAGCTCCAAAACAACATACCCTTGATGGTATTGTAGCTTCCGGTTCCACCACTGCTCCTGACATGTCGGTCAGCTTCAATTTCATCGAGAGGCGCGCGACAGATCGCAATAAACTTACGCCATGATTGCTGCTGTACTAAACGGACGTGCGGCAGTCCGCGTGGATGTCGCTATCGTCGGAGGAGGGGGCTCGGGAGCTCGAAAGCTCGCTCGGGAGTGACCGTGTCAGGGGAGGGTGAGACCCTGATAGCTGATTGTGGTATTGTGAATTGTGGTGTTGTGGGCCGCACAAGTGTTTTCGTAGAGACTGTGTGGGAATGGAACTCGACGTAGCCGCGACGTAGTAGGTATGGACACCAACTCGGGGGAGGGGTGGTGTGTACTCGGTGTCCGACGGGGGGAGAGTTGAGTGGGGCGCCCGAGAACACCGTTCCTCCGCGCGTTTGGAGTGGTGATGAAGTCGTTAAAGTGGAAGCTGTGGAGGGGTGGTTTCAGGCCCACGTCCGGCGGTGGTGATGGTTTCGGTTGAAAAAGATCTGAAGGTAGTCTGAAGCGGAAACGCCGTGTCCTCAGTCCGGCAATAGGAGCAGTTCTGCAAGTTCCTATTTAAGTAATTTTCTAAGTTCACAGGGGCCTCAGTCGTTAGTAATCACTCAAAGTCGACCAGATAGATACTTGATATTCCTGAAATATAACACTGCATTTGACCCTATGTATCCACCAAACTTTGAAGGGTACCTGGTCCTATCCAATCGGATCTTGGATGATCGAAATTTGACAGGAATGCGATTTGGGCGGGCAGATACCTATCTAGAGTAAACTATCTTCAGCTCCGCAGTTGAAAATTATACCCTGTTTAAGTTATCAGCAAGAAGCGAAGCGTTATAGCCACCCAACTGACCGTTCTAGATATTGCCTATTACCTAAGGAGAGTGACAAAAAGTAACAGTACTTCGTAGCCAAACAAAGCAAAAACAGAAGAAACAAGAAAAAAAGCGTTCGGACAAAAAGCCGCACGCCACCCGCAAGCAACCATCCCAACCCAAAATGCTAATTGACTTTCGCAAGACAAAGAGAAAGGATGTCGTGAACCATCAAGGAAACGGAAGAAGAGGAAGAATGGTATTGTTCGTCATAAAAGCATGAAAGGTTGTATTTTACATCCGGACCCCAGTACGGTCAGCTGAGTGAACTTAGCCCTCCCAGCTCCTCTCAACGGTCTCCCTCACTCTCTTGGTATATTCCCTTCGATTCTCCTTGTAGAGGTTGCTGGCTTCAACATTCGCGGGACTGGCGGTGTTCGGATCGTTCAACAAACTGGGCACCAAGTCAGCAAATTGGATCCGCTTTGCATCGATGAGACATCCATCACCTCTGTATACTCGTCAAAATCGCTGCAACGTCGTACGTCGGACTCCAGCGATTCTGCAAGATGTCGAGGCAAAGCTCTCCGGTAGCGTAGACGTTCGGGTGGAACATCTGCGAGATGAACTTGACTCCAGGAGGCTTGTTCGGGTATTGCTCCTCAAAATGCATCACTAAACGAAAGGTGCCGTCTTCGAAGGGAGTATCAGCAGGTCCGATGATGACAGCGTTCCTTAGTCGAGCCGAGAGCTATCAGTGATGTGCAACGGCAAGGACAGCTCTACAAAGCGTCCTACCAAGTCATGACATTGTCGCTGATGGGGGAGGCGCTGACACCAGCTGGCGGGTCGGTCTGCATACGCTAGAAGGACAAGAGTCAGTAATGGGTCTCAAGGTAAATACGGTTGAACGCCACACGCGACACGCAGAGCTACCAAAAGCTCGCAAAGCATGCGGAAGCAGAACACAGAGGAGAGCACAAACCTTAAAGTCGCGCATCAGACGGCGGCGAGCGGAGGTAGACATGATGGGTAGATGCCAGCGGCGGCACAGGCACCGAGTAAGGTTGTTGCAACTGTTGTTGGTTGGTGAAGCGCTTCACGAGATTGGAGCGGAGAGCTTGGGGAGGCTAAAGGCGAGAGGGGAAGTGGATGGAAGGCTGAACAAGTATGGCGCAAAGAACTTCCATGGATACAGGGCATTACTCAGCATCGCGCTAAGCGACAATAGCGGACCAGTTGCTCGCAGCAGCGACAAACCTTGTCTGAGCTAGGTGTGGCTGGTATAGTTAGCTAGTGTGGCTTGTGAGGCGGTGGTTTCGTTCGTGCTTGAGTGCTTTTATCAAAACAACTGCAATTGAGATGAGAATGGTATTGCAGGAGGAATGGCGCCGTATCTAAGTCTTCTAACTGCTATGCAGCGCTGTAATGCTATTGGTAGAAATAATTTTCATAGTTGAGCAAAATCATGTCTGTAATTCTCCGACTTGGGTTTATGTAATGTTGTAATTACTTGATTCTCCTACTTCTCAGCTGTGCTACAAATCTTTAATCACGTTGTTTATTGCTACTTCAACTCAATACTTAAAGAGGAGAAGCTCCATTCTCGGAACTTCTGATGTCGTGCGAGTGGCATACCCACCAGCCTCCACCTCGGCTATCCGCGGCGAGGATTCGAATCACATGCCATGCCACAGTTCAGTTCCGACCCTTTGGTAAGGGAGGGACAGCATATCAACGCACTTCCTTCCCCCACAACCGCGTCAGATTCCTCCTTTAATCGAACTCCAGCACACTCAAGAAACCATGTCGTTCGCTACGAGAGCCCTACGAGCCAACAATTTTGCCCTTAACGCGGTGGCATTTCGCCGCTTGAGCTCCTCTGCCGCCTGCTGGGCAAATGATGCGTATATTCTATCAGCGGCACGAACCGCCACCGGAAAGGTTTTACACTCGACTCCTGGCTTCAGGGCGGTATCTGACAGAGTGGTAGTTCAATGGCGGCTTTAAAGATGTCCCTGCACCCGTCCTCGGTAGTCATGTAGTGAAGGCGGCGCTACAACGTTCCAGTGTCCCAGCTGAGCGAGTGACCGACGTCTACTTCGGCAACGTGCTCCAGGGTGGTGTCGGCCAATCACCGGCAAGACAAGTTGTGATGTTCTCCGGATTGCCGGAGGCGACGGAAGCCGTGACAATCAACAAAGTGTGCGCATCTGGACTCAAGGCGGTCGTGTTCGCTGCCCAAAACATCCAGCTCGGGCTATCAGACGTCATGGTTGCGGGAGGGATGGAGAGCATGAGCCGAGTTCCACATTACCTAAGCCGGAACGCACCCCCGTTTGGGCATCGGAAGCTGGAGGATGGATTGATCAAGGACGGATTGTGGGACGTGTACGACCAGATCCACATGGGCAACTGCGCAGAAAACACCGCCAATAAGCTTAAAATCAGCCGGGAAGCGCAGGACGAATACGCCATCGAATCGTACCGCCGGGCAAAGGCCGCTTGGGAGCGTGGACAGTTCAAAGCCGAGATAGTTCCAGTTAAGGTACCCTCGCGAAAAGGCGAAGTTGTGGTTGAGATCGATGAGGAGTACGAAGCCGTCAACATCTCCAAAATCCCCACGCTGAAGCCAGCATTTCAGAAGGAAGGGGGTACCGTGACTGCCGCGAACTCTAGCACTTTCTCCGATGGCGCCTCTGCTCTTGTCCTTGGATCTCAAGCTATCGCTCAGGAGTACGGTGGTAGTAAGGGCGGAATTTTGGCACGGATCGTGGGCTACGCCGACGCGGCCACAAAGCCAATCGACTTCCCGCTTGCACCCACCATCGCCATTCCATTGGCGCTCGAGAGAGCTGGCCTCGAGGCGAAGGATATCGCTAAATGGGAGATCAACGAAGCGTTCGCAGCGGTGAGCAAGGCAATCGGGCAGGTCTTGGAGCTGAACGCCGAGAAGGTCAACGTCAACGGTGGTGCGATTGCATTGGGGCATGCTCTAGGAAGCTCCGGAAGTAGGATACTGACGAGTTTGTTGTACACTTTGAGGCCTGGAGAGTTTGGAGTGGCAGCTATCTGCAATGGTGGTGGTGGTGCGACTGCGGTGGTAGTACAGCGGATTGATCATGTCTGATTACGAGCGAAGCCTGGCAGGCTGTGCACCTTCGTAAAGCGGTTGCATTTTGTTTCATTGGGATGAAGGTGGGAATGAGACGCGGGCTCAGTGCATTGATAAACCGTTCAATCTCCATTTTTGAGATGGCTATTTATCCGTGGCTTGGTACTCTATCGGTAGTGGTGGTGGATGTTGTTATTTTTCTAATTTCATTAATTTGCACTCGACCATGATTACGTCAACATTTTGTGAGTGACAGCTTATGAGCATATGCATTCACTATCAGAGCGAGTTTATTTCTCATCCTTGATCAATGTCATATTCTCCTCGAACTCGGACTGCCTAAACCAAGCACTCAGTGCCAAGTATGCAAAACGTAAAACGTATATGTGGCTTTCCGACAGCACCCGCTTATTTCTTCACTACCTCGCACCCATTTCAATCACAAACTAGCCCCACATGGTGTCTTCACTATATATATTTACGCGATCGCACGCGATAATGAATAAAAAAAAACCCGCGTGTTTACGCGATGACAGTCTTGGCGCGTCGCAGGCGCGCTCTCACCTAAACTCAGGAACACGCAGAACAACAACAGCTTATGCTTCAGACTGACCGACCCCGCAACATTAATGTCCTCTTAAACACCACTTATCCGAAGAATCCTCGTTCTCACCTGTCCCTACCAGTCCAAGTCAACACGAGCCCTTCGCACTCGAACCCCATTGTCCAACGGCTGTTAAACCCCCGAACGTTCCGACCACTCACTTCGAACCCGCCCTCCACGCCCAAGAATCTGCATCACCGCAAAACATCTCTCCCGAAGGAGAAGAAAGAACCCGCACTCGCAATTCTGGATTCGATAAGAGGAAGTCAAGCCAGTGTTATACACGTATTATCCGTACTTCTCCTTAATGTACATTCCACGCTCCCTTTTCTCGTCCGCCTACGCCCACTTGAAAGAGAACGCAAATCCCTCAACCACCTCGGTTTTGATCCTGTGCGCCCTCGACACCGATTCTCTTTGTGCAGCGCGCATCCTCGCCTCCCTCCTGAAGCGAGACTACATTCTACATCAGATCAAGCCGGTAGCCGGATACCAAGACCTCAAGAAGGTGAATGAGAAGCTAGTCAAGGGCAACGATGAGCTGAAATTTATTGTATGTCTTGGAATGGGGGGACTGGTTGATCTGTCGGTTTTTTTGGAACTGTCGAGAGGGGGTGGAGAAGACGGTTTGGAGTGCTGGGTTATAGATGGGCGGAGGCCATGGAATCTATACAATGTCTACGCTGGTGGGAAGGAGGGCGACGAAGACGTTGCTGCTAGAGGTGGAAAAGTTACGGGAGGTCGTCATGGCGTTGGTGAGGGTGTTGGCGGGATCAAGTGCTTTGACGACGGCGATATTGCGGAAGAGATGCAACGAGAGCAAGTCGCGTTCAATGCCTTGATCGAGATGCCGGACGTGGACGATGACAGCGACAGCGACGACGATGATGACGATAATGAGGCAGTGGCCAGTGATGACGAGGAAGGACAGGGTGGTGTCAATCTCGGCCTACAGAGTAGCCAGAACAGCGCCCGAAAACGTAAGAGTTCCGGCGACCTGATTGATGGCAGCGAAGATGAAGACGGTGCGGCCAGATCACGACGGCCACGGTTAAACAGCGATGCGGGGGTACTTGTTTGCCTCTTCTTTATCCCGTATAACGGTAACTGATGCGCGATAGTCTTCTGGTACCTCCACTCCCATACTTCACAGACACACCCTCCTCTCGCATGTGTCCTCGCGCCCAATGGGATCTTCACCTCCACCACTGGGCAGTGGCAATGTTCCTATTACCACTTCGCCGTCACAGCATCTCCCATCGGAACCTCAACTACCACTCTCGGGGGCATCGGCTGTGACGCTTCGCCGCAAACTTCGCCGATTACGACGGAAGCATGAGGTGGTGATTACTGGATACTATTCGCAGGGAACTTGGTACGGCGAGCCTGTCTCGAGTCTTCTCTATTCCCTCGCTGCCGACTTGGGTCGCGAAGACAACGACACCCTTTGGCTGTCTATTGTCGGGGTGTGCGCTGGCGAGACATACGGCCGCACCATCAACTCTGGCCCTCCAAGAATTGCTGGTGGTGGATGGGGCGCCGACACTCGTGAGGACCAGATACGTGGCATTCTGAAGGATGAAGTTCGCCGGCTGAACCCACCTGACCTGAACGGATCAGCCTCGAGTTCCGGAAATGCCAACGGTGTTTCAGCAGTCACCGCCCTGCAAACGACGGCACGATCACCCTCCGATACGAGCATACGTATCAGTCCGGAATACCGGTTCATGCTGATCCGACACTGGTCTCTGTACGATTCGATGCTGCATTCGTCGTATCTCGGAACGAAACTACACATCTGGTCGGAAAGCGGACGGAAGCGGCTCCACAAATTGTTGGCAAAAATGGGCTTCAGTCTCAGCCAGTGTAAACAAAGTTACACGCACATGGATATGGATCTCAAGCGTACATTAAAGGAGAAACTTGAGCGATACGCACCGCTGTACGGTCTCGATGGTGTTGTCAAAGAGGGTTTCGTGCGCTGCTGGGGATGGCGGGGATGTCTCAGTGCGGTAGATGTTGCATACGTCGTTGGCGGCATCCTGGAGGTCGGGAAGGGCAAGAAGGCAGGGCAAAAGAGCGGCTTGGTTGATCCCAATGACGAAGCCAGTGAGAAAGCGAGCCGTCTAGAGGAAGAAAAGGAAGTTGAAGAGTGGATCACCAACTTCTGGGATGCCTATGATTCTTTGACTAAGTAGGCTCCCTCCACTCCTCCACCCTGAACACAGCACTAAGATGTGCCCAATAGTATCGAGCAACTCAAATCAGCCCTCCCTATCGCCATGAACCTCCACCGCGCCATCTTGCGTACCGGAACGGCGCTGATCGAGAAGCGTCAGATCCGATTGCTGAAGGCATTCCGCCTTGCGGTCGTAAAAGAAGGCCCAGATCTCCCAGTGTTTACGCATCCTAACGCGCTTTCAAAGCTGGCACTCTGGATATCAGAAGCCATCTTAGAGCAGGAACGTGAAGCTTCGAAGAAGAAACATCTGCCGCTTGTCGTTGCCTCGCTCAACGAGCGGAGGGGCATATATGTCATTGTCGGAATCGCCCTTGGGGCTCATGTCGCCAATACTCTGAAGATTAAAAGGAAGAAAGAAAAGAAAGCCGCAAAGGAAGAAAAACGGCGAAAGCTCGAGGAGGAAGGTCTTGACGGCGAAGAAGAGGAGGAGGAGGAGGAGGACGACAGTGATGACGACAGTGATGGTGGGGACGAAATGGAACGGAAGGGCGGAAGAAATCGATTCGGTATTGCTTTCCAGGATGTGGCCGCTTCCACCCAGGCGCGGATCCGGATTGACAGCTTCGAGGCGACGGTGGTAGAGGTAAAACGAGACGATCTCGCAGGTTTTCTCGAGTCGCTTTCCCTCAACCTGAATCTTCAGTGAGCTGGCGGTTCGATTTCGCTATTGGGATATAATGAGTCATGGCAGACCGGACTTCTTTTGTTTCTTTCCCTGTGATCCTTTCTCTTGTATATATTTGGTTTCTCACTCGTCTTATTGTAGGTGTTGACTGATACAGGCAACTTTGTTTTTGGGCCCCTTTTGTATGTGTCTAGCTGTAGGGTTGAGGACTTTCTTTTTTTTGCATCCTTTTCGTTTTGTTTTTGCATGGTAAGAGTGGAGTGGAGCGGGAACTGTTGGAACGGGTATTATAAAAACATGAACTGTACTTGTAAAGTTATATTCTATCACTAGTTTTTGGTTCTTTTTATTGGTCTTTTCTATGCTATTCTTTCTCTTAATGGATTGCTTATTCTGCTGCTGTTTCTCTGGTTTCTATTCCGTCTTTCCACATTGTACCCGTACTACATAGAGTTTGGCATGGGGAATTGTCCTTAGATGATCTGTGCAGTGCAGTTTGATCCCTCACTTTGCTAGTTCGATGCGACAATTCCCACATTCTGGACCGTAAGAGGGAGAGAGTGAGTTGGGTGGGAGGAAGGCCGTCGTGTGCTATAACGCTAGCTCTGGCTCACGAGGACAAGTCTTATTGCCGGAATTCTCATAGCTGGTGGCAGCGGTATTATTTACAGGTCCTTTGTTTCGAACCGCCCCGTACGGACGAGAAAACCCCATGAGCTTCAGATCGCGCACCACGGAATCTACATCACCCGTATCTTCGGTGATCCATATCACCGAGTCGACTTCCGACTTCCCTCCCCCACCTCCTCCTCCTCCTCCGACCAAAAGCTTCCATCCTCAGTATCTCCACACGGCGGGTAATTGAAACGCGATGAGTTTAATTTCTGAAGACATGGACCCCCACAGCCACCGAGGCCATGCCATCCTCGACAGCGAATACTCGCCGCCCGTCCTCTTCCCCGTGGAGGCTCCATCAACCACCGGCGTGTCTCCGGCGCGGTTATTCTTCCTCTATCCTGAGCCTGGTATCCCCGGGATCCACCGCGCCCGGAATGTCAAGGACACGGAGCCGTCGGAAGGTATGTGGGTTTTCGAGCCGCGGTTTGGCGGCTTCGTGGAATGGAGGATGGAGGACGAGAGTTGGTTTGAGGCTCGGTGCTCGACGGAGACGTTGCAAGAGGATGGCGATGGCGATGGGGACTCCGGCGGGGTTTCAATACCGATCATGATGCCGGCGACACCGCAGCAGGCACATCATATGGGAAGGCCAAGGGCCGGGCTAGGGATGCCGCACCCGGGGATGCCGGTCAAACTCCCGAGGGGGCCGGGCAGTGCAGCCAGTGGGGGAGCTAGTGTTGGCGGTGTTGGCTGGGTGAGAATACCCCCGCCAACATCGTATCTCAACATCCCCCCCGGCATGTCTAGTCCCAACCCTTTGATCAGTCCCTTCCTGTCAAACACCCCCGCCGGCTCACCCCTTCTCCACGACACCAGGCCAGACCTCATCCTCCTCCTGCCGCCGGGAAACACACTCACCCGGGTTCCCTTCCCGTCCACCAACCAAGATGCGGTGCTGTTCCAAGACCTGAAGCAGACGTACACCGCGCATCGGGGGCGCTGGTGGACCCTGAAGCATCTCCAGCAGATCCGGATTGTGGCCCTGCCCCAGGCGCACGTGGAAGTGATGGAATTCCCGTACGACTCGCTGCTGCGCGGGATCAGGGATCCGGGGATGGCCACGAAGCGTGTGGACGGATTGGAGAAGGAGGTTATCGACAGCATCCAGATGCTGCGGAGCGGCGATGTTCAGGGTGGAACCAAAGAAGGGCTAGCTCTCGAGTTCGTCGAGGGGTGGAGCTGGCGGAGATTGGCGGCAGCAGTGGTAGTGGTTGTTGGGTTAGCGGTAGCGGCGGCGAGCGCGTGGAAAGCTTTAGGAGGTGAGGGAGGCGTGATGGTGGGGTTGTTGCTGGGGGTTTCAGTCTTCCTGGTGGGAGTGGCGATAACGGGCATATGGATTGTAGTAAGCTGGTGAGTGATGGGTGGTGATTCATGCGGAGCCTTGCGTTGCGATTCCCATGTACATAACGGCTGGGGCTTCTAATCTATGCGCTATACTACACACCCATCACTACTCATCACGACCGTGGTGTGGTCGGTCCGCCGAGGAATGCCGTTTGGCCATTCCCTTCCAAAACACCGCTGTAAAGAACATGCCCATGGCGGCCAATCCGATGCCGAGATAATGTGCGCCCCGAAAGCGCAAGAAAGGCTAAGGAAACGAAGACCAATACTAGGCCTGTGACTCCGACTGCACTGCCAAGATAATCTACGGTGCCTTCTCATCTACCATCCAGTCCTTGCGCATCCGGAATCACAGCCCACGAAGCCAGCGCAAGGCCGGCACACACGAGGCCAATCTTCAATATATCCATCCCCACAGCAGCCCCGTCTCTGTTATGGCAGCACCCCACGCGGCACTAAGGACATATCCGTCGGGCGTAATGGTGTCGAAGACACAGAACGCAAGCATCTTCCGCGATTGATCGCGCCGGTACTTGGTGTCTGGCCATGCACCGGCAAGCAATGCTGCGACATTGGGCATCATAATCGAAAGGCCGATGCCGGCGAGTGGCCTTAGCTCGTCGAAAGCGATATGGTCACGAACGGAGCCGCACGTGAGAGTGAAGATTGCGAGCCAGAGCCAACCTATCAAGAAGAGGTTCTTGCGACCATAGATATCCCCGAGACACCCAGTTGCCAGGACGAATGCGCCGACTGTGCATCTGGCATCGTAAGCAACGAATCCCTGGAAAGCTCCCCGGGGGGAACGGACGAGTAACTTGCCACAAACCAGCTCTGGTCTGCCGGCTTATCGGCCTTCCGCGACAGCTGCTATCGGTATGATGGTATTTCCCAGATTGACTTGCTATTCTCCGAAATACATGTTAGCTCACGTGTTCTGTATAAAGGAGCTATGGAGGGGCAGGGGTCTACTGTGATCGATTGCACTGACGTAACAGTAATAAACAGGATCTCGTGCCAGAGCCTGCGGAAAACATTTGGCGCCTTCGTGCCGCTCTCCAGCTACTTGTCGGCCATGTCTTCCACGCCTATCGCGGTCATCGTGGTGCCGAGCGACATTTTGCTTGTCGAAGCCGTTGCCGCTGGGCCGCCGGGCGTGTGGAAAAATGTGTGGTACCGAATCGTATCTATGTAATATCACCTGGCGACATGGTCTCCTATGGGCAGTTCCTTGACATCTGGAACCATTCTGGGGGTCTGAGGTGGCATGATATCAAGATCTCGCTGAGGTGAATTGAGGTTGGGTAGGGCGTCGGACGTCCCCGTTTTGCACGCAATCAAGGAGACGGATATATCGAACTTCGCGCTCGGCGGCGAGCCGGATATCTATATCTAGCATGGGGGGGCGCTATATCCAGAATTCCGCACACCGATTCCGCAACTGGCAGTCACCAGGGTTTTGGGAGAGCGACGCAGTCACGTGACTAGCTAGGGGAATGCGCCTGGACCTGGATCTCGACCACATAGTAGTCGGAAAGACTGTTCAGGGCACGGGGGGAAGATCTTTATTCCGGCGTCCACCATTGGCTTTACCAGTCAAAGTTGTGATGCGACCCGCACAGTCACTAACTACCCTCAGACCGAGTGGGCTACTGCCATGGGTCGCCGCTTGGCCGGGAAGCTCCGGGCTCTCTGCGGGGACGGAAAGCAGAACCAGACCTTTCCGTTAGATGTTGGATCCCGTGAATCCCCCTCGCCCCGTCCGACCGATTATCTCCCCAATCTCGTAGCTCAATCCCACCGCATTGCGAAGGTTGACGTCGCGGAGAGCGTCTCAGCTTTCCAGCCAATCAGCCAAGCTTGGTGGTGGTATGGGAAGAAGCAAGAGCGAACCGTCCATACATATTCCAGAAGCAAGTAACACATTTGGTCTGACTAAACAAGCATCGAAGTAAGCTTAATTTTATCCCACATACCTATGGAAGCGAGGATCGCCTGGCATTACTTTGAGTAGATAAGTATGTATGATAGGCAAGTCAAACACTTTGTGCACGTGCGTGGTGATTCTCGTATTCGGCCGCGGGTACGACTTTTCGTCTGCAAGCTAGGAGAGATGACCATCGCCAACAAGGAGCTTCTCGATCACGGGGCTCACTCGATGGGGAAGGACCAGAAACAGTGCGTAGTTGTGTGGGCGGTTGCGATTAACTCGCGAGAGACTGACTGGCCAGTAGGGCTGAAAGCCACACGTCCAAGTCAGCTGAAAAAGGTACGTATGTAACTACTAACTACGTGCAAAAAGCAACGTCGGGCTGAGAATAGCAACCTACTAGTATCACGAGCCACATAATACTCGTGGTTTCATTCCAGTACCTGCGCTTCGACGAATGATAGTAAACCCCAATGCTGACCGTGATGCAGTGCTCTTTGCAACATACGCCCTACAGGTAGGTTCAGCTTAGCCGCTTCAGCAGGCGACGAAAGATGGGAAAGAGGAGAAATGCCATGTAGATGATAGTACCTATCCATCGTGAAGGACTGAACTGGTTGTCGTATAAAGAGGTCGGTTCTCCCGGTATATTTTGATCCCTCATCCTCACCACAGCCACAGACTCACCAGCATCTTCACCCTCTTTTCGCTTCAGAAACCAGATCTCCTTACCACATTCCCTCATATCGATCGAGATACTCTCACCGCTCTCTCACCACTCTCACTCGCTCATCCATAATGCTTCAATTCGTCCTCCTCGCCGCCATCAGCCTCGGCTTCTCCGCTGCCCTCCCGGCTACCACTACCAACACCGACGTACCCGACCACACCACCGCGGCTCCGGAGTGTCCGACCTTGTGCGCGGACGCCGTCAACGAGTGCGGCATGTGGTACGGCGGCTGCTACCCCGAGCCGAAGTGCGCCGGTGTGCCCGCGCCCATCTTCACGCCGCCGCCGTGCCCGTCCTCGCCCCCGCGCGAGCCCATCCCCTGCACCATGTCCATTTGCTACGACGGCATCGACGAGTGCGGCCAGGGCTTCGGCGGCTGCACCCTCGCTCCCCAGTGTGGCGGCCCCGTCAGTCCCACCTTCTCCCGTCCCAGCTGCAGCTTGACCACGCCCCCGCCCGCCGCGAAGACTACGCCGTGCTCCACCACCGCCAAGAAACCCAAGATCACCCGGAAGCCCAAGGCCACCCCGAAGCCGAACCAGAAGCCCGCTGGAAAGACTACCTCTTGCTCTACCTCCGCCAAACAGCCGAAGACCAAGAACGTATACCACCCTGCGGCCACCGCCGCTCCCACCCGCAGATATGTTTAGGCTCTAGAATAGCTGTTATGTTGTCGATGCCTAATGGGCTGGATGAAGTCTGGACTGGACGGGGAGAAATGGTCTTTGTGGGGGTATTCAGTCTAATATATATGTAATGCCTGTTTTTTGGCGCCGGGGTGATATCCACTTGATAACTGCGGCGATACCGTGCCGTTCCCACTGTCGTGTCATCCAAAAGCCGTATCCACTGGGCGCCTCCCCGGAGCTCATCCTCCTCCTCCTCCTCCTCCTCACCCACGTATCTGATGATCCTCTCACGGGGCCGTAACTGGGACGAAAGGGAGTCTGTAACTGGGACGAATGATACAGTCCACTGCGTCGGCCTCGGGGCAGCTCCCGCAGCGCAAGATCCCGTGAATACACAAGGGGCGCATGTAAATCCAGTGATGTACGCGGCGACAGCCTAACTGGTGAATCGTGAATTGTGCGCAAGTAGTTGAGGCCGCTTCATCGTTCGGATAGGCCGGGACTAGTGGGGTGCTGGAGCTTGAAGCTCTAATATGGCGAGAATGACTCTGGAATGATGGCCGGCGTGGAAATAGTGCGTAAAGCTACAAACTCGAGAGCTTAATATCATTAGAATCCATAGATATATGCCAATCACAAAAGGTTATCGTGGAAAGGGCCTCCCCCGCACGCAATGCCGTCATAGCGGTTATGTACCGCGAAAAAACAAACTCGACGGTTTTCCAGAACGCTCAATATTTAATTCATTTCCATTGCCCTGCAGTTTGGAGAGTCCTTTGCATGGATTTTTTTCTCGTCCTCCATGGCCGGCCCCCTTTCAGATATTTTCAGATATATCCACCCACGATCTAAGATCGGACGTGCCTCTATGATCTCCTCCTAGTCAGTGTTAGTCGACACGCGGCCCAGTTATTGACCAGGCTCTGGGGATGTGTAGGTGGTGTACTGCAGCACCATTAGTCGGACTCCAAGAGGGAGAGGGTGGAAGGAACTTACGGTATCGTCGTGGGTGCGGCCTGCGCTCAGCGACAGGCCGAATTTCCGGTAGCTAGAGAATGCTGAAAGCCCGTTAGATGTTTTACCCTGCTAATAGTTAGGGGACGCTCTGTGGACACTTACAGCGATGAGACCGGAGCTCTTGGTGACGTGCCACGAATTGATTCCACTGCTCACGGACGGATCCCTTTTCAGCGACACCGTACTCCTCGATCACACATGATTTTCCGGTAGCCTTGCAGGCCGCGACGTGACCGCTGATCCACTGGTTGCCCCAGGAGCACGTCTGGCCCCAAGAGGTGATGTACAGGTGAAGCGTTCCGAAGTCGAGATCTTCAGGTTGGCCTCGAAGTCGATGCCGTCGCCACCCTGGTAGGGGTACGGCTAGCTAGATCCGCGGTTGGAGAAACCCTCGTCACCGAGGGTGGCACTGCGCAGCGGCCGCTGTCGAGAGACTTGACGTGCTGTTGCTGCAGGATGTGCTGACCTGGAATCCCCAAGTGCGCACGACTTCAGGCCAGCGGAATAGATAGACTTGAAGGCGGCGTCGACATCGACATTTTAGTCTGGTCTCACCAGTGAGTGCTAAGGTGTACGGAATATGCTGCCCGTCAAAAATATGGAACTGGGCGATCGTTCGTTCTTGTTAGATAACCCAGGATTTTAAAAAACTCCCGATGAGGCAGTGCGCATGAGACTTCGGAACATACGCGAACTCATCCCGGATTGTATGTAGCTATGTAGGTTCGGGGTTGTCCCAACGACACCGTCGCATCGCACAGAACGGCCGTGGGGCAAACCAAAATGGGAAGAGACTCCTACACGAGGACATATCTACGTCTACCAATAGGGCATGTGGAAGGAAGCCTTCCCCGGGTGGCTTAGCTAGCCGTTCACTGGATGCCCTCGACTTGCATTCCGGAACACCCAGCGGGCACATCCGGCGGGATGTACAAAGCGGTGATAGTGAGTGCAGAGCCACCGTAGCGATATCACCGGGGACGAACAGAGCCATAAACCCCTCTGCAGGAGTATCGCATGTAGGTATGTCACTGAGCCGCACACCGAGAATAGCCAACGACGCTGATCCCCAGCCCCACAGCTGGGCTCAGATACAAGCGACCAGACCGATCTACCCCCGCAATTCCTTTGGAATCCCAAAGGACACAAGCCCAGTCTCTTCCGTTTATGCAGATATCTGGTCCGCAGATCACAAGCTTGAAAGTGCAGATCTATCGGGCATGATTCTGACCGAGATCTTCACCCCGCTCACGCATCGAGTTGGCTTGGGAGTTCGGACTCTAGAACCGCTCTCCCTTGAAGCTCGCAGTGGCGGACCGCGGACTCAAAGCCGACGGCACTGAGCATCTTCATGGAAAGGCATTGGGCCTGCGATCCCGATGAGCATAAATATAGAGAGGCTCTTCCAGCCCAACGAGAAGTATGAGAATCAGCCGCATCGACTTCCATTTCTATATACATCTGTCTCCGAACACCCTCTGCCATTCCAACCATAACTTTCAGCATACAACTCCCCCACATAGCCCCCGAAGACGTTACTCACCCAACTCCAACTTCCGTCTCAAGCTCCATCCTCGAATAATCTCCTGTCCTGCTCCGACGGCGCTACCGAAGTTCCATGCGCAACATGCATCCGCCCGACGGCGCCGCGGTCCGCAATATCGTCCTGCTAGCGATTGCAGCCTTAACGAGGAGGGTCGGGATATATAGCGGCGGAGAACCCATTCGGTAAAAATGTAGGACGACCAGTTGTACGAGAATGTAGAGGATGGTTTCGACCGTTCGCATACCAGTTTGCAGGTGCCATTGAAGGAGTTTGTCCCCGCAAACGTTAGTTTCACATGTCCAACGCAAATCAAATTGCGCCCAGGTGGGGGTGGTAAGATCAAGACTACGTCCTGGCCATGGTTGCATGATAATGTTACGTAACCAAGTAGGACTTCCCAAACTGTGTTGGTCGGCAACTTGTCAGCAACTACATACAGGCGCAAAGAGTGCACTGGGCACAACCAATGCTGTTTTGGTTCGATGGAGTCGCCTTTGTTCGTGCCTCTATATATAAACAAGTTTGCAGAAGGTAACCACCTTCGAGATCCTAGGTAACTAATCATCAATACACTTCGTAGATCTTGGCCTAAATTACCGCCAATGTTAATAGAAAGAACCCGATCAGACCACCCCTCACCTCGCGGCGTCCGCAGCATCTGCCTCACTAACACAGGAAATTCAAATTCTGCTCATCGCTGTGCACATAATTTCGACCACTGGAATGCAGATGCCCTGTATGATATCTCCCCTCGAGATCGACGCGGCGTCTAACGCCTTCTGCAGGTGTCGGAAGACCAGAGCATAGTCTATGGTCGCACCAATGGCGCCTGGCGGGTTGGAATCGTCAGGTGTTCGGTCCATGGGACGAGGCGAAGATCGGTGACAAACGGCCACCCGGGGGCTTCAGCGGAAGTGGTGCCACGATATTGGCGGGCTCGCGCATGGAGGCCGAACGCGGTGGATCTGGTGATCCCCGCTGCGGCTTGTCGGATCGCGGTTTGGACTTCAATACTGTGACTAACAAAACCGTATTCCGACGTCCCATGGTCCACGGAGCAATGCCATGCCCCCCGCGGACAATTTTAGTCGAAGAAGCTATGTCACCTGCATTCAGTCCTTACGTATAAACTGAAATGCGCTGCCATGGAAGAGATAACGCGCGATTCACGAGCACTCTGAGGGAGAATTCACAACAACTACCTAACGTATAGTGAGTCGCCGCAAGTATCTGATCGAGCTGGGAGTGGCTGACATGAATTAGTTGGTGTCGTCATGTATCCAACATTCCTCTCAATACCCTGTGAGCTGCATCTCCTCATAGCCGAGCACCTCACTGCCTTCAGGGACAAAGCCTCTCTTGTCCGCACCAGCCGCGGGCTCTACCATTTAAATAACCACCTGTACCGGAGCGCCGTCCTATCCGGCCCAGAACTTAATGGTCCGCCCCGGCGCACCGACAAGCTGGATGCGCAGCCGTGTATCCTCGCCGACCTCATCTCCCGCGGTCGCCGAGGACTGCCCGGACTGAGCCTGCTGCTCGAGCACGGCCTTGATATCCACATCAAACTCGGCGCCGGATCCAGCACGCTCCTCGTGCGCGCCATGGAAACGGAACGGTACGCGGCGGTCCGGTTTCTCCTCGAGAGGGGTGCAAACCCGAACGTCGCCAGCGGCGTCGAGCGCGGCGGCCTCACGCCGCTGCGGATGGCCGTGCGCGAAGGGAACTGCGAGCTGGCACGGCTGCTTCTCGCTCACGGCGCCGAGGCCGATATGCCCGACGCCGCCGGCAAGAAGCCGCTCTACGACGCGGTCGTCAACGGACGTGTCGACCTGTTGCGGCTGCTGGTCGATCACGGCGCGGATATGGACGCCTCGGTCACTGCCGAAGAGATGGATATGCCGTTGAGCCTGGCGTGTGCGAGTTATCAGGGGAAGGTCATGACGTGGCTGATCAACAACGGGGCTGAGACTTCCCGCCTGAATGCCGAGGAGATGGCGTATCTGAAGCGTTACATTCCGTAGCTTTGTTTGGAGCCTTCTGACAGGGCGGATGTTTGGGTGCGGTTCGTACTACAAGGCATGCACGATGGAGCAATCAGGACGGTCTGTACTTCTCTTCTTAGGATTTGGAATCGCGGTAGACGGCTTCTTCCCATCACGCTATGGCCGCATGCAGCCATGTCTTGACTGACTACAAATGCTTGATGTTTTTGCCCGGAAGGTGTGAGGGCTTCTGGTTCCGACCAAAAGTGGTGGTGTCCACCAAACACACCAGAAGCATCAAGACTTTGGGACTGCAAATGTCTTATCCACATGCCGCTTTGTAGCCAACCCGAGCTACTGCCAACCCTACACCTCCACAGCCGTTGTGCGCTTGCCCCGCGATGCGGGTCTGGGGTTCGTCACCATACCCGTCGCCGGAGCCGACACCCTCCGCCGCCGGATCCTTCCCAGTAGCCACCCTCGTCTGCACCTACCGCCGCCACCTCACGGAGGGGGCAAGCGACACTGAAAGGACATCGAGCGGAGCGGTCGCCGCTTCTTGTTCTATTCGCTCCCGCTCACAGTAAATCACCCGCCCGACGCAACTACCACCGAACGTCTCGGGTACAGGCTTTTCCGTATGTAGCTGGGGCCCGAGAAGCCATGAAACTCGCTCTGCATGGAGACGTACCCGAAGGATGAAGCCTGGGACCCGGAAATGCACTTTCACAGTGAGGCTTCTTGGAAGTTCGGACCGCCCACTAGTTAGGTGGTCGGAATGTCGGCAGCACCTGCTCCCGTCGTCGCAGCGCCGCAGCCCATACGAAGTGAAGTCCAGGTGGAGAAAAGCTTGACTTGTTAAAGTCCATAAATTATCCCAGACTCGGGACGGTCTGTAAAAGCAGCCCGACCAGTTGGACAGGCCATGGAAACTGTCCCGGACTTTGTATTTGTCCTTAACAACCTACACCTGCCCTGGTCAAGGCATGGATACAAACAGGGACCAGGTGTGTTTTGGGTCGCCTGCTCTCAACGTGTCGGAGCCCTATTGAAACACGATTCCCGCAGTTGTAGGGGTATAGGATTTCAACCCCTAGACCGAGTTTTATGGCTTCTCGGGCCCTTCGGAGAGCGTAAACTCCCGTTCTCTTCCCCCAATCCTAGCTCTCTGAGTTAGGCTCGCCATGATCAAAACTGGCCGCATGCGAGTATTAAATAAATAAAAAATAAAAAAATCCGTACTTAGTTATGCGCTGCTCTGGATAGATACCCGTGCGCCACGGATGTTGGCAGGATAGTGCCCAAGGGATGGAGATGGAGGAGGAGGAGGAGGAGGAGGAGGAGGAGGAGGAGGCTCACCTGCCGTATCCCGTCTGGGCCGAAGACGAAAAGCCCGAAACGGTGAGTTTCCAGCTACCGTGCAGCAACTACCACATACCTAGGTGCATCTATCCACGCCCACGGCATTGCGTCGGAGCTTTCTCAAGCCGGACGCTGCTTACGGCAGCAACGGGCACGACGTCGACACGGCGGGCACGGACGGCAAGGTGAGTACTCTATATACATTATGTAGTTAAGTGGCAACTGTTCTGGATCATCCTAGAGACGACTAGGTGCATCTATCTACGCCCGCGGCATCGCGTCGGAGCTTTCTCAAGCCGGACGCTGCTTACGGCAGCAACGGGCGCGACGTCGACACGTATTCTATATACATTATGTAGTTAAATGGCAACTGTTCTGGATCATCCTAGAGACGACTAGGTATCACTCGCCGACTGATGACGTCATCCCGCCCGACTCCGCCACTTCCTCCATAGCACGGACAGAGCGGTCCGAGCCACGCACGTGCTCGGAAGATAAGATATCTTTGTAAACCTTCCACGGCCACAGCCACTTTCCTCGCCGCGCCGATCGTGCGACGTGCAGAGTACGTATGTAGGAGTTACATATTCCTCACTGTCATCATCCGTCACTCCTGTCATCCGGACATCGTCGCGCTCTCTCTCAAAACGTACATAACATAGAGTATGTAGGTGTTCCAGCAACGCGTCCACCGACGGACGTTCTCCTGCATGCGAACCGTGCTCTACATAGAAAGCATCTACTGTAATAGCGAACGGACGCACGCGACTTCCGTTCCCCGCCGGGCGAATACGAGGGAGCTATTCCAGACACGTCCTCTGCTGGAAGAAATAAAAAAGAAATTTTAAAAACCACGCAGAGCTCGCTTCCTCGCATCTGCTGCAGCGGGTGCACATCGGTTTCCCGGCGCCGGCAGTTCAACTGCCCCGCCTACTGCATGGGCAGATATGTACATACCTATACCTGCCTACTTACCGCCTACACACATGTATGTAGAGTACCTACCGGGCCAGCTGGAGTCGGCCGGACTCATCTCGCGCGGAGATTTGTGTGTATGGTGTCCCGACGGTGCATGTAATTTCGTCCGTCCGGAGATGAAACGAAGCGGCGAGAGGTTTTTTCTTTTTTTTAAAAATAGGTTTCCTTTTCCTTTCTGTTCGATTGCCGAATGCATGCATAGGATCCGTCGATGTGCGCCTGCGTGCTTACATAAGAGTTACATGCATAACTACAGATATCTATCATACATAGGTACTTAGGTATACATACTTATACATATTAGATTATCTACACAGTAACTATGTATGCAGCCACATGTGGCCAGATCCCTCGGGAAAAACGGATAAAATGTACGCCGCCATATCATACATGGTCTGAATGCGAGTAGACTATGATTAAACAAAAACAAAAAACATGTGGCTGGATCGTAGTCAGTTGGGTTACAAATGTAGCTGGAGGGAACGGCGGCGGGACTTCCGCGCACAAAGTCGCTCGGGGCCGATCGATGCATCCGTGTCAGTGCATGCAGCTGCAGCCCGTTGTTGGTCCGTCGCGGCTAACCATCACCGACGCGTATGTATGTAGATACATACTCTAACATACTCGGCCGCTCCCGCGAGTCGACCCAGCGAGCTTACCGCCGGTTGAGGCTGGCGCAGAGCAGCTATCTGCAACGAGCCACTGCAGCCCTCCATGGCCTCCTCCAACACCACTCCTGGCTCCGCCACCACGCCTACAGATGGCGGAAGCGTGAGCATTGCAATTGCTGATCAAACCATAAAAAGAAAGTGGGTACTCTACCATAGAGTATCTAGAGTATAGATACGTAGTGTGCTCTGCAGCGACCATGCATAGCATCCCGCTTCGACGACGCCCCGGTTGTGCTTTCCCAGTCGGACATCGCGTCGAGAGCTCGACTTCGCGCAGGGGATGGAATCGATACGATTTCCACTGTCGCCTGTAGTTATTAGGAGCACTTTACACAGGTATGTAGATATGACCTGGCAGATCACAGCGCAGCGAGCCTTACATACGATGCAGAGAGGGCGTCGGTAAGTCGAGCACGTCGCGTCGGTATGTGAGTATGTAAGTTAAAAGTAGGTAGGTCGGACAGCACCACTTCACTTCTCTTTTTTCTTTTTTTTTGGTTGGTTTGCACTAAGGGCGCACTAGTCCACTAGTGCAGGTGCTCTAGAGAGTGATGATTTATGAGGCGGAATCAAAACTCGTCGGCGATCCACCAGTCTTCGCCCAATCGGCTCAAGCGAAAGTCCAAACCGGATTCACAGATGCAGAGCTACAAACCGAGCACCCTCCCAGTCGTCCTCCTTCTCGGCACCCCCCCCCCCCCCCACCCCCATCTTCGCCACCAGAATCACTCTCCCCAAGTTCAGCGCAATGCTCCTCATGATTCCTTCGTTGTAAATCTTGAGTGCTTCTTGAAACCGCACGCCGTCTGGAAGGGTCTCGTCGTTTTGGTGCGCGCCTTCATACCCCGTGGTGAAGTTCATAAGCTGGATATGGCTTCGGGGTCATTCCGAGTCCTTTGGGTCTGTTTGGTCAGACAGAGCCCGTGCGACGACGAGTTTTGGATTCCACCTCACACGTTATCACTCTTTAGAGTACACTAGTGGACTAGTGCGCCCTTAGTGCACGAAAAAAAAGTGCCCAACTTCCCGACGCGCTCTCTCTAGGTACTCCGCGCTAAGTACCTCCCGAATGCATGTACCGTGTATGTACTCCAGGTATCTACTCTATGTATCCTCTGGTGTCCAGGCGCTGCCCTAGCCACCAGGATTTCGACTGGTGGCTAACTATACCGTAGGTATCTGCCGGTTCAGAGAACATCAATCTATGTATCTACACCCATAGCTATTCACACCTGCAAATACGCTATGGTACAACATTCCGTATACATACGTTGCGTGCGCACCGGGTTAGTTGTCTACATAAGGATTCCAGCTTTTTTTTTTGGAGTGGTCGTCGATGCTTTTCTAAGAAAAAACCCCCCCCCCCAGTTAACCTTCGGACGTCTGTCGGTATCCGCGTCTTTCCACCTCCTTTGCTTCTTCTCCGGGAACCTGGGATCGAAGCGGAATAAGCACTTGGATAGATACGACCACGGACGTGCGGTATGTATGTATGTGGGCATCGTTACCGTGGTTCGTGGGATCGTTCTACACAAGCGTTGGGATCTCGCGCCAACGTCAACATCAACACCCGCACCAGCACCGGCTGCATACATACATCTGTACGCACGAGCTGTCCGACTCTTTCGACGGAGTAGCGTTTCCCTGCAGCTGCCTGTCCGGTTTACTCTAACTACTGTGCTCTCCACTTGCCTCGAGCCAGGCCTCGTTTCACGGCAGCGTCGCGCGCCCAAACCTCATGATCAACCTGTGTACATTCTGTCTATCTATGGCGTGAACGCAGAGGGTGCAAAGCCAGGGAAAGAGGAAAGGAATCGAGACTGGGGGGGGGGGGGGGGGAGAAAAATGTTGGCACGATTTCGTCGCTGCGGGCAGCCGGAATTCCGATATCCGCAATTCGCAGAGACTTCGCGAGCCGAAATAAAGGCCAACCGTCCAACCAACAAGACGGATGGAACCGGGTTGGCTGGACTCGTCTCACGCAATCCCGCGCTTCAACTGCCGGAGGGCTGCCGTCGTACATATGTGCGTGGAACAAGTGGACGGGGCTCTCTCTCTCTCGCGCGCGCGCGCGCGCCAAACCGGAGACCCAGCAATTATAGCACAACGGATCGATCTCGAATCTACACGCCGGTTCTCGGCGGGGAGGGGGATGTGCGACGAGGACTGGCCGGCCCCGTCGTGACGAGGTTTCATCGTTATTGCGAAGGCAGAGTCTGTGGAATCGTTCGCCTCACCTGGCCCAACGATAAGCAGCTGTCCAGGTCGCACGGATGGGACGGAGCACCTACTCTACGCGACAGCAGCACTCTACGTCGTCCCTGCGCGGACCGGCTTCACGGATCGTGAGGCGTGGGATCCCATGCTGTCGACACAGCTGAGCAGTCAGCGCCGCACACTCGCAGACGTATGTGTCAGCACACAGGCCATCGGGGCTGGCTGGCAGAATCTTCGGCGATGCGTCGCTGCGGCGGGCTATCCGACAGCCTGCAAGCAAGCTGTATATATCCAACGTAAGGTGCTGACTGCGGTCCACCACCAGCAGCAGCAGCAGCATTCCTCGATGCGTGCAGCCGCTGCACTGCAGACGTCGCGGACTCCAACCTGGCCAGGAGAATCTGCGCCCCCCACGAGAAAGCAGCCGCCATCCCACAACGGCGAGGGGTGGACGGAGCGAATTGGGCCATTGCATACATATGTATGTACTAGATATACGGATCCGGCCCCGGACTGGGATGGAGGTGCGCGAATCGCAAGGCGCCAGGCTTCCGCACTGTAGATATGGCTTACAGCATGCGCAAACGTCTAGAACTCCGGCCTCCACTGAGCGGTGGGCAGGACGGTGATTATCTAGGGAAACCTGGATAAAAAGTGCGCAGCCATCGTCTAGAAAGGCTGTATGCGAGTAGATAGATATGTATGAATACATAAACCAAAAAAAAAAAGGACGGGGATTATTGGGAGGATTGGGGGGGGGGGGGGGGGGGGTGTGGGTATTAAAGAGGGGGGTTTT
>Ga0307516_10001337_pt1 | contig 34234 bp, 39 predicted proteins | sample 19_EM_MG_FD_203310 | JGI IMG/M metagenome (GOLD analysis project Ga0307516, IMG submission 203310) | Populus trichocarpa ectomycorrhiza microbial communities from riparian zone in the Pacific Northwest, United States - 19_EM | ecosystem: Host-associated > Plants > Roots > Unclassified | place...
AGCACGTGCAGGACGAAAAAACGAAAAAAGCCTCCCCCCCGTGAAAAGTCACATGTCAACACGTGCAATCTGACAAGTCGCTGAGTGTCCAAAACCGTAAAAACCTACTGCTAAAGCAGCAGGAATAATACGAGTTTGGCGACACCGATTTATTCTTTGCGATTCCAAGCCTCTACTAGCTTCGTTTCGTCGATTAAGATCCGAAGTTCGAGCCCGATTCCGCCGCCCTCGAGTCTTTGAAAAATATTTTAGAGTCCTAGACTTGGACCCAGGACAGTGCATGGATCAAGTTCTGAATTTCACCACGTGTGATCGCTGGTATATAGCCGTGGGCAGCCTCTTTGTTCATTCAACTACTTGCCTCCTTCTCTCAAGCCATGGCCCCCTCTCAAGCCACGGGGAATTCTCAGGAAGGAAGGAATTCATGAGACTTAAGCAGTCGTTGCGCTGGGAAAACTCGTCAACGAAGAACACACTTCGAACAGCTCCTGAAGAAGGCGGAAAGGTGCCTTGCTGGAACGCCATTCCAGGGACCTGTTGGTGCTCTTAACGCCATCCTCGAGGTGATCAATGTAATGTTCTATCATCTCACTGTATCTTGCCATACCTGACGATCAGTTCCTCAAGCGGTTGCGAACAATCAGGACGCGCTCCAAGAACGTGCTATTCAAACTGCCAAACGTCTCGAACTCGTGGACGCCGCATTGCTGAACGCGGAGTCTGACGCCGCAAAAGTCAGAATGCAAGCCTTCTCTGCGTAAATCCGTTCCACGGACGATGGATGTGACGATGAACTGAATTTATACGAGGAATCTTGTCGCAGAAGCCGCCCAACTGCGGAAGATGTCGTCCAGATCGAAGTGGACAAAGATACTGGAGAACGAAGAAGATAAGAAGGCTGTCGAAGAAAGCTTCAAACGCATTGATGAGTGCACAAAGGACTTCCATGTGCGTGACCCATGCGTCCCCCGTCTTGTACAATGAACTTAGTTGTCTGTTACCTCCAGCTCGACATTGTCATGAGCATTGAGAGAAATACAAATGAGATCCAAGAGTCGCTCACTGTATGTGTCCCGAAGATCTCGAGCATGGCGTGTACATACTAACCATGGGTGCCAGGAACTACGTCTTGGTAGATGGCCCCGTTCTAATTTGGCGGCCTACAATGCTGATCTCGAAGGAACCGCAACATTGATTCGTGAACCATGCACCGAGGGAACGCGCGTGGACATACTGGAGCGGATATACCTATGGGCGCTGAATCCTTCGTCGGACAGTCCACACGTCTTTTGGTTGACGGGCCAAGCCGGCTCCGGCAAGTCGACCATCGCGTATACTGTAACGAACCACTTCGACGATGTGGAAGACGCCAGCTCGGACCTGAAATACATCTTGGGAGCCAACTTCTTCTGCTCACGACAATTCGAAGAGACGAAACGGCCGAGGTACATATCGCATACCAGCTCGCTCGCCAATCCAGATCCTATGCTCGCGCCTTGCTTCGGGCAAACAAGTCTGACTCGGTCAATGTCCTTGCCAAGCAGATGAAGGACCTCCTCGTTGTCCCTTGGCAGCAGTCTGCCGGTGAACGCCCTCGCGAACTTCGGCCTTACCTCGTCGTCGTCGACGCGCTGGATGAGATCGAGGACAACGGAGGGTTGACCTTTCTGCAAGAACTGTTGAAGGCCTTCAGTCAAGGTCATTTGGGTGGGCTCAAGTTTCTGGTTACGAGTCGACCGGATCCTGAGCTTGCCGCACTCTGCTTGTCCCTCAACTCTGACGCTGTCTGTCGTCTCTACGAGGTACCCACGGATACTGTTAAAGCCGACATTAGGAAGTACCTAGGTGCGAAGCTCCCGGCGCTTCAAAGCGACCAGCTCGACAACCTTTCCCGGAAGGCCGACGGGTTGTTCATCTGCGCCACAACGGCGGTGAGATATTCGCCGGCGTAACAGAATGACGCCAGACGAACAGCTTCGCATGTTGGCCCAGCTGGTCGATCACATGTCCACTAACACTGACACGCTGTTACTCATCGACACACTATACCAGCAAATCCTGTGGGGTGCTTTTTCCGGGCTGCCCGATGCCCTGTTTCGTGATCGGTTGAAGATTCTCCACACCCTTCTTTGTACCGAGGAGCGTGTATCCGCCTCAGTTGCGGGAAGACTCTCCGATGTGGCCGATGTGCAGATGGCCAAGGTGGTCGTCAACGAGCTGCATGCAGTTCTCTATGTCAAAGATGATCAGGTGCTTTGGTACCACACATCATTTCCCGACTTCATGTTCGCTCAGGAGCGATCGAGATTCAGCTTTCCTCAGGTCACCGACAGCCGCATTGTTGACATGTCGTGCGATGAGCCCGCTCACCACGCCCGCCTTACTCACTCTTGCTTCAGCATCATGAAGTCTGACCTGCGATTCAACATCTGTGATCTCCCATCGTCATTCCTCCTTGATTCTGAGGTGCCAGACTTCAATCATCGAATCCAAAAGAACATCGGTAACATCCTCCAGTATTCTTGTCAGTATTGGGTTCAGCAAGCTGCACCTGACGACCACGACTCTCTCCGGACCAAGATTGCTGAATTTCTTCATGTGCAGGTCCTATTCTGGATCGAGGTGATGAATCTCCTTGGTTCGCGTGCCCAATGTAATATACTGCTTCAAAATGCCCGTGAGTGGGTCTTGCCAATGGGAAATCTCATGTTGCCTCATAGACTTGAGCTAATACCAGTACACCAGGTCAAGAACAAAGGGTCTTCAGACCTTGCTCTTCACCTCACTGAGGCTGCCAACTTTGCCACGTACTTTGGTGCAAGCCCCGCGGCACAGTCAACGCCACACATTTATATCTCGAGTCTGACGACGTGGTTGCGGGATTCCACAATGTCCCAGATGTGGAAGAGCCAATTCTCTCGTGGCCCGTCCTTCAAGCAAATAAGAGGTGACCACACTGTACCATTGCTCACTGTGCAGCACAAAGATTGGGTCAGGTCCGTTGCATTTTCGGGTGACGGAACTCGCATCGTCTCTGGCTCAGATGATAACTCCGTGCGGGTGTGGGATGCGTCGACGGGTGCGGAGCTGACAAGGCTGAACGGCCACACTGACTATGTCAATTCTGTCGCATTTTCGAGTGATGGAACCCGTGTTGTTTCTGGCTCATACGATAAGTCTGTGCGGGTGTGGGATGCCTCGACCGGTGTGGAGCTGATGAGGCTGAATGGCCGTGCTGGCTGAATCAATTCCGTCGCGTTTTCGAGTGACGGAACCCACATCGTCTCTGGCTCAATCGACGAGTCTGTGCGGGTGTGGAATCCCTCGATGGGTGTGGAGCTGACGAAGCTGAATAGCCACACTGGCCGCGGCTATTCCGACGCATCTTCAAGTGATGGAACCCACATCGTCTCTGGCTTCGACAACTCCTCTATCCCAGCATGGAACATGGCACAGCATCAACATCATTGGATGGTTACCCCAGAAAATTGGATTGTGTGGTTGCCCTATCACCAACGTCTCATGTCAATTCCTCCGGAGGTCAGAGAAATACTACGTCGCCCTGACAATCCCCTTGTCATTTCTCGTAAAGGATCTGCCACGATAGACTTTGTATATCCCTACATCGGTACGGAGTGGGTGGGATGTTACACACCCTCAGTACGTACCTTGGCTGCACATGGGCCATAAGCTGAATCCATCGATTTCTTTTTGGGGTTGGAAAATCGAACAGCGTGTTTGGGATCTGCCGATGCCTCCATCTTGAAAAAGGGATATTCACCATCATACTTGGATCCGATGATTCCCTTTCCAATTGTCAACACCCTGCTGGAGCCCTGATATGGTGCCACCGCCCTTGTTACAAGCCATACGGCTCCCCGCCCTAACTTAAATTACATGCCATTTGGGGCAGTTTAAACGTTGGCCATAACATAGTCGACCCACCCAATATCATATTATCGTACTTCATATCATCGAACATGTTGAACATACTCTCCCGTCGGCAGACCTTGTTGGACCCGGTTACGATCGTTCAAGGGAAACTAGCAAGGCAACATGTCTTTCTGTGTTAGGGTTTCTGCCCTGTAAAATTGCATCGTTGGTCCTAACATGCGAACATTGCAGGCTACGACAGGATGGGACCTAGAAACTCAAGGACGTGGTGGTCAAATATTGCAGGGATTGAGGCGCTATACTGTTTCTCGTCAGCTTTCAAGGTTTGGAATGAAAATACGTTGAATAAATACGAACGCCGGATAAAACGTCATTGTTTCTTCATCTGCTTCTTGAAGCGATAACTTGGTGAATTCCATAAGGGATGTGAGATGAGGCAAATGAAAACGAAGCATACCAGCTCATCCGTTGCCATTTGCACCCTGTCATGGCTTTTGGTCATCTTGTGGAGGCAACCCCATCGCTTCCAGTTTTGCGTCTCGCAAGATATCAGAATCAGACTTTGCCTTGATGTTTGGTCGATAGGCTGGGGCAAGTAGAGATTTAGCAAAGTAGCAGAAAGCAGCATTGGCAAGATTACATCTCGGGGCCACAACTGTTCTTCGTCATAAATCGGCCGTTTACGGTCCTGACGTTCTTCAGCTACGGCTCTCTTGGCCTTATTTGTCTCTTCAACGTTCTTCAATCGGGTACTGTGAGGCGGGAGGGTCACTGTAAGTTGGGTTTTGCGGAGTAACGCTGCCTTCGTCTGGAGTGGGCTTTGCCTTTTCGAACGATCAGCTAAATGGTGAGGGCTTCCTGGGCGTCAACGGGTTTTCGGCTCTTGTCTTCCTCATCGTCCTGAGGCCTACTACGAATCTTGGGGTTTTCTTCTATATACGCCATCCTCGAACAGAGATCAGAACTTGGGATGAGGTCAGATTCGGGTGCAAGGACATACATGTGTTTGTCAACGTCGGGGGCGTTAGTCTGTTGTGTAAAGTTATCCGTCCTAACGACTCTGCAGGCCCTTGCATCGACAACTCCCTCATCACTGAAGGAGTATGAGAACTTGCTACTGTATATGTGTGTTTTTGTTGGTGAACACACGACAGTTTCCTGTCCTCGGGCTGGAGGTCTAAGTTCTTGCTCGACGTCCAGTGATTTTTCACGGATGCGGTTAGTGATCGACTGTCATCGCTATTGTAGAAAGAGTTGCTTATGGGAGACTCTATTCAGGCCTCCTTTTTAACATTGATTCATTTCTTGCCGACTCTCATGCACGCTTGCCTCAACATTTCGGAGATTCTTTCGACCATCTTTGAACTTGCGTACAAGGACTCGCCCGGTCGGCCAAACATGCATACGTTGGCGTCGTTAGCTATCACTTGTCAGTGGTTCCGAGAGCCAGCAGTGTCCATCCTCTGGCGTTCTTTGCCCAACTTGACGCCTTTGGTTAAATGCTTACCTTCCGATGCGTGGATGGTTAAGGAGGGTCAGATAATCACCTTGGTGAGTTTCGTGTTCTGTATCCCCAAATCCAACATCTTTCCTAGTGTCTCCGTCGTCCACTCGATGGCAAAGAATTCGATCATTGTAACACCGCTGGCAGCAGACGTTATAAGTCGGACTTTTACACATAACCACACACATACCCACATTCTAGTTGTGCGTCGTGGTCATGGATACCTATATAAATCCCTATGGCGACGGCACACAAATAGATTATGGTTATGTGTACATGGCAGACTTGTAACGTCTCCTGCCAGCGGTGTAAGGCGTATGCTCGTCATATACGGCATGTCGGGGACATTCCCAGAGGACACAGAGACCGAACAGAACTCCCGATATATGATGCCCTAGAGCTCCACAGTATTCTGCCAATTAAGAAACTACGCTCATATCAGTTTATGAACAGGATGGAAAATTCTATCCTTCCGCGCATCGTAGGCCCTGGTGTCACCCGTTTGGAGCTTGATGCATGCCTGACCGATTCTGTACGATCCCTGACCATCTACTTCCCATCGCTCCGTGTCTTGAAATTGCGTATGGTCGACATGTACTTAGAGGACAGGACCCCACTTTTCACTCGTCCTACTCCAGGCACCCTTGCCAACCTCGAAGTCTTCCACTGTTTGGACCGGATTCGACCCGACCTTCTTGAAATGGTCCTCTCATCCAATGCTTTGCGGGAACTGATGATGGAAACCTTGAAGGGTGTCGGACTCTGCATCCGCACATGCGCATCAAACCCTCTTTCCAACCCCAGCGTCTGGTCACTTGGGGAGAAATCACGGAATATACAGAAATACTCAGGCAAATCGACGCCACTTCCCTGCGAGAGATCAAGCTCTCCTATCGTGGTACTGGTGTTTTATTTCTACAAGAGATCGAAGCTCTCTTCCAAACCATCAGGGGACGATGCTCTCCGTCGGCCCTTCGGTCAATTGAAATCTACGGGGACGAAATGGACTTGGCAAAAGGCGTGCTGACGATGGCCACCATCAAACCCCTCCTCGCCTTTCCCAACCTCGAGGTGCTCGATATCCATACTGAGAACAATACTAGTATTGGCTTTGATCTAGACAACGAATCGGTGGAACTCTTCGTCCCCGCTTGGCCACATATGCGATGTCTGGAGTTTCGCCTCTCGTCGGACAACAATAATTACAAGATAACGCTAGACGGGCTCATCCCAATCGCTCGGTCTTGGGCCAATTTGGAACGATTGGCTATTTGTTTCACTGCCAAAACCCGTTGCGGCGATCATCTCCTGGGTGTTGATAATTTCTTTAGCGACAGCTGCTATTTTAAGCTCAGGGACCTACATATTCGCCAGGGTTTGGAGTGACCTCGATACAGAAGCCAGCACCCGAGCTGTGGACGACCTCGGGTCAGCAAACGTATTTGGAGGGAATCATAAGCCTAGGCTGCATGTCAAAACCTGGTAAAGCAACGAAAGCTTCTTCACTCTCTTTTGTCACTCCTCCTGCCTCAGGTGCCGAAGCCTCCAAAGCTACATTCTCCTTTGGTGCCACGACGACTACAGGCCCGTCTGCATTTGGATTTAACTTTGATGCATCAAAGCCTTCTACGGGCAGTCGACGTTAACTGCGGGCGGATCGTCGAGATTTCCTCCGGTGGTAGCAACACGACAGGAAACGCATTGGCAAACCTCCCTCCAGGTAGCCTTTGTGAATCTATTCTGTAGTCTATATTGTTATAGTGGCAGTAGAATCATATGTCACAACGGTTATGTTCACACCCCTGTCTGGGCTGACTGAAGAGGAATCTCGGGTGATCGCTTTCCCCAACATGCTTGCCGCCAACATCACAGAGACACCTCGCCCTCGTCCGCCAGCAAAGGCCCGAAGGTCTACGTCTCTCAAAACGACATCCACTCCACCACCAGCTTATGCCGCAGCTTTCGACCTCTCCCCAAACAAGAAACCTCCTCCAGACGCTTCTTTACTAGGGTCTCCTTTGTTGGCCACTTTTCGAAGGGTAGGCTGGGATACCAGCAACCAACTACCCCCTACCAGCGAGGAGGACCGAGAATGGATGAACGAGAAGTCGCGCGAGGAGCTCTCAGAACTTCTTCTCAAAGCTGAAGATCTCATTAGGGAACGAGAGAATGGTAATCTAGTTATCGGCTATAGGTGTTCGCCAGTTCTCATCAGTGCGCCCCTTTCCCTTCGTAGACCTCGGAATGGCTTCTGCAGTATGCAAGACCCTATATGAGAATAGCGTCGCCATCAAAGGCAAACATCAAGCGCTGCTGAAACGCCTGCCATCTTCTCCTTCATCATCTCCATCTCCCGAGCCGCCCTCCAGGGCATCTTCACGCTACAGCATCAGCCTCAGTCGACCCGTCTCCGAATACGATGCGTCCCCACTTACGTATAAAAGCCAAGCTCGGAAAATCTCTTTCTCTACGCTGGAAATTTCTCATCTAGCAGATCAGAACGCCGAGCTCCTTGATAAACTTGAAAGGGTGGAAACAGAAGCTGTGCAAGCCGATCAGACAGGTCGTCGCGAACTAAAGCGCTTGGAAAAGGAGATCCTCAATTTGCGCGAGGAGCTTGAAAAGACTCAAGCCAAGAGTGAGGAATTGGAAGAGAAGACAAAGGCTGGATTTGCATGGGATACCGAGAAGGTGGTGCAGGAGGTATGGAAGAAGAAGGAAGAGCGAGAGGCAAAGTTCAGAGCGATGAGGAACGTCAGCCAAGGAAGCGCGATGCATACAGAAGGGGGTTATCAAGTCAGGAATTTCGCTCCTGAGGGTTCCGGCTTTGGAATGTCCACCTCGGCCGTTTCACACCTTCCTCCACGTCATGCGTCGGCGGCGCCGTTCAGCCATACCCAGCCTTCATCCGGTACTCACCCGGAATATTCACTTATTGCCCAGCTTCTCCAAAAGATACAGGAATTAGAGCAGACCAATACCCGGATTATCGAGCAACAAACGGAGACCACGAACCAGCTTAATGCTATGCAACGGGAAACGGAGCAGATCACGAAGATTTACGAGTGTTTCGCTGACGAAGATATAATTGAAGTTACACCCGACACTGGATCAGAAAATGAGGACCTAGCGCAAACATCGAACGACGACACTATTCAATTCCGGAGTCTCAAGAGAAATCTGGTAGCGCTGCTACCGGACTCTCCTAATAAAGATAAGCTGCTACAATCCCTGACGAAGTCGACCGTATCGCACGCGCGCAAGTCTGTGTTTGGACTCTTTGATGCAGCCGATGAAGATCCTCACGACAACCTTACTCCTGGGAAGCTGTTTAGCTCACACCTTCCCGGATCTGGCCGCAACAGTGGACATCGTTCATCACAATCGATCGGAAGTACTGGTTTGGTTTCCCCTGCGTTCTCACCTCACAGTCTGCCGTCATCCCAATCTCAACCATCGAGTTTATATGATTCTTGTCGTCCGCGTACTCTTGAAGCCGAGCTTGGAAACGACCTCACGGATTTGGGTCTCAACTCGAGTAACCTACATCTCCGCGACACCAGTTTGTATCAACTCAGTCAAATATCTGTGCCGTCGTCTCCGTCTCTGTCCCCGGTGTCTCTCGACCGCTCACGCAGTGGAGGACGGGACACTTTCCTCCCCACGCCGACTTCCGCTGGGACTGCGACTTTGCGGCTTTCTTTAGAGCCTCCCACGCCAGAGAAATCAGGCATCGCCGCACGAGGCGACAAAGGGTTGTCGGGAAGACAGTCCTTGCGCCTCCACCGTATGTCGGAGACCGTTCGCTCGCGCACCGACCGTTGGGTCGATGGTCGTTTCAAGGACACCCTAAGAGGTTCCAGGAAGATCAACACATTTGTGGATCAAGGAAATCACCCCGAAGAGATTGCTCGACCGCTCACTCCCCTGTCTTTGCATTTGACAAGTGCTTTTGAAAATGCTGTGTTGAATGTCAAGGGCGAAGCGGACAGTCCTGTTTCCGAGAGGGGTGATGGAGACGTTGACTCGGAGGAACCTGAATCTCAGCTCGTAATAGACAGAAGACGTCCCGGCCTCGGCAACACGATGCTGCAGGTTTGGTTATGGCTGCAATTCGCGATGGTCATTTTCATTTTCGTTTGGAGCATGGCTCGGCGAGGCCCTCAATCTGTATTAGGGAAGCCAGGGCAACGAAGGGTGGCGTCCTCTTCACGTTGATGGTTTCTTGATTTCGGTTCAGTGATTTCAGCATATTTAGGACGACATACCCTTATCTATTTTTTTTTTGCTTTACATACCCTCAGTAGATATGCTCGTGCAGGGTGTGCATAATGTAGCAACTGCCCAATGGCTCTTGATTTAATATCAGTTCTCGATCTCTCCTCTTAATTTAGACTCAAGTTCCACCAGTTCCTCTATGCGCCCGCACGAGTCTGTGCCCGGATTATACAAGAAACTGTTAACTGTGCAAGAGGACAACATTCGGTAGGTTGACTACCGCCCGCCCATCTCCCGAATACACCGAGATTCCTGTGGATCTCTCAACACCCAAGCACTCTATGTCCTTCCCCAGATGCGGCGCGGTTCTGTCTTCTAGACTCTAACCCCTCCCACAATAGGGATAAGACCGAACGCCAAGCGATATGATCCGCACTAGAACGGCTGTTATGGCTAAAGGTGTTGTAGTTCGGGAAAAGCCTCTGGAGCACTGCAGCGACTACTTGGGGCTGGAATGGGATCGTAGAGTCGCACCATTAGAGGTACTGGTGACCACGAATGGGCTCCAAAGCCGAACATCGGCTGTCCTGGGACTGGTCTCGTAGCAGCCGTAGAGAAGACCGATTTAGAGGGTGGTGTTGACGATTTGGTCCTTGGGTGCACTTGTCCCTGAGCTGCTGCGTTAGTGGTTAGTGGAATTCGAAGCAGAGGAAGCACGTTTGCTATCGGCACCGCCATCAGAAAGTCGAAAAATGAAAAATCCACATAGAATAAATGGTTGCGGGAAATGGATATTTTTGAGCTCACTCTGGGGATCTAATTGGGTGCTAAATGCGTACCAAAGACTTTGTTTCCATAAAGCATACAACGCGCCGGGACACGCGGCAATCGCCGGGGCCGCATACATCGCCCAGCCGCCGCGGGCCCAAACGGTGCGAAAACACCGCGATTCTTTTTTAGATAGGTATAATGTCGCCAAAGAACGACGGATTTTTGACGGTTCAATCCCTCGCATAAGAACAGATCAACCACAACAGAAAAAGTGCCTGGCCATTGATAGAGACATTTCGGCGAAAACACGGGCCCCACGGGGTGTCCCAGGAAAAATCAGTCGTTTAGCTCAGTGTTGGCTCATATGGGATGACCCTGGGCATCAGCCGATCTAGGTTGATTCTGATGCTCGGCTACCTATCTACGTACCCGTTTCCATCAACGTCCGTCCCAAGCCGTCAATCGGCTCGCTCCTCTCTCGACGATGCCCAGCCGGGGGTTCTTGTACGTGTTGGAGCCGATTGACGGCTTGGGGCGGATGTTGATGGAAACGGGCACGTAGATAGGTAGCCGAGCATCAGAATCAACCTAGATCGGCTGATGCCCAGGGTCATCCCATATGAGCCAACACTGAGCTAAACGACTGATTTTTCCTGGGACACCCCGTGGGGCCCGTGTTTTCGCCGAAATGTCTCTATCAATGGCCAGGCACTTTTTCTGTTGTGGTTGATCTGTTCTTATGCGAGGGATTGAACCGTCAAAAATCCGTCGTTCTTTGGCGACATTATACCTATCTAAAAAAGAATCGCGGTGTTTTCGCACCGTTTGGGCCCGCGGCGGCTGGGCGATGTATGCGGCCCCGGCGATTGCCGAGAACGCTTGTACATCGGTACCGCCGTGTGTTTACAAATTATTTTATTTTTGGAAACAAAGTCTTTGCCAACCTCCGACACGCTCACATATGAGTCTTTGACCGTCATAGCACCCAACTAGATCCCCCTAGTGAGCTCAACATTTCTCCAGGCCGTGACGATGTAGTACTAATCTGCCTTATCCTCTGATTGATGTTCAATCGTGGGCGGCTTCTGCTCTGTCTCCGGACCGTTGTAATTATCAACATCATTGTCCGCATGGTTACTTCATTATAGTATTGGGTCGCTGAGCGGCCCAGCGTTCCGTCGGCCATCCAACTAGACGGTTGCGTAGTGCAAAGAAGTGCCGAGAACCCCCTTCCTACAGTCACGGGATGCGTCAATTTACCTCAAAGGCGTGCATGTCGAATGGGCTGTTTGTGTAATTGAAGTTTCGCTATAACAGTCCCAGCAAGAGACTGGGGCGGCTACTCCAAACCGCTTAACATGCCAATCTTCAACAAAATGCGGGCTCTCGCGGCGTGAAGGGACCTTCGACTGTGGGCAAAGTTCAAAGGTATGTCATTCATAATATGTAAAGAAGTCCTGAGTTCCGAGAGTAATTCCGAGCCGATTGTGTTTCTAGAAGCATGGGATTCAATAGGTCAGGGCTGTAATTCCCCAACGATTATCGTGTACAACCCTTGTATCATCCGACGGGGGATTGCTCGTAATGTATAGACGACAGCTTGGGCTAGAGATGCGCGTCCTCGCGGTCCCCAACTCCGCAGTCGCGTCTTGAGCCTCAGCCATGTCGTTGCTATGGGTATAGATTATTAGAGGTACCTTCCCGGCTGGTACAAAAGGGATGTCAGGAAGAATGTGAGCCGCAAGTCATCTCATCGACCCCCTTTTACCATTCCTCTCTCTTGAGCCGTTACAATACCATGGCTTTCAACAAAATCTTGTTCTTTGTCTCTCTTGCCCTCTCCTCGCAGCTGGCTGTTGGTAGCGCTATTCTTCATGCCTTACCCGTCAACGAGCCTGTTGGGTATGGAGCAGGAACAACCGGTAAGTAAAGTACCTGATATTATGCTAGGCTTAGTATCTAAAAAGAATTCCAGGTGGTGGAAATGCTACTCCCGTTAACGCTTCCACTTGCGCAGAGCTCAAGGGGATCCTCGGCTCTGTTGAGCCCGCAGTCGTCCATATCTCGCGCATTCTCTCTGAATGTGGTGTGATCCCCATTACGAGCAACAAGACTGTGCTCGGAGTTGGTTCGACCGCGTCCGTTCATTCCCATAACTGTCCTTTAATAAAATACTTACCTATAGCTACTCAGTGGCATGTCTCACGGCGGGCTCCTTGTTCGCCATGCTGAGAATGTAATCATCCGTAACCTCAAGTTCACCGCCGCGCAGGCGGCGAATGATATCATTGCTCTTCGATACGCCAAGCACGTGTGGATCGGTATGTACCTTTTTCCAGGTATCAGGGTAGTTAATTAATGTATATACATCGCAGATCACAACGAGTTGAGTTCACAAGGCCTCGTCGGAGTCGACAAGGACCTGTACGATGGCCTTCTTGGTAGGTTGACTCTTAACTCAAGCCCGTTTTTCTGAATTCAAGCTATCCCAGACATTACGCGCTCGTCTGACTTTGTAACCGTCTCCTGGAACAAGTTTTCCGACCACTGGAAGGCAAGCCTAGTCGGACATTCCGACACCAACGGTGCCGAGGACACCGGCACCCTTCACGTTACCTACCACCACAACTTGTAAGTTGAAGCACAGTCAATTTATACCTACCCAGCTCAATGCTCTTCTAGGTTCACCAACATCAATTCTCGTGTTCCTTCAGTTCGCTTTGGAACTGTGCACGTTTACAACAATGTCTATACCGATATCCGAAGTTCAGGTGTCAACAGTCGCATGGGTGCTCAAGTCCTTGCTGAGAGCAACATTTTCAACAGCGTCAAAGATGCGATCGCAACGAATCTCTACTCGAAAGAGGCGGGCTTTGCTGCCGATGTTAACAACGTAAAGAACGGTAACACCACTATAAGTATTACCCAGACGTGTTCCTACACACCTGATTACGCCTATAAGTAAGTCGGATTGATATTTGACTTTCTTCACCCAAGCACTGACATTACTACTCAAGGGCGGACGATACTTCTGTTCTTGAGGCCCTTGTTGCGGCCTCCGCTGGTATTGGTATCATCAACTGAGAGCCTAACATGTGCACCACCACACCAGCTAAGATATATGTATAAGTATTGATTATTGTACAATGTATCAGATACCCAGGATTGTCACCTATATCATACCACTGTGTGGGCTTGTTACTCTTGCTATTCCAGCCCCTTCGCATTGCACGATTGAGTGGATTATCCGTGGAAGTGGATGATGCAATCAAAATATGATTTGCGGAAGACATCAAGGAAGGCAAAGTAGACATACTTGCGAGTAAGGTAGAATCACCCGCCGTCAGCCCAGAGAGGGGGTATGAACATAACCGTGGCATATGATTCTACTGCTACTATAATAATGTATGTACGCTACAGAATAGATAAACAAAGGCTACTTTTGTGTCGTGGAGGAAGATTTGCCAAAAGAACTAAATCCGTTTCCTGTCATATTGCTAGCACCGAAGGAAAATCCCGACGATCCGGCCGCAGCTGTACCCCCAAATGTCGACTGCCCAACGGGTGCCTGCGGCGTCGTAGAAGGCTTTGATGCATCAAAGTTGAATCCGAATGCAGACGGGCCAGGGGTCGAAGCAGGTGTAGTCGTCGTGGGACCAAAGGAGAATGTAGCTTTGGAGGCTTCAGCACCTGAGGCAGGAGGCGTGGCAAATGAGAATGAGGGAGCTTTCGGTGCCTCACCAGGTTTTGAAGTCGATCCGAATGCGGCCGAGGCTCGATTTCCCCCAAATACGTTTGATGACCCAAAGGGAGATGAGGCCGTCCGCAGGTCGGACGCTGGCTTCTGTGTATCATGGTTCGAGGATGTCACTCCAAACCCTGAGGTAGCACCAAACGTTGACGACGTCGTTGCACCGAAAGCTGACTTGGCTGGGACGGTGTTCGTAGCACCAGGCGTTGCTGGTGCAGACATAGAAGCTCCCGTAAACGAGAAAGCACCAGGTTTTTGTGCACCATTAGAGGTGGTGGCCAGCGTTGTTGACGAAGGAGGTCCAAAGCCGAACATCGATTTTGCTGGTGCTGGTGCTGTAGCAGCCGCAGCCGTGGCTCCGAAACCAGAGAAAACCGATTTAAGGGCAGCGTCCGAGGCTGGAGGTGCAGGTGTCGACAACTTGGTGATGATCGGAGTGTTGGCTGTAGTGGATGGTCCAAAGCTGAATTTCGGTGCACTTGTCCCCGAGCTGACTGGGTTCGCGGTGACTTTGTTGGTCTCCGATGGTGGTTTGAACCCGATGGCAGGAGCAGAGGAAGCAGGTTTGATATCGGCACCGCCAGTGCCGTTGGAGAACAGTGACGGCGCAGCAGCGGCTGGCTTTCCAAAACTAAACTTCAGACCATCTGATGGAGCCGTTCCTGCCATGATTGCGCCGCCTTGTGACGTGGTCTGAGGGGCACTAAATGGCGACGCAGGTTTTGCAGCTTCTACTGTAGGTTTCCCGAAAGGGAATGGAGCCGTACCACCCTGTGTTGAAGATGCGAATTGGGGTGCACCGCTTTGCGGCGTAAGCCTGGAAAACAACGATGGGCCTTGCGTTGCTGGTCCATCCTTCTTTTCTTCGGGTTTCAAAATTTGAACTGGCTGGGATACTGAAGGGGTGAAAGAGAAGATAGGGCCGGCTGTAGCTGTCGAGGTCGAAGAGGGAGTGTTTGAGGCAGGGACGGAGAATGCACCATTCGTGGTAGATTTTGCTTCGGGTTTACTTGTGAAGAAAGGGCTTTCCTTGGACTTCGGTGCACCAGCAGAAGGGAATACTGGGGTTGCTGATGCGGCGGGGAAGAAAGATAGCTTTGAAGCCAGACTTGGTGCTTTTGTCTCACCTGTAGTCTGACCCAACGAGGGGAATAGAGGATTAGCCGCAGGTGCCTTTGAAGGCTCCGAAGCAGTGGACGGGGTAGAAAAGAGGACTGTTGGCCCAGGTGCCTTGGAAGGCTCCGAAGCGGTGGACGGGGGAGCAAGGAGGAATGAAGGCGGTTTGATCTCTGTCTTCCCAGCTTTGTCCTCAGGAGGCTTCGTCAACATTATCGTGGGGACAGGCTTGGAGACAGCTGCCGCAGCCTCTTTCTCCTTTTTCTCCCTCTCGGCCTTCTCTTGTTCTTCTCTCAACTTCTGAGCCTTCTCTTCTTCCTTCTTCCGTTTGACCTCCCTCATTCGCATCATAGCTTTTGCTTCCAAATCTTGTTTTTCCCATTTGGAGAGCTGCCTACCACCTGGACTTCCGGGAGTCCCTTCAGCCACAACAGGTGATGCAGGGCTACCGGGAAGTACGCTGACACCGGTCCACGCTGAAGAAATGCGGGCCATAGAGGCGATGCGTTTACCCGGGGCCTGATTTGTCTGGAACGGGTTGATATGAAGCCCAACATTCGAAGCAATGGATTGACGCTGCAGATCTCGGCCTGGCTTGTATTGCGGGGAACGAGGAGGCGTTACTCGTGTAGGAGTCGATGTGCCCGTAGTCGGAGCGGTTGTAGATTGCCATAAAAGATCTTTGCCCGTCATTGTTTGAGAAACCGGCGAACCCTGTCAAATCTATGATGAGCTTGTTACCACCGAGCGCCTTTAACCCGGGTTCATACCAGGGTACCAGCCGAGGGCGTTTCAGACTCAACCGAGAGCTTGTTCGAGTCCTGCCACGCCAAACGCATCTGCTCTTTTGCCTCTCGATACTCTTCTTCAGTCAGCCAAACTTCTACACAGATTTCAAGGTTGGCTTGTCGATCCGGATGTTGTGAATCCTTCGGCTTTGGATTTCGCGTCTCAGCACCCTGGAATAGGACATCAAGCAAGACAGACATACCATAGGAAACTTCTGTCTCTCCTTCTTTACCAACGCTTGGCGCAGGCGTTGGCCGTTCAGGCCTATCTTATGATGGACACCATTACTTTCCCATTCTTCGCCTATATGTCTTTGTCTCGCTTTTCCAGCAGGTGTGTGTCCATCATCTATGGACACGTCCTCATCAATACCATCGGGAGTTCGTGTCGACCTCTTTCCCCTCTTCTTCCGAGAAGCTTTGAGCGACCCGTCATCGCTTTCAAAACCATCATCGTCTTCTGCCATGTCCCGATCACGTTTTGTCCCACGTGAGTCTGACTTTCGCTTATGGTACGTTCTCCGTTTACGATGACGACGAGCCTTTGAATCCTCGGCTTCAGCCTCTTGAGCGCTGTCATCGTCATCGCCACCAAAGGTTGAGCCTGCCTCAGCACGATCCCTCTTCTTGCCGCGCGTGGAGGGTTTGAGCTCCGGCACCTCATCGTCTTCCTCGTCGATATCCATATCTTCACCACCTTGTGGGGTTTTTTCCAGAGAAACTTTTCGAAGCCTTTTTTCTCTAGCCTTATTGGAGTGGGAGAGGTCATCCTCCTCTTCGACAAGAATACGTTTGGAACCTCGCTGGGACTGTGGGTTCGCGGCGTCATCATCATGAATGGAAACTTCACGTTCCACTCTGGTCCTCTTTGGTTGATTAGACTTGTCATATTCATGTCCCTCATAGGCACGCTTGTCTGCATGACTTTCCACTGAGACTTTGCGGTTTCTTCGCCGGGACGGACCAGGTCTCGAGGTATCGTATTCATGCTCAACAGGTACAAAGGACGGAGAGCTATTTCGATGCTGGAGGTTGGTGGAATATGGACTGGGGATGAACTGAGTCAGAAAGACATGCAAGCAACACCATGGCTGTCCACCTACTGGGCTATGGACGAGGAGGACGAGAACACGTCATCCATCGAAAAATCAAATCTCCCGGGAACGGCCACTGGCCCCGCGGAAGGGACCGTTTGGGAAGGACCTGTAATCAAATATCGAACTAGATCGGAAGAGCCGGAGGCAGAGATGATCAAACCTAGGCGGTGTCCGGCGTTCTCGTTAGGCGGTGCAACGGACTGATCTTGCATGAGAACCTGCTGGACTTTGGCCCTCCTCGAGGCGACTTCTTCTTCTTGGCGAGCACGTACAACTGCAGCGTAAGCTACATTGAAGGGACGATGATCATTGTCCGGGATACCATGTCTCCTTCGCATTGCCCTAGTTGTAAATATTCAGACATCATCGAGAAAATGCGGAAATTTGGAATTTACAGTTTGTAAGATTTCTCGCGCCATATAAGAAACCGTTCCCAGATTTGAGCAGCAACCCAATAGAGAATGAAGACGGCTGGGATAGATAAAACGATAGAGAGACTTGAGAACCCCCCAGACTGGTGGCCTCGGGCGTTATGGAGGGAAGGACGACCGAGAATATCCGAGATATCGTCGTCCATCGCGTCTGGACGAAAAGACTTCCAGCGTTACGAGTGGCGGAGAGAGAGTGAGAGGACAGTGAGGCGATCAATCCTACATTGTTTGGTCTTTCGGAGTCTGAATTCAATCCTACTAGTACAAATGACGGAGCCATCGAGCCCCCGGCCATCATGGAGTTCGACAAAATTTAACGTTTGGAGCCCATCTTTTTCTTCTTCTTTTTTTTTTTTTTTTGCTTGCAACACCACTCGCGAATGCCTAGGGACATGGCCGACAGTGCCTTCGTTACCTCAACTTGTGATGTGGAAGAGAGATCCTTCGTGACATTGCTTGGTCCACGCTTGACTGTCCAGCTGTTACCAGTATTCTTATATGGCCAATCGAGTACTAAACCGAGTAGACATCTCTCTGTAGGATATACTGGAGTCCTCAACGGGCATGTCATCCCTACCTATCAACTAAGTGACTCTGCCTTGTCGCAGCAACGGTGATATTACTCTGCTTCTTACACCGCAACCCAACTACCCCTGCTCTAGGGCGATCAGCTCGCGGCTTCAGGTAGGAGCTGAGTACATCTGAGCATTCAGAGGTACGTGGGAAAAATCCGGGTGGGGTGGTTTATATGCAGCTGGGAAAGTCACTTCCTCCGACCAGCGTTCCGAAAGGCCCACATCGTCTACACCACCTTTCCTCATCCTCAACCTCTTTCACAATGTCCAAGACCGTCACCAAGGAAGACCTCAAGGCTCACAACACAAAAGAGAGCTTCTACATCCTCCTCCACGGAAAGGGTACAGTTTCAGCCAATCACGCCATTCCGATTTGCTCACTCTCTTCCCTCTTTTTCCCCCTCCCCCAGTGTACGATGCCACCAAGTTCCTTGACGAGGTCTGTAGAGCTTCATAGTTCATGACAAGTATCTCACATCCCCATGATAACAGCACCCAGGAGGCGACGAAGTTCTCCTGCACGAGGCTGGTACATAGCAACCATAACGTTAGCTGTTCGATACAATCCTTACATTTCACTTGTTTCTAGGCCAGGATGCCACTGACGCATTCGAGGATGTTGGCCACTCGGACGAAGCCCGGGCTTTGCTTCCTGGAATGCTCATAGGCGAGCTTGCCTCCGCCGTATGTTCTCGACGCTCTGTCAGAACCTCCAAACCTCATGTTGAATAAATCATAGGCCAAGACACCTGCTAGTACATCTTCCGCCAACGGATCGGCATCCTCTGTGGTCGAGGCCGGTTCAAAGTATGTTCAACTCATTCTCCAACTGCGAATCATCCCCTCACATATCCACAGTCTGATGTACTTTGTGCCTCTTGCTCTTGCTGGTGTCTACTTTGCATGGAGGGCCTTGAGCGGCTCTCCGGCTGCTTAGTTGGGCCGATCACACGCTTCTGAGATATTTATACCTTCACCCCCCCGTACATCCCGCCCCATCTAGATAGTCTTATCTAGTCTTGTTCTGCCGTCGTCTGACACCTAATAGCATGCGGAAAATAGAGCTTTTGTCTTTTTTGACGTACCACTGAACTTGAGGTTGCCATTCCCTATAGGAGTGAGTCGATTAAAGACATTCAATTTCCGTGAGTTCCGCGGAGCACTGGGCAACCAACAATGAATATTTCAAGGATTATCAAACAATGACAGCAGATGAGAACGATAGCAAAGGTGCATAGCAAGATTCACAGCGTATGATATATGCCCGATCCATGGCTTCTGCACACCTGAGCGAGATGAGCTATCAAATCATCCAGCACAAGTCTGGAGAAACCATGCAGGGGCTCCATGAGAAGATTAATCTAACCCCGGGTTCCATCAACACCTTTTGCATTATGACCAGAAAACTTACCAGACAAAAATTCCCATCATTTGCAGGCCAGTTTTCGCGGCTTCATTCCGAGCAGCCTTCTTCGTGTTACCCCGGCCCCGGCCATAGAACTGACCGTCGACCAAAACCTTGACAAACCAGACAGGCGTTGTATTGGTCCCTTTGCGGGCAGGCTCCTCAACCTGTTTGTCGTCATCCGGAGAATGGGAATAGATCCATTCCACTTGGCGATCGGATTTTTGCAGTTGTTGATTGAAAAGCGCAAGGTGCCCGATCGTCGTCAGTGACACCAGAGGAGCAGTGATCTCTTCCTGACTCGTGGGGGACGAACGTGGGGAACTGGAAGGAGTCGGGAGGGATGTAAGGCCATGTTGCTCGCGGACTTGCTTGTAAGCATTTTCGGCGTAGGGCCGGAAAAGAGGATCGAGCCAGCGCCTGACCGCATCAAGGCCTTGCTCGATATAGAGCCCGCCGATGAAGGACTAGATCATGAAGGGATAAGAGAGCCAATACTATCTCATCTGCCACAGAGAGTCTAACCTCGAGAACGTCGGCTAGGATCGAGGTAGAGGATCAGCCCGGGACTCCAAATTCCCAAATCAGGATAATCTACCTTGGATATGGACAGATGCGCGAAGAGTGACGGCTTGAGCTGGGTGCAGACGGACGCGATCGGGCAGCTTGTACATCAACGAACTTGATGTGATTGATAAGACTGTTTTCGACGCGTCATAAAGAAAGACCATACATCTCAGCGAGCGTCACATTCCCTACGATGAGTGCTCGAATTTTCTGAAGGGGTTCGAAATGGCACGGTGGTATGCATTGCAGAGAACGCACCGTGGATGGGCCGACACGCAAGCCGGGGTACATTTTATTAAGGAGGGTGGTCACGCACAGCCCGAGGACAGTATCACCGATATGCTCATATCTAGAATATCGCGGTGAGATGGGAGAGAGTCGAGAAGGATGTGACTGACTTTTCGTTGTCTGGACTAGGATCGTTGGGGTTGTCCTCAAAGATGTGAGTAGGACGGGCGAAGAAGCTCCGATGGGTGAAGACCTGCAAACTGATGGAAGGAGTGTGTATCTCTGGGAGGGGGGGAAACAAAGAACGGTTTGGACCCCAATCGGGTCTGCGGGAAAAAATGATGAGTGCACGGCGGACAGTGTATTGGACGTAGGGGTTCACTTGAGCGTCATTTCTGGGGGAGGAAAGATGGGCTGTCGTGCAGTAGAGAAAAAGGCGCCACAGGCGCGCAACGTTGGGCGCCTTGTCGAAAAAGCCATCTGATCACGTGCTACCTTAGCCCCTATCTGCCTTGGCCTTCATCGTAAAATAGTCTTTGTGCAGCCCACACTCCGTCTTTTCCTTTCCAGCCCAGCGTCCAGCCCTCTCGCCTTGTCCTTCCCCCGTCTTGACCGTACTGTGCCAATCCCCCACACTCCGATATCCTTCATCGTGCAATCGATTTCGCGGTACATCGTTTTCCTTCACGTACCACTCCACCAGATCCAAGTTCCATTCAAACAGCGGATTCACTTTCATCAGCCCCGTCGAATCCACTTCTAGGGGTTGCAGCGACGCCCGGTCACCTCTCTGCGATGCCCGCCGTCCAGTGATCGTCGCTTTCACCCCCAGTTCTTTGTACGCCCTTTGGGCCGGCTCGACCTGCACTCGCGTGAAACATCATGCGGTCAACAACAAAGGTAGTACGCACCTTGACAAGGTAGTCGTACGCGTCTTCATTTGTCTCCCACAGCTTCTCACCGTGTTTGGTTTCAAACTCCTTCACATCGCTGCATCCTTCAGGCTTGTACACATGTACTGGCACATTGTACCGTTCCTTGACCTTGCTCACCAGCTCGTACGTCTCTGGGAAGTGGTACAGGGTATCGAGGAAGATAAGCGGTGGCGGTGTCGAGGTGATCTTCGAAAGCATATCAATCGCAACGAGTCCCGTCAGACCAAACGCTGTCGTTTGATAAAGGCCAGGTAGATGATCAACCGACCATCGAAGGATGTTCTCCGGCGTCAGCGTCGTCAAATGGGCGTTGACTTCTCTCAAGCTCTCCTCCGAGAGCGGGAGGGTCAGACGTTCCGCCCAGGCCATCACTGTCGAAAGGATGTCCTATCGCTGCACGTGCCAACAACCTCCGAGTCTTTGACGAGGAATTACCTGGAAGTTCCGAAATTGGAAAGTCCGAGGATAGGATAGGATAAACCCGTGGCGGTCCTCTAGGAATAGAGCGAGGACCCGCGTTACATACATGTAGTTCAGTTGGCCTCAGTTCCGATTCATCCCAAGGTCAACATCTAAGTAGTGAGCAGTGGTAGTATAAACTGATTCAGAAATGTACAATGCGATCTTGTCAAATCATGTATTATACGCCTGCTGGAACGCGGCGAGTCGGTGGAGTAACCTCTCGTTTGAGTCTTTCTGCTTCCAATCGTTCTTGTTCTTGATGTTCCAACTGGTACGAAATCGTAAATGGTCTGGTGCATACGAACAAGAGGACTTCAGCTTACCACATCCTGCCATGAATGATCTACTCTGGGCTGGAAACGACAATCATCAGTTTTTCCGCATCATCCATCGGCCGGAAACACAAACCTGGTTTTGTTCCTGGTATCGTCTGCTATGCGTCAAAGCACCGGCTGCGATCAAGAGACCGATGGTCAAGCCTTGAGCCCACATACGTGCTTGGACAACCTGGATATACACGGGTCAGACACATCCTAGGAAACCAAAAACCAAAACGCCACCTTTTGTGCAGTACTTTGCAACCTCCAATCGATATGAGGCCAGAGGAAGAAGATCAAGAGACAAAAACATTACCTGTCTCGAGAAATGATAACTCCCGCAAACGCAAGACCTGAGGCCCAACCACCCATGATAAGGCTATACTGATGTCGCTCAGCCCAGTCGCGAATCTTGTCAGTTTTCGACAACGATTCCCATCGCGCCTCCTCTGCTGATTGCCTCCCTTCGAGTATTCGTTGATGAGGACCCGTCCTAATAACCAAAGAATCATGTTTTCAAAGACACGGATGCCCAGATGCCACCTTCTCTTACCAGGTTGACTGATCATATTCGTAGCCACGCCGCTCAGCTTGAATCGAGATGAACGGCGCAACGACGAGGACAACTCCCAGAGCTTTGAGCGAGATAGGAAGTTGTCGATAGGCAGGATATCGTCGGTGAAGCAAGTAGGAAGCTCCAAGAGCGACCGCTGAACTCGCTACGCCGCCTTCAATTGCTCCTCTCCGTGAGGCAGCGGCGTGGGCAGCCATTTCTTCTTCTGTAGCAAGCTGTAAACATGTTTCTTTTAGCTCAGAAAGAAGAGAAACTGTCAGGGACCCGACCTTCATGATGGGTTGAAGTGGTATGGATGTTCGTGAACAGCCACGTCGTTCTCCGTCATTGCGTCATACTTGATCCACCTTCCCCTCCGAATTGACCCGGCCTGTGTGAACGGCGCACGCCGTTCATGAAGTACGTCTGGATGCAGCGTCGTCAAAGAGATCAATAGGATATGCTCGTACATGGCATGACAAGTACAAACTCTGCATGTCTTCGAGTCATTACTTATGACTTGACTGAAGGCGGCATCATCACCATCTTTTCCCAGTGAGCTCCAAATATATGCACTTAATCCACATGTAGATATGGCGAAGTGATGGACTTGAACTTGCCTCGAGACCAATAAACGGCTCCGATACTCGCCGTTTCAACCTCAATGGCGATGTTCTAGAGACAACCCTCCGCATTGAGCATGTCAAGAACTACAGGCCAAGAACAAAGACGGCGAATGGGCTGAGGTTGAGTCGCGGAATCAGAGGCTGAACGCGTCATAGGTCAGTTGATTTTCTTCCGTTTCTATTGGCACTACAGTTCTCAACTAGAGAATATTAGATGATGGTGGAGCCGCTTCGGACTCGTCTGCATCGTCTTCCACCATCGATCCGGAGGATCCTATGGCAATGAATATCTCACGCAAAAACAACGAGAGGAAGGCGCTCAAGAAGAATAGAAAGTCCAAGTCGAAAACTCGGCACAAGGACGAAACCCCGAAGAACGTCAGAAAAGCGAGGGAAAAGGAAAAGAAGGTACGCAAGGTCAAATCGGAGGGGGCGAAAGGCGTCGAAGATCTATTGAGCTTCTTGGGACGCAGTGAAAATACCTGCAGCAGGCGTCAATCACGTACTTCACCACTCGGCCGACGACGACAGACATTCGACTCACAAGTACTCGCGATTCTCGCGACGCTCCAGGCAGACGCCCACCGAGATATACAGATACTCAACGGATCCATCAGTCACGTCGAACCATCACAAGGAGTATGTATGACTGCGAGCTTCTCCTAGTCCGGGACACAAGCAAGGTTTCTATTCTCCCCCTCATCCCCCGTACGACATGTAGGACATAGGTAAACCCCGACGTGTGCCGACCCTTGGCTCCTGGTGAATACAATCGGAATGATAAGTTGCATAGGTATGAAACAATTACAGGCGAAGCACTCTGTCGAATGTTTCTAACAATGACCTACTTTGTGGGAATACGAAATTTAGACTCAAAGTCTGTCTAATTACAGCTTCGCCAGTGCCACATTCCCCAGTCAAGCTATCGCCTCCATCGCTGAGTATGCCTTCAGAACGAACTTGGGAAGTAAAGGGTAACCCGCAACGAGGCATAGACCCTCGCATTTGTTCATAGCTCTGCTTGTGAAGAGATGGCTGCAGCGTTTCGGTGGACTTGCGCAAGTCGGGTGGGTGGATAACTGTTGCCGATTCTAGAATCCGTTTTGATACGCCAGAGACCCCACAGTCCCCCTTGACGTCGTGCTGTGATAGTGCTGTGCCAGATACAACAAGCTTGTCCGGTGCAACTTCTTTGAATGCAGTTATTATTTCCTGCAACATCGATCTGTAGATTGTCTTGTCGGGGGGAGATGGGAAGGAAGATGGGAACCGCTGAATGGCATGATAGGAATGATCTAGCCCAATGATGAATCGAGAACCAGGAGCTAGATAAGTGCGCCGAATATGATACATCCTAGTAACCAATAATTCAGTCGCTTCATACGAAAGCTTTTGCAAACTCTCCAAGGCCTGGAGAAAAGGGTGCTGGGTTTGGCCACCTCGCTCTTAGAATAGCTGAAAGAGCAACCACGAATAGCGGTGCCCGTCTTCTAGTTTCCCGTCCAGCTGGATGGCCTCTTGAAGGAACATCTCGAATACTAGCATTGGTGCTATCAAGAGTTTCATTAGATGGTTCGTGGCAATCCGGTGATTTCTATCATGTTGGCTGCTTCGCTCCCTGAAGGGGACGAAAGAAAGATCCGTTTTCCACTCCGGATGTTGACAGATTAGATCCATAGTGCGGGACAAGTCCGCCACACCAACACGCCCAGAGTCCAATGCGGTGACAAAGTAGAGACCCCAATATGCAGCCAGACATTCCAACGTCCAACGAGTTTTCCCAAACCCTGGTGTGTTGCAGATGAAACTGCATTTCGGAGGTGAGAAGAATTGAATTTGAGGGAAGAAACTGTAGCATCTCATACATGTGCGCATATACTTCAAAAATATTCTGTACTTGATGATCATCATTGTGGAAGAACAGACTAGCGCCGTATCTCGGAAGCTTGAGATTTATGAAAAATTCCTGCAGGCTTGGGTCTGTGGCGCAGGGTTTTGCAAAAAAGTTTTGCATAGCATGAAGATGTGCAGGTTGTCTTGGCAAGGATCTTCTGGAAATATGCTGCGAACTGTGGAAGTTGACATGTCGACTTCAGTGTAGTACTGTGAGTCGAGCTCTAGAAAAGGCTCGACAGTCGAGTCCATTGGGTGAACCGATATTGCGACATTAATCTGCATCGCAAGGGTCAACTGACACGCTAGTTATCCCATCTGGGATGACCTCACCCGCCAGACAACGATTTCCGACCTTAAACTTGTACAGAGTCCACGGACATTGATTTTCCATTGGGAACTTTCCTTGATCAGGTCGTCTGCGGCTCCTGTGAGCTGTATTGGCAAGGTTTCGCCTTCGAACAGAAGTTACAGAACCCAGAACGAGCAAAAGTCAGCGCGGGTTTGAAGTCGCCTTTGAGATAAAAGGGAAGGATGCAAGAGATGTGGAGGTGTTGCGAAATAAGTCGAAGCACGGCTAGATTGCAGGGGCTCGTCAGCCATGGCAGGATAGGTTAAGATAGGATATGTTAACCCGCGGCGGTTCCGACTAGGAGTCCAAGGTCAAACCCCTCTCCTGTTTCCGTGTGATTGATCAGCGCTCAACCGCCATTCTTCCCTCAAACCCCTCTTGGTTGCCGACATCTTTCGTACGCCAACCGCTCATCGGGTAGCCATCGGACTCTGTCATCTCCGTCTACTCGCAGTGATAGGTCCTTGAGAAGATTGCCTCCAATGTATAGCTGTAGGTTTTATTCTGCCCTCGATTCCATCTAGCTACAGCGTATATGATTACGAACATGAGAGGGCCAGAGGAGTAGCACAGCGCCGTACTGACAGGTAAATGTGACTAAAGTCTTCCCTACGAAACTAGAATTGCTGACTACGTCAGGAGAAACCTTGCTTGAGCTTGAGCATCTGTTCTTTGACGAAATTCGTTTTCAATGGCAGCGACAATTGCAAGGGCGGCGACTCCACCTATGTACATTCTAGGCTGTTCCAGCATTCATGTTGCACACGTAGCTGACAAAAAAAATCGTTTTTCATCTTGCTACGAATAAGAGGCGTTTTTCACACAAATTTACTACGAAGTCCCGCGCCACATGAGGCCCTGCAATAGACACCTTGTGTCACCTAGGGCCCTACGGCGCGGCATCAACGCGATGAGTGCAGCGACAAAGCATCTCGGAAGGATGGGTTGATGCAGTGAGGCCGGACAGGGCTGGGTAAATGGGCAGAAGCGGTGGTGGCTGGGACAATCCCACAGACGGTGCATGCACGACACGAGGGGGAGGGCTATTACTATGGCATCAGAGTGTGTGTGGACCTGGTCCGAGATACTAAGAACGAATCCAGCGACAAATGAGGTGCTGCTGGGTACAACTGAAGGTTCCTCGTCCAACCGAGGCTGTGAGATGAGGGTTAAGGTTAGGAAGAGAAGGACAGTCGAAAGGGACCCCATTACGCACATTCATAATAAACGCGGCAGAAGTGAGGGACTTAGATTTAGGCTGAGAAATCGGTGCGTACGATGTAGGCCTCGCACTCCTTCATTCTTACAAGTCTTCATTAAGCAGTTGAGACGACAAAGGTGGTATCGGGTCCAGGGGTCCTTGTATTGGTCAGTCCAGAGTTGGAGCTCACGCTGGTGGACGGTAAACACGTCAGCGGACGGGTTGTGTGGAGGCACAAATGAAGGCGGAATTTGTAGCAGAGGTCACAAGCCGGGGCCTAAGCCCAAAGCTCACAGTTTTGGAGATCGGGCGCCAGCCCTCAAGGCCTCATGAGCCGTTTTAGCAGCTCGTGCTTGGCCCACCTTAGGACGACTGGGGGTTTTCGAGCGAGCCCGGAACATCCTGCCTGATATGGTCGAGATACCGAGCAAGCTCCAGGGTTACCTTGACTCTTCTGTAGCAACTCAATGAAGGAGTCGGAAAATGCTCACTGACCGTCGTTGCATGTTTAACTGTCTGTTAGGGGCTAAAAGAATGATAAGACAGGCTTATAGGGGTTACCTTGCTTGCCAGAGCGAGAGGTTAATGCGGTTTGGGGTGTCGAAGACGGGGTGGATTTCACCTGGACAGCCTCTGCCTAGAGGATGGTACTTGGCCCTGGAAAATTGGGTGTACAGCAGAATCATAGAGTGGTAGCATCAAAGATTAGGGTGTACAGTTGGGGGGGGAGGCTCACGGCGGTGACAATCGACAAGGTTCTGTGTGAGCCTAAAGGGGACTTTTCCAGGTTTTTAAGGTGTTGCGAGTGCTTTCCCAAGGTCAACCCTAGTGAGGAAGCCCCAGCGGAAGTCTACGAAAAACGAACCCTTTCAAATAAACAATTGTCACTCGTGTTACTATCGAGGAGGATGTTTTCACAATGACGGTCGCCAAGGCTGCATCCAAAATTTATAAGTAGCGCTACAAAGGCGAACAGTTTGCGAACCCAATGCGAACCCAAGGATGAACCCTCCCATGGACATGACCGCTGCAATCCTTCATATGCCAGTCGACTCGCTAGCTACGCAGTCTGCTCCGGGAAGGTTTCAACAAACCAATCGAGGTAGGAATCTTGGTAGAGCACGCGCGAGTCAGCGACATGTGTTGGCGACAGGTATCGGAAATATAGACAATCTTTGGAAGAAACAAGTCTGCAGCGTCCCTATCCTTCGCATCCTTGAACTCTTTGGATGCGCCACCCATTTCGCTTGTCTGGTGGGAATGAGATAATTCCACGAAAAATGTGTTGCCCAGCTCCGGATTCTTCGGGCTTCGTAGCCTTTGACAAGAACGGGTCGTAAGGGAATGATGTTTGGAACCCATTGGATGAAGCCACGTTCTTCGTTGGGCGTCACAACACCATATGTTCGGATGCCTATGCCGTTGTCGATAGAATGATAATATTGCATATCAACGGGCTACTCACGTAGATGCCGACGACGAGACTCGGAATTTGCCTTCAGGAGTTTGTTTATGATAAAATTGAAGTCCTTTAATCGAACTGCTTCGAGCGTCCTTCCTGAGGCCATCTTCAAGCTTTCCCAAAAACATAAAAACTTGGTTGTCGCTGGTTGAGTAGTGATCTTTCGGGGCTTTTCTAGGGAATGCATGATATCGATCTCGTTGAAAAACTCTGCAAGTTGATGAAAAGTGTGGATGCGACGCACTTTCAAAGGTTGGGGCATTGGACGGAAAAGGCTGATGTAATGATTCCAAAGACGACGTGGGCGGAAGGCTTGCACTCAACGATTTTTGCGGGTTACCAAGGGCTTGGAGCCTAGAAAATTCTTTCATACAAGGTTTTTCTTGAATCATGGTTGATCTAATAATCACAAAGCTCGGTGATTCGTTCGTTATGGCGGAGCACTGCACAATAGGCCGAGGTTTATGCATTCTTGGGGTTGTTCTAGTACGAATTAATACTCAAGCATGACTTCAAAGAAGACGAAGGGATTTCCCTTACGCGCAGTTGACCAAGTATTGTTCTATCTCTTTGTTCTCGGTTAGATTTCATAGATTTTGCGACCGAAGTGACGACCGAAGTGAAGTGCCATAGAGCTTGCTTTGGTACTCCTCCGAATCTAAACATCCTTTCACCAACGACTGAACCTGTCGTCTCCAAGCAGAATGTTCAACTGTGCCGGGCCTGATTTGTAAGTTCCCATTCCCGTCGCTCCAGTTCGGTGACGAAGTTAGTCTGCACAGGCCCTAGATCAAGAGCCCCAATAACTTCATCAATTGCTGATAAATGTCGGAGAACTGGAGGTTACTGCGAAGATAAGAGACGCAAAAGCCCTATTGATAAAAAATTGAGATCGAATGGGACAAGAGAATCACCTTGGGGCCCTCCCATTGGGTCTGTGCTCGTATGAGCGTGAGAGCGGAGAGGACTTCTGCTTTTGTAGATGGAATGAAGGGTATGGCTTCTTGACCTCGTCTGTATCGATGTCCTGCCTTCATTGAAAACGAAGCTGGAGCAAGCGAGTTGGTAAAATCTTCAAGAAGCCAAATAGTCCAGGATTGGTGCTAGAACGAAAAGGCATTCGTAACTAACTGTGTCAACAATTTGTGCCGAATTTTGGTAGTGGCGAAGCGAGTGGATGAAGAGTAGAAGTCAAAAACAAGACGTGTCGTCCCCGGAACCATCCGCATCACTCTCGTCAAAGATATCCGTGACTTTATAGGTAGGCTAAGGGCTTGGGTGTCGATGTCGAGGCCGGGAACAAGAAAGGTGTTGAACACTTTAAGTCTCGAGTTCGACTTGAAAAAATCTGTATATTTGACGGAGCCACCAGGAAATATCTTATCCAAAGAATAGTTTCTCTCGAGACCTGAGATATGTGGTGATTGTCAAATAATCGACGGGTAGACCCCACTACGGACCTTTGACCACATCGAGGCTCTCCACGAGAAATATCGTTGGTTTATCTTGGTCGTCGAGATGCTGTTTCTCAAAATATGCTCGGGCTTTCATTAAACGCGGTGAGCAGGCCTCGTGAAGTATCCCAGACTTCAAATACACAGTAGAGGTAGAAGAGCCTTGTTAATAATCGATGGACGATGTGCCCTAGGGCACGTGGTTCCGGAGAAGAGTCCGTCCACGCGCTTAGAGCCCCTCCGAACGACCTCGATAGACTTTTCAATCATCTCGATATTGAAAGAGACTCCACGAGGCGTTCGAAGGAAGAGGAAAGGCCATAAAGTCTCTGAGCCCAGAAAGCACGGCCAACCACTCCTCTTGACCAGAGATTATACGACTCGAAGAATCGTCCAACTTTGCGTCGAGAAGCTTGGAAAGATAGGCCTGCATGTCTTCAGGCCGTCTGCCCCAAAGGGCGACAAAATTTTTAAGGGGATCTTCCATGGAGATCCAACGCTAATGGCATGCATGGCAGTGGAGAGTGAGATAGAAATAGGCGGCCATAGGTATCCCTGTAAATACGTTGGCAACTAAAACCCCGGATACGATTCAGACTCACAGTTCCTTTGTGTCGTCCAACACATCGGGTCGTAATTTGACAAGCCGATGGAACTCTATATCTTCCAGCATTGACCATTGAGGCGAAATGACCACGGTAGGGTGACAGGTCCTTTCATATTCCGCGTCGTCATTGCCGGGCATGAAAGACCCCAGAGACTCCCTCCACAGATCATACTCATGCAGTCTATTGTCTCTTCTGATTATCCAAAAGCCACGAGCGGCAGGCGAATGTCCGAGCACCTCCTGCCCTCGACTTCACCACTCTCCTCCGGCATGCTTGGCCTCACGACACCGCCCGACACGTTGTTCACTATTCTCTCCAAGCTCTCAATCCCCGCCCGGCTCCAGCCTCAACTTGAACGTTGAGTCGCAGACTCCAAGATCGACGGCATCGTTCTCTGAGAACATTGGGTTGAGCGGGCTGACACAGGCAGTGGGGCTGTCGGGACAGAATATGGCGTGTTTGAAGGTGCTGATACCCAGCGTGTATCCTCGGCGAGGAGTCTTGGGCATTCAGTATTTTGGGAGTGCTGCAGAATGCGGATCATGTGTATCCTCGGCGAGGAGTCTTGGGCATTCAGTATTTTGGGAGTGCTGCAGAATGCGGATCATGTGTTGACCTCGCGGGGTGGTCAGCATACTGGGCATGTTCAGTCCGAGTGCTGCAGGAGCTCATGTCGGTCAGTTGGTATCTGCTGCTTCATCCGGAGGGACTAATGCGCTGGGCTGCCTAGACATCCTCTGTTGACTCAGAGTTGAGCGATTGGATGCAGAGACGTTGCAGCTTGTGATGTAGCGGTTGTTTGACGCATCTCAGAACTTCGAGGATCCTGCGGACAAGTACTTATGTCGGCTAAGCAGTATTAAGATGGTGGAAATGTAGTCGGGCGGAGAAGAGATCACGTTTGAATTGGAGTCGGGAGGATGTCGCGAGTATAGCGATGCTTTCTCCAAAATCGACGCCTCATAGACCACGAGTGAGTGGAATACACGTACCTCGTGCTATGGTGAGGCTTTCGCTTCTCCTGCCCAATGGACGGCCGACCAATATGTCTTCTAGCGATCTAGAGACTTGGGGATTCCAACTTGCTAGCACTGCGGTGATTGGCTTCTCTAAACGTCGATTAAGAAGAGAATAAAATACAATTAATACCATGATATTTTACATTCTGGAATCCGGCAAGTATTTCTTGGAATATACCATTAATGTCTGCTCCTTATCAACAGCATGTGATCGGCAATTTTATTTACATATATATTCTGTGCTAGATACTCAGCACTTGCATGACAAATCCAATGCATTGCTATGCGGTAGATAAATAGGGAATATATGACTAGACATGATCAAATATAAGATTCTCATTAGTGATGTATATATTCCTTTCTTCGGCGAGCATCAAAGCGCCGGTTTGATCGAGAATAGGTTTTCAATGTAGACTCACATGTATCCAGAAGACATCTGACGACAAAATGGTGGTTAGTATAAAAATATCAGCTCTGGTCGATTCGAGTTCAACTCTTATGCTAGTTCTCGTTTGTATCCAATGACATTTAAAATAAATTCCAGATTTGGTGATGACAAATCTAAGACAAAATGAGGCGAAACTGTTCACCGCGTGCATGACGAACGCAGCAAGCTCAACAAACATGACTTGACAATGCCTTTGCGAGAGCCGCGCATCGGGTGATTAGATTACAGCCACTAAATTTTAGAAAGGCCATTGTCCTGGTTTGAATAAAGACAAATACCTGCTGCATAATTGAATGAAAATGGCCTAGGAAAGGACAAAATGGTATAGGTCTCAGCAGTTGCCTAAAGAGCATCATTGATGTCATCAGGATCCTCCATGAAATCACCCTCGTCAGTGTCTTCGAATGCAAATCCCCCAGCATCTTCGAACTCCTCTATCTGCTTGTCCATGTCTCCAACAACAGCGCCACTGGCCAAGTCAAAAGATAGCATCAACTGTCAAACAGGTATATCAATATGTCGAGACTGGAATAACTATAGAAGGCCATACCCTGTCAACAGGTAGAATGTGGATGACCTCTGTCATTCACAACTGTATTGGCATCAGGGCAAAATGTGACACAAGGTTGGAAAGGTGGATAACATGAAGGGTTCAGCATGGGGCTGACAAAGGTATCCGCCAGCAAAACCAAATGTTCTGTAGATATCAACCAGACCATCCGAGCCATCCATCGGAAGATATTCCTGTATTGTGAGGAAGTATTCAGAGATTTCCTGGTTGGCTGCTGAACTGTAAGTATACTGGAAGATGACTTCCACACTTCCAGCTCTTGAACTACTGTCATCGCTGGCAGGAGAAGAGAATATAATGTTACTATCCCGGAACTTGGTGGATGTTGAGGTGCTATAAGAAATGCCTCCAATGGATATTTCCTCAACCGAGAGTCCACTTTGAGGTAGGGTGAGAGGTCAAGAATTCATGCTGATGAGGTAGACAAGCAGCTCATACATCTTCCTGCCTAGCTCAAAAGGCTGTGCCTTTGACTCTAAGGTGAATGAAGGCACACTAGGGTCAAGGAGACTGGTGCATCGATAGCTGTGCGCATCCTCATTTTCTGTGGATTCCAGGATGGACATTGTTTCACTCACTATTCGGCACAAATCTTCATCATCTGCCAGCATTGCTCAGAGATGCAAGGTTCGCGCTGCAGTGACCAAAAAGATTGATTCTAATTCTCCTGTAATTGCTTGTCAGATATTGCAGACAGAAACCAAGGGAGGTTGCTGCATACCAAGCTTCTTATTGGTGTTCATGTGATGGAAAAAGTTGATATAGCGCTTATAGAAAGGAGCACTAATGGCGTGGACTGGACTGAACAAGTCCAAGATCTGGCCAATATGTAAGGCAGCATGTAAAACTGGTTTGAGGGTTTCGTTGAGGTATAGCTCTTTACAGTGGCTAGCATAGTGGCGGATGCAATCATCATATGCCTTGATCTGTTGCTGAGACATAATTTGCATGTTTGCAATGCGGACTGCACTGACAAGATCCATGAAATATGCGAGCATATCCCTCTTTCGACCAGCAATGTGGCCCCATAAGTGGATAAGCATGATGGGAAGATGGATGGTGCATACAAGGTGCCATTGATCTGCACTGAGCTTACTCCGTTCTGCCGTTCCTCAGTTAGGCAGGGCTGGATGAATCCACATGGGTAGTTTTGTATGCTTCATGTCATTTCAGACTGCTTCCATAACATCTTTGCCAAGCACTACGTGCTTCGATGATCTCATGGGCAGATAAGATGTGAGTTGATTTAACTTCTGCCTGTCCACGTCAATCTTGAAATTTCATCAGCACCAGCAATGGTAGTTCTCAGAAAATCTTACTGATTTCCTAAGAGTTTCAAAAAGGGCGCTTTTTGCACCTCTTCGGTTCATTTCAATATGGCTCCATTCCACATGAATCAAATCACACAGATATGCGAATATTGCAGCATTTGCCTGTGAGAAAGCCTTTTGGAGGTTATCAGGGTTTTGGCTCGTCAGATGCCTAATGATGTGTCGAGTTAGAAAAAGATTGACGCCATCTCTGGCGGGAAGTTGGTTGTCCGTGGCAGGGTGGATTGGTGCAGCAAGGGCAGGGTGCTGTCCAAGATCAGTGCTTAGAAATGCCTGGACATTAGTGTTAGGGCAACCACTTAACTATCTTCTCAAAGCATAATCCAAAGACTATGCCGAGAATCAAGCATTGTGGGCTCACACATAGATAAGATCAGAGAGAGAGAGGATATAGAGGAAAGCGTGTTGGATTGTAATAGTGATAAAACACTTTTGGAATGATTTATATCACTGTTACATACATGCTAAACATTGAAAAACGCATTTTTACATATAAATACACATTCCCAATGATTGTACATACTTATATAGTTGTATATACACTAAATATGCAGAAACGCGATATAGTGGACACCTTGTATCACGCCTTATGCGTTTCTGGTCATAACAGTACCAAACAGACCAGTATTCCTAATATATCGGAGAGTGAAACACTTG
>Ga0307516_10001338_pt1 | contig 34229 bp, 27 predicted proteins | sample 19_EM_MG_FD_203310 | JGI IMG/M metagenome (GOLD analysis project Ga0307516, IMG submission 203310) | Populus trichocarpa ectomycorrhiza microbial communities from riparian zone in the Pacific Northwest, United States - 19_EM | ecosystem: Host-associated > Plants > Roots > Unclassified | place...
ATCGGCTCCACCGCCGGCGCCAGCTGCAGCGATGGCGTCCGTCCCCATCGCGGTCGAGCTACAAGCACAACAAACCAGGCCCATCACTGCCGCCGCGATCATGGACGCAGCCCATCGCGTTTGCCCCGATACCATGGGCCGAAGCTACCATTTCTCTCGGCTGCCGGCAGCCCGCGGCAAGCCTGGACCTTGCCAGGGGTGCTTGGGCGCGAGCGGCGGCAGCGCCAGAATGCTGAGCAGAAAGCGCGTGCACAGGCCGCGCGCCACCGTTTGCCGGCGAATGTCGAAGGGGTCGCGCGCTCCCCAGGTCGGCGTGGGTCCGGTGCCGTTGGTCAAGCCGAGCTGGTAGCCGGCCCGGCAGAGCGCGGGACGCACGGGCGACGCTAACTCGAGCGGTTTGCCGACGGGGTAAGCGACTGCGCGCGGCGCCTGCCCGAGCTCGCGCTGCAAGTCGCGTCGCGAGCCTTCGAGCTCGGCGCGCAGCTCGACCGCAGACAGCGTCTGTAAAATACGATGCGACCGGGTGTGCGATTCGACGTCCATGCCGGCACGCTTGAGCGCGCGCACGTCGTCCCAAGACATCAACAGCTCGTCGGCAAAGGCGCGTTCCAGCTCGCGAGTCCAGGGCACGCCTGTCGCGTGGTCGAGCCCGGTCAAGAACCGCTCCATGTCGAGCACCGGACAAGCCTTGACGAAGCGCAATAGCCGCAAAATGGCGCTGCTCTTGTCGTCGAGCGCGACGCGAAAGGGCCCGGGGTAGCAGAGCTCGACCACGCTGCGCGTGGACTGCTTGAGCGAATACGCTACGCGATCCCACCAGTAGACGCGGCGTTCGTCGATGAACGAGGTCGCCACGAAGAAAATGGCTCGACAGCCATATTTGCGCAGAATTGGCAGTGCCTGCTGGTAGTTGTCGCGGTAACCGTCGTCGAAAGTGATGGCCACGGAGTTGGGCGGCAGCTCGCCGCCAGCAGCGAACGCGCACAGCTCGTCTACCCCAACGACCGTAAAATGTTGCTTGATGCAGCGCACGTGCTGCTCGAACTCTTCGGCGCTGGTGTCGATGACACCGTCGTCGAACGCCTCCGTCCCGTCGGGCTTGGGAAAGCGGTGATAGGTGAGGATGCTCAACCAGGGCACACTGGTGCGCTCACGCAGCTTCAGCAGCACCGAAAGCGCGCCGCTGTCGTGGAGCAGCGCCGCAAAGCGTTGGCGCTTCGACTGGCTCCCCTGCATGCGGCTCAAGAACGTACGACTCGGATGCTGGGCGGAGGTGACTCGGGTGCGGGCTCCTCGGCTTCGGGCAGGGTCAGCTCGAAGACGACGTCTAGGCGCAGCAGCTTGAAGATCACGAGCGGCTGGGCAGTGACGCCGGTGAAAGTCACTTCCCCAGAAGTGGCGCGGACGCGCTTGTATAGCGACACCAGCACGCCTATTCCGGAGCTGTCGATCAGCCGCAGCTCCGAGAGATCCACGGTCACGAGTCGGCGCTGGTCCTCGACAACGCGATCGACCAGCGGCCGAAGCTCCGCCGCGGATAGCGCGTCCAGCTCGCCACGAATGCTGAGCAGCGTCTTGTCGGCGTCGTCCGTCCGCGCGCAGTTCATGAGGCCTCTCGCGCCGTCTCGGCGACCGCGCTTGCGACCAGCAGCCGAGCCGACTGTAGAGCTTGGTCAGCGTACCAGGCGACGGTACGCTCTAAGCCGCTGGCCACGTCGACCAGCGGCTGGTAGCCGAGTAGCCCTTGAGCCCGCTCGATGCTCGCGAGCGAGTGCTTGATGTCGCCGGGCCGCTCGGCCTGCTGCTCCAAGCTAGCGCGCTCGGCGGCCGGCAACGCCACGGCGACCAAGTCGCGCAGCGTGCCAAACAGCTTGGCGAGCGACGTGCTGCTGCCGCATGCCACGTTGAACACGCGCTCGGTCAAGCTCTCACTCGGAGCGAGGGCGGCCAGTAGGTTGGCTTGAACCACGTTGTCCACGAAGCAAAAGTCACGGCTGGCGCTGCCGTCGCCGTAAACGGCGCACGGCTCCGCGGACAGCAGCTGCCCGGTCCACCGGGGGATGACCGCGGCGTACGCGCCGTTGGGATCTTGACGCGGACCGAAGACGTTGAAGTAGCGAAGTCCAACGCTGTCGACCCCGTGAGTCCGGAGCAGGGTATCGGCGTAAATTTCGTCGATCAGCTTGGTTGCCGCGTACGGCGACAGCAGCCGACCTCGGCGAGCTTCCTGCTTGGGCTCACTGGGCTCGTCGCCGTACACCGAGCTGGACGACGCGTAGACCACGCGCTCGGCCGAGGCCGCGGCGGCAGCGAGCAGCACGTTGACGAAACCGTCGACGTTGGTCTGGTGGCTGGCCCGCGGGTCGGCCATCGAGCGCGGCACCGAGCCGAGCGCAGCCTGGTGCAGCACGATGTCGATGCCGTCGATAGCGCAGGCGCACGCTTCGCGGTCACGAATGTCGCCTTCGATGAAGTGAAAACGCGAGTACGCGGCCTTGCCGACGCGGCGAGCGACGTCGTCCAGGTTCCGTTGATGGCCAGTGGCGAAGTTGTCGAGGCCGACGACTTCTTGCCCCAAGCCGAGCAGGTTCTCCAGCAAATGAGAGCCGATAAAACCGGCAACTCCGGTGACGAGCCAGCGACGTCGCCCACTCGCCAAGGTGTCTCGAACCTCCTGGTAACGGGTCATTCTGATACTCCTACATTCCGCCGAGGCACGCAGCAGGATTGCCTCGGCTGTGTCACGCGTGATCCCGATCGCCTGCCCTCGCGCACGCCGCTAAGCCACGCAACCAAGCCCGCAGCGCTCACGATTCGCCACTCCGACCAGCTGTTGAAGAAGTACGGTTTCACGCGCATTTCATGAAGCAAAAGTTAGACCGCGGTCAGCGCGCGTCGCTGCCTGGGGCTCGCGGACCGTCGGCTGTGGGGCGAAACCCGTCGCGCACCTCGTCGCTGCGATCAACACGGCGCGGTGCCCGGTAGGGCTGCGGCATGTCCCGTTCGGGTGGAAACTTCACGGTGGCCCCGACAAGCACGTTGTTCTGTACGAAGCTCACAGGCAGTGGCGGGGCGGCGGCGCCCGATTTTTGCTGAATGTGCTGATAGCGCACGCCGAGCTCGAGCAGCTTCGATGCTTGCCAACCGACCGCGACGTCCGCGAGCAGCACCCGCACGCGCGTCGCAAGCTCCGCGTTTTCGTCCAACAGACGGCCGCGCTGATAACCGAGGCTGCCCGCCAGCGTGAGCTCTCCTTTCGGCGTCAGGGGTAATGCGCCGCGCAGCCGGAGCTCGTCGACCAGCAGCGTTTGACCCAACAGCGCGTTGTTCGCCACGCTGTGCGAGTAGCCGAGCTGCGCGTCACCGAGCTCGGTGGCGTACGCCAGCGTGGCGGCGCCCGTCGGCGTCCAAAAACCGCGCCGCGTGTTCAAACGCTCCACCCGCAGCGCGCCCAGCTCGGCGCTGCTCGTGAGATAGCGCCCCCAGTCGTGCCGCCACAGCGCCACTCCGCCCGCGCTCAACTGACGTTGCACGGGCAGCGTCGTACCGTCCACGCCCACGGCGTCGCGCACCACCGTGTAGTCGCCCCGGCCCTCGACGCCGACTGCGTCGGCCAGAAACGTGCGCTCGATACCGGCGCGCGCAGCCGTTCCGACCGTGCGCGGCCCGTCGCTGCCAAAAACCGGCGTATCGATCACCCCGCTGCCGCTCTGCCAAGCTCGCCAGCCCTCGGCCACGTCGAAGCCGAGCGTTTCGTCGCCCGCAGCCTGCAAGAAGGAGCCCGTGCGGGCCGGCACCGCGCCGATCGCCGCTGCACCGGGCGCCGAGAACGCGACGTTGTTGAAGCGGTCAGCCTCCGTGGCGTTGCCGCCCAGAACTAGACTCACGCGTCGCGAAAGCTCGAAAAATCCGCGGTAGTCGAGGCGATTCGTGGAGCTGCTGGAGGCCGCGCTGTTGAAGTACAGGTCGTACTCGTAGCGGTAACCGATGCGCTGCAGGTAGCGCGGCTGCTCGAGCGCCAAGCTCACGCCCGGGCTCAGCATCAGAAACGCCGATTTGGTGCGCGTGCTGTCGGCGCCCGGGAGTGAAGCCGCTTGCACGTTGTCGGTGTAACCGAGCGAGCTTTCTCCGATCAACTGTAAGTGCGGCTCCGCTGCAGCGGTTGTCGCGAACAGCGCAAAAAGAGCCGGCAGCAGCCAGCGCCACGGAGCACCGCTCTGCATGGCTAGCTTTCGACCGTGACGACGCGCAGCTTGCCGCCGCGAGTGGCCGTCAATTGTTGCACGAGCTCCGTGCGCAGCTCGACCCCGGGAATGTGCCTGTCGCAGTGCTCGCGCAACTGCTGCAGCAACGATTCGTGAAACGAGCTGGTCGGCACTAGCTTCAGGTCTATCGCGCGGTCTTTGCGCTGCACGACCTGGAATTCGCGAACCTGATCGGCCAGCGCCGCGAACAGCACGTTGAAGAACAAGCCGCTTACGGCCCGACCCGCGCCGTCGCGCAAGGTGTCCGTCGTCCGCCCTTCGACGCGCTCCAGTCTGCCTAGTGCGCGACCGCAAGCGCAGCGCTCGTGCGCCGACTTTACCGCGAGATCGCCGGTCAAATAGCGAATGAAGGGGGCGCCGTAGTTGTGCAAATCGGTGACGACCACCTCACCTAGCTCACCGGGCTCGGCCACCCGCAGCGCGTCGCCGTCACGCACGACGAGCTCGACGATCAGATTTTCCATCGACAGGTGCAGCCCGCTATGGGCCTCGCACTCTGCGGCGATCAGCATCACCTCGCGGTTGCCATAGGTCTCGAACACCCCGGGCCCAAAGGCCTGCACCAGGTGCTCGCGGTCGCTCGGAAACAGCCGTTCGGCGGCCGCGATCACGGCGATGTCGGGCCAATCGCGCAGGCCGGTGTCGTTCACGTAGCGCGCCAGCGCAGCGCCCGCCTGCGCGTAGCACACGAGCACGCTTGGGCGGCGCTTGCGAATCGCGCGCGCTACCTCTGCCAGGCGCTCCTCCGAACGGTCGGTACAGTCTAGGTAGTGCTCACGGCGCAGCAAGTGGTCGAGCGACAGCTTGGCGCGCTTACCAAGCGGCGGCTGAGTCACGGTGGGCGAGCCCCAGAAATGCAGGCTGCGGTCGCCCGGCTGGTAGCCGGCCCAGCCGTAGCCGCGCAACTTGATGGCCTGGCGCCAGTACTCCGAGCCGCGGTCGTAGGCGAATACGAGCGGGGTACCGGTGGTGCCGCTGGTCGACTTGTCGATCACCGGCCAGGGCGGACCGCTCGACTTGCGGGCCGCGAAGTTTTCGGTTGCCTGCTCGCGCGTGAGCAGCGGCAGCTTCACCAAGTCTTCGAGGCTTTTGAGGTCGTGCGGCGCGACGCCGGCTTGCCCGAAGCTTGCTTGATAGTGAGGAACGCGCCGCCAGGCGTGCGTGAGCAGCTTACACAGCTCGGTGAATTGCAGCGCGCGCAGCTCTTCGAGCGAGCACCACTGCGTGCGCTGCAGCCGGTCCCAATGCCCCAGGGTTGGACGCTGTCTCAGACCGCTCTCCCAGCCAGGATAGATCAGGCGACGAAACACTTCTCCGTACAAGTCAGTCATGCGACCACCGGCGGAGGCTGTAAGACGTAGTCCCGGTATTCGTTGGGGTTGCCCGAGCGAGCGTCCATGCCTGCGCGCGCGATGTTGAACATCTCGCGCGCGGTCACGTAGTGGAGCTGATAGCGAGAGCCGTCGTTGTATTGCTGGGTGAGCGAGCGATGCATGGCGCGTCCAGGCCCACCGAGCAGAGATTTGGCCTGCTCGTCGGGAGCGCCGTGCGTGTGCAGCTTCACGAAGATCCATTCGGGGCGCCCCTGCAGTTGAATCGCCTGCGAAACCCAGGTCCGAACGCGGCTCGGCGTGCCAGGGTCGCGCGCGGTGAGCGCGGCGCTGTCGATGCGCACGCCCAGCCGCCCAGCGCGACGCGCCAGCGCCAGCGGCCCTTGGATCATCAAAATGCGGTCACTCATGCTGTGGCCGACGCGCGCGCGCACGCCGGTCTCGTGCGCACGAGCGCAGCGCGGGTCGCCATCGGGCCAGTAGATCTGATTGACGATGCCTGGCTGAGTTTCGTCCGGTGCCGAAGGAAACGTAAAGTCCGCGTAGCAACCCGTCTCGAACAAGACCCTGAGCTCGGCGTCGACGCCGCACCAACGGCCGTCTTTGCGGGAGTTGGCCAAGCACCAGTTGCCGTGAATGAACGCGTAGCGCAAGCGAGCGTCGGCCCCCCGCGACAGGTGGCCGTGCTGCGCGTAGTCTCGCAGGTACTGCAGCAGATCGCGGCTCAGCTTTTGGGCGTCGTCGCCATCGTGGTGCAGGTGCAGCTCGACCTCGCCGAGGCCAGCGCGCGCCAATTGCGCCAAGGCGTCCAGGTATTCGGGCTGGTACTGCTCGCCTGGAAAGAAAAACGTGTGCCGCGGCGGCCGACCGTCTGCGTCGCGAAATTCGCGCGCAAGCTTCGGATATTCGGCGAGCCAGCGTTCGACCCGGCTCCGGCCGTGCTCCAGCGTGGCATTGCCCCAGAGCGGCTCGTAGTGATCACACACCGCGACCAGCAGGTGCCGAAGCCCCTCGTGACGCGGCGCTAGCAGCTGGCGCAAGCTCGACTGAGCGTACCCGCCCAACCAGCGATGAACGTTCCGATGCGGTAAGTCCTGCAGGCGCAAGAGGCTCTCCTCACGCGTCGATCAGCACCGTGCCGATGACGTTGGCTGGCTGAAGTTGGTCGACGCTGCGCGAGAGCGCGCTTTTGCGAGTCCGCCCGGCGCGCGCGGCTACCAGCACACCGTCCGAGCACTGGCATACGCTGTTCACGTCCGCGCTCTCGAGCACCGATGCCGCGTCGATGACGATGTAGTCGTAGCTCCTGCGCAGCTCGCGTAGCGCCTCACCCAGCAACGCGCGATCGACGCGCTTGCCGCGCGTCACCTCGGGCTGCAGCGCCGCAAGCTGTAGTCGGCGGCCGAAGACCGAGGCGACGGCGTAGGGCGGCGCGGCATCTTCGTTGCGCAGCAGCTTGGTCATGAAGCTATCGGCCGGATCGAACCCGAACAGCTCGGCCACTCCCGGGCGCAGTAGGTTCGCGTCGACGAGCAGCACGCGTGCCAGGGTTTCCTCTGACAAAACCAGCGCCAGGTTGGCCGCGCAGGTCGTCTTGCCTTCACCCGACCCAGCGCTCGTGACGGTCACGACGCGCGGATCGCGGCTAGCATACAAGCGATGCTGCAGCAGCCGATAGCTGCGCGCCTGAGCCGAGCCGGGATCGATCAGTACCGTCAGGCGCGGGTCTACGCGCTTGGGGAGCTCGACCTCCTCGACGACGGTGACCGGCGAAGCGTGCCAAGCGAAAGTGCTGATCACCGCGGCCGGTGCCGGGTCCGGCAACCTGGTCAAGGCCAGCGTTTGCCGCTGAGGGGGCGCAGGTTCCTGCGCGTGAGTTGGGCGCGGGTCGCTCGGCGCTCGAACGATGTCGACGATGCGCGATTTTACAATCTCAGCCTGTGACATAAGCCCTCCGCTGGGTGTCTTTCGGCACTTCTACGATGACTGGCAAGATGGTGTTCGCGTCACGCAGGGTGAAGATGCGCTGGTCGAACGCTGCCAGGACGAGCGCCAGCAGCACGCCGACGAACAGCGCGCCACCGACGAACAGCAGCCCCAAAGTGAGCGTGCCCGGCGGCAGCGGCCGCTCCGGTAAGAACGCTGGATCAATCACGCTGACTTGGACGCCATGCCCGCCGCTCTCGGAGCTGACCTCGATATCGGCGCGGAACAGCTGCGCCTCGATCTGATCGAGGCGCTGCCGCGCTTCGGTCACCGCGCGCGTGAGCTTGAGCCACTCGGTTTCGAGGTCGACCAGGGTCTGGGCAGTGTCGGCCGCGCTCGCCGCGTTAGCGGCCGGCGAAGGTCGCGGCGCTGTCGCCCAAGCCGGGCGGGGCGGCGGAGTGGCCTCGACAGGCGTTGCGGCGGCACCGTTCGGGTCTGGCGAAGCGACCGGCGCTGCACCACGCCCGCCGCCGGTGAGCGCCGCCAGTCGCTGCTGCGCCCGTTGTACGTCGGCCTCGGCGGCTCTCACATCCGGATGGGCGGGCGTGTAGTGCACGAGTCTTTCTGTCAGCGTTTCGCGCGCGGCAGCCAATGCAGCGCGCGCGCGCGCCTCGTCTCCGTCTTGGCCACCGGCGTTCGGTGAAACGACCGCGGCGGGGGCGCCCGACTTCGAGGCGGGTGCTGCGTTCGCGCCGATGCCCGGCCAGAGCTTGGGCGTCCCGGCGGAAGCGCCGGCGGGAGCGCCCATGCTGGCGCGAATGGCGGCGCCGTTCGCCAGCGGCGTTGCGTCGAGAGCAAAGCGCGGGTGCTTCGCCATGAAGCCCGCCAGCTTTTCTTCGGCGGCGCGCAGCTCGAGGTCTCGAGCTTGGCGTTCGCCCACCAAAAAGTCGAACGCCACTTTGGCCTGGTTTTGGCGCAGGGCGGCGTCGCCGTCGATCACCAGCCGCCCGAGCTCGGCGGTGACGGCTTGGGCCTGCGTGGCCGCGTTGCCCTCGAAGGCAATGCTGAAGGTGTCGCCGCCCGGCGCGCGAAACTGGACGTGCTTTTTGAGCTCTTCGGCGGCGTCGACCATGCCGTAAGCTCGATTTAGCTCCGGATACAGTCCAAATTGCCTGACCACGTGCTCGAGGCTGGGACGGGCAAATAGCAGCTCGCGCAGCCGGGTCGTGACGGCGCGCTCCGCGTCGCTCGATTCGGTATCGTCGGCGCTGTTGCCCTTCTCCACGTAGAGAATCACCGTCTCGGAACGGTACTTCGGCTGATGCACCTGGAGAAAAACCGCAAGCGCGGCGCCACCGACCAGCACCATGACTAGCACGGCACCAAAGTGACGCAGCGCTCGCCGAAGAAACTCGGACACGCTTTGCAGTTGCTCCCGGGCGCTGGGATCGGTCGGGGTGCCTTGGGTATCTCTCATGAGAGCCTTTCCGGGGCCGGCGAGCAGGCGCCGACGCCCAGCGCGAGCAATGGCAAGCCAAAGCACAGCGTCACGACGCTGGACCAGAGCAGTGCCTGAACCTGGCCCGAACGCGCGGGCAGCGAGCCGTCGTCGACGACCTGAAAGGACATGCCGATGCCTCGGCGCTCGAGCGACGCACCAATGTCGAGCGTCGTCGCGCGTCGTTCCAGGGCTTCGACTTGCTGATCGAGCGCGGGCAGCGAGCCCATCAGACCGATCAACTCGACCTGCAGCTTGGGATCCGGAGCCGAGAGCTGCTCGATTTCGGCCTGTTTGGCGACGATGTCCGCCGAACGGCGCTGCCAAGCGGCGACCAGCAGGTCGCGCGCCTGCGCCGCGCCGCGCGCCGCGCTCGCGGCTTGTTCACGCCGCGCCAAACGCTCGTGGCTGATGATCAGTGCGCCCAGATCGCGCGTCACCGACAGCGCCTGCGCCGGATCCTTGGAGCGAAAGCTCACCGTCAAGCGCGCCGAGCGGGGCTCGTGACCTGGCGCGCGCTCCTCGACGAAGTAGTTTTGATAAACATCGATCGAAATGTCTTCTCTGAAGGCGTCGAGCGCCGCCCGCGAGTTGCGACGCAGGAGCCCTGGGTAGAGGCCTCGCTTTTGCATCAGCTCGACCAAAGGCTCGCTCGTAAACACGGCTTGCCGCACGTATTCGGCCAGTTGTCGCTTGAGCGGCGGCGCATTGCCGGTCGGGTGCGCGGCCTCCACGACGCGCAGCACGAACTTTGGCGCATGCTCGCGGCGCCCGAAAACGCCGAACAGCGCGACCGCCGCGCTGAGCGTCGCCGCGACGGCGCCGATCAAAAACGGACGCCGAGAACCAGCTCGCAGCAGCGCCAGCGCCTGCCGCAGTGACTGCGCGGCACTCGGCTCTTCAGTGAGCCAGCTCCGCCTGCTCATGGCAGTCCCTTTCGATGGCGTCGAGGGTTTCGAGCCGCGCGCTTTCCCAAACGGCCTCGTCGATGGACCAACTTTTGGTGCCCGTGGCCTCGCCCAGCGCGCGGGGCACGACGCGCTCGGTCAAGCGCCGGGCAACGCTGGCGCCGCCGCAGCCGGACAGCTCGCGCAGTAGCAGCCGGTCTTGCAGGCCGCGCCGCAGCGCCTTCAGGCGCAGCGACGGGCGCGGGCCCGGATACGCCAGCACGCCGTCACCGTTGCCCCAGTCGTCGTGGCCGCGCGCGCGCTCGTCGAAGGTGAGCGGGTCGTGCAGCACGTCGGTCGCGCCGCGGCCATTGTAGCGATCGGAGAAGTACAGCCCTTCCCAGGCGTACCAAAGCTCAATCTCGTAGCGTTCGGCAATCCAACCCCAGGTTCGCAGCGCCACACCGTCGGTATCCAAAATCGAGCTACCCGAGCCAGGAGGACGGCCGTTGTAGGTCCAGAACAGCTCGCCGCTCGCGCGCCGCTCGCTCGCTCGACGCGGAAAATTCGCGGGCGAGATGTAGACGTCGATGCTGCCCGCATAGCTAGCCGACCAGGCGTCGGTGACCGCACGCAGTAGCTGCGGCCTGCCGGCACCGGCGCGACCCATGACCTCGGCCACATGACGCGCGCGCTGTCGCGCTTCCGGCGTACGCGGCTCGTCGACCGGAATCGCGAACGGCACGACGCCGCTGTCGCGAAAGAGCCCGAGCCACGCCTTGACGTCGCGCGCGATGGCTTCGTCGCTGGAGGTGTCGATGGCGACCGGCCAATAGCCGAGCCCGCGCGTGAATTCGCGCCGCGCTTCGAAGCGAGCTGGCGCCAGATCGGCGGCCAAATAGGCGCCGTGCTCGCGAAATAGCTGCTGATATTGGCGCTCTTTTTCGAGCAAGGTCGGCGTGTCCACGTCGGGCAGCCCATGAACGCGCGCGATCTCGCGCGGCAGATAGAACACCCACACCAGCGGCACGCGCGTAAGGTCGATGGCCGCCGTGCTCACCCGGAGCTCCACCGGCAGCACTTGCTCGGCGACGCGCAGCTGTCCAGTGTACGTCCCCGGGCTTGCCTGCGCTGGGATCTCGACGTCGAAATAGGCTTGGTCGCTGGTGGTGATGGGCCCGGGCATGGGCGACAACACGTCCGGATAGAGTCCCCGACCCGCGCTCGGCCCGTACATGTCGCTCGACGGCTCGCGCACCTCGAGCGACTGCACTGTGAAGCCGCGAGCGTGCGCTGCGGCGGCCGGCAGCAGCAGCTCCACACGCCGCGTCTGCCCGTCGTTGATGCGCAGCGAAAAGCCCAAGGTTTCGCCGCGCGCGCCGCGCAACTTCAGTTGCTTGCCGTCGAACAGCGAGCGCGTGCTACCGATCGACTGGCCTGCCCTGACGCGCGTGGAATCGCCGAAGATCTGCCAAGCCGGCGCGGGCTTGCAGGCGCTCGCGCAAAGGCCCGCGCTAAGCAAGCAACTCACCCACGGTAACCAGCTCATGACCTGCCTGCCTCAAGCCGCCGACGATGGCCGGCAGCGCTTTCATGGTCCACGACTGTCCCTCGTGTAGGAGCACGATCGCGCCTGCCGTGGCAGACTGCTCCGCCACGATTCGTTCGACCTGGCTCGCATCGTGGCTGCGCCAATCGCCGGAGTTGAGCGACCAGAGCACCGTCGTGAAGCCGTGTCGCCGACAAGCGGCGAGCGACCTCAGGGAGACGGCACCGTACGGGGGCCGCACCAGCCAGCGTTGACCTTCGCCTGCTGGCAGCAAGAGCCGCGTGCGCTCGAGCTCGTCGGCCAGCTCGGCCTGGGACAGGCTCGTGAAACGGCGGTGCGTGTAGCCGTGACCTGCCAGCTGGTGCCCCCGCACTGCGAGGGCGGAGACCAGCTCTGGGTGCTGCTCACACAGCTCGCCGACCAGAAAGAATGTCGCGCGCACGTCGAGCTCCGCCAAGACGTCTAGGTACGCGGACGTGAGCGAGGTCGGCCCGTCGTCGAAAGTCAGAGCGACGCGCCCCGCGCTCGCTACCGGCGCGGCGCCGCACGACAATCGGCGACGCAGCGCCGTCAGGGGCATGTGTCGGCCCTCGCGTCCACGCCACACCACCAGCGACTCCGGCAGCAGCTGCTCCGCCAAGACTTTCGCGCCACGCCTGCCGCGCTCGAGCAAGCCGGAGCCTTGCGCGAATGGCCGCGGCTCCGTCGAGCCGTCCGAGCCGAGCAAATCCGACATGCTCAGGCGGCCTCGCTTGCCGAGCTGCCAAGCGCCCGCAATAGGCTGGCGTGGAGCAACTCTGCGCTGCCGCGCCAATCTGGTCGCTTGAGCCCCGCCGCGAGCCGCACGGGCTCGTAGCGCTCGTTCAAAGCTCGAACCAGGGCGTCGCCCAGCAAAGCCGGTTCGCGCGGCGGCACGAGCACGCCGAATTCTTCGCTCACTAGCTCCGGAATGCCGCCCACGCTCGTGGCCACCACCGGCCTGCCACAGGCCAGCGCCTCGACGACGACGTTGGGCATGCCTTCGTTCCAGCTCGGCAGCGAAAGCAGGTCACAAGCCGCCAGCCATTGCGGCACCGTCTCGTGCGGCTGAGCACCGGGAAATATCGCCGGCACACCGAGCGTGCGCGCCAGCGCGCGACAACGCTCGGCGTGTTGCCCGTCGCCGACCATGACGAGCTGCACCCCAACCAGGGCTGCGCGACAGCCGTCGAAGGCGTGTAGCAGGTCGAACGCGCCCTTCTGCTCACTGAGGTGCCCGAGGTACAACACCAGTCGCCGTTCGAGCGGCAAACCGAGCGCGCGACGCGCTTCGAGACGATCGCGGGGTTGAAAACGCTGGCGATCGATGCCGTTGGGCACGACGTCGATCCGCTCCGCGTCGACGCTTAGCGCCTGGGCCTGCTGGGCGAGCGGTCCGCTCACGGCCACGACGCGTTCTGCCCGCGGCAAGGCCCAACGTAGTCGCTCTTTCGGCCCCGCCCAGTGGGCGACGACGTTCATGTCGGTGCCGTGAAGCTTCACGACCGCCGGTACGCCGAGCAGCCCCGCGATCACGACCGCAGCAAAACCATCAGGATAGGCCCAAGCGCCCAGCACCACGTCGACGCGCCCGCGATAGGGCAGCACCCGCGGAGCCAATGAGGCTGCGTAGAGCGGACCGGCGACACCGGACCACAGCTTGGGCAAGAACACGAAGCGCGGATGCCGAACCGAAAGACCATCGATGCGCTCTCGAGTCGGCACCTGCGCGAGCCGCCCCGCCGCCGACCAGCGACCGAAGGCCGAAGCGCCCGGAAACCACGGTATGGTGGCGAGCAGCTCGACTTCGCACAGCCGTGACAACTCGGCGAATTGCAAGCGATTGAACGGCGACGAGAGCGGCTCGACGCAGTTCGGAAAGATCTTGGTGACGATGAGCACGCGCATGGCAAAGGGCGTTCACTAGTGGGCGACGAGGTTCCCGGCAGCGCGCTCGGCGAGTAGCTCGAGGCTCAGCAAAGTCATGTCGTCGGCGTCTGGCTTCGCGTGCCAGGCCAGCAGCTGCTCGAGCAGGCGACCGTGGACCGCCAGGCCGTCGCCAGCGCCTTGCGCAACGAGCGCGGAGAGCCGCGGCATGTCAGCCAGATCGCTCTCGACTGCCTCGACGATGCCGTCGGTCATCAACACCATCACGTCGCCCCTTCCGAACGCGAAGGTTTCGTCGAACCAGCTCGAATCCGGCAAGATACCGAGCGGCGGGCCCGATGCTCGGCCGATGATTTTGACCTCGCCCGAAGCGCGCCGCAAAAGGGCGGGTACGTGCGCGGCGTTGGCGACCGTGAGCACGCCGCGCTGCGCGTCGATCTCGAAAACTGCGCCGGTAACGAAGCGATCGCTCGACAGCTCACCGAACAGACCGCGATTGAGCGTCTGCAGAAAGTGACTGGGTCGCAGCGTGCAAGCCGCGATGGATTCGACGCGCGAGAGCACGTGCGGCAACAGGCTTGCAGCCTGCTCGCCACGCCCGCAGGCGTCGCCAATCACCACGGCGAGGCGCTTAGGCCCACGCCGGCGAAGCGCGAAAAAGTCGCCGCCGATGCTCTTGCCGGCGGAGCGACACTCGGCCAGCACACGAAACGGGGCCAAGTCCCAGGCCGTGTCGGGCGGCGGATTCACGAACAGTCGGTCTCCCTCGAAAATCACGGCCGGCTAGCGGTGCACGCCGCATGCCACCGACAGCAGCGGTTCTGGGCCGCCTAGCTCGGCGAAACCAACAGCACGCCGTTGCCAAGCGCGACAGGTCGGAGCGCACCCAGACAAACTCGCTCCGCGGCAGATTTGCCGTGGCAGGATCGACTTGCACCGCCGACGCTACGCACGCTGCTGCTACTTCGTAGAGGGAGGCCGACCGAAGACGTTACGCGAAGCAGGGGTGGCATATTGTTTGCGTCGCGCTGCGCACGATGAACGCTCGTGCGCCAGCGAACCACTCAGCATTGGGTCGGCAACGCAGCACGCCCGTATTGGCGCTGCTCATGACGCTCGTGGTTGCCGGCTGCGGCTCCAACGGAAAAAAATCCAGTTCCAAGTCGAGCGCGGCGGGCGATGGCGGCGCAGCGACCGGCGGCAGCTCCGCTTCAGCGGGTACGACCGCGGCGAGCACGAGCAGCGGCGCCAGCGCGACTTGTACCGCGATCGCGGAGGTCGGCGAGCTGGTCCAGGTCCCGCCCGGAGAGTTTCCGATGGGCTGCAACGCGGCCGTCGACGACGCCTGTTCCGACGACGAAAAGCCCCTGCACACTGTCACGCTGTCGGCGTTCGAGATCGACAAGACCGAGGTCACGCAGGGCGCCTACACCGCGTGCATCGTCGATGGCGCCTGCGAGGCTCCCGGGTGCACGTGGGACTGCGAAAAGACCGACAACCCCGCTAGCTGCGTCACCTGGGCGCAGGCCGGCGCCTACTGCGCCTGGGCCGGCCGACGCCTGCCCAGCGAGGCCGAATGGGAGAAGGCGGCGCGCGGGAGTGACGGCAACAAGTACCCGTGGGGCAACGACGAGCCGACATGCGCGCTGGCCAACATGGCCGGCTGCGGCGACGCCGCCATTGCGGTCGGCAGCCTGAGCGCGGGGGCGAGCCCGTACGGTGCGCTCGACATGGCCGGCAACGTGGTCGAGCTGGTCGCCGATCGTTACGACGCCGCCTACTACGCGGGTTCGCCGACCAGCGATCCACCTGGCCCGCCCGGCGGCTCGCGCTACACCGGCCGCGGCGGCGGCTTCAAGAGCGACCCCGAGTTCCTGAGGACCTCCAAGCGCGACTGGTACGACGCGAGCGACGCGGCGGCCTCGCTCGGGTTTCGCTGTGCGCATTGAGCCGTGCGGCGTGCTTGCGCTCGCCGAGTCAGCCGGCGGGCGCCGCGCGCAGAGCGCCGCGCACTTGCAGCAGCAGCTCGAGCGTCGCACGACGCGCCAGCAGCAGCGCCGCGACCAGGTAGCTGACGACGCCGCTCAGCACCTCGATTGCCAATTGGATCGCCGCCGGCAGCTGCCAAGCGCTGACACCATGGCGCACGAGAAGCACCGCAGCGCTCATCACCAAGCAGCACAGCAACGCCGGCGCCAAACTGCCCAGCGAACGGTGCAGTGCAATGCCGTCGAGCGCGCGCACCACCCAGAGCGAGGCCAGTGCGTGCCCGCCGAACGCGACGCCCACTGCGGCGCACGTCCACAGCGGGCTCTGGCGACCGAGCGTGACGATGCTGACAACCAGCAGCGTCAGTTTGAAGGCCTCGAGCCAGAAGATGGTGCGGGGCACCTGCCGCGCCTGCAAGTAGGACGCCACGGTCCAACCCACCGGGCGAGCCACCGACAACGCCGACAGCAGCACCAACATGGGCCCGAGCGCGCGCCAGCGTGCGTCGAAGATGAGGGCGACCAGCGTGGGCGCGACGACGCCCAGTCCGACGGCCAACGGGAACACCACCAAACCGAGCGCCCCGAGCGCGCGCACGAACGCGTCCGCCCGACGTGCGCCCTCCATGCGCGCGAACGACGGCAAAAGCACGTCGCCGATTTGCTCGCCAACCTGAATGGCCGGCACGTCGGCCAAGTTGTAGGCCAAGTTGTACATGCCGGTCGGCCCTGGGCCGAAGAAGCGCGACACCAGCAAGTTGTCCCAGCGCCGCGTCGCGAATTCACACAGCGCGCCGAGCGCCATCGGCACGCCGAAAGCGAGCAGCTGGCGCGTCTCTTGCCAGTTGATGGTGGAAGGCGAGAGCCAATCGCGGCGCGGTACGCTGCTGACGTAAACGCCCAGGCGTACGCTGGAGCGCGCTACGTTACCGAGCACGATGGCAGCGCCGCCCAGGCCGAGCGCGGCCGCGCCGATGCTGACCGCCGTGTGCGCCAAGTCACCGCTGCTGCGCGCCGCGCTGATGCGACCAAAGCGCAGCTTTTGCACCAAGAGCCGCTCGGGCACGAAAGCCACGCGGTCGAGCAGCACGCTGAGCGCCAGGCCCGGCAGGTAGCGCGCCATGTGCGGCGCGTCGAGCAGCGGACCCAGCCACGGCCCGAGCGCCAACAGACCGACGAGTGCGAGCGCCCCCAGGCAGATGTGGAAGGTGACGACATGAAACGTCATGCTGCGCGGGGCGTCTGGCCGCGACACCAGGTACTGACCCCAACCGATGGTCGAAAATTGGTTGGCGGTCATGCCCAGCACCGCAGCCACCGTGACCTCGCCGTACTCGCTTGGCGCGATGAAGCGCGTGACGACCAGCGTGCCGAGCAGACCGATGGCGCGCGCGCCCATGCCCGAGCCGATGGTCCAGACTGCGCCCCGCACGGTATCGCGAACGAGCGACACGACTCAGGGCACCCGCACCGAATCGCCCGCCAAGACCACGATGTCTTGCTCGGGGCTCTTGCCGGACAAGATGGCGTCGTAGTCGACGGGGATGCGCAGCAGGCTGCCGCTCACCGGGCGAACGACCACGACGTGGTCGGTATCGGCATAGCGGTTGGGGCCGCCCGCCAGTGCCAGCGCTTCGGACACGGTGAGGTAGTAGCGCGCCGTGAACAGCCCCGGGTGCTCGACGTTGCCGGCGACAGTGAAGCGATAGCTGTTGATCTCCGTGACCGACACCGTAACGGGCGCGTCTTTCACGACCGAGGACAAGCGTTGGCTGGCCTCTTGCTGCAGCTCGGCCGCGGTTCTGCCGGCTGCGCGCAGCTCGCCCACGAGCGGAACGGTGATGGTGCCGTCGGGGCGCACGATGGCGTCTGTCGACAGACTCTCGTCTTTCCACACGCTGACACGCACCACGTCGGCCACGCCGATGACGTAAGGCTTGCCCCGCGGATCGTGGCGCGCAGCGTCTGCATACAAGGCCTGCGCTGCCGCGCTGCTGCCGTGCATGTGACACGCGCCCAAACCCAAGCACCAGATTGCAACCGGAACCCCGAACCTATTGAGCGAAGTCATGATCCGTTGACCTTCACCTAAGCACAACTTCCGATGTTCGCCATCCCCGGAATCATCGCGATCGTCATTTTCATTTATGCACGACCGCAAGAGTTCTTCGAGCGCTTACGCGTCGTGCCGCTGTTGTATTTGTTCTTTGGGCTCGCCGTGTTCGGACTCGCGCTCGACTTGCGTTTGAACAACTCGCGCCTCCGCGCAACGCCGCAACTGCCGTGGGTCCTGTTGCTGTTCGTTTGGGCAACGCTCACCGTTTTGATCCAAGCGCCGAGCAGCGCTGTCGAGCACGTGACCGCGCTCGCGATCTGTGTCGCGCTCTACCTGCTGATCGCGCACGGCGTGCAAAGCTTTCGCGCGCTGCACGTCGTGGCAGGAGTCGTGCTGTGCATGGTGCTCTTGGTGTGCGGCGTCGGCGCCGAGCAAGGCTTCGCCAGCACCGGCTGCGTGATCGTCGACGAGTCGGTTCCGGGCGACACCGCGTCAGGCAAACCCGACGGCAGACCATGCATAACACCGCGCAATTGCTACACAAACGACGCGGAACCGGGAGCCGAGTATCAGTGCGAGCACATCGGTCTGCTCGGCACGACCTCGATCGGCCACGGCCGCGTGCGCTACCGCGGCGTGCTGCAAGATCCCAACGAGCTAGCGCTCGCGGGCGGTGTCGGATTGCCCTTGGCGTTCGCCTTCAGTCAGGCAGGCGGGCGCTCTTTCGGGCGGCGACTGCTGGTAGCCGTTTCGTTCGTGCTGGTGCTGGTGTGCGCGGTGCTGACGGCTTCGCGCGGCGGGCAGCTGGTGTTCCTGGCGGTGCTGGCGGCGTACTTCGTCAAGCGCGTCGGCATCGTGGGCCTACTGCTGGGAGCCGTGTTGGCGGCGCCGCTGCTGCTGCTCGGCGGACGCGGTGGAGAAGACGCCTCGAGCTCGACGCTCGAACGCATCGACTGTTGGGCGGAGGCGCTGAGCATGTGGCGCGCACATCCGTTCTTGGGCGTCGGCCTCGGTCAATTCAACGAGTATCACTACATGACCGCGCACAATTCCTACTTGCTGGCGCTGGCCGAGCTTGGTTTCCCCGGCATGCTGCTGTTCGGAATCGTCCTATATTTGTCGGCCAAAATCCCGATTGCCGCGCTGTCTCGGCGGCGGAGCGCGGCGCCGGAGCTCAGCCACGGTGCGCAGTTGACGCAAGCCTGGGCGATCGGGCTGCTCGCGGCTTCGGTTGGCTTGGCCGTCGGCATCTTCTTCCTCTCGTTCACCTATCACTACGTGCTCTGGATTTACGTCGGGCTGTGCGGCGCGCTGTACTCGGCGATTCGCCGACACGACGCCAGCTTTCGCGTCCGGCTGAGCTTGGCGGATCTGGCCTTAGTGGCGCTCGCCAACGTCCTGATTATCGTTTTCGTTTTCTTCTACACCCGCTGGAAGCTCGCATGACTATTGCCCAAGACTCCCGGTCGCTACGCCCCACTTGGCTGCCGCTCGCTGTGCTGCTCATTGCCGGCAGCTGGGCCTGCGGGCGGCTCGGTCTGCGCCGCAGCGCATCGAGCGAGCCGGCCAGCGAGCGCCCCACGCCTCCAGTCGCGCTCGAGCCGATCAAGCTCAGCACGTCGGCGCCCGGCTCGGCGCCCCAGCGCATCTTGCTCGACAATCAAGCGCTGGCATGGCTGCGAGAGTCGGCGCAAAAGCGCACGCCCGCCTTCCTGCGCGCTCAGCGCCGCGCCGACGAAGCCCTGCAAAAATCGCTCGAATCGGGCTACCAAGGCTTCGAGTGGGCGGACGCCGTCGCTGGTAGCGCGCTCTTGTGGCACGCCACCGGAGACGAGCGCTACGCGACGTCGGCCTTGCGCTACTTGAATGCGCTGCTCGACGATCGGTTAGCGGTCGGAGACGCCAAGGGGGGTGCGGACGTGGTGACCCACGACTCTGGCTACGGCATGCGCACGTTCGGAGTGTACTCGGCGCTCGGCTACGATTGGCTGCGCGCTGCCCCTGGCATGAACGACGCGCTGCGCGCGCGCATTCGGCAGCGCCTTGGCCAGTGGCTCACGTGGTACGAAAAAGAGGGCTACCTCCGCGATCGAGCGATCTCCAACTACTACTGGGGCTATCTGACCGCGCTCTCGATGGCCGGCCTGGCCCTCAGCGGCGATAACCCCGCCGCGGACGCCTGGCTGAAGACCGCGCGCAGCGAGCTTTCGAACCGCGTGTTGCCCGCGTTTCGCGATCAGCTGCGCGGCGGCGGTTGGCCGGAAGGCTGGCAGTACGGCGAATACACGGCGCTTGAGCTTGCGCTCGTGACGCGGGCGTTCGCAACCGCGGCGGGCGTGGACCTGGCCAGTAAGCTGCCCTGGCTGGGGCAAACGGTAATCCAGCATGCGCACGCGCTCTTGCCCGACGAAAAGTCGGTTTATGACGGCGGCACTTGGGGCGAGCATCCCGCCAAACCCTCCGGCCTGGCGATGGCGGCACTCAGCTTTGCGCTCGACGGCGTCGACGACGTGCACGCGGCGAACGCACGTTGGCTCAGCGCGCACGCCTTGCCGGCGCTCGAGCGCGAACAAGCTTGGGTCGCTCTGCTGGCGGATCGACCAGGCGCCGCGGAGAGCTCGCCGCGTGACGGAGCGACCAGCCTGCACCTGGCCGGGCAAGGCTTGACCTTCGTGCGCAGCGATTGGTCGCCGAACGCCGTCTGGGCGTCGTTCCAAGCCGGCCCACCGTTGGCCGAGGACCATCAGGACGCCGATCAAGGGCACTTCGAGCTGGTGCGCGGATCCGATCAACTACTGGTCGACGGCGGCGGCTCGGAAGGCTCCGCCACCATCAACCACAACACGCTGCTCGTGGACGACGGCGGCGACAATCTCAACTACCCGCCCAATCAAGGCGTTTGGGGCCGGCAAGTCAAGACGACGCGCTTCGCTGACGACGGCCTGGTCAGCGTGGCGGTGGGAGAGCTCGGCGACGCCTACGCACCCAAATGCATCATCAGCGGCTGCCGGCGCCGTTCGGTAGAGCGACTGACGCGCAGCTTCGTGTTCGTGCGCCCTGCGCTCGTGCTGGTCGAAGACCAAGTCGAGCTGTCGAACGCCGACTACGGCGTCGTTTGGGCAGCGCACGTTACGCAAAACCCGAGCTTGAGCGGCACGCGCGTGAGCGCCGTCGTGGGCGCGTCTCGCGTCGATATTCAGGCGCTGGCGCCGGCGCATGCCGCGCTGGCGGCGCCGCGCGAGCCCACACCTTCGGGCGAAGGCTCGCATCGCCTCGACCAGCCGTGGGGGCCGATGTGGCGCATCGAGGTCACGAGCCCGCGGGGCGAGCGTCAGCGCCGCTTTCTGAACGTGCTCACGGCAGGTCCTGCCGCGTCCGAGCCGCCGCCCGTCGTCGAGCTGCACGGAGAAGCGCTGAGCGGCGCCTTCGTGCGCACCGATCAGCACGCCGCGGCAGTGCTCTTTGCCGGCAGCAACGCCGAAGGCCGCGTGAGCTTGACGGGCAGCGCCGACACGCTGGTAGTCGTGGGACTTACGCCCGGCAAACACTACGCGCTGGCGGTCGATGCGGCTGCCTGCAGCGTGCGACTCGGCGGCGGCTCCGCCAGCGATCCCGCAGCCAACAGGGGCGGCTTCTTGCGCAGCAGCGCGAGCTGCGCAGGCAAATGAGCGAGCTCAAAGCCCTGATCGTGTCGTACGTCTTTCCGCCGGCGGGCGGTGCCGGCGTGCAACGCGTGCTGAAGCTGGTCAAGTACCTGCCGCAAGCGGGCGTGCGCCCCGCGGTCTTGACCGCGCGCGACCCCTCGGTCCCGCTCGCCGACCCGTCGCTGCTGAGCGACGTGCCGGTAGGCACCGAAGTCGTGCGTGCGCGCACGTTCGAACCACGTTACGCCGCCAAGCGCGTGGCGTGGCAGAGCGCTGCCGGCACGGAACCGAGCGCGAGCCAGCGCGTCAGGCGCGCCGCCGTTGCGCTCGGCCGACGCCTGCTCGTGCCCGATCCGCAAGTGTTGTGGCTGCCCGCCGCACAGCTCGCGCTAGCTCGACGCCTGACCCAAAAGCAGCCCGACGACGTGCTGTTCATCAGCGGGCCGCCCTTCTCGCAATTCTTGCTCGCGCTGCTGGCGCGGCTGCGCCCGGGCACGGCCGTCGTTCTCGACTACCGCGACGAATGGACCATGACCTCGAGCGCCTACGAGATGTCCGCCGAATCGCGCCTGAACGAGCGGCTCGAGCGCGCCGTGCTGCGCCATGCGCACGCAATCACGACCGCCACCGAGCACTTTCGCGCGGCGCTGCTAGCGCGCTTTCCGCGGCTCGATCCGGAGCGCGTGCACACCATTCCGAATGGCTACGATCCCGACGACTTTCCAACCAACCTCCCCGGCCCCTCCGGAAAACGCCTGCGGCTCACCTACTCCGGCACGGTGTTCCGACTCACCAGCGCCGCGGGGCTGCTCGCAGGGCTCAGGCTCTTGCACGCGCGCGATGCCGAGCTGGCACGTCTCTTGGAAGTACGCTTCGTGGGTCGCATCGTCGATACCGAGGCCAAGCACTTCGAGGGCAGCGAAGCGCTCGGCGTCTCGCGCCTCGGCTACGTCGAGCACGCGCGCGCCATCGGGCACCTGGCAGAGAGCCACGCCGCGCTGTGCATCCTCGACCACGTCGAGGGCGTCGAGCGCATTTACCCGGCAAAAATCTTCGAAATCATGCGCGTCGGGCGGCCTTGCCTGGCGCTCACGCCCGAAGGAGCCCTGGCCGACCTCGTGCGGCGTCATCGCTTGGGCGAGGTGGTTTCTCCGCGGAGTCCCGAGGCCATTGCGGAAGCCCTGGCCAAGATGCTGCGGGCGTTTCGCGACGCCAGGGCGATGGACCACGCTCCCCGCGATCTGGAGCGCTTCGACCGCAAGCTGCAGGCGGCGCAATTCGCCCAAGTCTTCCGCGCGGCCAAGGCCGCTGCGCAGCGATTCGCCACGGTCAGTCGGCCGTGAAGCGCTTCGTCAGCGTGAGTAGATTCGGAGCGCCTGCGCCGCCTGGCCGGTAGGTCACCTTGTCCATGCACGAGCGCATGATGAACAGGCCCATGTGCGACTCAGGCAGCGAGTCCCGCTCGCGTTTTGCCTCGAGCGCAGGCTCGAAGGTTCGGCCCGTGTCGGCCAAGTGCAGCGTGATGCCCTGAGCATCGACCTCGATCTCCAGCTCGACCAAGCCCGGCGAAACGTCTCGATAGGCGTGGATTGCCACGTTGTTGAACGCCTCACTCAGCGCGGACACGACCTTGTCGTCGAACTCGTTCGGTTCGCGGCTAGGTTCTTGCTTACCAAGCGCCAGCGACCGCACGAGTCGGCAACACGAGGTCACCACGCGCAGCACCACGTCACGGTAGTGCAACGTGCCAGGGACGGAGAGTCGAACGATGTCCATTTACACCAACCCCGGCTGGGGAGCTTACCTGGCGTCCAGGCGGTCGAGTATTCCACTGTCCGTCGCGATCACCAAACGCGCCGTCGACCTAGTATTTTCACTGCTGGGGTTGATGCTGTTCGGCGCCATCTTGCCCTTTTTGGCGCTGGCCCTGTACCTCGACAACCCGGGGCCGATTTTCTATCGGCAGAAGCGCGCGTCGCTGCTGCGGGCGCAAAGCGCGAACGGGCGCTGCAGCTTTACCGAATTTTGGATGCTCAAGCTACGCAGCATGCGCGTGAACGCCGAGGCGATGACGGGCGCCGTGCTGGCGGAAGAGAACGACCCGCGCGTGACGCGCGTCGGGCGTTTTCTGCGCAAAACTCGGCTCGATGAGCTACCGCAACTGTGGAACGTTTTGAAGGGCGAGATGAGCTTGGTCGGACCGCGACCGGAGCGACCCGAGCTGCTCGAGAACCTGACGCTCGCGATTCCATTCTTCGAGGAACGCATGCGCGACTGCAAGCCTGGCATCACTGGCCTGGCCCAAATCTCGCTGAGCTACTCGGGTGCCGCGCCCGCCGGCAGCCCGCTCGCCTTCTTGCAGCACACGCTCACCAATCCCTACGGCTTCGACGCCGCGCGCGGCGCACTGGCCGACGACATGCGCACCAAGCTGCTGTTCGACTTGGCCTACGTGGCCGCGCTCGACCGCTTCTCCACGTTCATCGCGACCGAGCTATCGATCATCTGGCTCACGCCGGCGGTCATGTTGCGAGGGCTGGGCCGATGACCCATCTGACGATAGCGCACGTACTCTCGTCGTTCGGCACGGGCGGCCAGGAGCGCGTCGCTCTGGATCTGGCGCGGCGACAACGTGCGCAGGGTCACCGCGTCGTGGCTCTGGCCCTGGCCGATCCGCCCTCAGGTCCCATGGCGGCGCTGTTCGAGGCCGCGGACGTTGCAACTGGCACCGTCACCAAGCTCGGGCCGAGCTTCGACCCGACGCTTGCGGTGCGGCTGGCCAGAACCTTGGCAGCGCACCAGGTCGACGTCGTTCACACGCACAACCCGCACGCTCTGGTGTACGGCGCCCCCGCAGCCGCTCTGTGTACCAAAGCGTGCCTACACACCAAACACGGCATCAATCCGGACCCCGCGCGACGTCTGTGGCTACGGCGCGCAGCGGCCAGGGTGCTCGACGCTTTCGTGGCCGTCACGCCGCGTCTGGCGCGCGTGGCCACCTCCAATCACGAATGCGACCCGACCCAGCTCCATGTCGTTCCCAACGGCATCGACACCCAGCTCTTTTCATTGGACCTCGAAGCGCGGCGTCGGATCCGCGCAGAGCTCGGCATTCCGGAGCAGGCTTGGGTCGTGGGTAGTGTCGGGCGGCTGGCGCCAGAAAAGCACCAGAGTCTGCTGATTGATGCGATGGCGCCCATGCTGGAGCCGCGCCGGCACTTGGTGCTCGTGGGCGACGGCCCGGAGCGAGCGGCGCTCTTGGCGCGCGCGCAGGCCACTTTGCGCCCAGAGCTCGTCCACTTTACCGGCGCCCGCAGCGACGTCAGCTCGCTGCTCTCGGCCTTCGACGTCTTCGCCCTCACCTCCGACAGCGAAGGCCTACCGCTCGTGCTGCTCGAGGCCATGGCCATGGGCCTGCCGGTCGTGAGTACTTCGGTCGGCGGCATTCCCGACCTCATCGAGCATGAGCGCACCGGATTCTTGGTGGAGCCCGACAACTGTAGCGAGCTTACCCGACAGCTGATCTGCCTCTCGACGCGCCCGCAAGCGGCTCTCGACGCCGCGAGCGCCGGGCGCCGGCTGGTCGTGCAGCGCCACTCCATCGAACGCATGGCCGGCGAGTACGAGCGGCTCTACACGCGCGTCGCGCGACGTCCGGCCCAGCCGGCGATCGTCGCAAGCTCCTGAAGACTTACCGATGGCTGCGTTCGGGCTCAGCCTGCTTGCCTTGCTGGTCTACACCTACGCAGGCTACCCACTACTGGTCGCGCTCTTTGCGCGGGCGTGGCCCAAACCGGTCATACGGCGCGGCGACTACGAACCGACGGTCAGCGTGTGCGTGACCGCGCACAACGGCGGGCGCTTCATCGAGCCCAAGCTCACGAGCCTGTTTGCGCTCGATTATCCCCTAGAAAAGCTCGAAATTTTGGTCTACTCCGACGGTTCGACCGACGACACAGCCGAGCTCACGCGCCGTTTTGCCGAGCGCCAGCCGCGCCTGCGGCTGCTTACTGGTGCCGAGCGGCTCGGCAAGCCCACAGGCGTGAACCGCCTGCGCGACGCCGCTCGAGGCGAGGTACTCGTCATGACCGACGTGCGCCAAACCCTAGCCCCCACCACCTTGCGGGCCCTGCTCGCCGAGCTCGCCGACCCGGACGTGGGCTGCGCTTCTGGGAACCTAGTGCTCGCCGGCAAGACCGGGCCCAGCGCGTACTGGCGCTACGAAACGTTCATCCGCAGCTGCGAAGCACGCCTTGGCAGCATGGTCGGCGTCAGCGGCAGCCTGTACGCGATTCGCCGCGCGGAGCTCCCGAATTTGCCTGCCGACCTTTTGCTCGACGACATGTTCGTGCCCCTCTCGACGCTCACGCAGCGCAAGCGCATCGTCATGTCCCTGCAGGCCGAGGCCTACGATCGCGCTTACGGTGACGAGCAGGAATTCGGCCGCAAGGTGCGCACCCTCGCCGGCAACTACCAGCTCGTGGCGCTGCTGCCCTGGCTCTTACTGCCCTTCAAGAACCCGGTCTGGTTTCAGCTGGTTTCGCACAAATTGCTGCGGCTTTTGTGTCCGTTCGCGCTCCTCGGCCTACTGCTGTCGACGGCGGTTTTGGCGGCGTCGACAGCAGTCGAGACCCCCGAGCCCTGGTTTTGGTCGGGGCTCGGTATGGGCCAGCTCGGCTTCTACGCCTTGGCGCTGCTCGGTGCGCGCGCCGGCCGGCTCGGGACGCTCGCGCGCACGTTCGTGGTGCTCAACGCGGCGGCGCTGGTTGCGCTTTGGCGCTTTCTGACGCGCACGCAGAGCGTGGCTTGGTGAGCGACCCGGCTACTCGACGGTGACGGATTTGGCCAGGTTACGCGGGCGATCTACGTCGCAGCCGCGCAGCAGCGCGACCTGGTAGGCCAAAAGTTGCAGCGGCACCGAGTACAAGATGGGCGCCAGGCTCGGCTGCACTTTGGGCAGCTCCAGCACGGTCCAAGCGATACCGTCGAGAGAGCGGTCGCCTTCTTCGACCAGCGCCACGATGCGCGCGTCGCGCGCCGCAGCCTCTTGAAGGTTGCTCAGCGTGCGCTCGCGATGCTCGTCGTTGGGCATCAAGGCCACGAGCAGCATTTTATCGTCAATCAAGGCGATCGGGCCGTGCTTGAGCTCGCCCGCCGGGTAGCCTTCGGCGTGAATGTAGGAAATTTCCTTGAGCTTGAGCGCGCCCTCGAGCGCGATCGGGTACATCGGTCCACGCGCGACGTACAGCGCGTCGCGCGCCGAATAGTGCATGAGCGCCAGGCTTTCGAGCTGACTCTCCAGCGTGCGCACGCGCTCGATCTGCTTCGGCAGTGCCTGCAAGCCTTGGAGCAGCTCCGCCGCGTCTGCCGCGTCCAAGCTGCCGCGCGCTCGCCCCAGGTGAATCGCTAGCAAGGCCAGCAAGCCCAACTGCGTCGTGAAGGCTTTGGTGGAGGCCACGCCGATTTCAGGGCCGGCGCGCGTGATCAGCGTGCCCTCGGCGATGCGCGTGATCTGTGACCCGACCGCGTTGCAAATCGCCAAGCTGCGCGCTCCCAGCCGTTTGGCCTCGCCGAGAGCGGCGATGGTATCCGCGGTCTCGCCGCTCTGCGTAATGGCGAGCGCCAGCGTGCTCGGCGAGACGATCGGGCGCCGGTAGCGATATTCGGAAGCGTAGTCGACGTCGACCTTGATCCGCGCCAAGCGTTCGATCAGGAACTTGCCGACGAGCCCCGCATGCCAAGACGTGCCGCAGGCCAAGATCGCCACCTGCTCGATGCTCTGCCAGGCGTCGTCGAGCTCGGGCAAGCCGAGCTCTGGCGCGTCGCCTTTCACGTAGGCTCGCAGCGTCTGCTCGAGCGCTCGGGGCTGCTCGAAGATCTCCTTGTGCATGTAGTGCTGATGGCCGTCGAGCTCCGCCGCACCCTCGTCCCAATCGATGCGGCGCGGGGCCCGCTCGACCAGCGCGCCGGCCCGGTCCAGCACGCGCAGCCCATTTTGGCTGAGCTCGGCGACGTCGCCGTCCTCCAAGAACGCAACGCTACGCGTGTGCGGCAAGAGCGGGGCGACGTCGGAACCGACGAAGTACTCGCCGTCACCAAGCCCGACCACCAGCGTCGGTCCCGAGCGCGCCAGCAAGATTTTTCCGGGATGGTCGGCGTGCATGCAGGCCAGCGCGTACTTGCCGTGCATCCGGCTCAGCGCGAGCCCGAAGGCCTCCTCGAACGCGATGCCTTCACGCATCAAGAGGTGCATGATCAGCGGAAAGCATTCGGTATCGGTTTGTGATTTGGGCGAAAGTCCCGCGAAGGCCAGCTCGGCGCGCAGGTCCATGAAGTTCTCGAAGATGCCGTTGTGCACGACGACGATCTTGCCGTCCGGGCTCGTGTGCGGATGGGCGTTTTCTTCGGTCGGCTTGCCGTGCGTCGCCCAGCGCGTGTGACCGATGCCGACGCGCGCGGCCGAGGCGTGCCCGTTCAAGCCCTGCAGTTTTGATTCGAGACCTTGCAAGCGCCCGGCACCGCGCATCACCTCGAGCCCGGAGGGCAGATGCAAGCCGATACCGGCGCTGTCGTAGCCCCGGTATTCGAGCCGCTTCAAGCAATCGAGCAAGATGGGGGTGGCTGGCCGCTGACCGAGGTAGCCGACGATTCCGCACATGTACCCGGTTCGATACAAGCTCTGTGCCGCCGATGTTTCACGCTTGGTGGCGAGGTGTGCCAATGTGCGGAGTTGGCCGTTGCAGCGCGAACATTGCGGCATTTGGGGCCGCCGCGTCGCCACCTTCGCAGTGCTAGAGCGTCTCGCAATGACGAAAGTCACCCAGGCGTTGTTGCTGTGCGCGCTGGGTTTGCCGACTGCGTCCGCACTGCGCGCTCGACGATGATGGTCTGATGCTTGCCGCTGTGTTGATGCGGCGCGATGGTCTCATGAAATTCGATGGTGAACGGCAGCCCGCGCAGGTACTCGGAGAAGCGACCGGTAACGTGGCGAAACGCATCTTCGGCGAAGTCTCTACCCCGCACCACCTTGAGCACGACTTGGCCATTCGCACTCTGAACGGCCTGAAATTGCCGCACGATTTCGCGGCGCGCGTCGCTAAAAAGCACATGAAAGACGATGCCCGGAACCGCGTTGCCTGCTGCGTCGAGCATGGTGTCGGCGCGCCGGCCGTCGACGCGGTCCAGCCGTCGCAGCGCGCGCCCGCAAGCGCACCGCTCGTCGCTCGCCAACATGGCGATGTCGCCGTTGACGTAGCGGATCATCGGCATGCCGTAGTTGTGTAGGTCCGTGACCACGACGTCACCGCTATCGCCCGGGCCGAGCGGCTGACCGTTACGCACGACCTCCACCAGCAGATTCTCTTCCGACAGGTGCATACCGGCGTGCTGCTCACATTCGGCAGCGATCAGCATGGTCTCGCGCGAGCCGTAGCTCTCGAAAATCTCGGAACCGAACGCTCGCGTCAGCACGGCGCGGTCCGCCGGTAGCACGGCTTCTGCCGCACAAATGACCGGAATATCATCCCAGTCACGCAGCCCATTCTCGCTGATCCAGCGCGCGAACTGCGCGCAGGCCTGCGTGTAACATACGATGATGTCCGGACGCATGCGGCGCAACGTGCCCAGGGCGAGCTGTCGCGACGCCAAGTCCTGTTTCATGGAATCGAAGAAAATCTCGCGTTTCAGGGCGCGATCGACGCGCATTTTCAGCGTGGGTGCGCCTGCCGAGACGGCCGCCCAATAGAAGAAGGTCTTGCGCCCAGCACGATAACCGGCCCAACCGTAGCCCCGCGCCTTCATCGCCTGGCGCCAACACTCGCTCAGCCGCGAGTATTCGAATTTGAGTGGTTTGCCGGTCGAACCGCTGGTGCCCTTCTTCAGGTTCTTGCCGCGATGCGCCGGGTCGACCAAATCGGCGTAGCGCTCGCGCACGATCTCGCGCGTGAGCAGCGGCAGCTCGGCCAGGTCCGCGCGCGAGCGCACACCTCTGGGGTCGAAGCGCAACTTGCGGAACAGCTCGCGGTAGTACGGAACGTTGCTGCCGGCATAGCTGAGCAGCTCGACCAGCGCCTGCGTCTCGAGCTCGTCCAGCTCCTCACGGCTGAACCATTGCGTCTGTTCGAGGCGGTCGAGGTAGCTGAGCGTTTCGCGACCGCGAACCCCACGCTCCCAGGCGGGCAAGAAGACGTGTTTGAAGACCGTGCCGTAGGCCAAGTCGCACGCGCGCCGTAAGGAGGTTAGATCCATGGCTGGTTTCTGCCGACGTCGGGCATGCCGAGGCGTTGCATCCCCTGTGCCGCAAAACCCCAGCCCATTTCGGCCAAAAGCACATACCTTGGCGTGGCGAGTTGCAGCGACCTGGTGCATTCGTGCGCCGGGGCGCGCGAGGGCTGCCTGCTGGCGGCCCCCGGTTCGCCGCCAGCTGGCGCCTCACAGATACGTGATCGATAGCGTGGGACGCCGCCCAAGCTCCGCAGTCTCGTTCGAAAATATACGCAGCACGCTGCCTGAGCCTTGATTCTCCAGCAAAACTCCGTGGTTCGAGCCAGCATCGCTGACCCAGGCCTGAACGCCTTCGGCGTCGAGGGCGACCGACTTGTGTTGGTAGCCGCTCGCGTCGATGCCAGCGAGCTCGAACGGGACACCCGTCGCGTCGCCCGGGCCGGCGCCCGGCACGCTCCAGTCGACGCCCGCGCCGCCGCTCGTCCAACCCAGGTTGGGCGCGCTCAGGCTCCAGGGTGTGAGCAAGAAATTGCCGAGCAACGTCTGCGGCCCCGTCCAGCTCTCGAACGTCAAGTCGAGCTTGGCTGACACCACGCTGGCGCTGCCCGGAACGCTCGACACGTCGAAGCGAAGCAGACCCTTGGTCGTGTAGTCGAGCGCGTAGGTGTAGAGCTGATCGCCGAGCTTGTAGACGGTGCCGGCCGGGTTGCTTGCGCTCGAATATTCGAGACTCGAAATGGTCGCATCGCTTGCGCCGCTGTAGCCGTTCACGCCCTGCGTGAACGTGACCGTCTGCGCAGCGCCGCCCGGCGACGGGGGCGCTGGTGTCGGGTCGGGCGCTGGTGTCGGGTCGGGCGCTGGCGTCGGATCAGGCGCTGGCGTCGGCGCATCCGTCGCCGTAACGGCACCCGCGGCGCTGACGGTGAAGCTCAAAGTCTTGTTCGCGGATGCCACGAACGGGCCACCTTGCTTCACGACGATGCGCAGCTTGTCTCCGGCAGGCGACGCGGTGACCGCGTAGCCACTGGGGGACGGTTCGACATCCACCAGCACGTGGCTGGCGTCGCGCTGCGCTACCGCGTAGTCAGCGCTCGTCACGCTGCCAGTCGCGGCTTGATCGGCCGCAAACAGCACGACCTGATGCTGCGGGGCCAGCAGCTCGACGCCGACCAGATTGCCCGACGCGACGTTGCCGTCCGCAGCCGAAAGTCGCGTCTGTTCGCCTGTCACGGGTGCAGCGGTCACGACGCTGAGCCATTGCTGGTCGGCGGCGCGCACCGCTGCGTGCACCTCGAGCCGCGAGGCGGAAGCCGGCAGACTCGTCGTCGTCGTGGAGGGCGCTTTCGGTAGCAGCGTGCGAATGCTGCCCAGCTGCGCCCCAGCGACCACCACGTCGAAGCGGCGCTGGCTGCTATCCGCGGTCGCGGCGGCGCTCGCGGCAACCGGCGTATGAAAGCTCAGCCACTGATCGGCGCCGGCTTGGTTTACCGTCGTTCGATCGAACAGCACGAAGCTCGACGGCCGCACGAACACCAAATCGCGCGTGAATTGCGTCACCGGACGGTAGCTGCTCGAGCCGTATTGGTCGCCCAGCCCGACGCCGCGCGCATGGACGAACCCGGCGCGGTCTTCGTAACGCTCGACATGCGCCCGGGAGTTGCTCGGACCAAAGCTATTTTGGCCCGGGTTATACGGGTTCGAGCCGTCGTCGACGAAGAACGTGTTGTACAACCTGCGCCCCTTTTTGCCGTAGCTGTCGTCGTAAACCATGTCCTCGCCTGCGGTGCCGCCGTTTTGAGGGAGCCAGCCGGTAGCGTTAATCAAAAGTGGTTGATCGCCGACAACGACACTGAGGCCACCGGCGCCGAACAGCTCCTCACCCGAATACGCCGCGTCGATGTACGGTCCCGCCGACAGGGCCGCCCACGTCGCCGTCGTCGCCCACGACGAACGCATGCCGACGTGACCAGGACCGGGTGCGAATAGCGAAGCAACCGTCGACGTGTACGTGCTTAGAGCGGCGTTCGAATCCCCATACAGAAATATCGCCCACGGGGCGCGATCGTCACCCGCACTGCTGACGACGTCCGCCGCAAAGGCGCGCGCCACCGAGGCGCTGGCGTCGCCGTTCGCTTCCAGCATGGTGGAGAGGCCACTGAAGAGCTCGGCCGACGGTCGCATGTTGGTGCCGGAACGAATGGTGCCCTGGTCGTCGACGTGCTTGAGCGAAGGCCAGGCGAAGTGCATGGCGTACTGCGCTTCGTCGCGCGCTAGAGGCAGCTCGTGCCACCAATCGAGACCCGTGGCCGTTTTCACGGCCCAAAGTGCCTCGACCATGCTCAGCACGGCCTTCTTTCCGTAGCCCCAGCCTTCCGGCCAGCCGCCGCCCGCCATCATACTCGTGAACTGTGGCTTGACCAGCTTGCCCCACATGCGCGTGACGACGTCGCTCCAGTACGTGGCGGCCTTGGCGTTGTCACCCTCGGTGGCCAACGCGGCGGCGGTCTTGGCCAGAAAGTAGCCAGCGAAGTAATTACCGATCGGATCGTTGTTGATGAAGCCGCCCTGGTCGTACCAGTCGAGCCAAGTGTTGATCGAGCTGATGACGCGGCTCTTGGTCGAGCTGGAAAGTGCCGGGTAGAGCCAGTCATAACCTAGCGCCATGCCGACGACGTAGTTGCGAATGCCGTAGCCAGCGTCCGTTGCCGGGCTCTGGCCTCCGGAGCCGACCGACGTGCTCATGGCCTCGAGCAGACGCGTACCCGCGGCGCCGTAGCGCGCTTGTGCCGCCGTGTCGGGACTGACACGGTAACAAAGTCCCAATGCTCGCGCGACAGGGAGGTACTCCTCGCCTTGATATCCCTGCCCGACGTTCGGAAAATCGGGATAGGCGCTGGCGTTCGGCGCGTTCATGGTCCCGGTCGCGTAGCCATCACATTGCGTTTTCAGGCTGATCCACGCTGGATCTGCTGCACTGGCGCGAGCCTTGAGCCGCGCCAGCACATCCGGCGTCAGCAGAAGCCGTGCGTTTGGCCGCGCCACGAGCGTCTGCGTACCCGCGTCGGCCGACTCTGCGGTCGTACCGGAGCCTGCCGACTCTGCCTGCGTACCCGAGCCTGCAGACGCCTGCATACCGGAGCCTGCCGCCTGCGCCTGCGTGCCGGAGGTTGCCGACTCTGCCTGCATGCCGGACGCTGGCGCCTCTGCGCCGGCATCGGTATTGCTTGTCTCGGAGCACGCGAGCGGAAGGCTCGCCAATCCAATTGAAAAAAATTTGGCGCTGATTCGAGTCGTTAGTCGCATCGCATCATCTCTCCTCGATTGGCGGCACACCGCTCCCGTTGCAGAGCTGTCCGCGAGCCTGGCGGGCACCATTACGTGCGTTCCACCTCAATCTTGAGAGGTGAAACAAGCTATTTACCGCGCGCTAGGCGCCCGACTGCACTTGGAGTGCGCAGCGGAGCGCAAAGCCCTGCCGATGGATTTTTGCGCCGCAACCTAACGGTCACGAACGTGCGAATCCGAAATTGGAGCTCGCAGAACCAGCGGCTCCGCTCAGGTCGAAACAGCGTAGCGAGCGAACGCGAACGGTCAAGCCAGATAGGCACGGCGCGTTCTTGCGCGCCGTGCCGTTTCGCGACATTCACGCGCTGACTCGCTGCGGCATGACACCATGCCGAGCTGCGTGGTCGCGCGCCGAAGCGGGATAAAAATTGCGCGTTCGGCCGTTGGCCGGCTTCACGCTAGGCGAAGCGGCATCGTGACCTCCTGCCGCAGTTGCTGCTCGGTCATGAATTCGTCAGCGCGGCATGCCCTCTTGCAGGCGCACGACTTCGACCGAGCACGGCGCGCGCGTCACCACCGACTCTGCCACGCTGCCCAAGAGCACTCGCGACAAGCCAGTTCGGCCGTGCGTGCCGATGACGACCAGTGCCGCCCGCTCGGCGCTGGCCCAGTCGACGATGGCGTCAGCCGGTGGCCCGTCGAGCACCACGGCGGTCGCCGACACGCCCAAGTTCTCGATCGCTCCTGCCAGCGCCGTTCGGGCCGCCTCGCGTTGTGGTCCCTCCGGGACCAGCGGCGCCGAGGGGCCCACCGCCGAGAGCATGGCAGAGGTGTAGGCGTTGAAAGCCACCCAGCTCGCGTCGATAGCGTGCGCCACGCTGAGCGGCAGCCCCAACCTGGTAGCCTCGTCGGCGGCGGCCTGAATGGCCGGAAGTGAGCGCTCCGACAAGTCGCTGGCTGCGAGCACGCAGCGGCCAGGCGCTGCTTCGCCGCGTACCACTAGCACCGCGCAGTGCGCGTAGCGCACGACACCGGCCGCAACGCTACCGAGCAGTACGCGCTGTAGCGCGCTCCTGTTATGACTTGCGGTCACAATCAAGTCCGCACCCCAAGCTTGCGCCGCGCGCACGATGCTGGCTGCAGGTCCGCCACGCTCGAAAAAGAGCCGCGGCGACCCTTGCGGTGCCGCCTTCTCGACCAGTCGCTGCAACGCCTCGCGCGAGACGCGCTCGGTCTCCGGCGCGGCGGACGCGACCTCGTCGGGCAACACGTGGCACACCGCCCAGCTGCCGCCACTCTGCTCGGCGCGCCGCCGCGCCTCGTCCAAGACCTCTAGCGATTGCGCGCTCAAGTCGACCGCCGCCAGGATCTTGCGCCGGGAGATCGCCGGTAGCGAGCTTGTCGCGACCGAGCTCATGGCACCCGCTTCACGCCGGCCCGTGCCGCTGGCGGCGCCTCACCCGTGAGCTTTTCTTTGAGCTGGGTGAGCACGGGCTTGGTGACACGAAGGGTATTGTGAACGTCGAGCACGCCCGGCACCCTCTCCGCGACGGCTTCGGCCAGCCGCTTCATGTGACGTGTTTCGACGCTGCCGTCGAGCATGACTTCGCCGTTCGTCACGCGCACCTCGACGTCGGTCGCGTCAACCTGGTCGTCCCAACTCAGGCGTTCG
>Ga0307516_10001339_pt1 | contig 34211 bp, 29 predicted proteins | sample 19_EM_MG_FD_203310 | JGI IMG/M metagenome (GOLD analysis project Ga0307516, IMG submission 203310) | Populus trichocarpa ectomycorrhiza microbial communities from riparian zone in the Pacific Northwest, United States - 19_EM | ecosystem: Host-associated > Plants > Roots > Unclassified | place...
GCCAACAACGCATATCTCTACAGTACCGGGAATGATTTTGTGATCGGGAATGGTACGGCCGCAAAAAACCTGATCTTCTTTAACGGCGGCACTGCCACCGGCAATGAAGCCATGCGGATCGGTTCGACAGGAAATGTAGGGATCGGCACTACCACGCCCGCGGATAAGCTTTCGGTGGCAGGCGTGCTGGCCCCTTCTGCTGATAACCTGTATACATTAGGCAAAAATGGCGCAAGGTGGAGCGCGGTATGGTCCGCCAACGGCGTGATCCAGACTTCGGACCTGCGTCTCAAAACGAATATCCAACCCCTGAACTATGGGTTAAAAGAAGTGCTGCGGATGCGTCCCGTGCGCTATCATTGGAAGGACAGCCCCGGTGGGGCGGCCAAGATCGGCCTGATCGCCCAGGAAGTGATGCAACTGGTGCCGGAGGTAGTAGTGGGTGATCCCAAAAAAGAAATGCTGGGAATGAATTATGCCGAGCTCGTCCCCGTATTGATCAATGCCATTAAAGAGCAACAGAAAGAGATTGATGGGATAGAGGCCCAGATAAAGAATTTAAAAGAAATAAGAAAAAACAGCAGGTGATCCTTTCATCCATTCAATCTTAACAGCATGAATAAAATATTATATATCCTGGGGTGCCTGCTGGCGTTTGCAGGCAGCGCCTATAGTCAGGTGGGGATCGGCACGTATGCGCCTAATTCCGACCTGGACGTGCGGGGGGGCCTGGCGGTCAGCTATCGTTCTTTCAGTTCTTCGATGACAGCTGCCGCTACGGATCATTTCCTTGTATTTACCGGGTCCGCAGCGGCTAATTTGACGCTGCCGGACGCAACGGCCTGTACGGGCAGGGTCTACTGGATCAAAAATGCCAGCCCAAATCTGCCTGTACCGGCGCTTACCGTGAATACCACATCATCGCAGACGATAGATGGGAATGCCACCTGGCTGCTGGATGAAACCAATGAAGCACTTCGCCTGGTGAGCGACGGCGCTGACTGGCAAGTGTGTAATGAGGATGTGCCGGTCCGCAAGACCGCCGTTGTCGGCGGGGGGTGGAACCAGGGCGGCAACCGGTTGAGCGCCGCCAAATCATTAGGCACGATCGGAAATTTCGACCTGCCCTTTATTACCAATAACAGTGAAGGCATGCGCCTTGCCTCCAACGGCTTCCTGGGGATCGGCACCACCAATCCATCGGCCAGGCTGCATATCCTGTCCGATAACGATGATGCAGGGAACGATACTTATTTTAATGATCATGGCACTACGCTTACTCCCGGGATCTTTTTCAGGAAGGCAAGGGGTACGCTTGCAGCCCCTCAAAATCTTCAGGCAGGCGACCTGATCGCCCAGTTCCGTTTTGCACCCCGTTATAACGGGTCCGTCATCAATACCAGCGGTTCGGGGATGGATGCCACCTACCAGGGCAACGGCACCAACAATAGTACGGATCTGCAATGGTATACCAGCAATACGCAACGTCTTATGCTTCATCAGAGCGGCTATGCGGGCATCGGTACCTCGGCATTCGACGGCACCAACCCTGAAAAATTATTGATAGACGCCGGCAATACCGCTTCATATAATGTGATCAGCGGCAAGGGGGATATCGATAGCTACCTGCAATTGAATATCCAGAACAGGTCCGCCGCCGGCTTCGCCAGCTCCGATATCGTGGCCACCGCCGATAACGGCACCGAACTGGTGAACTATATCGACATGGGCATTAACTCCAGCGGATATACCAATGCTGCGGCAGGCATCCTGAATGGCGCCAACCTGGCTTACCTCTATACGACTGGTAATGATTTTATAGTGGGCAATACCAGCTCCGGCACGAACCTGATCTTTTTTACGGGGGGCTATGCGCTTACGAATGAACGGATGAGAATGACAGCAGCCGGTAATATAGGGATCGGCACCAATAGCCCATCCGATAAATTAACGGTAGCGGGCATCACGAGTCCTGCAGCGGATAATACCTATACTCTGGGGACCACTACCAACCGGTGGAGCGATGTCTGGTCGACTAACGGGGTCATCCAGACTTCGGATCGGCGTCTCAAAACAAATATCCAACCCCTTCCTTATGGGTTGCGGGAACTGCAACGGCTGAAGCCGGTGCAGTATAACTGGAAAAAAACGCCGGACGCGGACGGAAAATGCGGGTTGATAGCGCAGCAGGTACGGCAAACGATACCTGAAGTAGTGACGGGTGATGAAAGGACCGGGATGTTGGGAATGAATTATACCGACATGATCCCCTTGCTGATAAAGGCTATTAAAGAACAGCACTTGCAGCTGCAAAAGTTAAAAGAGGAACTGGAATTCTTGAAAAATTAATATTTCACGCCGTAAAAAATATATATGAGACTACTATTATTCGTTTTTCTTGCCGGCTCACTGGCGGCGCAGGCCCAGAGAACGGTCATATCTGTGGGGAGCACCACCGCCCTGACCATCAAGACCGGGACGGTCTTCAGCGCGGATAGCCTGGTACTTACGCCCGGGGCTGACTTTACGCTTAGCTCCAATGATATCCAGGTATCGCCCGTTGCTGTGAATATCGCTCCCAACCCGAGTATCAATCGCGTTTATTACCTGGGCAGCCAGATCTCCTTCACCGGTACGATACAGATCTATTACGATCCTTCCGAATTGAATGGTAACCCGGAAAGCTCCCTGAAATATACCGACTCGGCCGTAGGCGGGGGCTGGCTGGCCCAATCGTCCAGTTCCGTCAATACGGTAACTCATTTTGTTCAGTACGCCGCCGCGGCACATCCTTTCATTGGGGCCACCGCCTCTCACCAGGGGGTGATCTTACCGCTGACCCTGATATCCTTTGCGGGCGACTGGAAGGAGAATGGGGTGGCGTTGGAATGGGTGATCAGCCAATCGGGTGAATCCGTGAATTTCTCCATCGAGAGCAGCACGGACGCCGGCAGTTGGGTTACGATCGGGGAACAGGCCGGTTCGCCGGGGGATGGCCTTTATACCTATGATTATACGGATAGGTCTCCTGCTGCGGCTATCATGTATTACCGGATAAAAATAGTTCATGCTTCCGGTGAAATAAGCTATTCGTATGTCGTAAAGGTGCAGAAAGCGGAGAGTACGAATGTCAGGCTGGTTGTTGGCAACAATGTCGTATCCGTCTATTTCAGCGGTACTCAGCCTGCAGGTATCCGCCTGATCAATGTATCGGGAGTAATACTCCGCGCAGACAGGACCAGCCGTGCCAATTATGAATTGAACGGATTGTTCCCGGGCGCCTATTTCCTTCAGTATGAATTGAACGGACAATGGCTGACGCGGCAATTTGTCATCTTGTAAATCCGGCTCGTAAACAAATAGAAGGGGACCTAAGTGTAACCAATTAGGACAGACTTATACACAGGTTTTGCAGATTGTAGAACTTTTTTGTAAATAAATGGAAAAAACTGTACATTCATATTCTAATAGGATAAGGTTTAATGGTTATGGTATTTGATTAGAGCGTCCCCCCGCTTGCGGGGGGATTTTTTTTTGTCCGTTATTTCTTGATTAATAAGGGTAAAAAACCTATATTTATATTCCCTTTTTACTGATATACAACCGTCAGGTCTCAGGCTAATTGATTAGTAATTAATGTTTTGGATAAACTCCAACAGGAAGCCTGATGCAAAAAACAAACACTGGCCTTACTATTTTAACGATCGAAGATAATCCCAGCGATATTTTCTTACTGGAACATATGCTGCGGTCTTCCGGCCTGGAGATAGATCAGCTATTATCCACCGATCGTATAAAAAAAGCGATCGAAATACTCGGTAAGGAAGCCATCGACCTGGTCCTCCTCGACCTCACACTCCCCGATAGTTTTGGGATCAATTCCTTTCTCCATCTGAAGCCCGTCGTCCAGCGGATACCGGTGATCATCCTTACGGGGCTTTCCGATACCAGCCTGGCCCTGGAAGCCATTAAAGAAGGCGCCCAGGATTATCTTGTAAAGGGTGAATTCAATGAGAACCTCCTGGCCAAGTCCATCCAGTACAGCATGGAGCGCAAGCGCAATCTCGAAGAACTGCGGGACAGCAACGAACGGTTCAATACGGTGGTAAAAGCGACGAATGACGCCATCTGGGACTGGGACCTGCTTACGGATGAGGTGTTCCTGGTAGGCGATACCTATAAACAATTATTCGGTTACGACATCGTCAACGCCATCTCCCCGCAGGATCTCTGGGAATCCATCCTCCACCCGGATGATAAATGCCGCGTGATCCGCAAACTGAAAGGAGTCATCGAAGAAGCGAAGAAATTTAACTGGGAGGATGAATACCGGCTAAAGAAGCGGAATGGGGAATATGCCTATGTGCATGACCGTGGGTACATCATTTATTCCGCAGACAACCGGCCCATCCGGGTGATCGGGGCCATCCAGGACATTTCGGCCAGGAAAAGATCAGAAGAGATCATCCTGGCATCGGAAGAGAAATACCGGCAGATCTTTTACAAGAATCCCTATCCTACCTGGATCTATGACCTGGACACCCTGCACATCGTGGAAGTGAACGATGCCGCGCTCGAAAAATACGGATTTGATAAGAACGAGTTCCTGCAACTGACCATGAAGGACCTTCATCCCTCGGAAGATGTCGCCGAATTCCTGGACACCCTGAAGAACCCGGACCTGATCCATGCGATCGGGCGTAAATTATGGCACCATACCAATAAGCAGGGAGGCCGGATGATCGTAGAGATCACGTCGCATCTCATCGATTACTTCGGGAAAATGTCCATGCAGGTGATCATTAATGACGTCACCGAAAGAGTACGGCTGGAAAAAGAGCTGGCACAACAGCAAAAACTCAAGCAGCAGCAGATCACCGAGGTGGTCCTGGGAGCGCAGGAAAGAGAACGCTTCGAACTGGGCCAGGAATTGCACGATAATATCAACCAGATCCTCGCCACTTCGAAATTATACCTGGACGTGGCCCTGGAAGAAAATGAACCGAGGATCGAATTGCTGTCCAAAAGCAGGAAGAACATCTCCATGGCCATCGAAGAGATCCGCAAGCTTTCCCGGGAACTTATCACTCCCACCATTAATAACGACCTGGGATTGATCCAGACGATCAAGGAACTTATCCGGAGCATCCAGTCGGTTAAGAAAATGCGGATCCGGCTTCAGATCAGCGGCCTGGATGAAAACTCTTTGTTACCCGAGCAAAAAATAAATATCTACCGGATTATCCAGGAGCAACTGAATAATATCTTAAAACATGCCCAGGCATCTGCGGTCGTCATTACACTCAATAAGGAGAATGAAAGGATCTGGCTCCAGGTCAGTGACGATGGAAGGGGCTTCGACACGCGTATCCGCCGGAAAGGCATCGGGATCTCCAATATCATAAGCCGTGCGGAACTCTACAATGGTCGCGTGGAAATAGATTCGGCTCCCGGGAAGGGCTGCCGCCTGGAGGTGATCCTGAATTCCAAGGCAATCCCTGAATAAAATTCTACAACAAGAAAGTATTCTTAGCTCTGTGCAGGATGCAGAAGGGGTATTGTCTTGCCATCGCATTTAAACGCAGCAGGGTCTCTTCGTCGGGCTGTGGGTTCAGGGGGACTTCTTTGGCTTTTTTGGAGCGGGGGTGTCTGATAACTTTGGCTGTCGGAACGGCAGTTAGAGTGGTACTGACAGCGTTGGCAGAGATAATGTCAGGGTTTATCATCTGATAGGCATTTGTGGTGATACAATAGAATTCCATCGTATTCTTATGCAAGCTGTCTTCTGCAGGATAACGGAGGGAAATAAGCCTTGCGACTCTTATAAAGTTACAATAAAAAAAATGAGATTTATTGTTAATCACTTTATTTATTTTTTTTTCGTGATTTTTGCCGGCAATAACAACTGCGTAAAAACGACACAAGATGCAAAAATTTCTGGACGAACATTTCTTATTGACTGGCACGACGGCTCAACGCTTGTATCACGAATTTGCAAAGGAGTTGCCGGTGATTGATTATCACTGCCATCTGCCGCCCGACCAGATCGCGGGCGATCATAGCTTCGGAAATATCACCCAGGCCTGGTTGTACGGCGATCATTATAAATGGCGGGCCATGCGGGCCAATGGGGTCGGGGAGGAGTATTGCACCGGCGGCGCCAGCGACCGGGATAAATTTACAAAATGGGCGGAGACCGTCCCTTATACCCTTCGCAATCCTCTCTACCACTGGACACACCTGGAACTGCAACGCTATTTCGATATCCATGAGACCCTGCACCCGGGCAATGCCACCGCCCTCTATGACCACTGTTCGGAAAAATTGCAATCGATGGAATATTCCGTCCGGCAACTGCTGGGGAAAATGAAGGTGGAGGTAGTCTGTACGACGGATGATCCCATCGACCCTCTCGAACATCACCGGAAGATAAGAGAAGGAGGCGGATCCCTGCAGGTGCGACCGGCTTTTCGCCCCGACAAGGCGATGAATACGGACGATGCCGGCGCTTTTAATGAATATACGGCCAAGTTGGAATTGGCCGCGGGGATGGAGATCGGAAATTTCACCCAATACCTCCAGGCCCTGAAGAAAAGACATGACTTTTTCGGAGAAATGGGTTGTACCGTTTCCGACCACGGCCTGGATCAACTATATGCAGAACAATATACCGGCGCGGAACTGGAGACGATCTTCGGCAAGCTGCGTTCAGGTAAAAGACCGGAGCCCCTGGAAAGCCGGAAATTGAAATCGGCGCTCCTCTACGAGCTGGCTTTATGGGATTGGGAAAAAGGCTGGGTCCAGCAATTCCACCTGGGGGCCCTCCGCAACAATAATTCCAGGGCCTTTCGCACGCTCGGGGGGGACACGGGCTGGGATTCCATCGGCGACCTGCCCCAGGCCACAGCCTTATCCGCCTTCCTCGACCGCCTCGACACGGACAACCGGCTGGCACGCACCATCCTCTATAATCTCAATCCGGCGGATAATGAACTGATAGCGGCCATGACCGGTAACTTTAACGATGGCTCCATTGCCGGCAAGGTACAGTTTGGCGCCGCCTGGTGGTTCCTCGATCAAAAGGATGGCATGATCCGGCAACTCAATGCCCTGTCCAATCTCGGCCTGCTGAGCCGCTTTGTGGGAATGTTGACGGATTCCCGGAGTTTTCTGTCCTATCCCCGCCATGAATATTTCAGGAGGATCCTTTGCAATCTTTTTGGCGAAGAGATCGACCGCGGTGAATTACCGGGAGACCTGAAATGGATCGGCAAGATCGTCCAGGACATCTGTTATCATAATGCGAAACAGTATTTCGGTTGGTAAGTGCCTGACGCTTGCAGCTCTAAAAAGGGGTGACCTTATAACTATAGCGAACGCTCCCGTAAGCCAGGACGCCGGGCTGTGCGTGGTCGATATTCAGGACATGCTGTCGGAGACCGGCAGCTTCTATAGGCTGTTCCCGGGAGGATGGCCTGCTCATCCTGAGCAGGGAGCTGTCTGCATGGATCAGTAAGCCCCTTCCTTCCCGGTTGGTCAGCTTCCACCACCGGACCCCTTCTGCCGTTCGTTCCTGCGCGTCGGATCCCCCGGAGAAAACCTCTTCGATCGTTTGCCGGTAAATGGCTATCTCTCCAGGCTCGCCCGGAGCGCCGCTCTTCCCTGCCAGGGCCTCGCCATACCAGGTTACGCTATCGAATCCCGCCGGGAGGGCCCACTGCATACCAAAGCGGGACAGCATCGGACCCTTTTGCACACTGTCCGCATCCAGCGACTGCTCCACCTGCATTTCACCCTTTGCATTGATGGTATAACGGACATGCATGGTGCAAAATACTTCCGGCAGTTCATAGTCGGCCCGGACAATGACCAGTTCGCTGGACGTACTGGTGGAGAACAATTGCAGATGAGGGGTGTTCGTCACCTGCTTCCAGGGGTCAGGAGAAGGGGAAGATCCCGATGCCGACGGGGTGTCGGCAGGGGCGCGCCAGAAATTGGACCGGAGGCCGGTGCTGTCGCCAAGCAGGCTTGTTCCCTTCGCCTCATAATGTTGGAGCCAGCCCGTCTGCTTATTGAACTGAAGACGTACCTGCGGGGAATTCACCGTGAAGATACCACCTTCGTCCCCCAAGGTCAGGATCCCGTCGGGATGGACGGAAAGATCGGCGCCCATGGGTTTTTTCAGCAACAACTGTTGCCCGGCGACCCGGTACCCGGCAGGCAGGGGAGGGGCTTCTTTTTTGAGCCGGTAGTGTAATTGGAGGAATACTTCGTCGCCGGCCGTGACGGTAACGTGAACGGGTATTCGAAGATTTTGGGATCTTTGCAGGGCCAGGGGTAAATTTAATGTCGTACCTTTTTGACGCGGGAGGCCATTCACGGTGACTTCCCAATCCAGCCGGACGGAAGAAAGATCTTTAAGGGCAGGATCGTGGCTTATAGGGATAGTGACCGGACCCTGAATGATCGGGCGGATGGATGAGCCGGCCTTAGCGGTAATCTCTGTCCGGGCCTGCGCCTGGGCGGATAAGGAGGGCGAAAATGGCAATAGCAGCAGGAAGAAAAAGGGCGCTTCTTTCATCTCGCAGTAGTTTAGGTTTAGTAAGTATAAGAAATTTTTAATACAATTTTAATGCTAAATCGATTTAGTTACTTACATTTATAGTACATTGAACTCCCAACCTTTCATAATTCGATTTGCTAATGAAGAAAATTTCCATCAGTGATATCGCCCGTAAAGCAGGCGTATCGGTATCCACCGTTTCATTTGTAATGAATGATAAGGCCGTGAAAATGCGCATAAGCCAGGAAGTGATCTTACGGGTGGAGACCATCGCGCGCGAGATGGGCTACCGGCCCAATCAACTGGCAAGAGGATTGCGTACGGGGAAGACAAAGACGATCGGGCTGATCGTGGAAAATATATCCAACGCTTTTTTTGCCACCCTCGCCAAGACGATCGAAGACGAAGCCAAGAAATACGATTACCGTGTCGTTTATTGCAGTACGGATAATGATGAGAACAAGGCGCGGGAACTGATCAATATGCTCTCCCAGCGGCAGGTGGATGGTTATATCATTACGCCGACCCTGGGTCTTTCTGAAGATATACAGCGTTTGCAGGCCGAGAACAAGCCGGTGATCCTGATCGACCGGTACTTCCCCTGTTGTGAAGATATTCCTTATGTGCTCGTCGACAATTACGGGGGCGTATCGGAAGGAATGGAATACCTCATCGGGAAAGGGTATCGTAAGATCGCCCTGGTGACGATCGAGACGGGTATGGCCCATATGAAAGATCGCCTGGACGCTTATTATGAAGTGTTGAAGAAGCATGCGATCGCTCCTGACCCGGGCCATGTAAAACTGGTGCCTTATGCTTCCGAAAGGGAGGCAGCCTTGCAGGAGATCCGGGAATTCCTGGCCGCAAACAGGAAGGACATCGATGCTGTTTTCTTTCTCACCAACTACCTGGGGGTCCTGGGGATCGAAGCGATCAAGGAGCAGTCGATCCGGGTCCCGGAAGACCTGGCCGTGCTTTGCTTTGACGATAATGATATCTTCCGCCTCTATACGCCCGGTATCTCCGTGATCAGGCAGCCCATTGCCGAGATCGGACAGCGGGCGATGCATGCATTGATAGAAAGGCTCAATCACAATGGCACGGATCTGCAGCCCGGCACAGTACAGCTCAAACTGGCTGCGGAATTAGTTCGCCGCGAATCCATTTAAGCATGGTTAAGGCGGGTCCCGGGATCATCCGGCTATGAAGGGGCTTTGAAGATGCTCTTCCTTTCAGCGCAGCGAACAACAGGAATTACATAAGAAATACTTCGCAAGGATCAGCGCTGCAAATACACCCGCAAGAAAGCAGAGTATTAGTTTAAGGGGTTTGCTACCAAAGATATGGCTCAGCACCCGGCTGGGAATGCTCATGATAAAGGGGTTTGGTGGTTGACGCTTTAAAAATAGGCAGGATTTAAAGAAAGGAGGGGCATATCCAGGCTTATTGTGAAAACTTTGTTGCACTACACTTAGAGTACAATAAGGGTAATACGTTAATGGATTGATTTTTATATTAGGCCTTTCTGCCCTATTTTCGCAGTAAATCTCCCCACATGAATTTGCATGAATATCAGGCCAAGGAATTACTGAAAAAATACAATGTACCCGTCCAGGAAGGCATACCGGTGGATAATGCGGGGTCCGCCGAAGAAGCATACAAAAACCTTAAAGTACAATACGGAAATAGTTTTGCCGTGGTAAAGGCCCAGATCCATGCAGGCGGCCGCGGGAAAGGAAAGATCCAGGGCACGGAGCAGCGCGGGGTGGCCGTAGGCAAAAATGCGGAGGATGTCAAGCAGATCGCTTCCAATTTATTAGGCGGCACCCTGGTGACTATCCAGACAGGTCCGGCCGGTAAGAAAGTGAACAAAGTACTCATCGCCCAGGACGTATATTATCCCGGTCCCAACCCGGTGAAAGAATTCTACCTGTCCGTATTATTGGATCGCTCAAAAGGACAGAATGTCGTCATGTACAGCACGGAAGGAGGGATGGATATCGAAGAAGTGGCGCATAACACCCCCGATAAGATCTTTAAGGAATGGGTACACCCTGGCGGCGGCCTTCAGCCCTTCCAGGCCAGGAAGATCGCTTTTAACCTGGGATTGAGTGGGGAAGCCTTCAAGAATTGCGTAAAGTTCGTTACGAATTTGTATAATGCGTATATCGGCCTGGATTGCGCCATGCTGGAGATCAACCCGCTCTTCAAGACGAGCGATGAGAAGATCCTCGCCGTGGATTGCAAGATGAACCTGGACGATAATGCCCTGATGCGCCATGCCGATCTCGAAGCGCTGAGAGATATCAGTGAAGAAGACCCTACGGAAGTAGAGGCAGGCAAATACAACCTCAATTTTGTCAAATTGGACGGCAACGTGGGTTGCATGGTCAATGGCGCAGGTCTTGCCATGGCCTCCATGGATATGATCAAGCTGAGCGGCGGAGAACCCGCCAACTTCCTGGACGTCGGTGGTACGGCAAACGCGCAGACGGTAGAGGCCGGATTCCGTATCATCCTGAAAGATCCCAAAGTAAAGGCGATCCTCATTAATATTTTTGGCGGCATCGTACGTTGCGACCGGGTAGCACAGGGTGTGATCGACGCTTATAATAAGATCGGGGACATCAAGGTACCCATCATCGTCCGCCTGCAGGGCACCAATGCCGAAGAAGCTCAAAAACTGATCTCCGAGAGCGGCCTCAAGGTCCAGTCTGCCATCCTGCTCAGCGAAGCGGCGGCCCTGGTCAATAAAGCTGTTTCTTAAAGAGCATTCACCATCCATTAAAACGCTATCTATCATTCAGGAATTACAGGAGACTGTTCGTTTTATCCGGGCTATTTACCCGGCGACGCCCCGGGTAGGCATCGTTCTGGGCAGTGGCTTGAGCAACCTGTCCCGGGAGATCGAAATAGAAAAAGAAATTCCTTACGGGGACATTCCCCATTTTCCCATATCGACGGTAGAAGGCCACCAGGGCCGCCTGATCTTTGGCAGGCTGAATGACAAACAGGTGGTCATCCTCTCCGGGAGGTTCCATTACTATGAAGGCTATTCCGCGCAGCAGGTCGTCTATCCCATCCGCGTGATGAAAATGCTGGGCATCGACACGCTGCTCCTGTCCAATGCGGCCGGGGGCATGAACAAAGCGTTCCGCGTAGGCGACCTGATGATCATCCGCGATCATATCAGCCTGTTTATCGTCAACCCCCTGCTGGGTAAAAATATGGAAGAGTTGGGCCCCCGGTTTCCCGATATGAGCGAACCTTATGACAAGGATCTCATCCGAAAGGCAAAAGCGATCGCCGCCGGGCTCCAGGTACCCTTACATGAAGGCGTATACGCCGGCGTCACCGGTCCTACCTTTGAGACGCGTGCAGAATATAAATTGATCCACCTGGTGGGAGGGGATGCGGTAGGCATGAGCACCGTACAGGAAGTGATCGCCGCCCGGCACGCCGGATTGGCTGTTTTTGCCATGAGTGTGATCACGGACCTTGGTATCCGGGATGAAGAGAATCAGATCACGCATGAAGAAGTATTACAGGCCGCCAGGGATGCAGAACCCAAGCTGACAGCGATCTTCAGACAACTGATCGCCGAATTGTAAGCCTGGGCGATGACTCCTGCCGGCAAAGATTAACTTTCTTATAACCGCTGATGGCCACTTAATGAGTAATTTACCCGCAATTTTTAAAGTAGTAATGGGGCGCCGAATCATAAAGATCGTATTGCTGGGAAGCTTATCGGGGTTTAGCCTGTCCACGCACGCACAGGATCCTTTGTCCAGGTTTAGGGGCATGGGCGGAGGCGGTGGATCCGGCAAAGGCGATAGTCTCCAGCATCGTAAGGCCGATACCATCACGCTTAATTTCCGTTATCTCGATAGCAGCCGGCTGCAAAGGCTGGATTCTTCCATCTTCGATTTTTCAAAAAGAGTACCGCCTCCCCGCACATGGATCAACCTGGGAAATAACGGGACCCCGGCGCGTAACCTCGTCTTTTCCCCGCTTATGAAGTCGGGCTTCGACCTGGGCTGGCATGCCTACGATCTCTATGTCTTCAATACGGAAGAGACCCGGTTCTATAATACGACCAAGCCATACAGTGAGATCGGTTACCTGCTGGGGGGCAGGACGGAACAGATCATCGATCTCCTGTCTACGCAGAATATACGCCCCAACTGGAACTTCGCCTTCGAATATCGCCTTATCAACTCACCGGGATCCTTTCAAAATCAGAATACCAATCATAATAACTATCGTCTGAGTTCCTGGTACCAGTCAAAGAACAAACGCTACCAGGCTTTCTTTATCCTCGTAGGCAGCAAGCTACAGGCTTCCGAGAATGGAGGGTTACAAAATTACCGGCAGCTGGATTCCATTTCCTATACCGACCGTTCCACAGTACCCGTGACCCTGGGGAACAACCTCGCCCTATCTTCAGGCAACCCTTTTTCGTCCAATGTCAGTACCGGCACCCGTTATACGACGGGCACCTATATGATCCGGCAGCAATACGACCTTGGGCAGAAGGATTCCACCATCGTCAACGATACGACGGTGATCCCCTTATTCTATCCCCGCCTCCGGCTGGAACATACCTTTGCTTACACCACCTATCACTACCGCTATGGCGATCAGCCCCGTCCGACCTCTTACCTGCTCGATTCCAATTATTATGCGGATAAATACGGACTCACCTATATCCATCCCACCGATAGTTTTTTCCGGGAGGTCCATTGGCATGACATGACCAATGATTTCTCCTTTTATACTTTTCCGGATGCCAAGAACCCCCAGCAGTTCTTAAAACTAGGGGGCTCCCTCGAATTGCTGAAAGGCTACACCGATACCGCCCGTCTCGCAGCCGGCAGCATCATCGATATCACGCACCGGCAGAACGAACACAATGTCTTCCTGCACGGCGAATATCGTAACAAGACGCGCAACCAGAAATGGGATATCGAGGCTTTTGGGAAATTCTACCTGAACGGCCTCTATGCCGGGGATTATAATGCATCCATCAGCCTGAAGAGATACCTGAGCAAAAAATTGGGTTTTTTACAATTGGGTTTCGAGAATGTCAACCGCTCGCTTTCTTTTGTATACAACAGGGCCAGCCCCTTTTATTATGACACGACGCTCCAGAGCTATAGCAAAGAGAATACGACGCATCTTTTTGCCTCGCTCGAACAGCCGCAGAATCATTTCAAGGTGCAGGGCTCTTATTTCCTGGTCACGAATTATTCCTATTTCACCGATTACTTTAAGCAGCGTCAGCAGGCCTCTCCGTTCAACCTCCTGCAGATCAGCGTTCAAAAGCAGTTCACCATTCACGGTCCCTGGAAATGGCGTACGCTCATCGTGATCCAGCAGACGGCCGGCTCTTCTCCCGTGCATGTTCCCCTGTTCCTCACGCACAACCAGATCGGCTATGACGGCAGCCTTGGGTTTAAGAACCTGAACATTAGCTTTGGAGCAGAGATCCGTTACTACACGGGGTATAAGGCAGATGGATATGCGCCGGTGACGGGGCAATTCTATAGCCAGAGCGATACGACGATCCGTCAGCATTTGCCGGATATCACGGGGTATCTCCATTTTCGTATCCGTACCTTTACGCTGTACGTGCGGGCGGAGAACCTCAATACCATGCAATTCGGCCCTAACGGATTTGGGTGGACGAATAATAATTTTGTAGCGCCGAATATGCCTTCTCCCGGCCTCTTACTCAGGTTTGGCATCTTTTGGAGCTTTATAAACTAGACCTATATGAATAAGACCCTTCTTTTTTGTATGCTGCTTTTGGCGACAGCCCTGAAAGCCCTGCCCCAGGCTCCCGGATCGCTTACCGACCATCCGGCTCCTGCCCTGACCGTGCACGATGGCAATGGTGCGCCTGTCTCTTTATCGGGCCTCAAAGGCTCTGTGGTGCTGGTCGATTTCTGGGCCAGTTGGTGCGGTCCCTGTCGCAGGAACAATCCACACCTGGCCAGGTTGTACAAAAAGTATCATCAGCAGGGGTTTGAGATCCTGGGAGTTTCCCTTGACGACAACCTGGATGCCTGGAAGACGGCAATCGCCCAGGATAAATTAAGCTGGCTGCAATCTATCGATGAGAAAGGGGGAAATGGCCCGTCGGCCGCTGCTTATGGGGTAATGGAAATACCTGCCTCTTTTTTATTGGATAAGAACGGGGTCATCCGGGGTGTGAACCTGGAAGGCTGGGGATTGGAGTCGGGGATCAAGTCCCTCCTAAAAAATAAATAAGCCACAAGATCTCCAAATCTCCAATTTTTAACAGTCCGGCTCATCGCAGGGGCTGTTCTCCATCTCGATCTCGAGGGTGGCGTGTTGGATATTCTGATGCAATAAGGTATGCTTGATGGAATGCTTCATCTTTTCGATCGTATCCAGTGCGGTCTCCGGGGGTACGACGAGATGAGCGGTCAGGGCATTCTCCGTAGTACTGATGGCCCAGACATGAATATGATGAAAGTCTATCACTCCCTTCATCTTGCAGATCATTTCTCTTATTTTTCCGATCTCGATCCCTTCCGGGACCCCATCCAGGGATAGCCGCAAGCTGTCTCTCAGCAATTGCCAGGTACTGAAAAGGATCACGATGGCGATGATCAGGCTTAAGGCGGCATCGATCCAGAACATCCGTGTATAGATAATAAGGATACCGCCCAGGACAAGTCCTGCGGATACGATCGCATCCGAAAGCAAATGGAGCCAGGCGCTCCGGATATTCAGGTCGCTCTCCTTGCTGCGGAAGAACAGGAGTGCGGTAAGGGCATTGATCCCGATCCCGATGGCTGCCACGATGGAAATGATCTTTCCGGGCAGGTGCTGGGGCGGATCCGCCAGCCGGTGCAGGGCCTCATAGCCGATCGCTCCCAGGGATAGCAGCAGGATCGCGGCATTGAGCAGGGCTACGAGGATGGTGGTCTTTTTGTAGCCATAGGTATATTTTTCCGTTGGCTTTACCTTGAGGAGACGGAAGGCGATGAGGGACATGGCGAGACTGGCTACATCCGCGAGGTTATGACCGGCATCCGATAAAAGGGACAGGGAATGAATGGACAGCCCTACGATCGTCTCGATGATGACAAAGGCGAAATTGAGTATAATGCCGATGACAAAAGCCCGGTTGACATCTTTAGGGTCGACCGTATGGTGGTGATGCCCCAGGCTGAAGCCATGGTCGTGATCATGATCGGAATGGTCGTGAGAATGAGAATGTGCCATAGAATTTTTTACCGGTAATCGTCCCTTGCCGGTGCAAAAGTATCTATTATCCTGCAATCCGTCAATGCAAGGGCGGAATGAGGCACATGCGAAGGGATCACGTGTACGCAGCCCGGCGTGAACAGGTATTTTTCACCCCCGATGGTCATTTCCAGTTCTCCTTCCATGATATAGGTGATCTGCTCGTGAACATGGTGATGCTCCGGCGAGACGCCTCCTTTTTTAATATCCCAGAATACGAGGGAACTGGTGTCTCCATGTACCATTTTTCCGAAAAAGCCGGGAAGGGTTTGTTTGACAGGAATAGAATCAAGGTGTTGCATAGTTGATCTTTCGCCGAAAATACAGAAACTTATCCTAAAGCAGCCCGCTCCGCTATTAATGAGGGACCCGATCATTGCTACGGCGCTGTGGATAAGTGGATAAGCTCTCCTCCGTATACCCGGTCAAATTCCGTACCCTTGCGCAAATTCCTATCAAATGAAAAGGTCTTTACCTCTGATCCTGGCTCTCCTGGCATTTCTTTCCGGTGCTGCACAGACGCCTGCATCGCCGCCTCCCTTTACCACCGCCATCAACGCGGTCCTTAGCGATTTTGCGGACAACCTCCGGCATATCACGGGAGAATTGCTCCTGGCCCAGGGCGAATTCGAGAACTATGCTTCCAGGGTGGAATTGCCGGGTTCCCGGAATTGTATGATCACCCGTTATCATTCTGCTTATGATACCACGGCAAGCTGGCAGGCTAAGATGGCCACCCGCGATGATTTTAATGCGGCGGCCCGTGAATATCATGATCTCTACCTCAAACTGGAGACCTGTACCCTTCAACTGGCGGATGGAACGATCCTTTACCTGAAAGGAAAATGGGAACCCGCCCGGGAAGGTCTCGCCTTTACCACGAGCAATCTAAGACTGACTACCGGTTACGGACCTTACCGCCACCTCAATGTAGAATTGGAATTGGTGTATGAATTGGACGCCTGGAGTGTCAACATCAATATCTTTAGTAAGGAGCGCGAAGGGGAACCTGTCATCACCGGCACCATTCCCGGTACGCATTGATCCCCTAATAGATCGACCGGATCGCCCCTCCGTCCACCTGGATGGTCGCCCCCGTGATATAACCCGCCAGCGGAGAAGAAAGGAAGGCGACAAGGGCCGCCAGTTCTTCCGGCCGGCCGATCCTTCTCACCGGGATCGTTTTGGCGCGATCTTCCAATAGTTCTTCCTGGGTCTTTCCCCCGGGACCATGCTGGCTCATCGTTTCCTTGACCCGGTCGGTGAGGATAAGGCCCGGCGCGATATTATTGACGGTGATATTAAAAGGACCCAGTTCATCGGATAATAATTTCGACATGCCTACCACTCCCAGCCGCATACTGGTGGACAGGACGGAGTTCTCCAAAAAGGTCTTTACCGACAAACTGGTGATATTGATGATCCGTCCGCTGCCCGTCTTTTTCAGATGGGGGATCACGAGCCGGCTATTACGCACCGTGCTTAAAAGGTTGAGCTCGAAAGCCGCCTGCCAGGCCCGGTCGTCAAAGGATTCGAACTTGCCGAAAGGAGGTCCCCCGGCATTGTTGACGAGGATATCGATCCTGCCGGTGGCCGCCAGGGCTGCATTCACCAGGGCTACCGAATCATCGGGTTTGTTTACGTCCATCGCCAGGGCGATCACCCGGCCCCCCGTGGTGGAACGGATCTCCTCCGCGGTCTTTTCCAGGACATCGTTATTGCGCGCGCCGATCACGACATCGGCGCCTTCCGCCGACAATGCGAGCGCGCATGCTTTTCCGAGCCCCTTGCTGGCAGCCAGCACGATGGCGGTCTTACCTTTTAATTGCAGATCCATGAAGAAGATTTTGTAGTGCAAAGATTAAACTTATCTTGCCTGACGGCAAAAAGAACTTTGTGGAGAAAATATTAAAAATACTGATCGTTTTTGCGCTGTTGATGTTCCTCATCGTCTATTCGGTAAGGACCCGGGAAAAGAAATTCCGGGAATACTTTTTTCACCGGCAGTTGGGCCTTCCTCTTTCCGGCGACCCCGATGAAGATTTTTTGTCCGCCGCGGCGGCACAAGAGGATGAAATAAGCGCTATCGACCGGGAACATCAACGCGTCTTCCTTCCCGGCGAAGGAAAAGAGCTGCTGGTGGAGGCCATGGATACGGGGAACAGGCTCGCGGTCCTTGCGCTCGAAGAAAGGCCCGATTCCCTTGCCTTCGATCCCGCGACGGGATTGATCTTCAGCTATAGCAGGGAAGGGCTCGTCACCATCATCCGGCAGTCGGAGGGGACACAGGGACTTCAATATAAAATAGTACAGCGGCTGCATACGCCAAAAGAGGGGCATCGGGTCGTCAACGATCCTGATACAGGCAGGATCTTTCTGGGGGTAGGGGAGTCCGTATTCGTATATGGCGACTATCCAACGGCGTGAGTTGCCCTGTCATGAGTGACCCTATCTTTCAAAAAAGCCGACGCTGCCGCCCACCCATTCCTTGTCCTGGTTGTACCGGACGCCGATCATTTTACCTTTACTGAGACGGGCGAGATTGATGGCCAGCCGGGGTCTTGGGTCCTTGTCCTTCCACAGGTACATCATGCGGATCTCTACCTTGGCGGGGATATCCGGTGTGGGGATCAGGTCGGCATAGGGGACCTTCCGTTGCAGGATCCAGTTCTCCGGGTCTTTTATAGCATCCAGGTCCGAAGGCTTTACATCGATCACGACGCCCGTTCCCGCAAATGAGAAGAGGGGTTTGAGTACATAGTTCTCCAGGTCGGCAGGCGGCTGCTTGATCTCATGGAGGAAGAAGGTTTTTGGTACATAGGGATGGTGGATAAAGGGAAGGGTGAACTTGCTGATACGGTAAAACCAGTTGGGGTGCCCGATCCATTCCACATCCAGGTCCTGCCGGATATCCACCGGGGCTTTCTCCTGCTTATTCAATTCATCGAAGATCACACGGTTGTAGATCCGCTTTATCTGCGTACGCTTTCCGCTGATCGCATGCCGGTAGAATAATTGTCTTCCTTCCTGTTCCAATTCGGTGAGACATACGGGTTGGATACCCAGGTATTCCTGCGTGCAGTAGAAATCGATCCGGGTCTTTTGTTCATGGGGCTTCAATTCCAGCAGGATCACATTCTCCGGCGGCAGGCCGCCGAGGATCACCTGCCGGAGCTCATCGAGATAACTTTCACGGTCGTGCCCATGGAGATACTGGCTATAATCGGGAGGGATGGCGAAATGCCGGCGCAGGATCTCGGGGTAATATACCTGGAAGCCGAAGAGACTGGGAAAACCCTGCATTTCGATCAGTTGCGGCTCTACCTCACCTGCCTCATTCGTGCAGATACCAAAATCAAAAACGAGAAAATGGCTATGGTCATTTTCATTCGGCACCCGATCTGCAGTGGGGATAGCCCTTTCTGTTAGTTGCTTGAACCCCGGATCAACGATCAGGTCGATAATGCTTTCGCAGGCGTCGATGACGCGATCCGCAAATTCCCGGGGAATGAATACAGGGGTCTCCGCAATGCGGAATTCGATGGCGCCGGGGTATTTACTATGCAGGTCTTTTAAAAAAGCTTCGTATCGCTCGCGGGTAAAAGCCGCATTATAAGCTTTTCGTAGAGCTGGTACCATGATCTGCTTGTTTGATGGAAGTTACGATTTTAGAGATTGCTGATTTTGAGATTTATGGATTTTGTGATTGAATTCTTATAAGGGTTAAATCCCCAATCCCGAATTCCCTAAATTTCGAAATTTCGAAATCCCGTTCAGCGCATTATCCAGGAAATTCGGAAGCACATGAGAATAGGTCCACCGGATCTTATCGGGGTCATCCAATTGCTCGATCATGCTCTTCCATTTCTCCTCTCCATGCTCTGCGATGACAGCCAGTCGTTTGTCTTCCCGCTGCAGGTACATGCTCATACCGGCCGCATCGGCCTCGGGATGGAATTGCGTACCGATCATATACGGGTTGAAGCGGATGGCCATGACCGCTCTTTCCAAAGGGACATGGGGACGCTCTTTTTCGATGGCCAGCAGATAGCCGCCCAGTTTGTCAAGCTTTTCGTGATCGGGGCCGATCACCTGGAAGTTACGGCTATCCACGGCGAAGAAGGGATCCTGTAAGCCTCCAAAAACGGGCTCGTTCTTTCCATCTTCCTCTAAATGGACCGGAAACACACCAAAGGCAGTAGATCTTCTCCGGGTGATCCTTGCGATGGTAAAATAACGGCAGGCCAACTGGAAAGAATGACAAATAAAGAATACCTGTTTTTTATGGACATGCGCGGGGTCTTCGTTATAAGCTTCTATTTGCCGCACCCAGCGGAAATATTTTTCTTCCCATTCGCTGCCCTCGCTTTCAAGGGGGCTGCCGGGACCGCCGCTGGAGATATAGATATCGTAAGAAAGATCGGGCACCTGATTCCTGATCCTGACTTCGAATTCATCGGTGAGGACCTTCAGTTCATGCCTTTCTCCGAATTGCTGCAGGATAGAGCGCAGGCAGCGCATGCCTTCGTTGACATGCCCTTCATAGAGGTCCAGGATCGCTATGCGTATTTTTCGTCGGATACCCATCGGTTGCAAAATTAAGGATTTTTTGGCCTCAGGAGTTCCATTCGATGATCTGGTAGAAATCATCTTTAAAGCTATCCCCGATGGGAATGATCTTCTTGCCGATATAGATCTCATTACGGGCGATGGAATCGATATGACTGAGGGATACGATATAGGAACGATGGACCCGTATGAATTCGTCGGCAGGCAGCTTGAACGAGAAGGACTTTAAATTATTCAGGGTGAGAATGGGATCGGACTTCCCCTTGAGGTACACCTGGGTATAGTCCTTCATACCCTCACAGAAGAGAATATCTTCAAATTTGACCTTGATGATCTTATATTCGGATTTGATGAAGACAAACCGGTTGTTCCTTGTATGATGGATATAGATCGTAGTGGACAGGTAATCCTTGATCTTATTGATGGTGGTAAGGAAATTCTCAAAGGAAAGGGGGCGGCTCAGGTAGCTGAAAACATCCATTTCCGCCTCTTTTTTCTCCGTCTCCGCTTTCCCGCCGATGCAGATGACGATCGGGTAATAGCCAGATTCCTTCAGCCGGAGCAGGACACGGTGATCGAGGAGGCGCATATCCCAGAAAATGAGTTCGGCTTTGGATTGTGCGACCAATTGGATGGTCTCTGCGGCGGATTCGCATTTACCGGCAAAATTGAGCTTGGGGGTCTTTGCAATGTAATCCCTGAGCAAGGCGCTCTGCTTGTTGTTATCCTCTACAATAATGCAATTGAGCACGCCCATGACGGGAATGCCCTTGCGGTGATGATTTAACATGACCGCAAAAGTACATTAATAAAACATTTTCCCTTTGGTGTACCAAAGATCGCGGTAGGAGATGGCAAAAGTGATATTGGCATATCGTTGCTGCACGAGCTGATTAGCTTGTGTACCCCGGATACCATATTGAAATACAATGCTATACGCAAGGGGGCTTTTAAATGAATTGGTCCCGAAACCCACGGTGAGGCCCCGGTCGTCGATCTGTTTGCCATAGACCTGGAGATAGGACCTGCCATAATAAGCGCCGGCCTGGAAATAGCTTTTTTCCACTTTTGTATTGTAAAAGGTCTTATTCTTCGAGATCTCGAAACCCACGGAGACCTTGTCGCTGTTCTCCAGGGAATAATTGGCGTTGTCCACCACATAGTGCTGATTGGACCAGGACTGGTGTTTGTAATCACCAAGGATCGTATATTTCTGGTCTTTGGTCAGTGCGAACCCGGCGCCATAGGTATTTGGCAGGGTAAAATAATACTGCGACAATTCCTGGCTTTTCAGGATGGAGGAATCACGGCCCCGTACGGTGATATTGGACGATGCGAAAAGATCGGATTGATTGGCGAAGGTGGCGCCCAGGGTATAATTCCAGTGTTTGCCCAGCTTGCCATAGACCTGCAGCCCGTAATTCATATAAAGATTGCTCATGTTGATATCCCGGCTGGTCGAGACCAGGGTGTTGCCGGCGCCGTCCTGCAGGTTCTCTTTCTGGGCGAGGTTCCCGAACAGGTAGGAGGCTTCTACTCCCAGGGACAGGTGATGGAAGAAATCATAAGCGTTCGCCCAGTACGCTTTATTGATGCCGCCATGACCCTGGTAAAGGGAACTGGCGATCTCGTTGACGGTGCCCTGGATAAAATAAGGATTACTGAATTCATAGTTCTGCGTGCTGAAAGGCGCCAGCCCGATGCTGCTGCCCCAATGTTTGGAAAGTTTCATGCCCAGGGCCAGTCTACGGAAGGTGATATCGCCCGATTGATTGCCGGTGGAGCTTACAGGCTGCCCGTAATAGGTAACGATGCTGCCCCGGATACCCATTTCCACGGCAAAGAACTGGTTGTCCAGCGCGCTGAAACTGGCGGGGTTATTATTGATCAGGGCACGTCCCGAGCGGTAAGCGATGCCCGTGTTACCCAGCCCGGAAGTACGGTTGTAGTAGCTGTCTTCCAGGTCCCCGATACCCAGGATAGAATAGGGCGAACTATTTGACTGCGCCAGCAATTCAAGGGAAGAGACCGAGAAGAGAAATATAAAAAGAGTAGTTAGTTGCTTGTTCATTATTACCGTATTATTCTAAATTATGATGAGCTGGCTTACCTGGCCTTATCAGGGAGTAAGGTAGAGCGAAACATAATATATTTTCAGCGATATTCTTTGTGTGATCGGTTTGCTCTTGTCCGCCAGTACCACCCGGTTGAAACTCGTGTTACTCAACGTCTGCGGGGTATTCATGATCAGGCCGTTCTCGTTCACCGTGGTAAGGGCTATTTGTTGCTGGATATAAGGGGTGAGATCATAGGTATAAGCCGTGTTGATACCATACAAATAATCCACCTGGAGGTCTCCGTTCAAAGCTCCGCCCTGTCCGGAAAGAGCGCCGCCCGGGAGATTGTTCTTATCCGTGAGGAAGAGGTTGATCTGTGGGGGCAATTGGTAAAGGGTGCTATAATCGCCCTGCACCGGTCGCACGGTCAATGTGGCCCGAAGGACACTCAGGTAATCCGGGCGCAGCGCGAGGCTCCGCAGGGATGGGAAGGATATCTTGGTCAGCAATCCTGTCGCAGGCTGGAAATAGGCAGCGCCGCCGGTGGCGGCTGAAGGCGTCAGGGGAGGGGTCTGGGGCTTTTGTGTAGGCAGCACCAGGTTGGCCAGGGCTGTCCCCGTCCGGTCGGTTGTAATATTATTGAACTGGAACCCCCGGTCGGTAACCCCGAAATCAATGAATTTGCTGGTCAGCAGAACTCCGGGTTCATGATAATAGACCCTTAAGATGGCGCTGTCACGGAATCCAAAGACGACCCCGCTGCTACCAGGTGAAGGGGCAATGGCGAGCCCCCTGAAGTAATAGAGGAAATTAGTGAGATTGGTCACGGTATCCGACCTGTTATAGAGCTTGTTATACAAGTCCTGACCCAGGGTATTCGATAATTTTATTTTTACCGAGTCTCCCGCATATTGTGTGGTATAACCCGCGTTGGGGGCGATCGTCACCACCTGGGAACCCAAAGAGGCCGGATCGATAGGGAAACTGGAATGGTTATAAAAAGTGAATTGCTGATAGGGCAATCGATAAAGATCCGTGACCCGGTAGACTGAATAGCTCTGCGCGATGGTGGTGTCCCCGTAATAAGAGCCTTTCTGTGTCCGCATGATCAGGGCGACGGAATCATAGGTGCCGTAATTGCTGATGGTGGGAATAGTGGAAGGCGGCGCTATTTCCAGGAAGGACCTCGAAGAGACCTTTCCAAAGAAAGGGTCCTGGTATTCCCCGATCAGCATGGTCCCGGTACCCGCCGTGGCAAAGGAATCCAGGTAGAGGGTGGACAATTCTGCATTGAAGGTATCGGCTACGACGATCTTGGCGTTATTATTGTTCTGCACAAAATTGGTCCCGAAGCTGACCGTAGGTTGTTTCTGGCAGGCGACAAAGAACAGGATGGCCAAAAAGGATGTTAATAGAAGGTTCCGGTCTCTTTTCAGATAGTTATTTCTAGTCATGCTGGTTTTCTTATTCTGGCTTATGGCTTTGCGGAGTACAGACGCAATCTACCCACCTTGATTTCTCGCAAGTTTGTGCAATAATAAGGGGCCTAACTGTTACTATTTTGTTAGTATGTATTAGCGGTGATAAAAAAACGACCAACAGCTTTTTTTCATATACTAATAGTTGACCTGCAAGGCCCGGGCCCCCGGCGGTGAAAAGCGCCCTTTGTACCTCCTTTCCCCTTCTTAGTCAGGCAAATAAACGGGTTCCGCCATCATGGTTTTCACGGGAATGGCCGTAAAACGGGTTTGATCCTTTTTTTTGTCTATAAAAAACGGCGAATTGTCTATTAAAAGCCCGTGAAAATACATTTTAACGATTTTGCTAAGACGACTTCAAATACATTAGCGAAAAATATCAAAAAAATATGAAGCGGATTAACATTGCGTTGTTCTCATTGATGTTATTGGTCGTCTTATTTTCTTGTTCCAAAACTACCTTAAATTATACGCAGGATGGAAACTGGGTGCTTCGTTCTACTTTCGGAGGTGTTCCAAGGAGCGAAGCGGTGTCTTTTGTGATAGGAGAAAATGCTTATGTCGGTACAGGATATGATCCTTCCAATCCCAATACAAGGCTGAAAAGTATGTACCAGTTCACTTCTGCGGGAAGCCTGGGTAACTGGACGCAGGTAGCCGATTTCGCTGGCGTGGGCCGCGCTTCTGCCGTTGGTTTTGACGTACTGGGTAAAGGGTATGTAGGCACGGGCTATGATGGGTTCCGCGCGCTGAATGATTTTTATTCCTACGATCCGGGCGCTAATAGCTGGACTAAGATAGATTCCCTGAAAGATGGTTCCGGCAACAATCGGGTACGTTACGATGCCGTTGCCTTCGGGATCGGTAATTTCGGATATGTGACCACGGGTTTTGACGGCAGCTACTGGCTGAACGATTCTTATCAGTTCGATCCCGGCTCAGGCCACTGGACGCAGAAAGTGAACCTGCCCGGTAATAAGAGATCCGCCGCTACCGCATTTGTATATGCCGGTAAAGGATATGTAGTCACCGGTACCAACGGAGAAGCTTCCAGCACCGGCGCAGTATCCGATTTCTGGGTATATGATCCTTCCAAGGCCGATGCGGATGCCTGGACTAAATTGAAGGACATCTCGAACACGAGCACGGAAACTTACGACGATCTGTATACCAATATTATCCGCAGCAATGCCGTATCCTTTGTCATCACCGGTACTACCGGCGGCGATAAAGCTTATGTCACCACCGGCAAGAACGGTAGCCTCTACAGTTTCACCTGGGAGTACGATTTCAAAACTGACCAGTGGCTGCAAAAGACTCCTTACGAAGGACCTGCCCGCGAAGGCGCTGTAGGTTTCAGCGTGAAGAACAGGGGCTTTGTTACGACCGGTATGAGCGGCAGCACGGCTTATGACGATCTGAGGGAATTCCATCCCAACGAAGTTTACAATGTCAACGACTAAGGCCGGATCTCAGAAATGGGTAACGGTGGCTTTGTTGATCGCCATTGCAGGTATATTGGCAGGAGGTTATTGGCTCCGGCGTAAATGGGAAAGGGAACGCGAAAAGGACTATACTTTTGTAGAGATCCGTACTTTTCAGGGGCCTTTAGGATGGGGATATGATATTTTACAGGATAAGAAATTGTATATACACCAGGATATCATCCCGGTATTCCCCGGGAGGCATGGCTTCCGGACAAAAGAAGAAGCCCTGACCATCGGTAAAAAAGTGCTGGAAAAGATCCGTCGCCAGCAATTACCCGATATTACGTCCGAAGAATTAAAAGAGGCTGGAATTGACACTATTAAAATATCAAACCCGTGAGCAGCGCTCACGGGTTTTTCTTATTTTTAGACTATGCGAAAAAATTTATTTTTACTCTGCGCTTTATTATGGAGGGCATTCGGAGGTTTTTCACAGACTCCCCCCACTTCACATTTCGATCAGCATGAAGCTTTCAATCCCCTGTTCTACCCTTCGAATGGCACCGTCTACCGGAGCGCCGGTGGAGCGCCCGGGAGTAAGTATTGGAACAATAAAGCCGATTATAAGATCGACGCTACGCTGGATACGGCCGCTCATACGCTGAACGGCTCCGTTACCATCTCCTATACGAACAACAGTCCCGACGAGCTGCCTTTCCTTTGGCTGCAACTGGATCAGAATATCTACCGGAAGGATTCCCGCGGCACGGCCATCAGCCCTGTCAACGGTGACCGGTGGTCGAACAAGACCTTTACGGAAGGGGATGTGTTAAAGTCCGTTACGGTACTCCTGCAGGATGGCCGTTCCCTGAAAGCCGACTACCTGGTGACGGACACCCGGATGCAGATCAAACTCGCCAATGCCGTGAAGGCGCAGGGCGGTACGATCAAAATAAAGATCGATTATTCATTCGCGATCCCTGAATACGGTACCGATCGCATGGGCCGCCAGCATATGAACGAAGGCTGGATCTATGAAGTGGCGCAATGGTTCCCGAGAATGGCCGTATACGATGACATCTATGGATGGAACCTCCTGCCTTATATCGGCCAGGGAGAATTCTATCTCGAATATGGCGATATCGATTATACGATCACGGCTCCCTCCGGGCTTGTCGTGGTGGGTTCGGGCGAACTCCTGAATCCTGCGGAAGTACTCACCCCTACCCAGATCGGCAGGCTTGCCAAGGCGCGTACGAGTGATAAGACCGTCTTTATCCGGACGGCCGATGAAGTGACGGATCCGGCTTCACGCCTTCCCAAAAAGAATTTGAGCTGGCATTTCCGTTGCCTCCGCACCCGCGACGTGGCCTGGGCTGCCTCCCGGTCGTTTATATGGGATGCTGCGAAGATCGATCTTCCCGATGGGAAAAAAGCTCTGGCGCAGTCCGTGTATCCCGCTGAGAGCGCAGGGGAAAAAGCCTGGGGCCGCTCGACGGAATTTGTAAAAGGAGCTATTGAATTATATTCCAAAGAATGGTTTGGCTTCACCTACCCCGTAGCTACGAATGTAGCGGGCGTCGTAGGCGGGATGGAATATCCCGGTATCGTGTTCTGCTCAGGGAATAGCAAGCAGGGCGGACTTTGGGGAGTCACCAATCATGAATTCGGGCATAACTGGTTTCCCATGATCGTAGGTTCCAACGAGCGGAAATATGCGTGGATGGATGAGGGCTTTAACACCTTTATCAATGGAGTGGATACGAAAGTATTCAACAATGGAGAATTCGAAGAGAAGGAAGACGCCCAGCGCCTGGCTAAATTCTATTTCGGTGCGGGCTCCGAAGCGATCCTCACCGTACCTGATGTACTGCAACCGGGGAACAACCTGGGAGTGGCTGCTTATGCGAAACCCGCCATGGCGCTCAACCTGCTGAGAAAATATGTATTGGGCGAAAAGAGATTCGATTTTGCCTTCCGCACCTATATTCAACGCTGGGCTTTTAAACATCCCACCCCCTGGGATTTCTTCCACAGTATGGAAAATGCATCGGGTGAAGACCTGGGCTGGTTCTGGAGAGGATGGATCCTGAACAACTGGAAGCTCGATCAGGCTATCAAAGACGTTAAGTACAGTAATGACGATCCGTCAAAGGGCGCTTTTGTTACGATACAGAACCTGGGCGAGATGGCCATGCCTATTGTCCTTGCTATCAAACAGGAAAATGGACAGGCGGATACGATCACCCTCCCCGTGGAAATATGGCAGAAAGGCGGAGAGTGGACCTTTGCGTTTGCTTCCACTTCCCGTATCAAGTCGGTCGTGATCGATCCCTCGCATGATTTCCCGGATACCGACCCTTCCAATAATAACTGGAATGGATCAGCCGCCGTTAAGCCCGTACCTCCCGGGGTATCTGCAGCGGATGTCATTAATAATTACCTGAAGAACGTAGGGGGAAAAGACAAACTTCAGGCTGTGAAAGACCTGGCCATCACGTCTTCCGGCTCCGTGCAGGGACAAAAGATCATCAGTACGCAAAAATATAAGAGCCCCGACAAATACAAAATGGAGATCACGCTCCCCGACCTGAATATGACAGCCGTTAAATTATTGATGAACGGGGACAGCATCAAGATCAGCCAGATGGGGCAAGCGCCTCCCCTGGACGAGGATGCCCGCAATGAAATTAAAGAGGAGGCGATTGCCTTCCCGGAATTAAATTTTTTCGCGCAGGGTTATAAGACGGAACTGACCAGTATTAAGAACCTCGATGGGAAGGATGCTTATGAGGTGAAAGTAACGCATGCGGGACAGCCTGAATCCGTTTACTATTACGAGGTCGCCACCGGCTACAAACTGAGGATGGTAAAGACGGACAAGCAGGGTGGGGCCAATAACGTCGATTATTCCGATTACCGGGAGGTCAGCGGTATCCGCTTCCCCCACCATGTCTCTACCGATCAGGGACAGATCAATCTCGATCTTACGGTACAAAGTATTAAGGTGAATGCAGGTCTTGAGGACGGGGAGTTTAAATAACTGCCTGTTGTTAAATAGCCCCCGTTAAGAACTGCTCCTGGATATAATCCACGACGCTGATGAGGCTGCCCGTCTCTTCATAGACCTTTAATTGCCGGTCGGCGCCTGTTCCATTCTCCAGCATTTTGCCTGCATAGCTGGTTGCCTGGCGGCTGCCGAGATGATCCACGACATCGTCCACAAAGTCGAGCAGTTCATAGATGAGCACGCGGGTGTTCACCTCTTCTTCTTTGCCGAAGTCGATGAGATGACCATCGATGCCATAGCGGCTGGCCCTCCATTTATTCTCGTTGATCAGTGCCCGTGAGTATTGGATATAGTTCATGTTCTTCAGGCGCAGTTTGTAGATCTTGACGCAGATGGCCTGGAACAGGGCTGCGATGCAGATGGTCTCTTCGATGGTCATGGGTACGTCGCAGATGCGGAATTCCACCGTGTTGAAGAAAGGATGTACGCGCAGATCCCACCAGATCTTTTTGGCATTGTCGATGCAATTGGTCTTCACGAGCAGCTTTATGAAATTGTCATAGGCCTCGATGCTTTCGAAATATTCCGGGATGCCCGTGCGGGGAAATTTATCGAATACCTTGGTCCGGAAAGATTTGTAGCCAGTGAGCCGTCCTTCCCAGAAAGGGGAGTTGGTACTGAGCGCATAGATATGCGGTAGAAAATAACGCGTTGAATTGGCGATATGATTGGCCATCTCCCGGCTTTCCATTCCTACGTGTACATGCAGTCCGAAGATCAGGTTGCTCCGGGCAGCCTCCTGTAATTCATTCACGATCTCGTAGTAACGGGCATGGTCCGTGATAAGCTGGCTCTCCCAGTGGCTAAAGGGATGCGTACCGGATGCGCCTACGCTGAACCCCAGGTCTCCGGCGATCTTGGAAATGGTCTTACGCAGGATGGAGACATCCTTGAAGGCTTCCCCGATATCGCGGCAGATATCCGTCCCCACTTCCACGACGGCCTGGTGCATCTCGGCCTTCACCTTATCCTTGATCACTTTCTGCCCTTCCGTCACGATCTTTTGTTCATGGCTTTTCAATTCCCTTGTTTTGGGATCGACCACCATATATTCTTCTTCTATTCCCAGCGTGAAATTGCCATAATTGATATCCGCCATGCTTATTACTATTTAGAAGGGTCCTTTAATTTTTTTAATTGGTAAAGATATCTTCCACGTCGATCCTGAATCCCGGAACGGCCTTTGTCTCCAGCTTGTCCCCGCCTGCATACATTTGGGCTCCCCGGAACTTCCCTTCCTTGTCCAGGATAAAGACGGAGAGGTTCTCTTCCTGTGGATTGACGATCCAGTACTCCTTTACACCGGCCTCTTCATACAATTCATATTTATCCCGCACTTCTTTCCTCGAATTGCCGGGCGAAAGGATCTCGACCACCAGGTCGGGCGCCCCGCAAACGCCCCGGGCATCTAATTTCGATGGGTCGCAGACGATACAAACATCGGGCTGTACCACCGTCGTGATCTCATCGTCATTTTTCCTGTTCTTTATGGGGAGACGGATATCGAAGGGCGCGATAAATACCCGGCAGGGCTTTCCTTTTAGAAAATTATAGAATCCGGTATAGAGCTGGCCTCCGACCCTTTGGTGCTGCATGTTGGGCGCCCCCATTTTGTAGATCTTCCCCCTGAATAGTTCCAGTCTCTCTTTGAACTTCCATTGCATGTAGTCGGCATAGGAATAAGTGAGGGAAGGATCGGGCTCTTCGACCAACAGGTATTTTTCTTCGTCCTCGTCAAAAATTGTATACATAAGATAGGTTTTGACTACAAATTTATAACGATTTCTTATGCATTTTCAATAAACTTCTTTATGAACGATATCATCGGCCCATACTTCTTTTCAGATATTCCCCCCAGGTGAGATTGTCGGCTCCTTCCCGGTTGGCCAGGGCCCGCTCGATCGCATAGTCGGCGCTCGTCTCTACGACCCAGTTGAAATTATCCTCTCCCACGCTGCTCCGCTCCGCATCGGGGGCGGGATTGCAAAAGTCGATGGCATAGGGGACGCCGTCACGAAGGGCCAGTTCCACCGTATTGAAATCATAGCCGAGCCAGGAGTTGATCTTCAATACGATCTCCTCCATCTGCTGCAGTCTTTCGGTAGAAGGGCTGAAGTCGGCGGAATAGCGCAGGTGGTGCGGGTTGCGGGGTTCGTAGGACATGATGCGGACATACTTGCCGCCGATGCAATAACAACGATAGTATTCGTCAAAGACGATCTCTTCCTGCAGGAGCATCACCAATTGCCCGGTCTCCTTATGTTTGTCATAGAACTCATCCGCGTTGTGTAATTTGTAAACGTTCTTCCATCCGCCACCGGCAAAGGGCTTCATAAAGGCCGGGAACCCGATATAGTGAAAGATGGAATCCCAGTCCAGCGGGTAGGCCAGGTTGGAAAAAGAATTGTCATGCGTATCCGCAGGAAGCTCACGGGATGGGAGGATCACGGTCTTGGGTACGGGCACTCCTACCTTGGTCATCAGGCAATTGTTAAAGAATTTTTCATCGGCGCTCCACCAGAAAGGATTGTTGATGACGGCCGTTCCGCAGAGGGCGGCATTTTTCAGGTAGGCGCGATAGAAAGGCACATCCTGCGAGATGCGGTCGATGATCACATCATAGCCGCTGGGTTCTCCCTGCGCCACTTTATTGATGCATACGGGCTCTGCGGAAATGCCGGGAATATTTTTCCGGTTGACTGCTTCGATAAAGGCCATGGGAAAGCTTCTTTCCTGTCCAAACAAGATCCCGATCTTTTTATTCGTACTCATACGTATCTTTTTTAATCTTGGTTCTAAACGGCGTTCGGCAACAGGGACAGATAATGCGGGAACATCTCTTTCCATACGGGCCAGTCATGCGTGCGGTCGGGACGGATATCGAGCCAATGGCGGATATTTTTCCGGGACAGGAGGCCGCTGAAGGTCTCATTCTGCCCGCGGCAACTGTCGCCGTCCGCCGTACCCAATACGATCCCCATTTCCCAGATGGCGGGATCGCTGGCATCGGTAATAAAATCTATCGGATTATTAAAATAGACCTGGTCGTCATAGAAGCCGTCCGCGAAGGAACGGATATCGAAAACGCCGCTCATGGAAAAGCAATAGCCCGTATCTCCCGGGTGGCGGAAAGCGAAATTGGCGGCATGATATCCTCCGAAGCTGCATCCGGCGACGGCCACCCGGGGGCTTCCCGTCTCGTTGCGGGCGCGGGACACCACTTCTTCCAGCAGCATGCGGTCATACAAGCTTTGATTCCAGGCGCGTTCATGCGGCGGGATGGATTTATTGTACCAGCTCAGTGCGTCGATGCTGTCGGGGCAATAGATCTTGACCTTGCCATTCTCCAGGTGCCACCGGGCCGTTTCGATCAAACCCTGGTCTTTATTCTGATAGTAACTCCCTTTGGAAGTAGGGAAGAGGAGGAGGGGATAGCCGCCATGCCCGAATACCAGCATTTCAAAATCCCTTCCGAGTATGGGCGAATGCCATTTATGATATTCTTCCTGGAGGTCCATATAACCAAATTAACGAAAAATACTCATATGACAACCGGACCTTTTGCCCTATTTTTGGGCGATATGCAAGTTGAAAAAAGTGCAGGTGTCTTACAGGAAAAGATCGTTTTGGGATCGGCGGCGTTGGGCCGTGACGTATTGGTCGACCTTTATTGGCCGATCGGGGTATTCCGGCCAGAGGAGTTGAGTTTATTGCTGATCAATGACGGGCAGGACCTGGAAAGGCTCGGGATGCAGGATATCCTGGATGGTCTGTTGGGACAGGATCGGCTGTCCCCGCTCGTCTGCGCAGGTATTCATGCCGGTCCTGAACGGAAAATGGAATATGGGACGGCTTCGACGGCCGATTACCTGGGAAGAGGGGTCCGTGCGGGAGCCTATACGGATTTTATTTTTAAAGAACTGCTTCCGCATCTCTACCAGCAATACGGGTCGACAGGATTTAAAGAAAAAGCATTTGCCGGATTTTCCCTGGGCGCCCTCAGCGCCATGGATATCGTATGGCATCACCCGCAGGAATTTTCCAAAGCAGGTCTTCTCTCCGGCAGCTTCTGGTGGAGGACCCGGGACAAGAATGATCCCGCCTATACCAATGCGGATCGTATCATCCATCGGGAGGTCCGCGAAGGAAAGTATGCGGAAGGATTGAAATTCTTTTTCGAATGCGGGACGGAGGATGAGAAAGAAGACCGCAACGGGAATGGGATCATTGACTCGATCGACGATACCCGGGACCTGATCAACGAACTGGTGGCCAAAGGGTATGATCCGCAGAGAGATATTCATTATCTCGAAATAACGGGTGGCCGGCATGAGATCGCCACCTGGGCGCAGGTGATGCCCTTGTTCCTGGAATGGGGCTGGGGAAAAAAGCCCTGAACGGCGAAGCCGTTCAGGGAGTTCCGTTAATTAAACAGGTACCGGATGCCGATCTGCGCTTGCCAATGGGACAAAGCATTGGAAACATCGTTCTTATAAGGATTGGTATAGGGTAGCTGGTTCTTTGCGTCCTGGTAAGGCATAGAGTAGAGGGGTTGTCCCTGTGCATTTAATCCTTCATAGGTCAAAGGCGTCAGGTTGTTGAATGTTTTCCAGACACCCCAGTTCCTGTTGAGGAGGTTGCCCACATTCACGATATCGAAAGTGAGGCGCAGGGTGTGCCTGGTCTTCTCGGTATGGCCGGTATAATAGTAGAAGTCCTGCGTTACATTCAGATCCAACCGTTTGTAGTAGGGCAAAATAGCGGCATTGCGCTGAGCGATCTGGCCGCGGTGGAATGCCAGATAATGATCCTGGTTGATAAAATTGTCCAATTGCGCCCAGATCTGTCCGGCCGTCCTGGTATCGCTGTGGTCCAAGGTGGCATTTCCGCTGTTAAGAGGCCCTGAATTCACCGGGACTAAAAGAACTTCGCCCGCTGTCCTGGGAATATACATCAGGTTCATATTGACACCGGATCCATTGTTGTTGATATCTCCATTGTATACATAAGAACCCACTCCCTGACCTCCTACTCCCGGAGGAGCCGCCGGAGCAGCCGCTTCAAATATCAAACCCACCGAAGTGGCAAAATAATGGGCATATTCGAAACGGTAGGAGGCATAAGCTACTACGCGATGCGGCTGATAGAAATTGGTGTATCCTAATTCAGGCGCATTGGGATCGCCGCTGGTAGGCCTTCCTGCCCAGGAACTTTGCGAAATGGACCCGCCGTCATTCAGGGATTTGGACTGGCTATAGGTATAGGCCACGCTGGTATAGAGGTTCCTGAAGTTCCTTTGCAATTGGAAGGTCAGGTTATACGCATATCCCTTTGCGTAATTTTTCATTAAAATGGCATTGGTGATATTGGGATTGGTCGGCGTTTGTTGGGCCGTCGCTACCTGGTTCAACGCAGCATCCAAACGTGTTCTGTTGTCCGGGCCCGTTAAAGGGGTGCCGGAGGAAGGAAGGTTCACATTTTCAAAATTCACCGCGTTGATATCTTTGGAATAAGTGAATTCCACCGTGCCGATCAGGTCTCCCGGTAATTTTTGGTCGATACCAAGGGTTGTTTTCAGGACCTGTGGATATTTAAACTTTTGGTCTGTAAATACGAGGTTGTATGAAGTTGCCTGTCCGGTATGGCGGTAGGCATTAATATCGGGGTTAAATGGACGGGTCGCCAGATCAGACGGTTTGGTAAAAAGATCCGAACCGAATTGAACGCCGTTATTGCTGGCCTGGTTGCTGATCCACACAAAGGGAGGAG
>Ga0307516_10001340_pt1 | contig 34210 bp, 45 predicted proteins | sample 19_EM_MG_FD_203310 | JGI IMG/M metagenome (GOLD analysis project Ga0307516, IMG submission 203310) | Populus trichocarpa ectomycorrhiza microbial communities from riparian zone in the Pacific Northwest, United States - 19_EM | ecosystem: Host-associated > Plants > Roots > Unclassified | place...
ATCAAAACCTCATACCTTCCGACATCCGACATGCTCGCCGACATCATGACGAAGAACCTCCCTCGCGACACTCACTGGAAGCACGCTCACGGGCTTGGGCTTGTAAGCCGGGACTCAGGGGAAGTGGTTGACAGACCACGCGTTAAGCGTTTGAAATAGTTTTTTCCCTTCTTTTTTTCCTTTTTCTTTCCCTCTCATCTTCCTGCTCTTTCTTTGGAGGATGCACTCTTTCTCCTATGTCCGTGGTTTCTCCCTCGAAGGGTTTTTTACACGGTTACGAGTTTTAACGAGGCATCCGAGGATTCTGTTTTTCTCATTCTCTCCTGTGTTCCTTTTCATCTTCCGTACGAGGGGAAGTGTCAGAATAAGGTGGCGTCCGGAGATGAGGAGGCGTCCGGACATGACTGAGTCCCCGAGCACCGGCTCGGGGGGGGCAGTCTTCCGTCCTTTGTCCTGACGGCCTTCCTGTATATAGAGAGATCTTGTGCCCGCATAATACTGTAACACAATCTTCACGTTTATCCATCCATATATTCCAAACACCAAACACATCAGTGTCCGCTTCCACTTCGTCCGTGATGCCTACGAACGGAATTCCATCAAAACAACATACCTTCCCACATCGGACATGCTCACCGACATCATGACAAAGAACCTCCCTTGAGACACTCACTGGAAGTATGCTCAAGGGCTTGGACTCGTAAGCCGGGACTCAAGGGAAGTGGTTGACGGACCACGCGTTAAGCGGTTGAAATAGTTGTTCCCTCCTTTTTTTCTTCTTTTTTTCCTCTCATCTTCCTGCTCTTTCTTTGGAGGATGCACTCTTTCTCCTATGTCCGTGGTTTCTCCCTCGAAGTGTTTTTTACACGGTTACGAGTTTTAACGAGGCATCCGAGGATTCTGTTTCTTCTCTCCTGTGTTCCTTTGCATCTTCCGTACGAGGGGAAGTGCCAGAATAATGGGCGTCCGGACATGACTGAGTCCCCGAGCACCGTCTCGGGGGGCAGTCTTCCGTCCTTTCTCCTGACGGCCCTCCTCTATATAGACAGATCATGTGCCCGCATAATATTATAATACATCTTTACTGTTTATCGATCCATATATTCCAACAGATATCAACCAAGAGGGGACGAGTATGGGGTCAATGAGGATACCGGCGGCGTGGATGACTGCAAGTAAGATGCGACGAGTCTGCTGGTGGCGAGTCCGATCAACGCAGAAGTAAAAAAGGGGTGGAAGGATTTGCGTCGCCCATTCCAAAGCGTTTGAGGATTGCTCGGTCTGCCTGAGGGAAATCGCACCGGAATCGTGCCGTTCTATTTCCAGGCCTAGGAACTGTTTCGCTTTTCCAAGGTCGGTCATCTTAAATTCTCTCTTTAGCGCCGCCTTGAGGTCTTCTGCAGCATCGGTGGCTGATGGAGGGAGAATAACAGGGCGTCGCCAACGTAAAGGAGGAGTTAGACACCAGAGCGGAGGTGTAGGTTCTCATCGGCATGAGCACATATACAGCCTATCGACAGGAGGAACTTGTTGATGGTGGCGTGCCATAGGAGGGGTGCTTGCTTGAGTCCGTAGAGAGCCTTGTTGAGCTTCAAGGAGCCGTTCATGAGGATTGGCTACGCGGGCTTTCACACTCTGTGAGCTGTTCGGCGTGCTCACGCACTCGGCCCTACCCACAGCTGAACGCGACTAGGCGAGTGAGTTGTGAGTAAATTTGTGACTAGAGCTGGCCGGGAGCGGCTCGTTGATCAGCCGCGCGATACTGTCCGGAAGCTGCATGTATACGTCCTTGTCGATTGCTGCATTCAGGAACGCAGTGACGACGTCCAACTGAATGATTTCCCATCCTCCCTGTGCAGCGCAACTTATTAGGTAACGAAGGGTAGGCAACTTACTGACCGGAGCGTATGTTTCCTCAAAGTCAACGCCTTGTACCTGTTCATATCCTTTGATAACAAGCCGAGATTTATAACTAGAAGCGTGTAGCGGCACGCCACCGCCGTCAACACCAATGCCGAGCGATAGGAGTCTGGAGCGTTCTGGATGGCACGGCGCAAGTAAGGTTCGGGATTGCGTGGTGCAAGGAGGAGGGTTCGGGTTCTATTACGTGGCACGGAGAAGGTTTTGGGGTTTGGGGTTTGATTGTGAGGCTTGAGCAAGGTTCTGGCTGCCCGGCGCGACAAGAGAAGGTTCCGGGTTCTGGCTGTACTGGGTGAACCGACCCTTGACTTGATATCTGGAGTCACATCGAGTCACGCACGATACAGGGGGCTGCTTCGCTATGGTTTGGAGTTCCATCCGATCTCATCGCCTGAACAAAACATCCTATACTCGGGTCGTGCCTGCTCCTGCCAGCCTCTGCCGCCGCTGCACAACCCTCTCGCCTGCTTTCGTTGGAAATCCTCCACGGAATAACCGACCCCAGTGTCTGAGATTCCTCCTCGTTTCTCGCTAGAGATCCGCACAGCGGCACAGGAGGCGTGTCACGGAGGTGAAGAATTTCCACGGATTACAATCAAAGGTAGTCAACTGTGTGCTTGAGGCCCGCCACCGACGGCTGATTCGTCTGCGCAAACCACTGCAAGCACACGTGCAAGGTCTACTTCCGGCCCACATACAAACTCTGGACCCACGTCTGCGCGCTGCAACGTTCGCCTGGCGGTGCTCGGGCGCTCTCTTCCACCACACGAATACCCCTTTCTCCACGTGCCCTGACAAGCAGTCATGGGTCCCGCCTTGATACTCGGAGAGGAGGGCTCCCAAGGCGTTTGTGATATCCGATGAGCATCAAACAGGAGAAAAGGAAAGAACCCGCAGAACACAGATCCTCCGCTCACCCTTCCTCTCTGGCGCTGTGCACAATTGCATCCCCAACAAACCCTGAGGCATAAGCCCTAAACCTAAACAATAGTCTCGGCTAACAACTCCCCAATACGCAGAACCGCGAGGAGCATTTCCAACACACTACCACAACATAAATTCAACCCACCATCACCACAACCACGACCACAACCACAACCACCACTCCCCGTCCTACGAGTTCCCCGCCCCAGCCGTCGCCCGCGAACAGCGTGGCCAAATCTATATCGGCGACAGCACCCAACGAACGTGACGGCACCCCACGTCCTCTCCGAGAGGACGATATCACCGCGATATCCGCTTGCAACAAGCGGCACCAGGATGCAGGCCTACCGTCGCCCCACAAGTACCCACTCTGGCACTCACGTCACGATCACCGTCTGGCCGCCCGTGCTGCATTGGTAGCCGGCGGCGATGGAGAAGAATGGGGTTGCCGCATTCCCGGGTCGGGTCCCGAGAATATTGGTGTTTTGGTAAGTAGCCCCTAAGCTACTTACTCAGATGATTTCTTTTCCACTGCCCCCTACTTCCTCTCCCCTGTTGCCGTGCCTCTTCCCCGACTTCCTCTCCGCCACTGTTTGCTGGTTAGCAAGCTGCCCCTCGGACCAGCCGCTCCTCGCCCCACGGGGGCTCGGGTGAAAGTGCAGTCCCGACCTACGTCAAAGTGGGCGAGAAGGCCCCGCAGGAGGCTGGCAATCAGTAGCAGCCCCTTGCCGTTGAGAAGTCGTCTCCTCCCCTTCGCCCCCTTCGTCGGCTTCCTCTCCGTCACTGTTTGCTGGTTCGCCAGCTGCCCTTCGGACCAGCCGCTCCTCGCCCCACGGGGGCTCGGGTGAAAGTGCAGTCCCGACCTACGTCAAAGTGGGCGAGAAGGCCCCGAAGGAGGCTGGCAATCAGTAGCAGCCCCTTGCCGTTGAGAAGTCGTCCCCTCCTACTGCTCCGCTCGCCCTTCCCCTGTCGCTAGCATGCCCATGCAGGGTTCACGGGAACTCTCCATGTAGTGCTGGTTGACATCCCCCGGAACTGAAATCGCTGACTTTTTTTTTGACCAAAACAGGTTCCGTGCTTGCGGAGAAAAAGGGGTTAAGTCTCTGATGGAAAACACTTGCGCCATCTTCGCACGTCTCCGTGCCAGGCTCCAAAAATTCCGGCTCCACCAATCCGCGGTGGTCACTCTACGGCCACGTGCTCTCCCGTGATGGCGTCAGCACCGACCCCGCCAAAGCTTCAGCAATCGTCGAGCGCGAACCCCTCTGGTCCAGGGCAGGCGTGCGTGCTTTCCTGGGTGTGACTGGATACCACCGCGACTTCCTTCCTCGGTATGCCGAGATCCCCCCTCTTACGGAGGCCACCAAGGACGACGTGCCAGCCACCTCCGTTTGTAACGAAAGCCAACAGACGGCTGGAAACGGCTCAAGGGCGCCCTCGCCGAGGTAGCCACTCTCGCCGATAACCTCCCTAACGAAGAACCCTACCACGTCTGGACTGTGCTGCGTTAGGCATTGAATACCTCACGCTCGCTGTCTGGATGACTTACGACCGTTCGCCGTTTCCACAAGACTACAACGATGACGGGCACTTCAGTTTCATCGTACATCTCCAGGCTAAAGGATATTCGTCTACAACTTGCTGATTTCTAAGAACGTATCTCCGACAATATCCTGATCGGGCAACTCCTATATGTGCACATGGAGACGTTCACCGCCTTCGTCGGCATCACTAAGAATAAGCATGCGGCCGAACTTACTCTGGACGCCTTCACCACAACGCTGATTGACACCGAAGCCTCGATGGCGCTCCGCAACGACAAACTCGGTTCGAACCTGAACATCGCCGGCACCACCACGCAAGCGCCAGCAGTAACGACTCGACACCGTGGCAAGCGAAGGGGACACGGCAGCTGCGGAGGTCGAAAGCCTTACGAACGACCTAGCGATTCGCAGCTACAGTGGTTTTACTGCACACGAGAAGGGCACAAGGAAGCCAGCTGTCAGTTGAAGCAAGACGCAGAGCGACCCAAGGCGGAAAACCTCTGCACAGACTGCCCGGGTGAACTTCGGGGGCTGCCCGAGTGAGGTTGTATACGGCGTATCGCCGATTGTAGGAATGTTTTCTGAGCCCAAAATTTGTGGGCGGATTTTTGTGCGCGCTCGATGATGCTGGAGCTGTGGTGGCGCCCCATACCGGAGCTGACGTCCGCCCTCGATTCTGATGGAGCTGCTGTGTACTCAATGCTAACATATGGACAGATTATCCATCGCATCGGCCTAGGGGTCGTCCTCGTGTCCAGGGAAGCTTCCGGTGAAGTACAGACTGATGGTTAAACAGGTTTTCTTTCCCTCTCCTATCTTTATTTGGGGTTGCACTCCTTCTCCTATGTCCGTGGTTTTTCCCATGAGGGTTTTTACGAGCGTATGAGTTATAACTGGGCATCCGAGGATACTGGGTCTTTCAATGCTTTGTCTCCTCTGCTGCTATTTGTTGCTATACTGGCCGTTTCGTTTTCTTCTTCTCTCCTACGTTCCTTTGCATCTTCCGCACCAGGGGAAGTGTCAGAATAATAGGCGTCAGTAGATGACGGTCCGGAGGCAACACGCCCGGAGTTGAGAGCTGCAAGAGTCTCCGAGCATCGGCTCGGATGACAGTCTTCCGTCCTTTATCCCATGCGAGTCTCTCAGGCCCGTTGTATATAGAGAGAATGTTCCTCCTTCAACCTTGTATTAATCAATCAATTCACCATCTTCATCTCTATCGATCCCTACGTTCCAACACCAAGGCGTTTAGATGAATAAACATCACTCACGGTAATGTTTTCGTTCTGATTTAGTCACTATTCACATGCGACCTAGCTAGATGCCGCAGTGGCAAGAGCGCTGGAGTCGGCATCAGGACCGACGGTCCCAGAATATGTCACGATTTTCACGGACGCCCAAGCAGCTATCAGGCGAATGATTTCTGAAGAGCGCTGTGCTAGCCAGCAGTACCCGTTCCAGGAGAGGAAGCTCGTCGCCACGCTGCGGAAGTCAGGGTCCGGCAGCATCACCGAGCTTCGCTGGCGTCCGGCACACCAGCGAATAGCTGGCGACTAAACAAACGGCCGACGAGTGGCAACAGATTACGGCTGAAGAGCCAGGCGGCTGCGGGGTGGAATGGCAGAGCTACCTGGCCATGGTAGGGACACGTGTGATGCGTCTCTCAGGATCTCTGGCCTACTTAAAGCGGGACGTTTCCGAAAAAAGTGTCTGGAGCTAAGGCTGTCGGAATAACGGGCGTCCGGACATGACGGACCGGAGACGGCGTCCGGAGATGAGAGCTGCCTGAGTCTCCGAGCACCGGCTCGGGAGACTGTCTTCCGTCCTTTCCCCTTGGAGAGTCCCCCAGGGCCGTTGTATATAGAGAGAATGTCCCGCCTTTGACTATTTGTCAATCAATCAATTCACTATCTTCATCTCTATCGATCCCTATATTCCAACAAAGGCAATGGGTAGCAGGCCTGACCTGAGGGAACAATCTAGAAGATGCCGAAATATTGAAGACTGGAAGGCATGGAGGTTGAGAGTTCTAAGAGGTTTGCCTCAAGGTTCAATTCGATGAAGTCAGTGCTCTGCCCTACCTGGCAGAACATCTACTGGACGAAGAATGGGCGTACCCTTTGTGCCGGTGGTGCCAACACCTGAGAGCATGTAACCAACGAGTGCTGCCAGCGGAGCCCCAAGTATAAGATCCAGTGGGTGACGGTGCCAGAGAGGATGAAGAGGCGGTGAAAGATCAGGGAGCCCCCTGCTGTCGGGAGGTTTTTTTTTTGTTTAATCATACTCGCATTCGACCTATATATCATGACGGCGGGCATTTTGCCCAATTTTCCTGTCCGCAGTCCGCGCGGTGGCGGTTCGTTGCAAGCTCCCCCTTTGCCCGCTGTCGGGAGGTGTAGCCAGCCGGCAATTGATATTCCCACCATCACAAGAACGAGGCATCGATAAAAACACGCCCAGAGTGACCGAGCCGTGAAGACTACGCGAACGAGCCATCAGATGAAAGGTCGTCAGCACCACTGAGCGGTCAAGACAACAGCAACGAGTCAGCAAGAAAAAGATCTTCAACATCACTGACCGTCGAAACAACGCCAACGAAAACAGGCCATCAAGAAACAGATCTTCCGCATCACCGAGATGCCGCGACAATACCTTCGACGTCCTCTGTTGGAATATAGGGGTCGATAGAGATGAAGATCTTGAATTGATTGATTGATACATAGTCGAAGGTAGAACATTCTCTCTGTATACAACGGGCCTGAGGGACTCGACAAGGGGAAAGGACAGAAGACTGTCTCCCGAGCCGGTGCTCGGAGACTCAAGCAGCTGTCATCTCCGGACGTGCCTTCTCCGGTCTGTCATGTCCGGACGCCGTCTCCGGTCCGTCATGTCCGGACACCCATTATTCTGACGTCTTCACCGCGAGGTCGGCTGCATCAGCGAGCCACCACGTCAACCCCAACGCCACCCTGAGATCGAGTGAGCCATTTGCGGCACCACCGAGCCTGCACGACAACTCCTTCAACGAGCCATCATGATAACGTCACGTACAGCACGTCAAAATAAGATTGGTGAATACAGATCCGAGAAAACAATGCCAACAAACATCATGCACAGCTGGAAAACATTGGCAATACCATAGGACATCTCGACAACGTCGATGACAACCAACCAGAATTCGGTCGCCAATTACCAATCCATCGAGACAACTCGAATGACATCGAGCACTACTGAAAACCAAAGGTACGGTCTGAGAGGTGTTAGTTGAATACCAACGACACCAAGCAGCCGAGAGAAATGTTGGCCGGGTGTACGCACGCCAGGCAAGAATGCACATTGCGGTGCCATAGAGAAGCTGCACTCAAATCACGATGGGGATCAAGTGTTATGCTGCGCACCAGGGTCTAGAAGGCCGGTTGGTGTACAAAATTCGCCGCCGAACGGCAAGATGCCAGGGGTGTTCGTATTCGGGCCGTGCAGAGCCGTAACCAGGCCACACATTTTACACCTAGGAGCGAGACACCCTACAAGGTGTAGGTCGAGGCGAGCCAACTAGTAGGAGGTTGTTCTGCCAGAATAAAAACAGGATGTCATGCGGACGGAAGCGCGACATGACAGCTGCGGGTTGTTCTACGAGGCCTGCCTCGAGTTTCCACCACGCGCAAAAATGCCACTGCCATACAGGGTAGTATCTTCCGTGGACCAGGGACCGCTCTATCGCTCACGGCTGGCGGTGCAGGTGCTTGGTGTTGACACGGGGCCACCGCTTCAGGTCGTGCCCCGAGTGGAAGGCCCTGCAGAAGCTAGTCTGGACTGAGGTGCGGGGTGCTTTTTTATATTTTTATTTAATCAGTACTCGCATGGGGCCTATCTAGACCATGGCGAGATATGTATGTACGGTCCTTTTCCTGTCCGCTGTCCGCGCGGTGGCGGCACGCTGCAAGCTCCGCTTTCCCCTCCGCCCAGGTCTGTCGCAAGGAGATAGATGCCGCAAGGAAACAACTAAGGAAATAGCGGAAGGAACCTGGCACATTCCCTACTCCTCGCCTGCCGATGCCATTGAAGAGGTCGTGGGTAGAAACAGCGGCAGGTCCTCCCCGGCACTCAATCCCCCCGCGGCACCAAACTCCCCCACCTCTGCCTCCCTCTCCTCTTCCCGCTCTTGGCACTGCCGGAGCTCTCATTCTGACGCCTGGTTCCCAGCGTCCTCCTCAGCCGGCACCCTCCTTCCCACATCCGTGGCGGCGAGGAATACTTGTACTACCTGACGGCACGTCTCATCGGCGAGGAGATCCGGATCTTCCACCTCTCCTTCCACTTCACGGTCTCTGTTGGAATATAAGGATCGATAGAGATGAAGATAGTGAATTAATTGATTGATGCAACTTCGAAGGAGGAACATTCTCTCTATATACAACGGGCCTGAGGGACTCGCCAGGGGTAAAGGACGGAAGACTGTCTCGCGAGCCGCCGCTCGGAGACTCGGGCAGCTGTCATCTCCGGACGTGCTGGCTCCGGTCCGTCATCTCCGGACGCCGTCTCATGTCCGTCTCCGGACGCCCATTATTCTGACAGTCTCCTTCCGCACCTGCACCCACATGATCTTCTGCTGCGTCTTCCACTCAGGACACTTCTTAAACAGGTGGTCCCGGGTCTGAATCCGCTAACGGCACCACCAGCACTGCGGGTTGGTCCGGTTCTTCGTCCAGTGGAGATACCTCCCGGATATGCAGTGCCCTGTCCTGAGTTGATAGAACCGCGAAGAGAGCCTCTTGGTGCTGCCGGCCACCGCACCATCGGGCTTCTGGCTCTTTGGCATGTCCTACTTTGTTTTAGAGTGAGGTGTGTGGTGGAAGCAGTAGGGGTTCCTACTGGTTCAATATCCGAGATCTCGTTGTCGATAAAAGATGCGGTCAATAGTGTTAGACTTACTCGCCACTGTGGATATCAGAAGGGTGGTCACTGCTGAAGATGACACGACGTGCGAGGTGTCAGAATAAAACGTAGGAATCGCAGGGAGCTGGATTTGGAGTGGAGAGAGGAGTCGCGGTAGTTGTACATTGGGGAAAACTCTCCTCCTTCCTTCCCACACACTCAATATGACCTGTAGACGAGGATGGTGGTGCAGGTTTCACATTCTGTAGTACTTTTCATGTCTTCTGTTACAAAAAAATTTCTTCTTGTTTATTTCCCTGCGCATCATTCCATTTGCGATACCGAGGAGTGTGGAAGGGTAAGGTGGAGCTGGCGGCGTGCCACCGTTGTGCGGATAGCGGAAGCCACCACTTCAAAACGAACGGTATTGGTCGCGGGGCATCATCGACGTCAAGTAAATCCGGGAAACAAGACCGGTAGCCTCATAGGGGCGGCAAAGGAAACGCCAGCAGTACCGATGTGGTGGGAGAGAGATCGCCGCCATCAACAAACTGTCTGGAGAACACCAACGACCGAGAGCGCTCTATGATGAGTCGTTGCCGCCGCCGAGCTGCCGTGAACGAGATCGTCACCACTGCCGAGTTGTGAAGAAAACGCCAGCGGCACCTAGCTGGCGAGAAATAGATCGCCCCATTCACCGAGCCCTGAAGGCACCTCCGGAGAAACCATACTCGTGAGAGAGAGCGCGACAGGGTGCCTAGTCGTAAAGACGAAACCCACACGGAGCTGGTGAGAAGGTGATCTTGACCACCGCCAAACAGCCTAAACTAGGCAAATTCTCTGTGCCCTCCGGGGGAGTGGCGGCAGCATCAGCAAGACACCCGTGGGGTGGAAGCTCTTGTGATGCAGCTCCAAATGTTTTTGCTGCCCCTAATGCAGAGAATTTTGCAGAATGAGAGGGTAGGTGCGGATTATTGGGTGTTATGCCGTGCATTCGGGGAAGCGGTATGAGATGCCCCGGAGGAACAAGCCGGACGGCACAGTTGCGTGTGGTGAGGCACGGCGAGTGAGGTCGTGTGTACCGGATATGGAGTAGATTGCGAGTACCCCGACAACGACGATGTCGATGAGGATCTTGGCGAGATGCACTGAGTCCGTATGAGCGTTAGGCAATAACGACGAGAAGCCAACGACGAGCCGAATACTTCATGACGACACGACGTGAGCGAGAACACGTCGTAGAAACTAGGGGGCAATCAATCAGTAACCAACGGGCAACCAATTATATAAGTTGAGGGGGTTGCAATGTCTACCGGCCACCTACCGGTCTTCATCGTCAGTCCCGGCCAGTCCCCTGCGGTATTTGGTTTCCCCTCCAACCCGTACACTAATGACACCCGCCTGGGGGGCGTCATGGGGTGGGTTCGAAAGTGCTACTGCTGCGATCGTTGTCTACCATGATTTAAGAGGGTACTTCCCTTCCTTCCTTCCCTCCCCTCCTTTCGTTTTCTTCCCGGTCCGCATAGGGGCGTGGGTGTGGTTGAGTCGATCCTTTCCGGCACTCTCGGACACCTAGTCTGGTGCATACCGGTCTGGGAGCCGGAGGGGTAACTCGTCTAGCATTCGGGAATGCAGTAGTTGCGGTGCGGTGTGCTAGGTGTCAGCTCCGGCTGTCGTTCTAGACACTGCGGACGACCAGTCACGAGGTAATCGCTCCGTCGGCGGTGTGGTGGGGTTGCTCTCCGATAGCGTACTGTGGGTGCCAATTAGCAGGTCGGCGCGGTGCCCCACCACGCAAGTTCGCGGTGCCTGAACAACCACATAACAGATAGCCATCAAAGTTGGCATGGCCGAGGAGAGCTCATTGAGCAAGATTCGGTATGTGTCAAAAAATCAATTTTGTAAAGAATACCATATATGTTCCTCTACCTCCCATCACATTCCCATCCACCCCCGCAACCTCCTACCACCAGTACCACCTCCAGAACGCTTGCTACGGCGCAAACCGATCACCAACGGCCGATCGGGCATGCACTTAGCCCTCCTAAGGACCTCTACCAGCGCTTCTTGATCTTTCGGATCTGGGTCGTCATTTGTACGCGGTGCGAAGGATGGTGACCCCAGGGATCAGTGTGGATGGGGTCACTGACGACAGTCGAGCTGTAGCCGCTTTCACAATCAATAGTTAGCACTAGGAATGAAAAGAATAGTCATAACAGCCACTGCCTTTGCTGCTGGCCTCCTGTAGGTGGTGAAAATTGTGTCATACCCGCCCAACCCCCCCCCACCCACAACCCGCCGGTCCCGGCTCACTGCTGCTTCCTCACCTAAAAACGCCCTACCACAGGCTTCAGGAGACCATTGATGTATAGAGTGAGAGTGAGAGATTTACCTTCCCGGCTTATATTAATACAGAGGGGCTAGAATGTTCCGCGTTGATCGATGCATGTTAACTAACTGTACCATTCTCACCGCCCAGTTCAACCTTAAATTTTGGGTTTTCTTAGGCTGCGCTTTTTCGGTGAAATTCGAGTTGCCGGAGGCGACCGGGATATTGGAGGGGGAATTCTAGCGGCGGAAGGGTTATCGAGGGTGTGTGAGGTTGTCAGGGTCGATGTGATGGGAGTGAGAGATCTTCCCCACTGACTTCCGCTGGTTTCCGCCGCCCGAACATAGGCACGCCTAGTTTTTTTTCGTTTTGCTGATTCTTCCTTTTCCCCCGCATCTCCGCCACAGTCGCTCCGCTAACGACTCCTGTTATGCCAACCACCAGTCGGTCAGTCGTCGCCGCCTCTTTTCTTCATATTGACGCCGGATGTCTGAAATTCCCAAATCTCTGATCTCCATCGCGTGCAGCGAGAGAGCAGCAGTATGTCCCCTGCGTAGAGCCAGACCTCAACGTGCTGTACTACCCCAGGTGTCTCCAGTCCGGTGGCGACAGGGAGGTATCGTTGCCGAAGATCTTTGCTCTCGTTTGGAGTCTTAAGCACGACCTACATTCTGGAAGAAGACGGAGCAGTGCTGAAGAGCTTTCAGAGGGTTCGCTTGACGGCGCCAGCCGGAGTTTCTTGGAGGTGGCTGCTCTCCGCTTTGCCGTAATACTGTCGCCGCCGTGGAAAGTGGGCAACATCACGAGGCTGGAGGAGGAGTGCAGAATCGGGAGGGAAATACAGAAGTAAAATGTTGTGGTCAAGGCAATATTAAGAGAATCCAGGGATGATGTGCTATCGGCGTCTTTCTATGATGAGTATGCGAGAACCGCCATTGCTGCTCTCCCGCTCCTTCGTGCAACTGACGAAGTGATGTAGCCACTTCAACCCGAGCTCGTCGTCCGTCCACTGGTGAGGAGAATAGGCAAATGCAGCGCCGGGGTCGCTCGTGTCAATATGCCAGCACTTGTAATGATACTTCACTTCGAACATGGCGAAGGAAGGAAACATGCACAAGGCTTCAGAGGCGTGCTCGGTGACAGTAAGAATCTCCCTTGTTTCATCTTGGATTACCAATGGTGGCTGTCTCCCACCCCGAATGATAGCCACTGCATTCGCGGATACGCCGATAACAAAACCCCTCTCGCCCATATTGAAGGTGTCTTCTATCGTAAGGTTGTGCTCCCACTTCGAACTCCCCATCCCCTTGAAGTAGTCTCGTTGGGAAGGCAGATTGATGGCGTCGGCTCGCTGGCGATCTAGCTGGGCTCTATACTTTGAGGCGAGGGCTGAATGGCGTTCGAGAGAACTGCCAATCGACTGATTGCCCAGTGAGGCAAGCAGCTAGCTCGCCATCGCGCTCCACTTCTGCACTGATTTGGGCCAATGCACCGGCCATCGTACGCAGGAGGTTAATCCGCGGTGCAAACTCGCAGTCATCCAACTGCTGGCACCAGTTCTCAAGGGCTTTCTCCAGAGCTGGGTTGACTCTCTACTAGTGCGCATGGCCTTCCTGTTGCGTCGACCACCTGGGGCCCTATCAGAGATAGTAGAACTAACAACACCGTACCTCAGTGCCAGTGTCCGAAAGGAGGCGTCTTCTAGCTGCCGGTCCTTTAGTGCGAGCTCGATTTTTTTTCGCCTGGACGGCGTTTTTGGGTTCTCGTGTTTGATGAGGGGACATATTTGGGTTGGCGATGTGTGGTCAATGGTGTTGAAGATTATCATCTATTGGGTTGGGCGGGATAATAGGGCGGGACTCCGGGCTGAAGCACAGCTTTTCTGTCAAGGTAAGGGTTGAAGCCGGTTAGCTCCTACCGGTCATTATCACTCGTCTACTTCAAGATCTGCATTCTTGCAGTGCCAATGGTGCGGGTGACTTCTGCCTACGGACCGTACCAGGAGGTATGTAGTCCTCGTCACGCACTAGCGCTGTTCCAGCGAGAGAATGCGCCAGGCGAAGGGTTTCTGTAGCGTCCCGGTTGAGCTGCGCGGTGGTACCAATACGCTTGTGCAACCCGGTGCTCCAGCAAGCTCTGGTGGCCAAGCAGGTAAGGCCCGTTGTTTGGGACAACGAGATCCTCGGTTCAACTCCGAGTCAGAGCATTGTTTTTTCTCTCTCGTTATTTTGCTGGGGCAACGCGCAAGCACTAGGATTCGGTCCACGCCGCGACTGTGACTGTTGTGCGAGCCTATCGCTAGCGTTATCTCACCCTTGAGGTAGTTGTTGATTGAGTCGTGTAGCTGCATATTGAAGACTAAACCCTAAGGGGGCGAGCAATAAGGAGATGGGTCACGAATGGAACGAAGAAATGGGTGGTGTGGAGAAGAAATAGGTTATTTTTTTTTTTTTTTGTTTATTCATTATCCTCGTGTGCGACCTATCTAGATCATGACGAGCTATGTACAGTCCGTTTCCCCGCCGCAGTCCGCGTTTAGCGGCACGGTGCAGGCTCCCTTTGCCCTCCGCCCAGGCCTGTTCCCAGAGAAAATAGTAACGCACCAAGGAAATTACAAAGGAAATAACAAAAGAAAAACGACACGACCACCCCCTACTCCGCCTCCGCCGATGCCATGAAGGGTGGGGTGGGTAGGAACAGCGGCTCCTCCCCATCACCCAGCGCCTCCGCCTCCGCCCTTCGTTCCTCCTCCCGCTCCTGGCGTTCCCGGAGCTCCCATTCCGACGCCTCGCTCTCCGCGTCGTCCACTTCCACAGCCGGCACTATCCTCCCTACATCCGTCGAGGAAAGGAAATCCAGCACCGCCTGACTACACCCCTCTTCCGCGAAAAGCTCGTGAGCTTTCCACCGCTCCCTCCCTCTTCCCGTCTCCTTGTACACCTCCTCCCACAGGGTCCTCTGCTCCTCCTTCCACTTCGGACACCACTTCAAGAGGTGATCTCTCGTCTGTTTGGGGCATCGGCACCACCAGCACTGGGGAGTTGGGCGTGATTTCGTCCAGTGCAGGTATTCGCCTGTCAGACAGTGACCCGTCTTCAGCTGATAGAACCTCGAGGCAAGCCTCTTGGTGTTCCCAGCAACCGTGCCGTCCGGCTTCTGGCTTTTCGGCATTTTGTATTTCTTCTTGGAGGTCCGGCCTCCAGCCCATTGTCGAGCCTCCATCCACTTCTTCTCCGAGATCTCCCGCCTAATGTTGGCAAGGGATCTGGGGAGCGGTGTCTCCTCTGGCCGATCCGAGCAGGTCCAGCCTTCCACGCCGTGAGTGTCCGGCTCGTCGGCTGCAAGCTTGGCCCATTCGTCGGCTGTAGGAGGAGGATTCCGGGCGTCGTGGACGCCACGCTTAGAGTGGCTAGCATGGCCGCTAGCATGGCTTCTAGAGTTTGTGGGACTTAGCAGATGGCTGCCCTAAGGGCTTCTGTAGATAGACAGTCACACACTAGCGCTAGCACACGGACACTTGTATAAGTGTCCGGTGCTCCCCTCTTTAGAATGGACATGTTTCTCGCTACCCCTCAACTGGTAGCAACACTTTATTTTCTCTGCCCCGCACGACCAGCGGCGAGCATTCTTTATTTCCCTGCCCCGCACGACCAGCGACGAGCAGAAGGAGGGCGCAGAAACATCAAGATCCCGAGAGGACAACGAGAAAATCGGGAAACCGAGGAAACCGAGCGACGAGACACGGGACGGTCCAGCGAACGGACTCTCGCGTGAAAAGTAGCTGCGGGAGGGCGCGGCGAGCGGTAAGCGCGGGGGCCGGCGTTTCGGGGCCCATACCTTACGTCTCACCAAGCTGTTTCCAGTCACATACAGTGCGCTGACCTTCAAGAAAAAGATACTCACACGCCGTATTCACACGCCGTGCACACACGCCGTACACACACGCCGTCCAGCAGTCTCAACTACCCGTTCACCGGGCTGAGATACTGCCTATACAACCCGTTCATCGGGCAGAAGCGCTGAGCATTTCCAAAGCGCGGCGAGCATTTCCAAAGCGCGGCGAGCATTTCCAAAGCACGGCGAGCATTTCCAAAGCGCGGCGGACATTTCCCAAGCGCGGCGAGCATTTCCAAAGCGCGGCGGACATTTCCCAAGCGCGGCGAGCATTTCCAAAGCGCGGCGGACATTTCCCAAGCGCGGCGAGCATTTCCAAAGCACGGCGAGCATTTCCCAAGCGCGGCGAGCATTTCCAAAGCGCGGCGGGCATTTCCAAAGCACGGCGAGCATTTCCAAAGTGCGGCGGACATTTCCCAAGCGCGGCGAGCATTTCCAAAAGCGTGGCGAGCAAAACAGGGCATGCCGAAACAGCGAGCAATGTCAAACACCCCGAAATTCTGGCCGGGGCCAGGCGAGCTACTCGAGTGGATTGGTGAGGCGAACCTCTCGCACGACGAAAACTCGGTAGTTATAGCTGTTTCAGCTGAAGCGGTCCTGAATGCCTATGCTCAGTGGTACGAGAGTCACCGGGAAGCCTCTGTGGAGATGGCAGTCTGGAAGCGGCGCTGCGATCACCTCTTGGTCATCAGCGAACAAGCCACAAAACTACACGCTGGGACCTTGAGCCAAAACCTGATCGTTCAAAAAATTAAACTGCATGAGCCAAAGAGATTTGATGGTTCCCAGGACATGGAGGTTGTCGCTCAATATCTTGAAGACGTTCAGCACTTCGTTCGACAGGGTGGAGATAATCATCTCAATTTTGCATAAAAATCTTGACAAAATTCCTTAAAAGTTAAATCATTAATTATTAATTTTATTAGAACCAATAATGAAAGTTTTATTAGTTTTCATAATATTTATAATTTTAATGATGATCAACAATGTTTTATTTTTTGGCTTGATGGCGAGAACGAATAATATATTTGCTAGAAGATTTTTTTTTTCGGCGGGCAGTCTGTCAAGGGGCATCCGAAGACAACCAGAAGATCGACACCTTCTGGCGTTTTCTCACAGCCAAGGTGTTCCACTGGTTCGAGAACAGCATGAAGAAACAGGGTGTGGACGCTATTCCTCCGGAGGAGTACAATTAAATATCACATGGGATGCCATGAAGGTCCTCTTCAAGCGCCAGTATGTTCCGGAACGGGCTATCTCGGTAATCCGCCGCGAATGGTATGCGTTGAAGTTCAGCCACCAGCTGGTTTTGTCGTTCAACCAGAGAGCGTTGGAACTGATCACCATTCTGGGCGGGTCGCTCACCATTACCAGGGAAAACCCACTCTGGGAGGAATACCTGATCAAGCTGCCGGAAGCAACGCAAAACGATATATCCCAGCAGGCACGCCTCATGGACATCCTCGGCAATGGCAGCCAGATGACACTATCTGGTATGATGGATATCGTCACCGCGCGCACTCTCCCATTTCAGCCGATACTATCCGGAAGTGCCTTCCCAGTCCTGAACCCAACCGAAAATAACGAAGTAAATACAATTGTCGATGGAAAGATACAATCGCGATTCAAGCCTCGAGAAGGACGCCATGGAGGGCGCGACGGACCCCAGAAGTATCAACCGACCCAACATCCACCACCCACGCAGCAGTCACAGCACTACGCCAGCCAACCCAATTGGCGAATCCCAGTCAAGCATCTTGACAATGATGACAATCCGGAGGCAAAGTCTGGTGCATACATCAAAGGAGGTTGACCAGACAAGAGAGAAGTGACAGAGCATCCTCCAACTAGAGAATGGGAGGGAGCAAGACTTTCTTTAACAAACCTTAATGTTATATGGAAAGACATTATTGATAAAAGTGATTTGTTACGTTTTTACGCTAAAGTCCAAACCTCTCATTCCAAAACTCGCTCAGCCTACACCCTAATGGACCCTGGTGCGTCAGACTGTTATATTGATACCGCATTCGCAAAACAGCTCGGTTTACCCTTTCAACATGCTGGACGCATGTCAATTATCACAGCCGGAACCAAACATCCCCCCGAAGATAGGTACCAAGTTTGGCTTAATGGACAGATACGCGGTATCACTGGGAATTACGCAGATGTTACCGGTTGGTACACTGTGTTTGATCTTAAGGGTGCCTACGACATTATTATTGGAAAAAATTGGCACTTGAAGACACGCCATCTGGTGGATTCAGACAACGTTTTACACCTGTTAGATGCAGATTGGTCATTGCTAACGGATGGACGACCGGCATTCGTTCCCAGGCTGTCCTTAAAAGGACTTCGACCTCACCAGGGCCGCTACCGGGAAGTTCACAACCACTGCGAAGCGGTAGCTCAAGCGGCATCCATCAACCTGATTTCCGCAAACGAAACACAATGGGCAATGACAAAATCCAGTGGCAACAGGATTTTTGGGATCGACATCCGTGAATGACGGGTGGGCGAGGAATTCGGTGAGGATGAATCCGTTTTGGCGGATCTGGGGAAGTGGAGAGTCCAAATCCGGCGGGACTTTGATGATCTCTTTCAGCCACCGCGTGGTGTTCCACCACCAGGAGAACATGATTTCCGTATCCATACCAATCTGACAGCAAAAATTCCACACCACCAGCCGTACCGAATGACACAGTCCGAGAGGAAGGAATTCGAGGTACAGGTTAAGAAGTTGCTTGCAAACGGGTGGGTGACAGACTCACATTCACGTTATGCAGCACCAATAATCTTTGCGAAAAAGCCAGATGCCACGCTCCGAATGTGTGTCTATTACCGTGGATTGAATGCAATAACAGCTAAAGACCGGTACCCTTTGCCATACATTGAGGATTTGCTGGATAAGCTTCACGGAGCATGGGTTTTCACCAAACTGGACTTGGCCAGCGGATACCACCAGGTACGGGTGCATTCAGACGACTGCCACACGACCGCATTCATAGCGCCGGACGGATTCTACGAGTATAAGGTTATTCCGTTTGGACTTGCAAACGCGCCAGCTGCTTTCATGCGTATGATGCACAAGATATTACATCCACACCGCCGAAACGCAATCGTATACCTCGACGATGTGCTCATCTTTTCAGGAACGCTAGCAGAACATAAGGCACATGTGGAAGGTGTGCTGCAAGCATTACGGAACGCACGTTTGCGTCTGAGTGAGGCCAAATGCGTGTTTGATACTCTGGAAACGTCGTTCGTCGGTTTCAGAGTGAATAAACACGGTATTCACACCGAGGAGAAGAAGGTCAGAGCAGTACGGGATTGGCGAACGACCAGGATGCCTACGGAACTTCGCAGTTTCCTCGGTTTAGTGGGTTACTATAGGAAATTTGTTCCGAAATTCGCTCACCTGGCCCATCTGCTATATGACCTCGCCGCAAAGCCCAGGAACGACTACATGTGGACCAGTCAACACGGGGAGCAGTTCGGAGATCTCAAGCAGGCACTGATATCTGCACCAGCCCTGGCAACACTGGATCCGGAAGACGATTTGATCCTACGAACCAATGCCTTGGACACGGCTATTGGAGGTGTTTTGGCCCAAAAACAGCTGTTTGAAGGAAGATTGGTAGAGCGGCTACTGGGATATTTCTCAAGGAAGCTTCACGCAGTTGAGTCGAGATATCCTGCATATGACCGTGAACTTCTTGCGATCAGCGCAAACTTGGTACATTGGGCCTGCTACGTCCACGGTCGAAAAAGCACCACCATTTATACGGATCACCCGTCGTTGCAACATATTCTGGCGCAGAATAAACTTACAAGCCGTCAGTGGCGTCACCTTGACAGGCTCCAACAGCACGATTACGAGGTAAAGTACTTTCCTGGAGTGGCGAACGTGGTGGCAGACGCGCTCAGCCGGATTGCCTACACTTAGGGAGGGCAGTCAGAAGTCGAGCAGCCAAAAGCCGATCCGCAGCACCTCAACATCGTCGAGATGCGTGTATCAGCCTCAACCGAGTGGCTAAACGATGTGCGAAATGGCTACACAGAAGACGCAATTTTTGGCCCCGTTCTACAATATCTAAGCAATATCGACAAAAAGGAGAACAAAAAGGCAAGCTCGAAACAGACTTGTCGTATTCAGGAACGAGCAAAGTCGTACACACTCGAAGAAGGCCTTCTGTTCCATAAGCCGTCAGGCGGAAAGCTGTGTATTCCGAAGTCCATGAGAGCAGATGTGGTTCCGGAAGCACACGATGCTATTCTGGGCGGCGGACATAGTGGTATCGCAAAAACAGCAGCAGCAGTCGGTTCACGGTACTACTGGCCAAAGTTGACAGATTCAATCGCAGAATGGATTGCCGGATATGACGTATGCCACCGAATGAAACACACGAATGCCAGGCAGTATGGACTTCTACAGCCACTACCGATTCCACTCGAACGGGCCAAACGAGTAAATATCGATTTTGTCACCAAGTTGCCAACATTGGAAGCCGGCCACGATGCAGTAGCAACAATTATCGATCCCCTAACGAAGTGAGCATGGTGGATTCCTGTTAAAGAAGCCGATCTCAATGCAGAGAAGTTTGCGACAGCGTTCATCGACGGTTATGTACGGTCGCGGGGGCTGCCTGTATTGATTGTGTCCGACCGGGATACCCGGTTTACCTCCGGCTTCTGGCAATCGTTGTGTTCACAACTCGGAATCAGGCTTTGGATATCTACAGCATACCATCCACAATCGGATGGCCAGGTGGAAAAGGCGAATGCCACTCTGGAAACGTTTTTGAAGGTATATATAGCACAACTCAAATACCCTGAGCAGTGGAGCTGTTTGTTGCCACTGGCGGAGTTTACCTACAATGCGGCAAAGCATAAGGCTATAGGCATGTCGCTGTTCGAAGCAGATATTGGATACATTCCGAGACTTCCACTAGATCTGTTGGCACCAGGAACACGGACACCGATATCGAGACCAGGAGCGGAATACGCAGAACGCCTCATCAAGATCCTACGAATGCTTCGAGAGTGAATGGAAGAAACCCAGCTGACAATGGTGTCGGAAGCGAACGAGTATCGCCAGCTGCACCCGTTTCGGGTAGGCGATTCGGTATTCCTGGACACCAGTTTGCTGCCAGTCGGCGACGCCAATGTCAATTCCACTGCCAACGACAAGGTCAACTCGCGAAAGTTTCAACATCCGTACGCCAGTCCGTTTACGATCGTGAAGTCTGCCAGTGAGAATGCGTTTGTTCTCGATATCCCAGTGCATTGGCGCTTACACCCGGTCTTCAACGTCGCACGCCTCAAACTGTCGAAGGTCGACAAAACCCATGAACACCCACCCCTTCCACTGCTACGCTCCACCGCTACCGTTGAGTACGAGGTTGAGTCGATCTGCAAGCACAGAGGCACCATGGTTCAAGATTTTGAATATCTGGTCAAATGGGTCGGCTACGCTGACCCAACGTGGGAACTGCTGGCAAACCTAAGAGGCAGCAGGAACGAGCTGCTGGGTGAATACCATGCTGCGAATGGCGTACGAGTCTACCGGTGGATGGAACGGGAGTGACAGGAGGTGTATGCGATGTGTCGTGGGCTGGGTATATTTTGCCATTTTCGGTTGCGTTGGAGTGCACTTTGTTACGTTCGGGGTTATTGTTATAAGCTGGGTTTGTCGTTGTTTTTTTTGTTTTTGTTGTTTTTTTTTTTTTTTTTTTTTTGTTTAGAGGTGGTGCTTGTTTTATTGAGAGGGAAGTGGTTGTAGGAGGAGGATTCCGGGCGTCGTGGACGCCACGCCTAGAGTGGCTAGCATGGCCGCTAGCATGGCTTCTAGAGTTTGTGGGACTTAGCAGATGGCTGCCCTAAGGGCTTCTGTAGATAGACAGTCACACACTAGTGCTAGCACACGGACACTTGTATAAGTGTCCGGTGCTCCCCTCTTTAGAATGGACATGTTTCTCGCTACCCCTCATCGGCCTTTTCGTTGCCCTCCACGCCTTGGTGCGCCAGGCACCACCTGATCTCAATGGTGATGTCCGGCACTGCTCTCCGGAGTGCAGCGATGTGCTGTCTCGCTTCCAACGCATGTTTCTGCCCCAGTCCCGGCTCGTCTGTTGACATCCTCCAGATTGCCGCTTGGACGTTGGTGAATATTGGGATGTTGCTCGGAGTTGGGGCGATTTCCGCTGCTATTTTCAGTGCGTGTGCCAGCGCTGCACATTCTGCATCGTATGCATCCTGGTTGAATCCCATATGGGTCTTGATCCCTTCCCAGGTTTGGCCGTTTTTCCAAGCTACCGCGTATCTGGCAGACTCATTCTCCAGCCATGACCCATCCGTGAACATGACGAGCCCCGGCCTCTCCTTTTCCGCCTCCCTCTTTGCCTCCACCCACTCTTCCTGGATCAGTTCTGCGGCAAAGGACTCCGATTCCTCTAGCAGCACTGTCCGCTCTGTCTCTATCCAGGTGCGGTCTAAGGCAGTGCTCAGCCGCTTGCCAATTGCAGTACTTGTACCGACGGCCTCTCTGGCTATTGCTCCTTGGGGAAGACTCAGGAGCCGCAATCCAAAGCGCCATTGTCGATTTTCAAGTTGGTTGGTTGCTGGCCGTAGCCCTGACTCCATCAACAGTGCTCCGAGGTTGGTGGTTCGGAAGGCTCCCGTTGTCGCCCGTGCCTCTCGGTTGGTGAGATGTTGAAGCTCTTCCGCGCGGCCCGTCATTCCACGGATATTGCCCCCCTTCCGCCACAGCTCCGCTCCAAACATGGTGACAGACTGAACGCATGCCGACATGACTCTCCTGTAATTTATCGGGGAGAGGCCCATCTGCCCCGTGAGCCGTTTCAGCCGGTTCATCACATTTTGCCCGCTCTTCAACCTGGTGGCATGGTGCTCCTTCAGTGTGAGTTGTGAGTCCAGCCACACCCCAAGCCATCGTGTTGCTGCCCGGTTGAATGAGACCTCTTTGTCCCCCACCCGAACCTTGGCCTCCGTCCGCGTGCCCTTTATCTTTTTCCGCCAGAAAATTGCCGCCTCCGTTTTTCCGTGGTCGAATGCCATGCCGTTCTTCCCAGCCCACTCGATGGCCGCGGCTGCCACTAGCGACAGCTTATTGGCCACCTCCTCTACGTTTTTCCCCTCCGCCCACCACCCGATATCATCAACGAAAGACAGCCCACTGACGTCTGGGGCTGCCCGTTCCACCTCGTCGAAGATGCCCGACAGATAGGTGATGAAGAGGATGGGTGCCGCCGGAGAGCCCTGGGGAACGCCGGTGTCAACTGGGTTTTCCTCCCCGACCTCTCCGTCCAGAACCAGTTTGACCTGCCGATCCGACATGAAGGTCATTGTCCAGCAGATGAGATCGGCTTCCAGTCCCAGTTATTCCATCTGCGTACCAAGGAAGGTTTTGTCGACGTTGTTAAAAGCAGACTTGAAGTCCATGAAGAGAGCGCCACCTATCTTTTTCCGTTCCCATGCCTGCTGGGTACGGTTCATCAAAATGGCCACTGCGTCCACACATGACCGACGTTTCCGGCACCCGAATTGGCCTTCGTGTAGGCCTCGCTTTCGCTCCAGGTGGTCGGCTATTAGGTGGGCTGCCGTGTGTTCCAGTAGCTTGCTGATGACGTCCAGTAGCGAGATCACCCGATACGTTCGGACTTTCGAGTAATCGGGCTCCCCAGGCTTGGGAATGACCACCCCTATCGCCGTTTTCCAGATTCCCAGGTGGAATCCCAGCCGGATACACGCCCAAACCAGCTGGGTGACTCGCTGCTGATCCCACTGCCAAAACACTTTCACGATTCCAGCCGATATCCGGTCGTCTCCCGGCACTGAAGTGTTGGCTGCCGCTTTCAGGAGCGATCCAACCAGCTGCGTATCCACTCTCTCAAAAGCCTGGCCACCCGCTGCCGATTCTAAACTACCTGGTGGGCCCTGTGGGAAGTGAGCTTGCAGAACAGCCTGTTCCCGTTCCCGGTGACCTTCCGCAACGGTGCCGTCCTCTCTGACGACCACCTGGCCGGTCTTGTCAATTCGTGGCGTTGTGTATGCCGCTGCTGTCCATACCTTCTTTCCGTCCGCCTCTTGTAAGAACCGGTTCCAGCAGTCCCTCTTTGCTTTCCTGATCGCCCTCCGAAACTCCCGCCTTGCCGCCTTCACCCGCGAAATTCCCGCCGCCCTCCATTTCCTCCTCGCCCTTCCCAGCTCTTTTTGCAGGTCCTTCAGCTCCTCGCACCACCATGGCTTTGACCGTGAGCACCAATGCTTCTTCTTCGTGTGTTTGTCCAGTGTCACAGTCACTGCCTCCCTGAGGGATCCTGCTGCCTCCATCACCTCCTCCTTCGTACTATCATTGGTCAGGATGGGGGTTCTCCCCACCCCTGCCAGATAGCACTCCCTCGCCCTCCTCCGCCTCTCCTCCGCCTTTTCCTTTTCTTCCTCTTCACTTTCCTTGGCTGTGTCCCATCCACTGATGTCCCAGCCTGTCGTTTCCGTGCTCCTGACTGCAGTTGGGTGGTGGTTGCCCAGCACCTCCCACGCAATAACCTCATGGTCTGACCCGGTCACCTCTTCAGCAAGCAGGCACCAGTTCAGATCCATGTTTGGTGAGGACAGGGTGAGGTCAATGATGGAGTGATTCATCACCCCTGGCTCCATTCTCGTGGCTTCCTCTGTGTTCCACACAAAGAGGTCTTCTTCCGTGATGAGCCGCTCCCAAAAGGTGTGGTTTTTGTTGTAATTTGCCTTGGGATTCCACATCTTACTGTGCACGTTCATATCTCCAGCGACGATCACCCTCCGGTGTTTGGCGATTTCGCCCCAGGCCGAGCGCTGCGCAGGCCTATTGGTCTCATCTCTCCCCTCGTGCCGGTCATACACATTGGCAATGACGATTGCATCCCCACCCAGGGGAACAAACTCCACCACCTGTACGTGATTCCGACACTCTCTTGCCAGCTCTTTTAAATCCGTCACCCGCCACCTTGAGGCCCGGTTGACAGCTATCCAGCACTTCGCTGCCACACCCTCATCCCCTTTGATGAACGTGAAACTGGGGTGAGAGCGTGTGCCATCCCTCTCTTTTTCCCCTCTCGGCTCCTGAATGAGCACCACATCCACTCCTCTTTTTACTGCCATTTCCAACACCGCTTCAATAACCTGCCCGCCCCGTGCGCAGTTGTGCTGCAGCGCCTTTAGCAGCGTCGGTGGCTCCGTAAGGCCTGCCATTATTCGGCCATGGGGGGGGGCGGTGCCACTTGTTTCCGCATCGAGGACTGCTTCCATCTTATCGGGGTCCTCCGTCCAGTCTGCCGCCAGGGCAGAGCGCAGTGCCGCCAACGTCGCTGCGCTGACTGGGTGGAGCGGTTCTGCCTGGTTGCTCTCAGGAGCCACCGGGCCCTCCTGCTGCTGCTGTGGCGGTCGGGTCTGGTGGCGGTGGGGGCCCCCGCAGGTTTCCGGCTGGGTTCCGTTCCTCAGCCCTCTGGCTACGGCGATGGCGCTTTGCTTCGCCCCGCATCTCGCGTCCTGAGCAGGGTGACTGCCGCCGCACCCTTGGCACCTCAACATGGCATGAGGGCAAACTCGTCCGATCGCTTCGCACGTCGCCACCTCGCACCAGTGTCCTGCCGTAAGGTGGCTCCCCGAGCAGACCCCACACACCGCTGCTCGGTGGCAACGGAATTCCAAGTGGCCCCACTGCGAGCATCTTCCGCATAGGGTATCCGCTCTGTTCGCAACGTATGGCTGGGCTTTGAACTTGTTGCCCGCCACCCATATTTCCACTAACAACTTTTCCCCCGCCACTTTATTCGGGACCTTGAACACCACCGAAGCGGAGCCGAGCGGCAGCCTGCCCCGCTGGTAGTGCTCCTCGATAGTCTTTTTGGCCCTCATCCACCGCATGGCGAGTGGGGTGACCCTGTCGTTCTCGGCCTCGATCTGCTCCTTCAGCTCCTCCAATCCCTCCGTATGACGATAGCGGTCATACGGAACCAGGATCTTGAGCTCGACCCAGGACTCGTTGGCCGCAACGTCGATGATGCCTCTGTCTGCTTTCCCTGCTGCCTCAATGATCTCACTCCTGAACCGCAGGAGCAATGCTGCCGACGCCCCTTCACGGGCCATTGTCGACAGTCATCCCAGTGGCGAGACCTTTCCCACTGTGGTCCAGACATGGGGAGGGGCCACCTTGCTGAGTGTGATGTTGACGTGTGCCATCACGCTGGTAGCCACCGCCGGAGTGATGGGCGGTACGTCGGGCGACCGTTCGAAGACGATCATTCTTTCGTCCCACGGGAGGGTGCGCTTGATCGGCTCCAAGCCCGTGGGCTTCTTCTCCGCTCTGCCGCTCCGGCCAACCTTCTGGAACTGGTCATACTGGGGGAGCGCCGCTGCCACCTGGGCCCTCTGTGCCCAGTTCGCCGGGTGCACCGGGGCCGGGGTCCCACTCCGCCGCGCCTGTTGCTGTTCCGGCTGGGCCTGCTGGGCCGGCGTCTGCTGCCGCTGCTGTTGGCGGGGGGGCCCCCGCGCTGTCCTGGCCCCGTCGTACAGCTTCTCCCAGCGCTCTTCCACCGCCCTTAGCCCCACCTTGTGGGCGACCCGCTGGATTGCGTAGGCCTGGTCCGCGGACTCCCCGTTGGCATCGTACGCGGAGGCCTTGATCGGGGCCGCCACCTCGTTGTACGTGCGCCGCTCCATCTCCGTCATCTTCCCCCAGTCCTTACACCTCTTCCTTGCCACGGCCTTCTCCTCCGCCTTCCTCGCCTCCCTTTCAGCCGCCTCCTTCATGGCCCCGGCCGCCTTCTCCGCCGCCGCCGTTTCCGGCCGCTTCAGGATCGAACGTGGGGTCGCCACAGCCACCCCTCTGCCCTTCCCTTTCCCTTTACCTCTCCCGGGCTATACCGCCTGCGCCCCTGGGGGCCCCGAGCTGGGGATCTCCTCCCCCATCGCCGGGGCGTGACGAGAGGCGAAGAGGCCCTCCCGCTCCCCCCCTCCTTGTCCAAGAACTCTTCGATCTCATCCGCCTCGCATGGGGTCCTGACAACACCCTCCATTGGCGCCGGAGGGGGTGGAGGAGGGGCGGGAGGGGGCACCCTCCGCTGTCTGTCCGCTGTGCCACGTTGGGTGCTCGGCGGCGTCGCGGCTGCCCTAGGTTGCGGCGTCGCCTGCTGCTGCGGGGGTGAGGCCGTCGCCACTGCCGTTGCCACCAGCGCTGCGGCCTGGCTGGCCAACTCCCTTCCTTTGTACCCCTCTGCCGCCCGCTTCCCCACCTCCTCGATTCCCTTCCTAATATCCTCCATTCCTTCCCCCAACTGCTGCCACTGTGCCACCTCCCAGTGCCCGCGCTGCCGTACATCTTCAATGCAGACCCGGGCGTCCCCCCTGGTCTGCTCCTCCATCTCCATCATCCTGGCGAGAAGCTGCCGGTGCCGCTCCTCTGCCTTTCTCTCCGCCTCTGCCACTTTCGCTTCCATCTTCTCCTCCACCCTTTTCTCTGCGGCGACCATGGCGGCCAGAATTTCCGCCAGCCCTGCGCCGCTCGACCATCCGTGGGCCGGCAGCCCCACTTGCCGCCTCCGGGGCAGCACCATCCGCGCGGGCCTGGGAGTGCCGACCGCCAAAGCTCTCTTCTTGCTGCCTTTTCCCGGGGTGACCGGGACCGGACGGGGCGTTTGCGTGCTCCATCTGGCCGGGGTGGGTGAGGGGGGGGTGGATGGCCTATCCGGGCTCGCCCCGCTCTCTCCCATCTCCGCGTCTTGATTAGTACCAGCGTCCTCGTGCTCCGTTGTCCTGACCGGATTGGTCTCCAAGTTGGCCCGATCATCGTCCGCCACCTCCGTACCGAATTCCCCCTCGCATCCCACCCCCTTGCTTCCCTCTGGCTCGGCATTTTTCGGGGTCAAGCCAGCTCCCACCTGCTGGGAGCTCTCCACCGCCGCTGGGAGGGAACGGGCGAGTGCACCCCTCATGGGTCCCTTCGCCGGCGTGGCGAAACAATCATCGTCGTCGTTGTCTGCCACCGGGGGCGCATTCGCCCTTCCCCTCCTGAAAAATTTCTACGTGGTCTGCTGCACGCTCTTGCCCGGCTGGGCCCGTGGGAAGTTGGGGTGTCCCGCCTTCTCGTCCTTCCTCTTCTCCACCTCTTTCTCGAGCCTCTTCCTGATTCTTCCTATTGACTCACTGTCCCACTCCGATAGCTCACTGCCGCTCTCCACATCTCCCATTTCCTCCTCCCGGATTTCCACTCCTCCTCCCTCGTTCAGGGCGTCAAGGCCAGCCACAACCGTGGCTGGATTGATCGTCATTGCCTCTTCCTCAGACATCGTGATGTCCTTGAAGCTCGTTTGCGCGATGGTTTTTGGTGTGTGTGTCAGAAAGCATGGCGTTTTCGGGCGTTGAGTTTCTGATGTGGGTGGTTGTTGGGGAAGAAATAGGTTGTGACCCTGCAGGTGTGTGGCATGTACAGGATAAGGAGCAAAACCTCTCGGTGACGAGCTAAAGAACACCTCAGGACTACTAACTCATCCCCCCATCCACGCTAGCCCCTTTTGTCCACCAATCCCTTGTTTTCGCCGCTTCGCTGCCATTACCCCCCTCATCTATCCCCATTTTCTCTAAGACGACGACCCCTCGTCACTCTAAACTGCAAAGAAACACTTCTTCCGAAATCAACGCATGCAAATCAACTCCACTTCCGAAACCTACTCTCTCCCATCTAACAGCTCCTCCGCCTTTCCAAACCATTCTAATGCACGCCAGCACACCGACAGCTTCTCCGTCTTTACTTCCATGCTCCGCTCGTGGTACGTAGACTTTCAGATCATCCAGATGAATCCGGTCTTTCAATCTGGAAGGTTTGGTCTTGGGGAGAGCGCCGGTGGTGATATCGTAGAGTCGGCCGCTTCGTCCGTGATGAGGCAGATCGCCCAGACGGAATGGCCCTTCCCAATGAGCTTCCAGTTTCTTGTCATGGCGATTATCGAGGGCAGCGTGCCGTAGTAAGACAAGATCCCCTTCCTTCGGAGTTGGGAACCGGCATCGTTTCCAACCTCGATGTTCAGCTAACCGTGTCAAGTATCGCTATCTGGCGTCTTCCATGCACTCATCCCGTCTGGCCAGATGAACATCCTGCTGGGGGCCCAGAAAGTCTTCATCTTCCTGATGATCCCAGGAATGATGTCGGTCCTGCAAGTCCTGCGCCGCTTTATAATCTCGAACTGTAAACTAGTGGTGATGTTGAACTGGATTATATCTGAAGAGCAATTCGGCCGGTGTAAATCCATGAACCCGCACCTCCCTTGTATTAATAGAATGCACCACTTGATCGAGGTACTCGCTCCATCGCAGGATCTTGCCTCCGCCCACAACTGTCTTCCAGATTCCGTGGAAAACCAGCTGGACATACCTCTCCAGTAGGCCAACAGAAGATGGGTGAGTTTTTGGTGCTGGGAACTGTCGAGTGCCTCGAATCATCAAGAAGTCAGGGAAAATTCCTTCCATGACATAGGTAGCATTGTGCGTATAAACGCTCCAGGGTAATCCAAACGTCCGTGAGATGCCTGTAATCATTCCGGAAACGACGGATTCATTGATAGCCGGGAATGCCTGGGCCCATGTATATCGAGTGAAGTAATCCACCACAAGGAGGATGTATTTATGTCTTTCGGAGGCCGGTGATTGTTACAATGAATGCAATGAGAGGAGGCATGAGAGGAGATAGGAAATGAATGAAGAGATGAGAGTTGTTGATTGAGCGAGCGGACATCTAGCTAATATAGTCCCGCTCCCTTCCCCGCTGAGTCATCCTTGCAGACAGTGGTGCTGCGTCCGCGGCCGCTCCCGAGCAGCCCGCTCCGATCCGCTCCGCTGTTATTTGCCTTAAGCAATATACAGCGGGACGTATCCTCCGTTATTTCCCTTAAGCAATCTGCAGCGGATACCAGCATCCATCTCCGGGGTGGCCCGGTTTAGGGTCACAGCGATATAGGACCAAGGCCGTTGATCTCAATCATCTCCAATGGCTGTAGCTGGACAACTGGTCGTGACACCTGAGAAGGGCGCTTGCAGCGTCCTGTCAAGTGACAACTCTGGCAACTTCGACAAAACACATGAGTATCCTTCGTCCGGGTCGGCCAATAGTAGTGTTCCATAAGCCTCTTCAATGCTAGGTCAGCGGAATAATGCCCATGGCAGTCATGAGCCCAAAACAGGACCTTGTTGACGTCAACCGTCCGGACACACCAAAATTGCCGTCTATTCCGCTCCTGGTATGTCAACAATGGATAGTGATTGACCCCATCTATCAGCTGATACGTGGCTGCCTTCTGAGTCCACCATCGCCACACTGCCAGGCTGTCCTTTGCACCGCCTTCTGCTCGCAATTTGCCATGTAGCTTCAGATTCATCACTCCGGCGTACCACTTATCGTCTAGCTAGTATTCCCACCTCTTGTCATTGCTCGGCTGATCGGCACTCATTATCTCTAAGGCACTCTCTTCAACTTCCTTCCTGGTCTGCCAAACTCCATAGCCTCCATCAGCAGCCTGGACATGCCATCCACCCGTGTATTTTCCTTTCCATTGATGTGGATAATTCGGAAGTCATAGTCGCTCATCCCCAGCTGCCAGCCAACAATGCCTCCTTTGTCCAAGTTCTGCAAGGCGGTCTTCAAGCACTCATGATTGGTGTAAATCAAAACTGGGTGTCAATTCTCATTGACAAGCTACCTGGTTTCCTCAAGGCACCAGACTATGACCAAAGCCTCCCACTCAGTGGTGTGGTAATGAGCCTCGGTATCAAGGAACTTCTTGGAGATAAACTGGATTATCCTCATGGCTCCGACGAGTTTGGATGACATGACTGCTCCCACTGGTTGATCCGTGAGCTGGAAGAGAACACCTCTGTAGGCTAATCCAGAGAAATCGGAAGCAAGGTGATAGTGCCGCGCCGGATCACCTCTGTAACACGTATTTTCTAGGACAGCTCCCTTGAACCTCCTGAATGACCGATCTGCTTCTTCCGACCAATGAAATCCGCTTTCTTTCATATGCACCTTAATCCTCCTCTTTTCAGATCCCCGCTTCTGTTGGCCCAGTTCCGGCACCTTCGCCACGGCCTTGTGTATTATCCGGAAATGATCCGCCTGCCCTGAAATGAATTTTCTCAGGTAAGTTGTTATACATTCAAACTGATCCAGTTCCTTCTCACAGGTCGGAGTAGGGTATTCCAAGAACGTCCTCAGCTTCTCGTTTCCAGGCTGGACTCCTTTTCCATCCGCTTGCAATCCTAGCATCTCGATCTTAGGCACGAAGAAATTACTCTTCGCCATGTTCAAGACCAACTTGGCTCAATGCATCCTAGGAAAGTATTGGTCATGAAGGAAGTCCAGCAGTGTATCGAACAAAGTCGTGGTGTCTATATCATCGTCAAAGAATATCATGAACGCAAAGTTTTCAGTTTCTCCAGATAGTGGCTGTTCTCCCAGTGGCTTAGGAATCGGCCCCATCACAAGATCCTTTAATTGCGCATTGGTATGAGGAGGTCACGTTAGCACCTGTCCCATTCGAAGGTAGGCAAATTGTCCCAGGGTCAAACTAAAGGCGGTCTTGTATGCATGTGGCTGATACATTGGAATCGCCCAGTATCCGTCTGCCCTGTCCACCCACGAATAGAGCTTAAACCGAGACATATTCATAGCATTGATGATTGGTTCCATTCTCTTCATAGGGTAATTGGTCTTTATCGTGGGGTCATTGATTGGGCAGTAGATATGGACCATCATCAATTCTCCATTCTTCTTCACTGGGAACTTGCAGCTCGCGCTCCAAGGCGAGTTGACCCAGTCTATAATTCCGTCATCCAGAAGTTCGGGTAGGTGCTTTTTCTGCCATTCCGCTTTCTTCTGTGTATACAGCTTGGGCTTCAATCCAACGGGGTGGCACCTTATTGTCGGAATCCGGTGTTTGATCATATCCGTGGCCGGGAACTTCTTCTCATCATTGCAGAACCGGTCCCTCCAGGTGTACAAGAGTCGGAGTGCTCGTGACTTCTCTTCCATTGTCAATTGCTCTCCAACCTGTATCTTCTTTCCTTCACCTTGGTTGAACCACTCCATGATTTCTTATTTCGAGCTTGTCCTGTCCATAGTTGTCTGGCTTTCGGCCGCTTGCCGATGTATTGGGAATCTCAGCGGGTTCCCAAAGGCTCGTTGCAACTCTCCATTCGATTCAGGATTTCCTTCCTCCATGGTGTTTACTTCCATCCCCTCTCCTTGAATTGCGATGTCCCCTTCAGTCCTTGCAACTCACTCTTCGAACTCCCGCATCCACTTCATCTACTCCTTCCAAGGAATCCATTGTTCTGGCAATCTCTTCCTCCTTCTGCGTCTGGACACTGACTCCCATTTCATCCATCTTGCCCAGTCCTCCCAGTCTCCTCCTCCTCCAACAAGTCCCCCTCTCCAGTCTCCAGCAATAACTGATAACTGTCCCTCACATCACTTATCAACCCCGTTGTCACTCCGGACTCGGGCTCTACTACCCCTATTCCTACCCAGCATGCCCACTCTCCCTTCTCAGTAGTCCTCCTCTTATGATTTTCTCCTCCTCTGATCTCAGCTTGCCTGTCCCTCGCCAACTTGGTATTCTCGTCTCTTCTCGGCACGTCTTTCTTCATCGTGTGTTACGAACCTGGCGCGACAGGCTCCTTGGCGCCAGCGCCTGTGCCACTCTCACCCTTGTCGCCCTGTGGCTCGTCCTCGTTTCCGCTGCTGCAGCCGCGGTCATCCTCCGCGCTTAGGCGCCTCGACCGATCTCCGCCATATCGCTCCAGTAGCGATATTTCCGACCGCTGGCTGGTCTAGACCTCTCTCCTTCGTCTCCGTTATGTTACTTGCGCGTCCTTCGCCTGTCATCGTTACGTATGTCGTTTCCTGTTGATTATGCTTGCGCATCCTTTCTCCTGTCCGCTACGTTTGTTGTCTCCCGTTGATGAAGCTTGCACGTCCTGTTCCCTGTTCCTTACCTTTACTACTTGCGCGTCCTTTCTCCTGTTGCCACGAGTAGAGTGTTGGCCGCGCGGCGGCCGAGTGCGATGATGTGTTTTCCTTCGGCGCGGCGATCGAGTCATGATGTTAGACGGAGGAACTGTGTCAGTCTTGCGGGCAAGCTGTGATTCCACAGAGGGAAGGAAAAGTATAAGGAAGGGCGCGGTAGCTAGTCTGGAGATTCTTCTCCACACAATCTATTATCCTTCACTCCACCGTAAAATTTTCATTCGCCGCCAAAACAACTTTTTATTCCCACCACCGATTTCGCTGGAAATACCCTCTGGAGCTTCATAACTCCACGGTCTTTCCATCTACGAACTCGCTGGCCACCTCTCACTTCTTTGTTGTTGCTGCCCGCCCGATTTCGTTCCGTGTCGCGGTCGCCCGGTAACCGAACAAGGCCCACCACCGCTCTGAAAAGTGGACACCTGTCCACGAAAACTCTGCATCACCATGGCAACCATCTTCGCCTCCATGGCAAAGGGCAGAGCTAGCCAAACAACAAACCCGTCGCTTGGGGGGAGTTCCTCCACCCCACCACCAACCACATTCACACCACCACCGCCACCGATCCCAACCCCACAACAAAGCATCCCCCTCGACATGTTCAACGCAGAGTTGGACTATGCGCCCGACTGGGACCACGATACCGACACACTGGCCAGTTTCCTCGCATGGAAATCCGAACTGGACCACACCACCGCTACCAACGACACCACATCAGGAAAAAAAAAATTGCGTCCTGAGCATCCGGACGCACTAGACGCACTGGACGTTTCAGATGCAACCTGCTTAACTCAGACGCAGATTGCCACGGCACCGTGCGTCCGGACGCAGATCGCCACGGCATCTGCTTACCGGACGGAGCGTGGCAGGGTATTTTCCTTCTGGACGCAGCCGTGTCAGGGCATTTTCCTTCTGGACTCAGCCGTGTCAGGGCATTTTCCTGCTGGACGCAGCCGTGTCAGGGCATTTTCCTACTGGACGCGTCCGGACGACGCGTGTCATGGCACCACGTTTACGCTGGCTGTCAAGGCACGGAACATCGCAGCAAATACTCGGGTCGCATTCGCAAACACGCAGCGGGTTCCAGGCATAGTGACTCAGTCCAGTTCTATTCTTTATATCTACGGTATGTACATCTATATATGCTACTACACACTTCGCGTTTCCAGCAAAAGCACCCAGCATCACACCCATCGCCGCGATCATTACATGCAGTAATGCTGTTTTGACGCGCGTAGCATTGCTCTGCGTGTCGGAAACAAAGGAAAGTTGGCAAATACGACACGACGCGATGAGCACGACGACTATGAGGAGGATGGCGATGAGGACGCCGGCGGCGAGGACGATAGCGAGTAGGACGCGGCGTGTATGATGGCGAGCTTTGTGACATGGTTAGCGCAGCTCTCAGAGTGACAGAGACACCGGGAAGTTGTAGAATACACAGTGATGAGTACGATGTCAATGAGGACGCCGGCGGCGAGGACGATAGCGAGTAGGACGTGGCGACTATGAGACCGAGTAAGACGCGGCGAGGACGATAGCGAGTAGGACGCGGCGAGTATGATGGCGAGGTTTGGGACATGGTTAGCACAGCTCTCAGAGTGACAGGAACAGCGGCGGGAACTGGTACAATACGATGTGACGAGTACGATG